>Ga0247782_1000098_pt1 | contig 120972 bp, 90 predicted proteins | sample UWRJL019104C5_FD_179928 | JGI IMG/M metagenome (GOLD analysis project Ga0247782, IMG submission 179928) | Plant litter microbial communities from Arlington Agricultural Research Station in Wisconsin, United States - UWRJ-L019-104C-5 | ecosystem: Environmental > Terrestrial > Plant litter >... | reverse complement strand
TATTTGAAAAAAGAAAAAAAAAAAGGGGGGAGAAAAAAAAAAAAAAAAAAAAAAAAAAAAAAAAGGAGGAAGAGAAATACAAGGAAAGGAAAAAAAAGGCAAGTACACGTACAGTATCAGCGGCCGAAGCGCTGAAATAAGCAGTAACAAACTGCGTCAGCGTGACACCCGGACCCTCCGTCTCCCACTGGCCCATGGACCGGAGGCTCTTGAGCGCGAACTGCCAGCCCGGCGCCCCGGAGCCGTCGAGGCTGAGGTGGGCCTGGCAGTTGGCCGTGCGCTCGGCCGCCCCGGCGTTGATCCCAGCTCTGACGGAGAACTCATTCAGTTTCACCCGTAGGTGCTCCCACACGAAAGGGGAGGCGAAGTCTGGCTCCGTCGTCCCCTGCGGACAACCGTTACCCGAGAAGCTGATGGATAAGATTTTCGGAGGCACGAACGTCGTATTGTAGACTGCGAGGCGGTGGGGTGGTGTGCCTGGTACGTGTGGTAAATGCACGGATGAGGGTGAGGGCAAGGGCGAGGCGGCGACTTCTGAGATGATGCCCGCTTGTAAGGCGAGTAAGGTGAGAGAGTTTATGAGTCGCATTGCGTTTTTAGTCACTTGATCTCAACCCAGTAATTCTCGTATATGAATTCCGACTTTTTTTCTTTCCCTTCCGTCCAAGGGTATCGTCAACGCTGATGTGGATGAATGATAATAAACGAAATAATCTGACTAATGAGTACCAATGAGCAGACTCTGTCTATGCTTGCTGATATGGTTAAGGTTTACGAAAATATGTGAATAGCTCTCTTACTACTCAGAGATGATGACGAAAACGAGCTCCTTTTCTATAATTCCTCATCTGCTAATAGCATTCGCGTAGCTTTCTTTTCTCTCTCACTCCGGGCCAGGCCGGCCCAAATCCAGACAATCATCCGCCATATTGCCAATCTTGTAAAGATGCCCCCCTGGTGCCGTGACTCGTAGGGCTATCGGATCTAGGCAGGTTAGCTGACTAAATTTTCGTTCCTGGGGAAGGAGAGGGCCTCTCGGATCTCGACCTTAAATCTAGTTCTAGATCACAGCTTTACCGCGGATAGTTCGAAGCGAATTCATTTAACCATATTAGCCGCACCGTGCGTCCACGGAACCGTACATTAGACCTAGCCGCGCGAAAGGGTGCAGTAGTGTTTATTGCTAGGTATGCTGCTTGTTTTTATATTATACTGATATAATTAGAAAACTGTGTTCGAAAATAGCACAAAAGGAAGTGAAGTCGTCTTGTGATATTGCATATGTTAATTGCATCCTTGTCCGTGCAGGTAGGTCACCTCACCGCCAACGGGGATTGTTCCAAGGAACTGGTGATTGGGACTCGCGACGTTGCTTCGGTATCACACTTGGCTTCTGTCACATTTAGATATCTGACCCGGGGCCAGTACCAAGGCTGGGAGTAGCGCTAGAAACATTCACCATCAGTAGCATATAGCTTTCGAAGTCTAGAAGAGCCTTTCTTTTTCCTCGCCTGACGCAAACATCCATATCATCATACAACGATCAGTCTAGCCCGGGAAAACATTCCTTTTATCCTGTCGTAACAATCCCTATCACGTTGAAAGCCCGGAACTTGTGATATCTCTCAGATGTCTGACTGTTTGTACGTCGGAGAATTTCGTAGAAAAAATATGCCGTTTAGTTATTTATAGGAATCAGAGTTTGGGACGTCTAATATAGGACTAACAACACCATAAGCTCTGGACTCGACCCAGAACGCTGAAGAACACCGAAGAACACTGAATGGCGCTCTGATAATTTCTGTAAAGCGTAGAGTGGCCGGCCTGAAGTAGGACCGGAAATGCATATTGAGGGGCATCTTCTGAACGCATCTCCCTCCCTATACAGCACAACAAGGCCTATATTGGGGGACTCCATCCTCCTTCATGTTGGTATCGTACCCGGCATCATAGTCTCAGTCGTCGTTCGATCTACAAGCAGTCTTAGTATCATATGATGATAGTATGCGTGGTGCAAGTACGCATAGACATTCCGAATGGGTGATCCATAGCGGTAGGTTTAGGCACGGGGTTATCTTTCATGGGTTGGTACAACAGGCTGCGTTAGCAGATCTGTAGCCGGCCGTAAGGGAATACTGGTCCCTCTTCGCCTTCAAAGTGCGTTTCCTATAGACTCCCCGGGCTTAGTTTCGTTCCTGCTAGCTGGAGCCCCTTGGACAAGGTAATTTTCGAGCTATTCTCATTATGGAGATAGCTGGGTTAACGGTGCGCCAGCGAGGAACTCCTAATAGGGGCACTTAAGTAGCTCACACCTCAATGGGGCATATCCCCTGGCATGTAGACGATGGGGCTTGATACCTGTTGAGGCCGGCCACACCAACAACTTCTGGAATCTACGCGCCCCTATGGCAAGAAACCGCAAGTCCAAGTGCATGTTTGCCGATCTCGATTGCTATAAAAAGCAGCATGGGGATTGATGGTGGCGTTCTGGTCAGGCCTGCACTTTTTTGTCCAGTAGAGAAAGTGAAGGCGAATATGAATTACCGCCATCCACCAACTCGTCTTTCGTTCCACCTCTCTTTACGCTCCTGTCGAAGGTAATATAGGCGTTTTGCTTCTCTGTATCTACGAACCCAATCAAGTATCTCCCGCTCGGAGGCCAGGTTTGCTCCCGTGGCGTCGTCTCCCCCATTGCCGCCACCTTCTAAGAAGCTCTCCTCCATTGCCGCACATAGCATCTCCTGCTCTTGTAGGGCTTGTGTCAGTCGGTTATAGTGGGCTGCGGGCGCAAATGGCGCAAGTGCCATGTCCATATCGGACTGCTTGGATCGCCATTGCCTGTCGAGCGCATGTGCAGAAAGAAGCTGGGCTTGCGTGGAGGCGCGCTGATGGGCAAGTCGGGTCTCTAATTCAATTAGATGCTGCGATAGGTTTATATTCTCGTCGAGTGTAGCCACGAGTGCATCTTGGGTTTGTCTAAGCGATGGGTGCATTGTAGTCGGCGACATGGTCAAAGCTTGGAGGATCGATGGCGTACTAAGTATCTCGGCAAGGTCTTGTTTCCTGCATGGAGACAGAGCCCGGGTCAATTCGAGATTCGCAAACTACGACGTCACAAACGAGTCCTTGAGGGTGTCCTTACGATTTATCCTCGAGAAACTTTGGTAGCCAAGTCTCGCCAGGCTCTGGTATGGGCTGTTGTGGTTGCTGTTGGTGCTGCCTCATTGCCGTCCCTCTAGGAGTCGCTGTAGGCGCTGGTATCAAGCCCGAGGTGTCTGTGGTAGGTATCCTGCTATTCGAAACCCCTTCGCTCTCCAGACCGCTGCTATTATAGCTGAGCTCTGAGACAGGCTGGTGCGGTCGGGGAGGGTTTCCCACAGGCGTACCAAGACGGCTTACATCGTGACTGCTGGGTTTCGGCGGGGGAACAGGTGGCGGTGGTGTCGGTGTTGTGTACATTATTTCCTTCTACTTCTCTGGCCCGAACAAGAGAAAACCAAAAAAAAAAAAAAAGGCCCCTTCTTCAAACGAAGCGACTAGTAGATAATAGTCGCTAGCCTTGTAGAAAGCTAATAGACTTTTGTGTGTGCATATATAATGATACTTGCTGGGGGAGGAGGGAGGAACGGAGGCAGATGTACTGAGCTAGCTAGCTAGATATTCCTACGTAATACAGAATAACATACTGACCTTAGTAGATACCTCCCACGGGGCTTATCTTATCGTAGCTTGACTACATCACCTAATGTATCAATTCTTATTGCCCCTGCCTACATCACCTGGAGACGATATTTTCTGATTAATTTCATAGTCCATTTGTCTTTTGAGTTATTCTTATTGCCAGTTGTGCCTCCGACGTGTAAGGTGGATATCACCCTATTCATTGAAGTGTCATTGATCTGAGCCAATCTATCCCTCGACGATGCCGCCTGCTGGTTGCTAGGTATAGTACAGTCCACAGTGCTGCTTGGGATAAGTTTTATGCCTCTAGCCTTCAGAACGCCAGCGACGATAAACAAAAAAAGAATACAACACGACGATTATGTCGTCTTAGTAACGGCGTCGGGGCAGCCACAAGAGTTGATCCCTCCTTACCTCTTGACAGACCACAACTCACGGGTCCAACCCAATTCTCGTAGCTTCTTGCTGCTTCCGCCTTGCCCTTTCTTTTCATTGCTGCTAATGGCCAATGCTTTACTGCAGTTGGCAAAGCCCTCCACAATCTCCTTCATGCGACCAGCCTTCATTAGCACCGCTGCTACGTCTGCGTCTTTCCTAGCAATGATCGACGCCAGCTCCATGCACTCTAACAGGTTGTCCCTCGACAAGCTGGTTCCAGCAAAATGCAGAACGCTGACATATCCTATAATTGTCTCGGGAAGATAAGCGTCTCGGAGATATGTGAAGTCTGGTTCTTCTGTTCGTCTCATGTCAGTTTACATTTTCTTGTTTCTCATGATATTGAATGTGAACAGGGAGAGCACGGACCCTTGACGCTCTCTAACAGCCAATCTGTCAGTATTGGGCGCATGTAGCTCTTCATGCATTTGACTTCGCTCCCGACGTGACTCCAGAAATCCCTTCCTAGTTCTTCGGTCGGACTAGAAACTATGTTAGCATTCCTCCACGGTTGATTTAATGTTGAAACTTACTCCTGAGCCATAGCTTCACTGGACGCGATAGTTTCCATGGTATCCAAGGCGCGCACGAGGCATTCCATCTCAAAGAAGGTTTTCGCCGCTGCTATTTGCTCTACCGTGAGCTCTTTACCTTGGTGATAGCCAGTGAGCGTTCCCTGGGTGAGCTCGTCGAACCAACCAACATCCGTGTCATCGGGGACAGGGACGTCTGTCTTTTTCCTGAAAATATCTGCGCACCGTACCCGCTCAGACAGGGAGCGTGCCGCATGGAGATTGAACGACTCTGTTTGGAAAGTTAGTTACTTCCACGACGAGATGTACTGTGTTATCTGGCTCTTACTTAGGAAACGCTTGTAAATAGCTGTACCAGCTTCGAAGAATTCATCCCACAGACCATCTACTAGGAGAAACCACTCAAGGGATTGAATCAGATTCTCGTCGATAGCGTCGAGTCGATCTGGCACTTCGCCCAAGAAATCGGGCTTGAGTGGACGTCCATACTTCAATGTAGGAGGGCCGGTCTGGAACACTGTAAAGGCGCCAAATGCTGGTACAGTCTGGTCCGGCACGGGGTGTTGATCGAGGATAGATCTCGGTTGGTAGGCCACGAATTTAGCAGTATCCATTCCCAGCTTCTGCATAAGCTTGAGAAGCACCTCTCGTTCATGTGCGTCCTCAAGTTGGGTGAGATTCCGGCTAAGAGTGAAAAAGGCCTGCTCTTCTTGTAGCTTCGAACAATATAGAGGCATTAGGTCTATCATATTTCTTAAGCGTAGAATGCTAACATAGGTGGTGACAATAGTATCCTGAGCTCGGCGGCTCTTGGGCGCTGTATGATCCTCACCCTGGAGCAAGTCGAGCTTGGAAACCAGCAGGTATACGTGTGTTGCCAGCCGTAATCCTTGATGGTCATTCATTTTGAAGAATCTAGGATCGTAGATGCTAACAGCCGCATCGTCGATTTCGGGTATGAGACGTGACGGGGCATTCAGATTGGCCCGCTTTCCTAGGGCTACGCCGAGATCATGCATATATTGGCTCAACGTGTTGGAAATGATAGCAGCCTGGAGAGCTTTCAACGGAGTTCTCGCCTCGGTCGAAGTCTTCGGGTTCGACTCCAGAGTGCTGATAAGTCGTTCGCTGGCGGAGGAAGCATCTCCATGGAACTGGAGGGCGTTGAACGAAGGAAATGCCTGATGTACAGTAGCAGATCCCTCAGACGAAGACCGTTTCATCAGGTAACTGTCGAATTGAGCCCTCAATAGGGAGTTATGATGAGCAAAGACAAAATCGTCCCAGCTTTTACACACTTTTTCCACACTAGAAACATCGCCCGAGAGGATACCGTATACTGCGCGTTCGTAGTCATCGGTACCACCCTGGCGAGCGAGAGCAAAACAGGTCCGACGCCAGAGGAGGATGGAGAAGGGATCGGACGAAGACTGGTCTACACCTTCGGTCTTGGACAATGGCATCGATGACATGCTGACCGCTCGCCACACCTCGGTCCTTTCGACGCACCAGTCTCGGATCTCGTTTAAGCTTCTCCCACGGCGCAATAATTCATAGCATCCAAGCCAGATAGCGCGTTCAAAATATTCATCTTGCGGTTCAAGTTTGCGACCCTGTCTTGTTGCCACATCAGGGTCCAGCTGCGTCACAAGTGGGTTTGAGCCGTTGACATCGACAAGTTGACCAGCGTCGGCACTATTGGGGTCTAGAGGTCCTGACCAGCCGTTCACGTTCTTCTGTACTTTGATGGCAGAACGCGTGTGGAGCCAACCATGCGCTATGATGTCGCCGCGTTCTGCTCGCTTCTGATAATCCCGTACAAGGTCGTCAATATCCGTTCGTGACTCATCTGCGCTTGATTGGAGGCATTCCAGAATTGCCTTGCGCTCTTGAGCGGTCGGATCCGACTGAAGGAATTCGTTCCACAGTTCTGCGCCTGACTGGAACCTAGAGGTCTCACGACGGTTCGGTCTAAGTGTGTTTCGGTTGGAGTAGCGCAGAGGCAAAAGGTGCCGTAGCATATCCCAAACTTGAGCCTCTTGTTCCCAGCGTTCTAGTTCATCTGCTGAGTTAGGTCCCGACGGTCTGTTGTCTGTATCATCCAAATCCATGGAATCCTGACTCGTATTAGAAGAATCATCCAGACGGCGAGGGCCGGTGCTGCTAGCTCTAGGTTTGTGGGATTTGCGCAAAGCCTTCACCTCGCCCAAAGCATACTGATAGTATCTCTCGACCAGTTCGAAGATATCGGCTCGTTGATCTGCCGGTGCCTTCTGAGTCACGGAAAGAGTATCGAGAGCTTTGGAAAAGAGATCGGCATCGTCGACGAAACCGGCGGATGAGGTGACGTTGGATACTGCAAAGCAGAGCACAATGTAAGTAAACGTGAGGTGGCTAGATCTACCATAAAGCGAAAGCACGGTTACATACTTTGGCTTCTCCAGTCTTCCTCCTCTTCTGGTCTCTCAAACTCGACACCACTCATTCGTTGGGCCCGCTGGGATCGTCGACCAAACATCTTTGCTACTACAAGGCAGAATTTGGTCTGGAGGGCCTAGATGTAGCTGTGATTGCAAACCAGCATCTTCTATTGCGCTCTCGCGCTCACGATTGTTGCTAAGGAGTACTGCCAATTAACCTGCCGCTTATTGTGACGGGATATACAGAAACCGTTAACTGATTCCGCCGATAGTTGCAGAACAAATTATACCCCGACTACGGTGTGTTTGTTGGTTGCAGGTGAGAGGATGGACTTGGCGGTTGGGGGGCCAAAGCTTCGTTGGCCAGCTCTTTCAACCGATGAAAATAATGACCCGAACGCGCGACCGATCAATACAGTGGTACACAATGCTAACTTGACCTAAAGAAGGACCCCTGCAACTTGCAGCTAGGGATAGTCTGAAAGGCAAAGACAGGGATCAATGCCTACATGTACAGATGCAATCTGTATGTACAGAATAGTAGGTAGGCGAGATAGGTACATGTACTTAGGTACAATGTGCTTTCAGTTTGCATTTATCTACTATGTAGGCTTGCAAAATTAGTGGAGAGAGCGCCTGCGCCATCGGTGGCTGGTGCTCCCACCCCTACCTAGCTATAAAGCTTTTTTTCCTGATACACAACCGTGTTTCCTTTTTCTTCTCTTCAATAATGTCATCGGCATTCATATTAGAGTCTCGGGATAAGCCAATTTCTTTCGATGTTTATCCAGGTCCCTCGCGGCCTCCAGCGCGCTCAATGATCGCCTAGAAGAATTCCACGCTGCATTATTGTTGCCTGATTGACTTGTCTATTTGGGTTGACCTAAATAAGTAGTTGTGGGACATGAATCTGTGCTATAGCATTTGTGATATGTTGATTAATACTGCCCGTAATGGTTTCCTGCCATTTAACAACCTTTAAAGAAGCACTCTAATTCAGCAATGCCTTAGCATTCCACGGCCGTGTTAATGTGTGTAATTTACTGGAAGTGAGAATCTATCTGGCATTGACTGTCTATGGACCCTGCTTCTGGCCCTCCCGTCGTTGTTTCATCTTGAGTTGTAAAAGACTTGGTTTTGGACAGCTAACTGCAGTTGCCGTGTCGCCATTCTTTTGGTAGAATGCATCACAGCATTCATAAAGCGCATCGATCAGGTGTTCGCATTTGGCCTCGTTGAAACTGTTCTTCCCCAGACAGTCTATTCGTGTCAGACTTGATCTGCTGGTGTTTCACTCACTGTGAATCTCACCTTGAATAGCACACTGATCAAGAGAATATTAGTTGATCAGTCGATAGAAAGCCCGGCCTAGCTATCTGTGTTGCTACTTACTGCCCGCGGATGGCATGGTGGCTTCGATTGTAAATCTTCCTTTAAACCCTGTGTTGCGCATGAGTTGAGGTCTGAAGCAGATGGAAGATGACCTAAGCGTAAAGTACAAACCATATCTATGAGCTCGGCTTGGTATTGATTGCACTGCTGTAGAAAATCAAAATCTAAACTGAAAAGCTTGGATAGAAAAGAGATTCATATGAACACATAGTAAATTAATACCCAGGTCTAAGCGCCTACTAGCGATGAATCCCGGTTTTATGGTCCCGACCTAGGATAGTGATGTAATCACATAGCTAAGCATAGCTTATGTAAATAAACTAAAGGTCCAGTCTACGTGCCAGCAGTTGGGCATAATATCGAGGCTAGGAACTGCACAGGGTACGCAACAAACGCCAGAGATATTCTTTTGCTTCCTACTAGAAGTGAAGTTGCAGATGCTGCTAGGCGTTCTCACTTTGACTACAACTTCAATCTAGTGTCCAATAGCAGTGCTGCTGGATCTACTCCTAGGTGCTCGATTATAACGTATAACATGTCTGCATTACAGCCAAAGTACAAGAGTATGCATGCCACTTAGCGTATATTAGGTAAGTGCTACCTAGTAGTAATAAGAGCAGTAGAAGTCTTATATTTGTTGAACTTGGCCAACCTACTCCTATAAAAGGGGGCCAGGCGCACTTACTTGATAGATAGGCCCAAGTTTGTAAAGCTACAAACGCTTTAAAGGCGTCTTTGGCTCAACGCATTCCTATACCAGGTGTTACTTTCCTCCCTCTCCTCTTCCCCTTCCTTTTCCCTCTACATCAACAGATTATCCAATACTAGCCTAGCAAGCAGTTCTATTTGCGTTGAGAGCAAGATATTTTCTTTATCATCACCAGATTATAAAGTCCGGATAGATAGTGAGTTTCTATTGAGAAGGCAGTTGTACTTGGCTGCCTAAAAATTGTATTAACTCACGCGCATTGACATGTAGGTACGTACTTACATTAGGTTCAAGGTGCTGAAGAAGGTGCGGCCATTGTTACCGGACGGGTGCTGATCAATCGACCCACCACCGCAACCCGCTGTGCGCTGGGGTACTGCTCTACTATGTAGATTCCCTACATACAGCAATTACCTACATGATGAATACATGGACCTTGCCATTAGTTGGTTAATGGGTACCTGCCTCTTCCCAATCCACCCCGCCATCCCCACCATACATACCTACCTACTATACTAGCCTTGCCATCTTCACCTCTTTCTCACCTCTTGCAAATCGGCGCATCTACATCGGACCGTCATTTACCGTTCACAACAAAGTATTTCCACCAGAAAATTCCTACCAGCTGTGAGTTGCCTGGTTGCTCCCCGGGATCTTTGTCATATCCACCTTTGTCGCCGATTTGTATTATTTATTCCTGATATACACTCAGGAACTGACACATCTACGCATCTAATAGGGTTGACAAATAAAATGTCTGGAGAGAACGAGGCCGGAAGCCCCTCGGGGGAACGCAACGAGGCACCTGCGGGTGGTGAACATCTGAACATAAAAGTCACCGACAACAATAACGAGGTTTTCTTCAAGATCAAGCGGTCGACCAAGCTCGAGAAGCTCATGACCGCCTTCTGCGAACGACAGGGCAAGAACGTCGAGTCGGTCCGCTTTCTCTTCGAGGGGCAGCGCGTCCAGAAGACGGACACTCCAGATTCTGTCAGTCTTCTCGTTTCCTCCGCTTCCTTCCCCTCCTATGTCCCTGGATACACACCACATCAACGCAAGTGATGAAAACTACACGCCCATCCTGCTTATACACGTCTGCCTTCTATCTACATCTACCAAGATCTTTACTGACATGTTATCTTGAACCTTTATAGCTGGAAATGGCAGATGGCGATACGCTCGAGGTCCATCAAGAACAAGTCGGTGGTTGCAAGTGTTGACCCGGTGTTACATTACGGTGGTACTATCAAAGAAATTCAAACCGACACTTTAATACCCCTCCATTACACATGATTTAGGCGTTGATGGGGGGAATTTTATCTGGATGGCTCTGCTTTCGAGATTTGCAGATGCATACTTGCCCCAGGGTACGGGGTTTCTGATTTGATATCGCGCAAGGGTTGAATGAGAATAAGACAAAAGAACATTTCACAGAGCACGCAATGACAATGATGTGTTTGGTTTTGTCCGATAACAGCAGTGCCCACCCCATGTGATAGATAGATACATCGTCGTGCCCTTATTTACTTGACTATGTGACAGTTGACGATTTGCAAACGAGGTGGGAGCGCATGTTGTCCACAAAGGTTGCCTGTCTACTACTTCATATCGGAGGAACCCCCCCTCACGAGCTTTATTGCTCAAGGAAGGGAGGCGGCTGTCCCGCTTTGCGAATAAAACGCAATATGTGTAAACATAGTAAGCGAAAAGGGGCGCTTATCACCTAAGAACCAGTCACAACTCGAAGTCCTACAAAGGCTGAAACGTAATGCAAAGATGGGAACAGGTGCGTATATTCTGTCCGAGAATTGATAGGCGAACAGTAGGGAGCCTGTAAGAGACAAGACAAGCTCGTTCCAAGCACACGTATGTAGTACGTAGCTGGAAAACGTAGAGATAGCAAAACGCCATGCAGAAACATAAACAAGTTCAAACACAAAACAATCCCAACCAGCAAGTACACACAAAGCTCCAGCTCCAGCTCCAACTCCAAGTCATCCATCAATCCATACATACATTCCAGCGAGTAAAAGCGAGCCCATTAAAACACACCAACAGTGAATCGTGTCTCGTTTTCCATTAGCCATTATCACAATTTATTCATCTTTTCCCATCATCTCGCCTTGGCCCGTTGCAAAAACGAGTCGTGATCTCCATGCGGTTTAATCACCTGCTCACCTACCTAGCCTAGGCATCCGGCTGGCACGTCCTGCATCTCACATCTTCAACTCCCTTGCTCGGCAGCCGGTACACAAGATTCTCGCCTTGTCGCCCTCGTCAACGGGGAAGATCTGCCCGTCGTCGAATCCGCCACCGCATGTGGCGCAGCGGAAACACGCGTCGTGCCACTCGGCACCGAGGGCCATCACGTACTGGCCGATGACAGCCGTCTTGCAGCGTTTGCACTTTGGGGCGCGGCGCTCGGTCCGCTTCGTCTGACAGGACACGCACCACGCGTAGCCGTCCTTCTCGATGTGCGTCATGCCGCGTTCGAAAGGGTCGCCGCACTCGGCACAGAAGAAATGCCCGTAGTGCCAATGTTCGCCCAGCGCCACAACGTGCTCGCCCAGAATTGGTGTTTTGCAATGCTTGCATCGTGGCGCGAATAGCTCGTGCCAGTCCAGGTGGCAGTAGAACCGCAGCCGTTCGTCGCCGTCCTCCGCCATTGTCTGGCCGGCCGTTTCTTCCAGGATTTCACCTGCGGCTCGCTGGCGGATTCGGTCGAGTCGTGCAGCACGGAAGCTCTCTGGCTCTGGGCTGATCTCGAGAGCCTCGAGCCCTGTACCACATGCATAGCACCGGAAGCATTGGGGGTGGAAGCGTTCCGAGCCGCCCCTCAGTGCCACGAAACGACCCTCAATGGGATTGCCGCATTCGTGGCAGGTCGCCGATGAGCGAGGTGATGCTCCCGGCGCAGGGGACCAATGGCCTTGTGGCCGTCCGAAAGCTCTAGCATTGCGGGCATGTGAGGGTGTTGAGCCTGGGGTTGGCAGTGGCCTAGGCGCGGGCATTGACGCCGTATCATCAGGCGTAACTATAACAGGGATACTTGGCCCGTTGTCGTTCTTGTCCTTAGTGCCATTATCGTCACTATCGGGCAAAACTATGGTGGGTACCGCAGGTCCTCTCTCGTTCGAGACAGTAATGCTTGGCACCTGAGGCTTGTCGTCCGACTCTACCTGAATACTTGGGATGGACGCTGGACGGCGTGCTGGCCATGAGGATGGCGGCGGCGTGGTCGAAATATCCGGCGTACAAACGATAGTAGGGATAGGCGGTTGCGAGCCTTGCGGCTGCGCACGCTCTTTTGTGAGCCCGAAAGGGACTCTGCGGGACTCGTCTGGCTTTGGATCAGCAGCCGCCTCTTCCGGGGCTTTCCAGTTTTTGTCAAAGCTTACGATTGGACGTCCGGGGCTGTCGCTAACCGCAGACGGAGTGGGTAATTTTGGGCTGCGATCTTTGAGCCGCATACTTGTTGCTTGTCGGATGTCATCGCTGCGTACTTCGATCCCATTCTTCGTGGGGATATCTTGCGACGTTCGAGGCGAGGAAGACGGACTATTTCTGGTGTAATTGGGATTCCGTGACTGTGACGGCGGATTCTTGTGGATTTCCGTCCGTGACACAGTTTTTGCGAGAGCAGTGGCAGGAGCAGTAATAGCGTCTTGCGAAGAATTGAGAGCAAATTGTACTTTAGAAGGGGAATTCCTTGTCTTGACACCAAGTGGCTGACCCTGACCAGGCAGTAGGGGTTCTCTTGAGACCCGCTCAGGCGTCGCTCCTTCGGGTTCCTCCCAGATCTGGTCACCGGAGAATGGCTTCTCGATTTCTCCACTGATATTGCGCCTCATACTGCTTCGGCGGCGGTGACCGGAGCCCGACCGGGTTCCGTTCCCCATTCCAGCATATGGCTTGCTGCTTATGGAACTAGTGGCGACGCTGCGTGGTTGGTCCATGCTGCCGCGACCACTACCGGGAGACGAACCTCTTTCACTACCCGATGAGCTCCCCGACACTGAGCGCATAGAATTTCGGGCGAGACCGGTCGGTACAATGTCATCTCCATACCGTCCAGCACTGGCTGTGCGGGCATGAGCATAGCTATTCTTTCGCATGTGGGATCGATATCGGTATGGAGCATCTGGTTCAGGCGGCTTGATGCCATGCTGGTGTTGGTAAACTAGCTCAGCAGCTTCGTTCAAGGCGGCATTGTAAACCCGCGTCTCATCGTCATCATGTGGCGGTTCCTCGTTCTCTTCGTCTTTAAGATCGATAACGTCCATTGCTTGGCGAAGTGAAAATGCCTCCTCCTTCTCCATCCACCTCTGCCCGCGCTCAATGTATGTAGCGCTCGGGACAACTTCAGACGGCTTCAAAGGAGTAACACCGGGCGTTGCAGGGTAGTAGTCTTTTCCAGTAGTGGTGTTAATGGAGTACCGCGATCTCACACTGCCAGCAACACTAGAACGGCCGCCACGAGGTGCTATCAGGTCTGAACCTGCCCTCTGGTGACTGGCAACGGGCTCGGATCGGATAGAATCGTCTCCAATCGACTGTCTGCCAGCTGTTGAACTCTGGTCTGTGGTTCCCGGCCTTGACCTTGTGGATGGGGGTAGCGGCCGAGCTCCTCCGGGTCGTTTCACGCGGTTGTCACGTAGGGTGGCGAGGTATGTCGCTGTGAATTGCAGAGAATTAGCTGGAAAGGTATCTTGATGAAGCTGATTTGGGATATGCGAACCAAACTGCTCGTTGTTCATATATGTAGGCGAGGGTGGAGTGACCTTCCTCGTTGACGAGGAAGACTCCTTGGCCTTGCCCCGGTGCAGCATATTGATGTTTGACGGGACTTTCTCAGACTTGTCAAAGCTTCAGTGTGCACGGAAACTAGTGTCGTGAAGTCCTTGCCAAACTCGACTCTGACAGTCCAATATTAAATTAATCAGGATACCTAGGTAGTGTATAGCAGGAAAGTAAACACTAAAGCAATAACAAGTCGACCCCTTCGAATCAATTAAGTACTGTTGGTAGGATGCGTGAAGATGGATGTTGATAGGCTCTGTTTACAGTGACGAACGCAGAAGGTTGCCAGGGAAAAGGTTTCTATATTACGATACTGGTAAGTCTATGCTGAAGAAAGACTGGTTTCACCGCAAACCGGAATGCATAATGATGTGTTGGCATATGAGGTCGCTGATTGGACGGGTCCGGATCAAGGTCGCATGATGAAAGAAAATATTGGATGGCCGGGGTAATTCATGCCCAATATTTTGATGGTTAGTTGTTGCTGGGGCAGCGGGAAAGACTTGGCGGGCCGCCAATAACCCCACCGCCCCGTTCCAGCCCCCAAACAGCCAGTACCCAACCTTCCCCAACCTCGGGTAGGCCCCGTACCTGCTGCACAATATACGCACCTTTCCGACTTCGACATACTCTCTTGTCTATGGATGTGGTTCACGGATATTAACCAGCCATAAAGCGGCCTGCCTGGCCCTCCGGTGTTAAGAGGTAGGCAGGTACCTAGGCATCGTATATCAAGGGACGCCTCCTGCCCACTACTAGGTACGGGTGACAAGAATAGCGGATGCGGTGATTAATACTAAGACAGAAGACTAACCTAGCATTCTGCATCTTCAAGTTTATTTAGCCCAATAAGTAAAGAGATGGTAGGTAGCAGAGTATAGTAAGTTTTATACCTCTGCCTTGGGTAGTACTACAGGATAGGCAGTCCCACTATCTGCCTAGAAGTGTCTGCAGAGTTGTAGAAGAACCGAGAACGTGATCCTGCGCATTCAAGTTCCTCATACTCGTCTTCCTCTCGTCATCAGCATCGCAGTTCTATATGATGGCATTACGGCGGCTCCGAACGATCAACAACATATTCGAACCCTTTAGAAATTGACGAGTGCGTGGCGGGGTAGGAGTGCGTGTGAATGATGACCGGTTACAAACTGCATATGAAATAACCATCTTTCGCATTTTGGGTTTGCCGCTGGACATCCCTCCATTTTCTTTGCCAGTTGTGCGACAATGACTCTAGTATCATAATCAAGTTTCGAATCGACCGCCCTGTAGCCGCCGTCGCCTCCAAAACACAGAAAGGTTGGTTTCGGGTAGTACAGAATATCTACATAGTAGGTATTGGTAGGCGGTTAACCGGTGTGGGGTGGTGTGGAAGTGTTGATGAGGTACTTGAAGGAATCAAATACCAAAACTGAGAACCCCTACACCACACAATAGCGCTTTATAGATCATACGGGTCATACAGGCGGCTAAAAAAACCAATGAAGGTCTCTGGAGACCTAAATTTCTTTATAAAGTTATTCTTTTGAATGTACAGCATGTTGCCGATGGGAAACATTAGGTCTACATAGTAGCTCAAGCAATCAAAGGTTTTCGTCAGACCTCTATCTGACTATTTCGGGGAGCTGATTTCGCAATCTCGATCTAGGTTAGGTCCTTTCTCGAAGAGGCAGCAGGTTTCACCTGGCTTAATACCTTAGCCATTACCGGAGAAAAGTACTGGCACTTCTATACGTGCTGTACAGATGTATGAAAAGGCCGGAGGCATACCGAAATATGGTAAGCGACTCTCGAGCAAGTTACTCATTTATTACTATGACAGTGCTACTAGTGGGGAACTGGCGTCAGAGCGCATGCTCATAAATGCCAACTTATGTAATCATAGTCAAGTGTGCCACTGGCAGTGTCTCTGCCGCGCGGCATTTGAGGCTTACCACCCACACGTAGTAATCCCTGTGCCTCTCTAACTTGGCATCATCCATCAATGTTTCAAACTTATTCGAGATAATGAGGCCAATGCCCACACGATACGTTGCCTAAATGGGTGTTCTTTTTACAGTAGTTATCTGATAGCCTTCAAGTTCTACTATCTATTTTCTTACTTCTTCCCTTGGGTAGATGAGACAGATGAGGTTAGCAGAATACTTAGACAGGTACCTAACAGCTACCTAATACCTACTACATCTTGCAGCGCATGGGGCGGTATCCTCTGCGTAGTATCCCTAAGACTGCGGCATAACCCCCTAGCTCTGTTTCTGCAAGGCGCAGCATCCTGGGATCGTATTGGCATCCTACGCAACACCAACCAGATGCTCGTAACAAGTCTGTTGTCTGGGGCGCCGAGACGACTATTTCACGACCAAGCACATCCATTACAAAGGAGATCTTCGCGGGCCTGACGGGCCTAAACAAGCCACTGGCCTAAAAAGAGGAAAGACAAGATTCCAGAAACGAACGCAATTACTTTCTAATTACAACCTTATTTCTTTCTCTCCCTTTTATTATCCACCCATTTCTTTCTTCGACTGTTGCCGGGTCGAGTTGGATTAATGAGAGAATGTTAGGGGGCTCCCGCCATACTCCTGTTGCTCGTACTACTACTACCTCGTCTCCCCTTAATACCATCTTCAAGTCGCACTCTCACACGTATGACAAGATGCCCGATTTCGACTCGTTGCGACCGGGCAGTAGGCTGAAGAAAATAAATGCCGTTGTCATCCTTTCATACGCCTTCGACTGGTTGATTATGGTGGTAGTTGGTCTCATCGGCTATTTCCTAGGCAATGTAACCCCGAATAAAAGACACTTTAGTTTAACAGATCCCAATATCTCGTAAGTTCCAGCACTACGACGCTCTCATAGCTTAGAAGCTCTGCTTTGGACCCTGTCTTCCTAATAAACCAAAATCCACAATCCACAATCCGTCAACTAACAAACTGTCGTATTTTAGCTTCCCCGTAACCGAACATGAGACCGTTAATTCTGCGCTCCTGCTAATATGCAACGCCGTCATCCCCATCGGTGTTATTCTTGTCGTCGCACTGATTTTCGTCCCTGGTCGGACCGTACCCCAAGGCACGCCTAAATCGTTAATATGGAAGCGGAAGCTCTGGGAGCTGCATATCGGATGGCTAGGCCTAGCTCTATCGCTGATATCCGCATGGATCGTCACGCAAGGAATGAAGAATCTGTTTGGCAAGCCCCGACCAGATATGTTGTCGCGCTGCATGCCCGACGTGGCCCATGTAAACAAATACATCGTAGGCTTCAACACCAACCTAACCACCGCGTATACAGGACAGCTAGTCCACGCCGGCATCTGCAAGAACCCCGACAAGGCCTTCCTCGATGACGGATTTCGCAGTTACCCCTCCGGCCACTCGAGCTCTTCCGCCGCTGGCCTAATCTATCTATCTTTCTTCTTGGCTAGCAAGTTCGCCATTACCCTACCGTTTGTCCCACAGGAGACGGTTGCTAGCAATTCAGGCGCTGTGACCGCTTTCCCCTCACGCTTGAACCGGCACCGACATAATGATGCTGCCACTACCCTGTCGAGTAGCACGGCTTACGAGTCCGTGCGCTCCGCCTCTGCCGTCGATGACGAGACATCCGTGCCGCTCGACCCAGCCGCCGCAAAACAAATCGGCGCTCATAACACTGTCGTAGCCGCCATTCGTCGCCAGGCCGCAGCTCCCCCCGTGTACCTCCTCCTTCTAGCCGTGCTGCCTTTCTTCCTGGCAGTGTTTATCGCGAGCTCGAGATGGTTCGACTTCCGACACCACGGCTTCGACATCCTCTTCGGTTTTTTAATCGGAACCATCACCGCCTACTTCGCATTCAGGTATTATCACATGCCGATCCGAGCCGGAGGCGGTTGGGCGTGGGGTCCCAGGAGCCGTGACAAGGCTTTCTGGGCTGGCCTGGGCTCCTGGAGCTACGCTTCCGATAAGCAGCATTGGATCCGCGGTGAGGATGAAGAAGCCCGGCGGCTACGCATACCGGGATCAGAGGATATCGAACTGGGGCGTCTGCGACATCGGGGTGCATCGCCGTCTGCCAAACCTGACGGGATACATTTATCCCACCATGACCGCGCCGGAAGCTCTAGGGGAGTGACCGACGACACACAGGATAACGAGCAGATTTAATCCATCTGGCATGTAATGGGACCTCGACATGACTTCTCACCTTTTCTCTAATTTTTTTATTATGAAACGGCATGCTGTCTTTTTATTTGATCTACTACTTAGCCTGTCAACTACTCCTTTTTTTTCTCGCATCGCTGATTCTTCATGTTTTCTATTTGCATTTCATGGACATGGACAGGGCTCGTTCAACGTTGCTGAGTTGAAGACAAGATGTGAAAGAAGAAATCAAGACGGTAAAAAGGAACTCAAGTTCGTAAAATTTGTACATAGAAGCAAGCAAACACAGCTAACCGGTCTTGGGGCTCACGCAGGGGGCGAAAAGCGCATCTTGCCGGACTAGGTAGAGAGGTATAAGGCGTTTCTGGGCCAGGAGCATACATATATCGTTACCCGGCATCACGCGGCGGAAGCATGGTAGCTACGGTACCTACCTTACATAGGTAGATACGTTTTCGGCATCATGTAACGGGTTCACATCGTTAGCAAAATTGCATTCAGCCCGCCCATGATAGAGCTCTTAACCTACCTATGTAATCACGTTACGTCGCAATGATAGAGCGACATGGGATTCAAGAACCAAGGCGGCAAATATGCGTGAACTAATGCAGGAGTGGCTGCCCTAATGGGTATTTTACAGGGACCTCATGTCATAAAATATCACCATCTAGAGTAGTAGGTAGGCAGTCAACAAAAAAGGGAGGCTTTGGAGATGAGTCGAAAGAATTGTCGATTTTCTTGATTTCTATCATATCACGACCACCGAGTCTGTTTGTCCAACCTATTTAACACACTTATCTCGAACGAAGCCGGAGCCCTATGCATGCAACAGACATGGAGAAAGAAAAGAAAAGCACAGGGGAATTGTCGCCCAAACGCCACCAAAGAGAATTAAAGAGAAAACTACCGTAGAATTCCATTCTCGAAAAACGCCTGTCTCCCCCTGTGCATAGTAGAAGGGCATTCGGTGTGTGTATGATGGGGGTATGTTTGTTGTGGGCATCGGCTGCGTTCGTTTGTTCGTTCAGTCAGTCAGTTCGGTCCATGATTTTCTCAAATCATAATTTCCCTTCCTTCCCTCCAAATATAGGTGACCCGAGCTGTTGCTGTAGTTGCTGCTGCTGCTTGCTGATATAATAGTATTATACTTTGCACTTGGAGAGCTCGTCGTAGCAAAGACGCCCAACCTCTTGCGCTCAACTGGCTTCTGCGAAAAAATCCGATTTAACCAACAACATGCATAGCATCTCCTTGATTAGCTCCGTCGGCGCCGGCTTCCTCGTCCTCTTCCTCATCCTCGTCTAAGTCGTCGTCACCGAGATCCTCTTTGAATCCGCTCTCGACCTCCAGCTTCCGTAACCGTCTGAGCATGTCTGCCCGCTGGCTGTTCTGCCAGCGGATGAGGGTGGCGGCCGCATGTACCTTAAAGCCGTAGACGCGGGGGATGTACCGCTCCGCACTCTTGGGAGGCACCAAGGCCGGGTAGACCTGGAACATGATGTTGTGGAAAGACGTGCCGAAGTAGGCGCCGTCGATAGCGGCGTGACGCGATGACTTGGGGTTGTATATATCCTCGCAACGCACACAATAGAGCTTTACGGGTTTTTGGTGAGGAGCATCCGTTTGGCCCATGGGCAGTAGTGGATGAGAGTGACAGAAGACTCTGGGGCACTTGCCGAAGTCGGCCTTTCTGTATTTATCAAGCTACATCATGCAGACAACGTTAGCCTAGCCCAAAGAACCGAGAGAGACATGCAAAAAAGGGTCGCTATGTCTGTGTCGCTATCTCACCATCTTGGCAAGGCCCCTAGTCGTAACGATATAGCGGGCATGTATGAGCCCGTACAGGTGACGGGCGGATTTCTCTATTGTTTCTCTCATATCATCGTCGCAGTCAAGGTCGAAGACGTCGGTAATGAGATCGAGGGCATATTGATAGTACTGGACTTCCGTGCTGAGCCCTGTTAAGTTGAAGCGGTCGGTAAGATAATCTTCGTCGATTTCGCAGAAGTACTCGTTCCCGCGAGAAGAGATGAACTGTTGGTCGGGCAAGGACAGCAATTAGCAAGGGAGTGTAGCTTTCAACCAAGATAGCAATGACACCGCCTTGAATGAAGACAAAGAAAAATTGTACTCACCCAATCCCGCCAGTAACTGGTATAGTCGCTGTCGGACTCTGAGGCAAACTCCTCCATCATAGCGCACTAAATCCGGGTTGGATATGCCGTGCCGAGAAGGGAACGCTCTTGCGCTTGAATCTTTGGTTCGGCTACGGACGAATAGATGCAGGAATGTCCAATGGTATGTTGATTTATGGGACGGCGATGTGTGCCTATCTAATCTCGGTATGGCTTTCGATACAGGCCGGTGGAGTTGTTCTTGACCTTATTATCTAATCCATCCAACTCTCGAGAAGGGGCTATGTTCGACGAGCCTGATCGCGGCGTAGAGGTCGTGACCTAAGCTCGACAGGTCGCTGGAGGGGTGCAACACTGGGGTCTTGTTACGGTGGAAGTGTAAATATTTGGTGGGGGTTTCCCTGGGTAGGAACTGACCTGCATGCGCCCATTCAAAAACCTAGGAAGAACTCCCTGGTATGGCTGAGCGGAGTATAAGGAAGTCGCGATCATTAACGATAGGATTTAAATATCTATATTAGATATCTACTCAAAATTCAGGAATTGCCTCTATGTACCTACTACGTATCTTTATTCGACAAGATAATAGCATTTTTATAACATAATATCAAATTCCTGTTTGGGTATAGTAATAAGGTAGTACAGTGTACTAGGTGGCTTACGTACTGTAGTCCGTAGGTACCTACTTCTATATGCGGATAGGAATTCTGACCTTGCGGGCTGGCAAGGCTGAAACCATGTACACATACGCTTCACACGTCGGCAACCTACCCGGGTATCCAAGCAGGAAGAATGCCAAACGATAGTATGAGGCTAGACAAAGGAAGAACGAGTATCTAGGTAGACTAAAGGCATGGTTCTCGTGCTAATATTTAACGCTGTAAGTGCCAACAACTTCAGTGTTTGTACTACTTACATTGATTGATATTAGTATTTGGTATTGCCGTACTTTTGATTGATATGGTCTCTGATATAATAATTAGTGTACAAGGTATAACTGGTGCGCTCATATTTTGCTTCATGTCGGGCTTGATGTACCAAAGCTGCTGGCCGTGCTCGTTGATCCTACGTCCGAACTCGTGTCTGAGTTCTGGCGGCGCAGTCTCGAATGCCCATTACTCCTAAACGAAGGCACCTCTAGCTTTGCAACCATTTCCGGGCTGCCTGCCTCCTTCTTCACCTGGAGATTTACCATCTCCATGGCTTCCCGCAGCGTTCCTCCACTTCCGTCCATCGCTGCTAGAAACCGCGCCAGCTCTTTACAGAGCTCCCAGTCCTCTTCCTTGATAGCGCGAGATAATAGCCGGACTGACTGCTCCGACGCCGTCTCCAATTCTTCGAATGTGTGTAATATGAGCAAATAACCCCCTGCTGTCTTTAATGAGCCCCTTTGGAGTGATTCCTCAAATAACTCCTGAGGAGGAGGTAAATACGCAAACAGAGTCCTCCATGACCTGACCTCGGTTTTCCTCGTGCATTGGACAACGATGTCGAGGTACTGTCGGAAGGAAGAAAGCAACGTGAGTACTCTCGGCAGAAGCGCTGCTTCCGGTGGTGGCGCTAGGTCAACCTCTTCATCCAAGACATGATGTAAAAGCACTTCCAGTCCATGAGCAAAGTACTCCAAGTCCTGGTATCGCCGAGCTAGTGTGAGCGCCGCGGCCGCATCGTTGGCCCTGAGGTAATACTGGAGGATGTCTGGTAGGAACAGGTGAGTCTAAGGTGTGGTTAGCACGGGGACAGTCCTGTGGGGAAGGTGTTGGAAAATAACACGTACCCTGATGGAGAAGCGGAAAAATGAATAACTTATATCTCTACGCTGGACAAGATCCGGCTCAACGCCCAACACGATACCTTTGCCAAGTAAAACCGATAAAGGGTAGAAGTCAAGGGGAATGGATACCGTTGGAGGCAATTCTTTATTTGAATCACTCGAAGCTGCGTGTAAAACGTCGTGTACATCCGGCCATAGCTTTAGCGCGTGACCTTCAAATATCCAAAGAGAATTTCGCAAGGTGCCTTGATCAACGTCCCACGAGAAGTGAGCGCTGTCATCGTCAAGCATGTAAAGAGGAGACTGGTCTCTCATGCTGGTATAGAACTCTACACAGTGGGATATGACACGCATGTCATATTTGAGTTGTCCACCCTGGTTCACGGACGGCTGGAGAAGAACAAGCTTCCCATCGACCAAGAAGAGAACGGATGCGTAAGCGACATCTTGAGAAGGGTCTCCCTCGACCATTTGCTTTTCCGGCAGGATCCAGCTGAGCCCTCTTACCCGAGCGGGAGACCGTACTATGCCGTTGAAGGCGATTTGTCCCACCTGAATTGGCTGTATGATACTAGACACGGGCGCGAAGACGAAGTGATAAAGTATATTCTCGTATGTGTACACCAGGAGGGAATCCTCTCCAGAAGGCGTGATGAGGACAATAGGGGCCGGCATCTGCTGTGTAAACATGGCTTTTGAGGTATCCAGGTCGGCTTCCCGCGAGTAAAGACGGAGTTCGTATGATCTATTAGCTTCGATCGCTGCCACGAGGATGTGCTGATACCAGCACATTCCACCCCGTACCTGAAACTCGTTCTCTAACGCGGTGTTGGCGAAGGTCTTCCATCGGCCGCTGTTGACACTGTAGTGCGCAAGACCACGCCTTCCAGCAACAGCGACATACCTACCGTCCGAAGATACCACAGTGCACTTTATAGGCCACTGATTAAGTAAGTAATTCGACGGTATCCTCGCCGTGTGCCAAAGGAAGGGCTCTGCAGAAATGCTAGTCAGGTCGGGGAGGTCGTAACCCCTATATATCGTGATACTTGTAGAACTTTGTAGCACTGTTCGAAAGAGGTTCGGCGGACTATAGCACCCGGTCACGGCACTTCGAGCCATTTCCAAGGACCAGATCGTCTCATTCTCGCGCCCAATGAGTAGTAGTTCGCAAGCGCCGCCAACCCAACAAGCACCTGTGACACCGGCCAACCAGTCTTCCCGATTGATGCTGGTAATAGACTGGTCCGCATTGAAGCTGCTACAGGCGGATTTCCCAAAGACACTCCATGTCGCCCATCCGTTCTCATAGCCGGCGAACAAGCAATATCCATCTGGTGAATAGTTCAGGGTCGTTAGCCGGCCCGAGCGATTCGAGGACACTGTCGCCTTGTGAATGTGGGAAGGGGGGATATTTCCCGCATAGTCCCGCGCAGAGTACACACGGATGCTTCCGTCTATGCAGCCCACTGCAATCAGCGAGAAGCGAGCATTCACTACGGCTCGGATAGCATGATCATTTGGACCTTGGGGGTTATGAAAGCAGTACCCCTTGAATAGCTTCTTCGAGTCGGCCTCGGGTTGACCATGACTGGGTAGTATGCGCTGTACAGCGTAGGCTTTGCCGTCGTTTGTAACCCAGGTGGATAGGTTCATGGGACGGTCGTGCGTCATTTCGCGGATCGTTGCCTTCTTCTCAAGCCAGCCCATGCGACTGACGAGTTCCGCCCTCATCTGACTGTCAGTGCCGTCCGGTGTCCATCGGATGCATTGAATGGCGGCTGGCTTTTTTGTAGCCACAACCAGCTCGTCGTCGAGGGCCAGGGCGCATTCGATACCAGCGTCTACTTTGATAACCCTGCGAAACCGGACACTGATATCTCGAACGCCAGCGCCTTCCCCTGGCCCCAGCAGTATTTGGTCCGGTGCGCTATTACCGGGCCCGCCAAAGTGGCTCTGCCGTCGCCTTTGTATGTTTGTGTGATCGAGGAAATGCGGCTTATAGACTCGGGATTCTGTGTCTGTTGCTAGAGAGTAGGTGATCAAATAGCCTAAGCTAGTTTGAACCACAAAGATTGCGGAGTCAGGCCTGATGAGAAGGTCGATGCTGGAACCGTAGGAATTTCTAGAGGCTTCGGACCGGACGACGATGGCAAGAACAACGGTTGGCTAAGTACGCAGGCATCTCCCAGTCAGCAAAACTAGCCCATACGCGGGACACCTATGACATCTAAGAAAAGAATAGCAACACGAACTTTTGTCTGCCAAATAGTTAACGTGGATGCGGTGACGGCAGCGAACAGATGACCGGTCCGGGACACCTTCAAAGCCACAATTGGCTCACCGGTCGGAACGAAGCAACGGTCGGAGCCAGTAGAGTAGGGCCCCGAGTTCTCATACTCGATTGAATTGATGCCTGGCGTAGCCGGTGTTGGTAACCCTGGGGTAATGGGAACAGTGGCATCACGGTGGTTTGTTTCTGGGTCTGACTCCAGCTCTGGCCCTGGCTCACGTCCAGCTTCTCGATCTGGTTCGATCGTTGTCTCTAAGGTAGACAACGACGCGGTGTCATCGGGCGCGTTCCCGCTCGTATTTCTGCTTTCTCCGGGAAGACCATCGTGGGAGATGACAAGGTGGAGATTATTTGCAGTCGAATCCGTGGTGGTCGCATATATCCTCGGTGTCCCAATGGGCCAGTACATGACTACCCTTCAGGCCCCTGGGAGCCTGCATTCGAGGTTATTTCAGCAAAATCGAGCTCATGAGAAGGCAATGATTCAACTTTCTATTACTAGCTCATTGCAAAGTTGAACGAGAACTGGCAGATATCTTGAACGGAAGAAGGGGGTAAAGAAACCGCTGGTATGATTCCTTGCTTCCAATAGGTAGAGTATTTGCTGTACCATCTACCTCCCACCACTTGCGATGAAGTGTTAATCTGTCGGTGACGGCATCTGATAAATAGCTCCCTTCCTATATCTGTCCTATGTACCTAAACACATGTGCTGAGGACCCCAAGGAACAAGCCCAACCAGTGTTGTATGTACCTACCTACTTACCCAACTCCAAATAAGCTTCCCTACAGATCTGGACCATGTAGCCAAAATCTAAGTACAATTACCGCACTAGTACTATGTAGGTAAGAGGTACATTCTAGAGGTACATACCTAAGATTAACACAACCAACCAACAGCAGCACAAAGATGCAAGGTGAGCCTCGAGTTACCTTTGCAGGTACTAGGCTCAAGCTTCATGATTGCAAGTAATTGAATTCTTAATTCTCCCTCTTGCCGACTTCCATCTATAATATCTTCATCCAGGAACAATCTTGCACGCGCTCAACCTTTTCACCTACTTTCAGTCAGGTGTTTAGGTCAACAATGGCGCCAGGTCGTTCAGCGACCAGGACCTCAGTTGCTCCCGAGAGGTTCAAGACTTTACTACCAACTCTTCAGCCCACTGTCTATACCGATCCAAGCACAAATAAGTCGCCGAGCAAGTGAGTTGTTGCACGAGCATTTTCAGTCTTATGAGCATCATAAGACGAGAAAGACAGCGATCATGAAACCCATACTAATCTATTCGTTAGCATTCGCACTATTGCATGGAACCCTCTCGGCACATATCTCGCAACCGGCTGCGCAGACAAGACGTTACGTGTCTGTGAGTTTCCTAGCTCCCAACCTTCTTTTCTCACTTATGTTGCTACTCTCCCCTACTGCTGAGCTCAGGCTAACTTAGCCTCGTAAATTGCAAGGGAATGTGGATAAACCAAATGTGCGGCAGTCCACAGAGCTAAGGGGGCACGCCGCACCCATCGAGAAAGTGGCATTCAACCCAACTAAGGAGCTTGAGCTGTGTAGCGTGAGCAGCGATGGCGTTGTGCGGTTCTGGGATTGTAAGAACAGAGTGGTCCTCAATGAAGTCAGAGGCTTAGGAGAGACATTTACCTTGGCCTGGCACCCTCATGGCGAATGTGTTGTGGTTGGTAATAAGGTGCTTACCCTTACTTCCGTTGTTTTGTAACAGCAAACTCAACTGAATACAGGATAACACGCTCTGGGTACTTTCACCCACAGAATCAACACCCATATCGTCACACGAACAATCCACCATGAGCAACGACATCACTTTCTGTTGGAGTGGCCAAAGATTGTTTGTCACCACAGGAGAAGGTAGAACTAGGATTCTCTCATTTCCGAGCTTCGAGCCGGCTTACCAGTTCGATTACAAGGAGGGACCAGACAAAGAATTTACACTGCCAGGCCACACCTCGTCATGTATCACGGCAGAGCTGCATCCCTTTAATAGGTATCTTGCCACTGGAGGGACAGATTCGCTTATTGCCCTCTGGGAGACGAACGAGTGGAACTGCGTTCGGACTGTCACGAAAATGACCGGCCCAGTCCGAAGCATATGTGCGTATAAGCCTCAGTTACCAGTTGCATGACGGCGTAGCGCTAACATAACGGCAACACAGCCTTCTCATGGGACGGACTATTCCTCGTCGGGGGTAGCGATGAAGGTCAGTATCCGCGCGCATGATTACAGGTAACGACTATAACCAGGACTAATTCGCAACAGGTTCTGGGCTCGAAATCACTGTTTCTGAGACAGGTGAGCATCTTTGCACGTATAGAACACGGTCACCTTGTCCAGTAGTAGCGTGGGCACCAAACCGATACGCTCTCGCATACACCGACCTAGGCAGTCTCAGGATTATAGGTGCAAGCCAAGGAGGGAAATAGAAACGTCTTACCGGCGGTCCATGAGCATGTCCCACGCATTGTGGTATTCGGGGTTTTCAACAGAGCTCGTGCCCGTATACTTTAAATAGTACTAGGCGGTGAGGTAGCCAAGTACGCCGTCCAGCCTGCTGTACATTATAACAGAGTTTTGTAGGCAGTCCGCAACTTGCTGGGCAACACAAAATGGTTCTCCATCAGCTGTCAGCTCGGGGGAACCAGAAGCCGACGTTGTAGTTGGCCACTGTCAGCGCATAAAGCAGCGAACCCCCGCTGCCGGTCACCAACTCTTTTGCCGTTGTGCATGATTAGAGTAGGACGCCGGCATACAGATTTAGACTGTTTCTCGTCGGCTCCCTGGATCGTGGATGGCGACCAAATTATCATATATAATCCTGTTCTGTATGAATGGTATGATAGGTCAAGTTCAGAGGCGCGCAGATCGTGGGGCGGTACCTACGAGGGGGGCAAAGAAAATACAACAACGACGCCCAAGTTAATAGGGATGGCATTGGGATACCTACCTAACCTAAGTGCCTACCTTCTTAGTACTCATTTCAAGGTTAGGTACATAGTTGAGGTACCAAATCAAATAGCTAGATTACATATCTTAATGACCAGACGATTGGAGTTGGGCGTTGCATCATTACGTTGCGTCTGTTGCATATCATCATTATGTGCCTACCTAGGTATTACAAATCATGATCTCCAGAAGTTGACGGTGTTTACCTAGGTACTGTGGAGTTCAGGTTTCATGTCTGGATACCCGTTGTTCACGGTCTACCTAAAGAAGGCCCACCATGTTTAGAACGATTTTTGAAGGGTCCTGAAGGGCCCCTGGAGTAGAGAAAGCCCTTTCGTAGGCTTTGTTACCCTTACCCCTAGCTAAGTACAGTCAGTATAGTAACATGTGGTTCAACCTGGATCTGAGCACAATATCTACTTGTAGATTCAATACGATGTTCATATGTTCTGTTTCCACAGTATTAGGTATGTCAATATACACACTTACACGGGGCCGAGATCTGACGGTTTGGCTTGGTCCCGCTAACTGCATTTGGACCCCTAAAGGGGTGATGATAGACGCAGATTGATTGTTAGGCAACCAATAATGATGAGGCTGCGTTGTCTCGTGCTTGTACTTGGGTTGTAAACGCCTCAGCTGTCACAAATAAAGATCAGATATTTTCAATGCTGAGAGATTTTGGGAAATAGGTTAAAGGGATGGATGGGCGGACTACCCCAACCAGATGTCCCAAATCACATCATTTGCTAACTTACCTGCATACCTACCGAATATCTAGCTTGACACCAGAACACCCAGATACCTACATACTGTTACATATTACAGATACTACTACGTATGGAGGGGATAGGTCCGGGGATAGCATGATGCTACTCATCTCACGCGGTCTGCTTACCTAATGGGTTCTACCAGGAAAGAGGTTAGAGGAAAGGGTTCGCTTGGCATCTGTCTACTGTAGTGCGGAAGGATCCAGAGCCCGCAACACCACCGCCATGTCACTTCCTAGTCCCGTAAGTATCTTCTTCAACAGTCTTATCTAATACTCTACATACCTACATAGTTGTCCGGTCTGAAATGCCTCCTTATTACCAAAATACATAGCAGTAGAACGCCAGTGCCAATACTAGTATTATCGTACGCATTTCGAAGTCCCGACACCCAATTTCGTGACCCCTTTCGTACCATCGGTAGTCTAATTTCTTTTCACTTTTGGTAGTCGAGGGGCTTTCCCGACAGCAGTGAATCAAATTCGCACCCGACACATGCACAAGGCCCCGTCCACCTTCGGGCGCTTTAACTGAGCGCCAGACTGCGGCGTTGGCCATTCCCTTTCGACACTGAACCGCGCGCCGCGGCGCTGCGAGTAGTTCTATTCAATATTGCTTGCTTCGATCCTTTGTCCCCGCCGCCGATAAACCATCGACGACCTTAAGAAGCTGGCCACACCAAATTGCACTCGCGCGCCGCTCAACCATCGGAGCTCTTGGAGGTGATCGTGGATAGCGACTGACGATGGCCACAACTGCGGATCCCAACGCCGACTCCCCGTCTCAGGGCACCGATAATAGTCCACCTGCCGATAATCCAACCCATACCGTACCCCGAAGTAATAATGATGTGCCCAAGCCAAAGAGGCTTGCGTGTATGACATGTCGCAGGAGGAAACTCCGCTGCGACGGCCTAAAGCCGAGCTGTGGCACCTGCCGCCGACTTGGTCATTCATGCGGCTACGACGAGGTCAGAAAAAAGAGCGGCCCCAAACGTGGCTACGTGAAAGCTCTGGAGGAGAGGTTAAGTAAGTAACATGCTCTCTAATTAATTGAGAGGCGGCATGATAGTCCTTTGTCGAGCTTGGAAAGCCTAGCGTGCCCAAGATGTCTAATCATAAGGCAAGACAGCCAGAGATGCCGGCTAACTCGACGCTTTCATCTGTAGAGCAAGTTGAAGAACTCTTGAAGACGCAGGAACCCGTTAGTAACACGAGCCCTGAAACCGTGAAGACCCCAAATGTAGCATTTGAACAGAGCCGAAGTCAGCAGGCTACCGCTCCCGCCAACTTCAACGTCAATAATACCCCGATAGGTCTCGCAAGCGATCGGGACTTGGATAGATGGCGGTTTGGAGGAGATTCGCCCCAAGGAAATGGCCTGGAGGATTTCAACTTTGCAAGCAACATGCCCTTAAACATGAATAATATGGACCCAAGTTTTACATGGGAAATGATAGGATTGGGTCTTGAAGAGCCTCTCCCACCGCAAGAGACCATCGATGAATTGTAAGCCCTTTTTTGTTGCACCTATATGTATCGCATTCACACACACATCTTGTCCTCGACCTCCCTACGCTTGGCCTAGACAGTGTTACTAACCCATATACTTAGACATCAAGTTTTCTTTGAAAAAATCCATCCCTCCCTACCTATGATTCACAGGTTTCGGTACTTAGCGGCGATGAATCTGTATGTGCTCCCTTCTATTGTAGCTTGCGGCCTCTGCCTGCCGACCACCGTCTGGCCATGAAGACCTCTCACTCATTAGCAAATTTAGGGCCCCGAGTCAACGACCGCCTGTTTGCTTGCGATACGCCATATGGACTCTTGCCTGTTCCATCACGGACAAGTACAAAGATCTCAGAGACCTGTTTTACCAACGTGCTCGTAAATACGTCGAAGCCGATGCCATCAAAGGGTTTGGCGAGCATTCGATAACAATAGCTCACTGCCAAACTCACGTGCTGCTTGCGTCCTATGAATTCAAAATGATGTACTTTCCCAGAGCTTGGATGAACACAGGCGCAGCTGTGCGTCTTGCCCAAATGTAAGTCGTTTGTAAGACTGAAAATATATAAGCTAGGTAGCCAAGCTCACTGCGGTTAGGATCGGCCTTCACCGTATTGATGGCAACGGCCTGGATGTCAAGCAGTGCCTCCCGCCACCACGCGACTGGACAGAGAGGGAGGAAAGACGGAGAACGTTCTGGATGGCTTTCTGTCAAGACAGATATGCTAGTATCGGCACGGGATGGCCCATGACAATCGATGAGCGGGACATCATGACCAATCTGCCAGCCTCCGAGGAAGCTTTCAATCTCAGCCGACCAGAACAGACACAGACACTTGCAGATACCATGAGCCCAGCTGGGGCGGCCAAGCTATCGCCGTTTGGAGGTATTGTACTCATGGCATGTCTTTTTGGTCGCAATCTCACTCATCTTCACCGCCCTGATGTCGACGATCGGGACCACGACATGAATGGCGAATTTTGGAAGCGTCACAGACTCCTGGATAACATTCTCCTCAACACCTCACTGTGTCTGCCTAGCCAACTGAAACTGCCCGCTGGCATTAACAACCCGAACATTGTTTTCACAAACATGAATATCCACACGTCCACCATATGCCTACACCAGGCAGCTATCTTCAAGGCCGACAAAAATAGGCTGCCACCCACGGTCAGTACTGAGAGCAAATTCCGTTGCATTACAGCTGCAAATGAGATTGCAAGCATCATGCGAATGACTTCTCACATGGACCTGTCTGCCGTAGGTTCAGACTGCCGAGCCCAAATGTCGGACTACACTAATTACGCTTCCAGATGAATCCTTTCATTTCCTTTTGCCTCTATGTATCGGCGAGAGTGTTCGTCCAGTATCTCAAAAGCCGCCCGGATGATAGTCAGACTGTGGATTCCTTGAGGTTTCTCCTTACTGCCATGAACGCGTTGAAGAAGAAGAACCCATTGACAGAATCATTCCTGGTCCAGCTTGATGTCGATCTAGAAGCCCTGGGACTTCGAATACCAAAGCTTAAATCTGCTTTCCCACGAAGCACAGACAGTGTATGTGTTCTACTCTTTCTGTCCAATTGTCTCCCATGTTGTTCGAATCAAATAGTAACTTAGATCCCTATCCAGCCCACGCCGGGTAATAATGTGCCGAATTTGCAGGTGGGGCCGGACGGAAGCCCCGACCGCAACAGGCCCAGGAACGGCCTAGAAATTTCATTCGAAGATGATGCAGGCTGCAACTATATGGCCTACGACAAAGGAAATCCTATCAATGCCCCCGAACTTGTTGACCCGGAACCCCAGAATCAAGGCAACGATAGAACTCACCCTACCCCTTATGGAACACAACAATGGTATCCTGGAGAGCAGCAACTGCCTTCACATGACCAAAACTCTATGTCCGAGAGTGCGGTCACCGGTATGGTCTTGCCGTCGATGATGTACTCAGCATTCGGGGGGAATCGGGCCAGCGAGACAATCGATGTATCTGTATCATCGAATCAGGATGGGCCATCGAACCGACCGACACCGAACTCAAGCAGCAACACCTCGGAACCTCAGCGGAGTGTGAATGGCACAGGATCGACGGCAAATACCAATGGTACATCCTTTAATACTAGTCCGATCGGTTCACATCAAAACCTGGGGGCTCAGGGTACGGAGATGGATGCTTCGACTGCGTCGTTCTTCAGCGACCATGGATTTAGCACTGGATTGACCCCCGGCCGGTCATTTGCTATACCAGACACGCCCGGGAACGGCTTCAGCATACCTAACAGCTGGGAGCCTGGACAGGCGGGCATGACCCCAAGAACAGCAGAAGCCATAATACATGGTCTAAGTATGCCTATGGATAGTATGGAGATGAACTGGGACGCAGCATCCTAGATCAGATCGACTTATTTAAAGTCACCTTTTATTAGTGGGCAATTTTGGACGAATTTAGCAACACCGGGCTCACGCTTCCCGGAAAAGAGCATAGAGGGGCTACAATGAACTAGATGAGGCAGGCGTGCGGAACCGGTCGGGTGGGATACGACATTCTCTCTGTTAACCGGAATAGGGGCTTTTCATAAACTCAGGCATAAACCTCGGCTACCGAGCACCGAGGTTGGGAGTATTTTTTCTAGAACGGTCAACTTGATTCGGATCTAGATGCATGTATCATAGGAAAACAAGGAGGGATTGTGTATGTGTCTGGCGGCTCCTAGATATCCATCCCTACTACTACTACTATAACGACGAGATGATGGCTAATGAAAGAAACATGTAACATATGCAAAGCGCAACAGGCCGAGGGCTGCCTTTAGAAAGAGCCCCTTGTTCATTTCGTGTCCAGTCTCCCCCAGATTTCTACAGTCATAAACATGCATGTGCCGGCAGGCCAAGCATTGTGGGGAAGACAGGGGACTTTACATTCGTTGCTACGGCCTGGGCGATTAATTACAGGTTGCTACTTACACAGGCGGGATACCTACACGAAACAAATATGGGAATCGTCGGCTTTGAACGCAAACTAACCCTCAAGAAGCTCTCTAACCTCGAACATGCTATAGCATGCAACACATGATAAGTTTACGTACATACTCTTTTGCAATTCCTAAGATATAGCTTATATAGTCTAACGAACTATATCCCCCCTGGAGATTTACTTACTATGAGTATAGGTAGCCGTTTTTACACCACGCCAAGTAAAACCGAACTTTGCCTCGGCTTAGGTGAAATGTGTCGATGCACATGCGTGCCTTTCCCTTAATCACGGGCACTACATCGCCCCGACGCTCACATGATGGCACTCATAGTGCCAGGAGCAGAAGAGAGGGAAAAACGTACCTGCGGTAGCGCATGCCTAGCTACATGTAGGTCAGCACAGTGGGCTTTTAGGTAGTAGGTATGGATATATGTAATCTAGGATGTGAAATTGTAGCTACGGTGGACATAGATTGGGCAAATGCGTTCGATGTCTCTAGATGTGTCACCTGGGTACCCAGGACCGGTCCAGGGATATACCTACTATGTAGATAGGTAAGTATCCAGCTTCGTAAGAGTTCCATCCATACATACATAGTCTTAGCATCTGAGCTCTATAGCTATCACATCAGGTATTAACAACCCGGCCGTTGAAAGGTGGGGTCGAGTTGAAACTATCTGACAGTGCTAAACAAGCCTTCGTGAGGTATGTAAGGTATGCTGTACCATATTTTGGATTAAGTAGGAACCTACTGTATGTATGTAACCTAGGCAATTATTAGGGTTCCAGGTTTCATCGTGCCCCTTTCAATTTTCCCCTCGATCGTGATCTTACAGCCTATCGGATGCCCGCTGTTTAGCATTAGCCTCCCCGCTCCGTTCCGACCCATGGACCCACCTGCAGCTGCCTAACCTCGCCTAGGCACATACAGAGTTAACCGTAAACAAGGCGGGGCAATTGTCAGCTACCTTACGACAATCTATACCTGCCTCTACTTACCTCATGGTAATAACCTACCTTCACCTGTCCAATGTCTGCAGGCCAACACTTTATAGCCGTTGGTCCTTCTCCCTACGAATTCCCAGTCTGTCCCGTACCTAATTTCATTTCCAATTCCAACCCGATAACCATGGCGATAATCCATCCGCCTTATCACTAACTAGATGTCATATTAGCCAGCTACGGGTCACTTGACCCTTCATTATACTTCTTACCATCGAGTCTTCTTGTCTGGTACTATCTACCCGGGACCACTTCTGCGATTCGAGATCCTATCCCCATTTATGGCCGATTTAGGTCCGATTTGACCAGCGCGCATTCATAAAAGTCCTTTCCATGGCCTCCCTGCCCAATCTTGTAGTATACTGGGCCAGGCGGCAATGCTCACCGGAGGTCACGCGAGTTACCGCTTGAGATTGAGCTGAAGCCCCCGAGCTCGAGCTTCTTATTTTCCGCTCTGCTTCTGGATAGCAAAATTAGCTACAGGTCTCCTACAGTATAGCCAATAAAGCTCCAGCTTTAGCTATAGTTGCAACCGACTATCCCTACCTTCGTCTAGCCCGCCCTCCCTTCAGATCTCTCTCCGTGGTCAGTATGCGACTGGCAATGGGTTAGAGGCGTGCGCAAGGTGCGTTCCGGGTCAGAGAGAGCCATTACCGACGGCCATAGGAGCAGCTTCGACTCTACAAGACGACCCGCCCGCGCGACTCATCATCATGGACGCTTCGATGCATTTCTCCTCTGCTGAAGATCACCATCCCCTTTCTCACGACCCTCTTCACCACTCGAGCCAACCACCGCACCCGCACACCCTCCGTATAGGCACACTAGCATCGCATCCAAGCCTCGAGCTGCCTTACGATAGCCAGAACTCCATTTTTCAACATCACCTCCAACGCCTGGATACTATCCCTACCCTTCCCGTTGCCCATGCCGACTTCTCGCACCATGCACAAGACAGCTTCGAACGGCGCCAACCTCCTCCGCCATCTTCCACCCGGTCAACCAGCATCCTCCGTCAGCCCTCTATTCCCCATTCGGCAGCCGACCTTCAGTCTCCAACCCAGTTGACAGCCCAAAATCAGCATCAGTTCGGCACCTTGACTTCCACCCTCTCCATTCCAGTGTCTCAGCCTGGGGGTGTGCCCCAGATCAGCCGGACAGAGGAAAGAATATCGGGCCACGCCCGACCGGCATCTTCAACTGTCATTTCCGAGGCCCCTGAGCAGCGGTCACATGGCCAGTTAGTGACTAAGATAGTCATTGATCCTCCGAATCTTCGTGCCTGGCGCGAGAAACTGTTCAATGTCGACGATACTATTACCTTGACAAATGAAGAGTGCGCCTCGCCCCCTTTTAGGCCTCGATTCCTTTCTGCGAGCTGACGAGGGCCGTCTCCAGGTTTGAAACTTACTTCCCTCATATCGATAATGTTTATTCACATCGCTCAACTCAGAAATACAAACGCAAAAATTTCAGTAAGTAATCTGGGATCTATCGAATGCTTCTCCTCCCTATCGCTATTTTCTTGTCGTCCAGCCAGTGATCCTCTTGCTAGATTGCATGTAGAGACATCTGTTGTACATAAATCCAGAAGCGCGGAGAGCCCACTGCAGTCGACTCATGAATAAGTGTCGAAGACGACATTGCTGATTCTCAATGTTACCAAAGTCTCTCACTACTGGGACTGCCGAATGAAAGGGCGCCCTCCGGGTACTCCCAAGTCTGACGACCCTACCAAGAAGAAGCGGAAACGGTTTGCCCGAGAACGTGATCTTTGTGACGTGAAGATCAAGATAACGGAACATTTTCCCGGAGCCACATACTCGGCAGATGGTACCATCAGCCATTCTCCCGACACGCAACAGTTGCCCAATGCAACCACGCCGTCACTCAACAGGTTTCCTGCAGAAAAGAAGTACTGGACCATACAAAGGGTGAACGGAAATGGTGGGAATGGTAAAGGAGACGGGGTTCCGGGTCCTCATAAACACACATTAGAGAAGAGTGATGAAATCAAGAAGTCCAGTGTGCAGAGGTATCTTACCACACAAAAAAAGGAAGCCAAGAAAGGACAAGTGAGCCTAAGAAATCCCCTAGACCGTATCAACACGCTAATCAACGCTATAGAGGCCAGTGCATCAAAAGAGACCCTCTGGCAATGCACTCATAACTGCTAGGAGGCATTCAAAAGAGGACCAACTGAAACTCTATGCTGCAAGTTTCTGGTACGCCCATGTCAACCCCAGCGAGGCGACATCTTTGCTAATTTGTGGGTCATGATAGCCCGTTCTCTCAACGAGTCTGGATCGCCCTCGAAGCTAAGGGTATGCGCTATCAGTATTGTGAGACGGATCCCTTCAAACGCCCGACTCAACTGCTAGAAGCGAATCCTCGGGGTCTGGTCCCGGCCATTCGGCAGGGGGACTGGGCGAGTGGAGAAAGCACCGTTATTCTAGAATACGTAAGTGTCTTGGAGGGTACTTAGACGTCCACGACGCTCATGCCAGCTGACATTGCATATCACAGCTCGAAGATCATGACTGCGGCGTCCCCTTGCTGCCTACGGACCCCCGACTTAAGGCGAACTGCCGACTATGGATTGACCATGTACGTATAGGCTGCTGTATGCTCTTCCGCCGGTATCGGAACTCGCCACCCTAACTATTACAGATCAATGCAAAGATAGTCCCGGCATTCTTCTCTTTGATGAGAGCTCCAGATCCTCAGAAGCAGGCGGAATGTATGGATAATCTTCAGAGTGATATTATAGCCTTGGTCCAGGCTGCTGATGAGCGGGTAAGTGACCGACAAACCCGATAAGGGCTTCTTACGCCTCACTTTTTTGTCATTGACTTAGATATTGCGCCTAGGGCCCCTATTTCCTCGGAAATGATTTGTGTCTCGTGGATGTTCACCTCGCCCCTTTTGTTCTTCGGATGTCTCGCATACTCCGCGGGTTTCGCAACTGGCGCGACCCGATGCCAGGGACGCGTTGGCAGCAGTGGGCTGATGCTCTCGAGCGAAACCCTCACGTTCAGGCCACTACGAGTCAGGATGAGCTCTACATTGACACAGTGGAGATCTTTCTCAAAAGCCGGCCTCTATATGGGGAGCAGCCAATAGGCTGAGTCAAGTTACGAGCTGCTTCCCGTGCAAATTACTCAACGTGCTCATGATAACGGATAGAGAAAAAATGATGGGCGTTGTACGGTCGGTGTATTAGACACGTCTGCATATGGTTGGCTTGCTGAATATAGGAGTTTTCGGTATGATCAAAAAGCTTAAGGGGCTCTGTTTTGTAGTACGCCCAGAGAGAGAGAAAAAAAAAATCGAATCACGACGACATGTTTAGGGGTTGCGATGAATTTTGAGCGCGAAGGTGTGAGTTTTCATAGACAATCCTTCCAGACTTTTTCTCTCCAGCTTCCCTGAATGAAAATAAACACGGTGGTTTCGATGGATATTTCGCTTGTCACGCTTGCCTTAATTAACTACTTGACGAGGGGAGTTAGCTTCAATGCTTCTCTCACTTCAATACATGGTTCCCCTATTGGGCTCGCAACTACACCAGGTATCCGTGCCTTGCGCGTCACTTGTGAAGCCTACAATATTTTTATAACACGTCCTAGTTAATAAGTTTACAATGTTAGGAAGGTTGTATAGTAGTTTCTTATGATGATACGCGTAAAGAGGTACATAGGTAGGTACCTATAAAGTCAACCCACGAGTCTATGTGCTCATTAAGTGTGTGTATGCGTGTTAATTCTCGTTTTTGACTGACTGGATTACTTGCCAGTTGGCTGCAATCTCTCTTTCTCTCTCTCTCTCTCCTCTGCTGTCTAACCGCGCAACGGGAGGGAATGCGGTTTCGGGAAAACTCCGCGAAAAGGGGAATGGGGGAAGGAGGGCGGGACTTTCCCGGTGCTTGTCCCTTAGCACACTCGTAGATGCTAAGAGTTTGTCTGTTTGTCTGTCTGTCTGTCTGTCCGTTCGTCCGTCAACTGGGCATACGGTATGTGGTAATAGAACAGAAATATAATTAATTGCCTTAACCTTCCAGCGTGAATAACTACTCGTTGGGTAGGTAGCCAGGTAGGTAGGTAGATATCATCTCGACCGAGCCCCCTTTTTTTTTCCTCCATCATGCATAACCGTTGGGAGCCCTAGGGCGGCTTGGCTAGCTATAGCCCTAACTTATCTACCTATCTACCTACCTCTGGACTATATAATTCACGGCCCCCCTTTTTGATACATACTTCTATATATACAAATATATCTACTCGATCCTCGGATTTTGAGTCCCCCTATCCCTCCCTGGTTACGTGGCGAGGTATGAGTGAGAGAGAATAGGATGAGAGAAGTGGAGGTTACTTTAAAGAGTGTCTTTTTTTAGCTGTTCATTATGCTCTTGCCTAGTATGATAGAGAGACAAGCTAAAGAATGTCAAGGGAGAAGAGGCGGTAGTGGTAATGGTTCATCCATTGCCTTGCATCTCGAAACATTGCAGGGCTCAGATACATAGGCAAGGACCAGGTCGCCCACAGCGCGGCGAAAGCGGCCATCTTGCCGTTCGTGAAAGACCACAGCCGTCATGTACGCGGCCACCGGGGCGTCACGGTCAATGCTGTTGTTTTGGGACTTATGGAGACGCCGCAGACGGGGATGATTGCCCGCGCGTTATTCTCAGCAGATGAAGATGACTACTAGCACCACCACCACTACTACTACTTATGCTTCTACCGTAGAAGGAGGGGGGAGGAAGGGGGAAAGGAAAAGGAAAAGGAAAAGAAGGAGACGCTGGTGATGATGTGAGCGTGAGTGTCGGTGATGTGAGTAGTGGGGGTAGTAGTGGTAGTAATTACGAAGAGTTCAAAACGCATGAGGGAGAATCAGGTCCCCGTGTGTCGCATCGAAGATACGTGGGATGTCGCGAACGCGGTCCTGTTCCTCGTCTCCGATGAGGCGAGGTATATCATAGAGCAGAATATTGTCGTCGACGGTGGGATCACTTCTTCCGCTAGACAGACAGAGTTAACCTAGCTATTTTAGTATGCAGTACGGTTAGTTACATGTCAGCAATTAGATCTCTTGATAGGCGTGTAAAATCGTGCGCTTCAATATTATAACACGGAGTTTACAATGTTATCCTTCTCGTGTACTCAATCTCGTGGATGACACTACGTATCCCAACGTAACACATCGTTGCCTAGTAAACTAGGATAGTAGGAGCAGGAGAGTGATATACTTGAAGATAGACACGAGTTTTGTTTACTAAGATCTCTTATCCGAGATATGCATGGTGGTCTGAGATGAAGGTTGCGTCACTCAGTCGTGGTTGTGTACGATCATCTAAAAGTCGAAGCCTCGCGGACCAAGACGTCATTCTACGATCATCACATTGCTTCGACTACGAACAACTGATTCTCGATTCACATCTTCTAAGTACGTTTGAGAGAGGGATATCATCTACTATCAATTGCTAAGCTTATGAAAATACATTCAATAATGGGTGTTTACATCCCCCCCTTATATCTCACATCGTAGACTACCCGTACAATATATGTAGAAGAAAGTACTGGTAAGCCGATTTTATCCAGGAGTTAAAACTAATATCGGGTGTTTTAAGACCCTGTTTTCTATGATACCTACTTCCTAAGTACCGAGAAGACAGCCCCTGTTGATTCTGGACACAAACCATGGCGAAGAAGGTCATATTATCCATAAACGCAGGCTCAAGCTCGGTCAAGGTTTCAGTTTACACAACACTCCAGAACGAAGTTCCATCACAGATCGCCGAGACAGAAGTCAGCGGGCTGACGGCACCCCCGGCGCGGATAAGTTACAAGAGGAGAGGCGTCACAGTCGCGAAGGACAAGGAGGTACATAAGGAGACGCACGGCCAGGGGGACGCGTTCCGGATACTGCTGCGCACGCTGATAGAGGATGCCGAGCTGCCCGAGATCCAGGACAAGGGCGACATCAGCATCGCGTGCCACCGTGTCGTGCACGGCGGCGACTACGCGACCTCCAAGGTCATTAGCAACGATACCTACCATCATCTTGAGGAGCTTAGGGACCTAGCCCCCCTGCACAACACCAACGCGCTCGAGATCATAAAGTCGTGCGTCGCGGAGCTGGCCGACACGGTGAACGTCGCCTTCTTCGACTCGCAGTTCCACACGACTCTTCCCGAGCATATTCGCACGTACCCCATCGACCCGAAGGTAGCCAAGAAGAGGCAGCTGAGGAAGTACGGGTTCCACGGGATTAGCTATGCCTTCATCGCCAGGTCGGTCGCTGCGCACTTGAACAAGAATCTGAGCGATCTGAATATCATCGCGCTGCACTTGGGCAGTGGAGCCAGCGCATGTGCTATCAAGGGAGGGAAAAGTTGGGATACCAGCATGGGGCTGACGCCGCTGGCCGGGTTACCGGGTGCTACACGAAGCGGGAGTGTTGATCCTAGGTGAGTCTTCGTCGAAGTGGCTTTGTGAGTTAGGCGATGGATTTGAGGGATGATAAATACTATACCCATACCCATATCGACCTTTCCTACTGACTTCGTCTTTTTCTTTTGCCTTGGCAGCCTTGTTTTCCACTACACCAGCCGAGCGGACACGCTCTCGCCAGCGTCGACGCAGGACCTCCATATATCCCGGGCGGAGGAGATCCTCAACAAGGAGAGCGGGTGGAGGTCGCTGACGGGGACAACCAACTTCGGCTACATCTCCTCCAATCTCGACAGGGAGCCCGCTTGCAGGCTCGCGTTCGACCTCTTCATCAACCGCATCTGCGGCTACGTCGGCAGCTACTACGTGGCGCTGCGGGGGCAAGTGGATGCGCTCGTGTTTGCCGGCGGCATAGGAGAGAGGAGCGACGCGCTTCGCAGAGCTGTCATCGACCAGGCCGGCTGTCTCGGTTTCACCGTAGACGAAGAGGCGAATAGCAATGTGCCCAAGGGCGATGATAATGTTGTTGTCTTAGATGTCGGTAGGACGGATGCGAAGCACAGGACCCTGATCTGCCTTACTGATGAGCAGTTCGAGATGGCGAGGAGCTGCGCGGAAGATGACGGGCTGTGGGGACCAAAGGGATAGATGCCGGGTACTTGATTCTCGTCAAATTCCCTGTGATCACGATGGCATACATATACTTGGAAGTTGGCAGGCATTGTAAATCTCGGCAAACTACCCAGGTACTGCGTGGTTTAAGCGACGACGGTGTAATCCTGTGGGTGCTTACTTAGTACATCCCATATAGTCGGGCTTTCATGCTTCCTAATCACGAGGGCCCAAGACAATTCATGATTCCCAGCTAGATCACCGATCTTCTTCATCCTTGTCCGGTGTCCTGTGCTTGTGCATATAGTACATATATACATAGTATGTATGCATGTACAGTGGGCACTTCGGCCTCAATATCCACCGCTTCCTATTCGGTTCTAACATGTGGGTAGGGGAAAGATCGATAGGAATCGAGAAAAATTTGAAAGTACCTACATATGTATGTACCTGAAGTTTGGTACCTACTTAAAACAAGGGCAAGGGGATTGAGGGAAACATCGACCAGGGTTTATGGGCCAAGGGGGTAAGGTATGTAACATAGCCAACGATGGAATTCTTCTTCTTCATAGTAAATACTGTGTATTGTTCACGGTATTTACAGTATATCACAGTGTGTACAGAAGTTCGGGTCAAAATCACGCATTCTGCCAAGACCTGAAGGACAGTACAATCTGAGTTGCTAAAAAACTGTATTTTAAAGGACACCTTACTTGGTTAGTATGCTTATAGCGTGCGTAGTAGCTTCCTATTACTTTACAGTGGCACATAGTAGCATATGGAAAGCAAGATTTTAGGGGCTAACAGCGGTAAATAGCGCTGAACAGGATTATGTAATCCTGCAAAATAATGTGCACCAAACTATAACAGACTGTGTATAAAGTCTTGGCAGAATGTGTGATTTTGACCCGAACTTCTGTATATTTTAGAATGGAATATCAGCCGTCAGTGCTGATAAGGCACGGGAAACAGACAGTGTCCCTGGACAGGGGTTTATCCTTTTCTTAGTTACATAGTACAAGGTACGCACCCTGACTAGTAGTAGTACATGGGCAAAATGGAACGACACGTCACACAGCAGAACTTGAGATCTCGATCTCAACTGACGATCAAGGGGTGCACGCACAATGTACACACATTATGGACCCTTCGCCTTTTTCTTTCCCCATCCATTCGCTTACCATTTTATTTTCTCTGCCTGTTCTGCCTGCAAGCCATCGGGCGGTGTAGGTAGGGATTTCGGCATCACTTTCTTTACCTACTTCAGTAAAGTAACCATATCGCGTTCCCTTTTTATTACTAGTCCTCTATCTACATACAAAGTACAAGATGTAGGTATGTACCTAGAGACACAACGGTGTATGCATGTAAGTAGAGTGCATAGTAGACATGCGCATGCAAACTGCAGGTGAATCATATGTACTTCTGTAGGTAAGGAATTCCGACTTTTCCTCTTTTTCTTCTATGAGCTAAATCGCGATCGGACTGTTGAATTTTATTTAAGAAAGACTACTTTTGGTATAGAGCGATTGTTTCTTTTCTGGTAGCCAAGAAACGACCCTTTATTTTTTACATTGCCTTACCTAGGTACTGCCCATACTATTTCTCTTTTCTTTTCTTTTCCGCATTGACAAGAGGGATTTGAGGCTGGGGCAAGGCAGGGCGAGAAACGTGCGAATAGATGCATCTGTTTCCTTCTTCCCTTTTCCGGTCCCTGACTAGATAGGCTTAATACAAGAACGAAAAGTCTTGGCCTGGCTTTTGGCTGCAACAAATCGTATCTGCAAAACATCGGCGCCGGCATTAATCAGTCGGAAACTCTTGTACACATATAGCAATTATGTATTGCCTATCAAAACTTACACTACACTACTACTACAACTATTTATATATGTCATACTGGACACTTCACGATTCTTCTTCTTTTGAGTCCTGATCTTTCGCATACTGACATACGTCACTCCTACCCTTGCTGTAGGCCATACTGTGTAAAGTCCGTTTGAAGCCTCTATACAGTACCTAAAATTGGAATGCACTGTATCCTACGGATATGCTACAAGAAAGGGTCCCTGGCCTTAGCTTGACTCATGACGCCTACATTTGTACATTCCTACGTCGGTATGTATGTACATATGTACATATCAGAGATCTCGATGATTAACCCTATGTAGGTATGGACTTACAGGGTACAGTACCTGTTTGCATGTCACCTTGGTTAAAGTAGGTACTAGTTCCCAGAAGTTCAAACTGTGGGATTTGCTTCCCTACAGGATTTTACTGGGGTGCCTCGGGAGCTCCCAAGTTCCCAAAACACATGTCACTCTGACGGCTCGCGTGGCAGACCGCCGCCCGCTGGTAAGGTAAGGTAAGGTAAGGTAAGATAAAGATAAGGCAAGGTTGGAAAAATGGGCGTGTAAGCACAAAATGCAACATGCCTTGCCTTTGCCTCGCCTTGCCTTGCCTTGCCTTGCCCAGCCCTACCGCGAGAGCACAGTAGGTACGGGAAGTAAAGGGATTTTGTTCCGAGTGGAATGCAAAAGAAAAGGGCGACTCCTGTCATAGCTCCTTGTGGTGTAGATGTAGTGATAAGTCCTTGTCTGTCACGCCTCACGTGGGAAGCTAAAGCTGGTCAAACTACGTACATGCCTAAAGGGTTATCTACATAGGTACGTACTCAAAATGTAAGTGATGCACTAATTTAGATATCTGCTATATGTACGTCATGTACGTAAACACTACTAGTATGTTCTTATACTGTTTGTACCTATGTACAGAGATTAATTAGATTAAGTACAGTTTTGTTTGCATATATTTATTCAAATGTGTAAGTAGAGAAACCCAGGGACCGATATGCCGGGAAATAAAAGAAAATCTCTATCCAAGGTAGGTACAATAGGGACGACAAAGGCGGCGCTCTGTGTGCGTGCCAACGGTAGCTTGCTTGCCTATTTGGAACCCTTGAGCCCAATCCTGGTACCAGATCCCCCTCCTAATGTTATCTATCGACTCCGACCATAAGGGTCAGGGTCGTAGTCAGGGACCGGACCAAAAAGGGAACTCGGGGCCTGAGTTAAAAAAAATAAAAAATAAAAAATAAAAAAAAATTCAAGGCAACAAGCTTCAAAATTTATGCTTAGGGGTATCACTTACTCACTTTGTCTATATTGGTAATACATACAATAAATACATAGTAGGCCCGCTTTTTCTCCAAACTAGCCGACAACAAGAAAGGGTCAACGAAAATAGGTGAAAGGGTCATCCAGATCGTGATACCTACAACATACTTACACTAACAGAGCAGGGCACAAGGCTACCTACCACTGGGGCTAATAATACGTTGACATAAGCTGACGACCAGACAAGGCCGAATGCCGAGATTATTTCTTGCGCATAAAAGAAATGCGCCGTATAGCCCTGGGCACAGGAACAAGGACATAAGGAAAAAAACCCAAGGACTATTCCTTTTATTTCTCGGCCCGTGCTCCTTCCAACAAAATCCCCGATCCACTCACTCGGACCCCGATCTCGAGCGCAGCATTAAAAAAAATTAAAAAAAAAAAAAAAAGAAAGACAACTCGGCATCGGTTGGTATATGTTTAAACCCGTCTTCCGTTGGATTGTGTATGCATGACTTTTGTTTGGGTTTCCTCTCCGGGCTCATGTGCCAATCCCATGCGTGTATCAATGTCAGTAGATGCAAGTATCCTCAAAACCAACGCTCGTGACCCTTTTTTGCAATCGCAAGATCAACAATCCTTGTATGTTATCGTTACCGCCATTTCACCTTATTTATCATCGTGACGCGCATAAAGTGGAAATGGGCATTGAATTCGTGTATTCATTAAAGATGTCGCTTCAAAATTTTGGTATGCCATCTGGCCCCATCAACCCGGGCTGTGCTGTTATATAATGCCTGAACTACAAAATTGTGTACAATGCGGTGTTTGCCCACTGTCGTTGAACACCACGCGCACATAATCGTCAAAATGCCCAACCCATTTGTCCCAAGCGTCCAGAGAAAGGGGACAGTTATACATGTCCCTAGCCCCGCCAAGTGGCCAAGTAGAAAATAAGTAGTGAAGACAATGCTTCCGTGATTGCTTGGCTGGCTTGCCAGCCATGTTTTAATGATGCAAAAATGTAAAGTGACATCAAATGCTACCGACCCTAGGTATCATATATTAAGAGAATCGGTAACGCCGTCCCAGAAGCCGAGGCCGCAAGGCGTGAAACCTGAGAGAAGGAGACAGATCTCTGTGGTTATAATTTTAGGCGCGCGGCCCTAAATCTCGTTCGTTTGATGCGCCGTCGCTAGGGGCGACTCTAAGCTCCTTCTTGGCAGGCGATAGCAGCTAAGGCATCTAGGCCGCTGCTCGTCCGCGCCGCACTGGGACGGCCTGTGAGGGGAGCATTTAGACTTCGCATATCCCACGCTCCTCCGGGGGAGGGCATTGGCGCGTAATCGGTGCCGTACTCCTCGACGTCCCACATCTGTATGTCACGAGATGCCCGGTTGCCCTGTGTCGAGGAAGACGACTTCGAGGATACTGAGCCGCGCTTCGATGAAGATGAAGATGAAGATGTAGAGGAGCTCTTGGATTTAGAAGTAGTAGACGCCCTCGACTTTTCCTTGAAGTGGGTCTCTAAGTGTTGTTTCATATTATCCGCACGGGTAAACTTCTTCTGGCAGCCAGGGAAGGTGCACTGGACGGCTTTCTCAGCTGTGTGGATTTTGGAGTGGCGCGAGGCATGACCTGACGTGGTGAATGTCTTCTCACAACCATGGCTGTCACGGTACCTACAGGGGTACCGCTTGCCCGGCTTATCTTGCGATGCGTTCGAACTGTCGTCCTCATAGGAACTAGCACGGTGAGTTGCAATATAGGCGGGGCGTTTCAAAGGTGGCTGCTTGTCTTGAGCGTAGTCGTCGCAGAAGGGTTGAGCTGTGTAATCATAGATAGTGGGCGTTAATGGCGAATATACATCGTAGCTAGCATTAGAGTCGTAGGAATCCGACCGAAGGAGCTCTGGCGTGTGAACTAGAGGGGATTGGTCTCCCCCTGAAGTGTAGTGTGTTGGCGAAGGATATGACGGCCGGGCGGCATATATGTCGTCGTTTAACAATGAGATTTGGCGGCCTGTGGCGTCTCGAGCTTGCATTGTGACGGTATGTCCTGTTGAATATGGATTCGGCGGGGCGAAGAAGAAGACAAGAGGCCCGGCAGTAGAGGCGAGCGCCAATCTGGGATGTGCTTGAACGATCAAGTGCCCGATCTCAGTGTAGGAAGATGGTCACCGTTGAGTATAGTAGGCCAAGGACCGAGATTGAACCGCAGTGTAGAAAAATTCAACCTCAGCGCCCAACACCGAAGTATCCGGGGCAAGTTGGCGTAGATGACTATGCTGCAGGAGCAACACACAACCAGCACGTATCGAGGCAAGTCAATATGAAAGGTGCTAGGATCACGGCTCTGCTGGTATGGAATCGTGGCCAAAATCTTCCTTTTACTTGGGGATAAATTGAGAGTCGATGTACACACGTGAAATGGCGACTCAATGGACGAAAGCTATGTACTACTCGCCGGGAATAGGCAATGTTAACGTGGCGGTAAGGTGAGTAGACTGATGTGTTGTTGGCTGTCTCAGATGAGATGATATGGATGAAGAGAGGATGGAAAGCGGTAAGGTCAGGCGACGCAAAGGTTAATACTCGGATGGATTGAGAGGGTTGACGGTTGGTTATGTTATTTTCCTTGGTGAGGTAATGGGAGGAGGGAAGAAATTCGTGAGAATAGAGATTTATGAGAGAAGAGAACAGACACTAGACGGGCGGGCGTTGCATTAAGAAGGCAGAACATGGGAAACCGATGAATCCCATCAAGTCCCAATTACGAGCAAGGGAAGGCCGCGGGTGTTGTGAACTGCCCACCTCTCCTCCACTAATGGTATACCCTAGGTAGCATGCCAGGTACCCACATGGAAGGAACAACATTCTGAACGCCCAGCTAGCACAACCAATCAGTACCTAGGTGCTTTCTTGGGACCGAAAGAGAGGGTCGCCAAGTGGGAAGTGGGGGCCCCGCCTGATGGACTTTCAGGATATACAGTACCTACGCATGAAACCAGGTATACAAACCGGTAGGCACTATGTATTCTTGATAACTGAACAAGGGTGCGCTTGAGGGGCTGCATGTGCAGGGCCCTGGCAAGGCTTTTACAGGGGTATGCGAAGGGTCTTTTCGCGCAAATGTTCCCACACAATGTACCTACCTACGCAAGCACTTCGATATGGAGACGGCACTGTACATATGGAGACAGCAGGTAGATACTTCCAGTGCCGCAAATAGATACATAGGCGCAATTACTTATCTAAGCCCAACTTGAAGTCCACATACAGTACCTTATGGTATCGCAAGTGATGAAGTGGAGAAAAGGGCAAGGCGGCAGGTTGCAGGGTTGCGATGGAAGAGGTTTGCACACCGCGAGTATGTGATGAGCCGTTGTGATGAGTGCTTATCTATAGTTATTTGGGAGAGCATCTCTGATACATGAAAGAAATATCAACATCAAGCTTGTAACCCTTCAAGTATTCTTCAGGTAACGGTGCTTGAATGTTTACTGGAATGGCTACTACTCACTTCTTGAGTGTACCATCTCTACTTTATGCTATCATTCCGCTTCCCCGGAGTCTTTTGCATTATACAGTCAATAGCCAAGCCTATAACAAAAGCATTATATACATAGAAAGTATGCAGGTAGGGTATGTAAGTACCCAGATATCCATGCTTACAAGATATCGCCATCTGGTGTAAACAATCTGTTGCCAGGTTGATCATTACCCAAGTATTCTTGTGATCAGGGACCTAGTGTCGTACATAGAGACCCTTTAAGTTTACTAACCTAGGCAGCTACCCTTTACCGCCGTGAATCTGCTCACATGGGTCTCCAGCAACATACCTACATACTGTATCTCGAGTCCATATGTGCGCAGGTGACTATTACGCCCATCAGTAGTTGTGCTGTGCAATCGTAGCCGGCTATGGAAAAGACTGTATGTGCTTGACTGCTAGCTTTGCTTGTCATGCCGAGACTGGGCTATATTTGGTCAGGGGGCTTTACGCCATCATCGCGGTGACGTCGTTGCCCCGTCTATCTCGAATAGGTAGCTCTTCACTTGCTTCCGTAGACATGGTATGTATCTACAGCATACTCCGTCGGTATTAACGCTCCATAGTATATGCCGTTGGTGTTTTCTATGGAAAGGTACCTTACTAAGGAAGGGCGTGTTCGCGGAGGTCTTGCCGTCCCAATAACATGATAGCGTACCTGTCTTGCTATGGAGCGCGTTGACGACTGCCAATTCTCTTTCAGTAAGGGGCAATGTTTTTGTGTAAATAAATCCAGGTACATCTAGGATCAATTGACAGCAGTAGCGATACGATACAGACAGGCTATGGCTGAGGCTGGTGATAAATATGTGATGCAACTCGCACCACTCTCATATATAACTACCTACCTACGACTCACTTTGCACAAGCTACTAGGGCGAGAAGGCTGCTGCTTCACGACTGGGGGAGAGACGGAGGAATTGAGGGTACATTGGAGGAACTTGCACATGGCCTGCAGACCAAGCATGGTAATCTCCATTCTCCATGCTGCTTTTCCCAAAATGCCATACTTAATGAAGACCCCACTCGCATCTCGATCGCCACCTATCACTTGTACTTCAATTCTCCACTTGGCACGAAGCGACCTAATAGTGCAACCACTAAAAAACCCTTGCAAAGCTGTCTGAGAATCCTTTGCCTACCGGGAGCCGGGCCAGGCATGGAGCCACACCCCATGGGTGATAATAAGGATGGTAATGAGGCGCCCTAGGGCAAAGCTGCCCGGTTGCGATGGTTGTGCTGGGGTGTTTGTCGATAATAATGCTTTCGTTTTACTGACTTCAGGGTCCGTTCTCGTTTTCTCCTACATATACTCGGCCATATCTCCGATTGAACAATGCTATTGGCTGACGTTTCCGCCGAGTCTTGGCACCTGTTGCCAGGCGGGGATAGTTGTGAGGGAGACGGCGGAGGGACGTGGTTACCTACTAAAAGGCATAGTCACTACCACGGGAATATCGACCTTCCTCTCATCCCTTCATCGCGAAGCGCACCGCCATGTAAGAATTACGATGAGAGAAAACGATGAATCGGATACATGCAGTGACGTCATAAAGTCCGGAGCAAAAGGTCCTGAGATGAAACCAGGGTGACGTTCTTGATGACTGAACCGGAGTGCTGTCCACGACGAGAAGCATTTTTGGCCAGATCGAGTTTTAGCCAGGCGATCGAACACCAAGTTCTCGAAGACGCGGTGCCAGTCACCCATCAGTGCCCTTCCCCGGCCCCAGACCAGGGTCCAATGGCCTCCTAGGTCCACACAGGGGGTACTCATGTGGAACCTTAGGGGAAATACCTACAACAGACTAACAACAGAAGGTAAGTACATAGGTATTCATGTACCTAGTGGGGCATGTTGGTACTAATAGCAGCTGAACCCTTTTTTTCCTTGCGAGTTGCACGTCTCCATTGATAGAAGTACCGCAAAACCTCGGGGTACTACTTGTAGTAGTATTACATGCAAGTAAATTCTGGTTTTATTCTCTATATCAAGGTCTGATTAAAAATAACAAGCCTCTTTTAACTTTCAAGTTGTTTTCTTAGTTCAAGTTTTTTGTATCACAGTCACAATATGATTTATACGAATGCACCATGTATCTATGTTGGAGTATTATTAGGAATGAATAAATTTGATCTATAGTTCTAAGTAGTGAAACTTTTCTATGAGATTCTCTGACCGATTACCTTCTAGAAAGGGACATATTTACCAGTAGTGCTTAGGTCTTCTAAATATACTGAGACATATCTAACTCGAACTCCTGCTCAAACAGCTTAACAGTAAGTTAAAAAAAAATAAAAAAAAAGGATTCTGATCCACCATACTACAGGGTAGAGATCATGTCGTGGAGATCGACACATTGTGTGTGCAATCGTTGATTTTCCACCTGCCGATCCTTTGCAGTCCCCTATTCTCCAGGCACAATCCCCACTAAGCTTAGTCCCACAGCCGTCTGGTCCTATTCTATAGCCGACAGGGCGTTGGTGGATACCTTCCCACCGAGGGTACGTACATACTGTGGCTGTACCAACGTACAGTTTATATACTGTGCCCTAGGATTACCATTACATACATGCCTACTTGCCTACTTAGCCTGCAACTTAAGTACCTACTTTACCTACTTGTTCTGCCTCCAGAGTCCAGGCAAGTGTCCCTGATCTTAATCTGTGGTAGGGACTTATTATACAGAGTAGAGGTAGGTGCGATCAAGGATATGTAATCTATAGCGAGAAATAAAGCAGACTTCGCCAATTCGGGTTGCTAAGGGAAATTCTTCCGACTTCGCCTCTTTCACGGTGTTCTCTTAGGGTGCTATCTTTGAGACTCGAAGAATACGAATGAGAAGCACGAGTCAGGCAAGCACGGGGACTAAGACGGGACAACAGATTTCGGTCTTTTGTATGCACAACACTTCCGAACGGGATGGTGGCCAAATGCTCGGCACCTATCACAGCGCGTCGCAATGATCTCCGTTCTGACCCTTCATCGCCTTCATCGATCACAGAAAACGTCCATAGCCCCCGCTGTAGGCTATGTATGGCCGGAGAGGCACTTCCCTTTAATGGGGGCGACTATAAAGAATGGGGTCGGGACATGGGGTTGCAGTACTTCTTTACACTAGGTATGTTAGCACCTGAGCAAGCGTGTCTGGTAGGAGGTCAACTACGTCTCAATGATGTGTGTATAAACGACACCGGCAGATTCCAACCCTCCTCCCAGTTAGCGACAAGGAACGATTGCTATGCCGCCGACACACTGCGCCACCTCCACCTCGAAACTCGAACCTGTCTTTCGTCATGTTCTTTCACATCCTAGGTGTGTACGTGCTGTCACCTCTGCTTCAGTTGATTTTCAAGTTGTGAGAAGGCAATAAAACCCAAAGCTTTGGCATCTACATGCTACGATCCAACGAATCATACCAATTTAGCCCGGTCAGGGTCACCGAGAAGAGACAAGCATGAAAAACATTGATCTTCCCCGCATTCTCCAACGCTAACGTTGCTATCACGAACCCTTAACCCCTAACCCGGCGTTGGTCAGACTCTCTGCGGAGGCAAGATTGGAAGGGGAGAAAAGTAACTAAAAACCTGATTTGAAATATGCGCATAAAAAATTGAGCAAGATGAAAAAAAACCAAAAAAAAAAAACAGAAATCGATGTGAAGTAACACTGCAACCCTCGTCCAATCCAGACCCATGACACCTCAACCATACCGCAATTCGCCAAGCTCATGCTCTTGATCGTCCAGTACAAAGACTTTTGAAGTTAGGCTAGGTTAGTATCCCGCCTCGAGCTGCACTGCCTATTGGTGCAGGTAGTAATGTAGGTCGTGGCACAACTGCAATATGGATAACGAGAAGTCGAGTCAGGATGGGATTTTTCCAATCTCCCATCCCCTTCTCGATGCGGGGTCTTGAAATTCCCTCCTTCTCCTCTCCTTCTCCCTTCCCATCTCCCCCATCTCCCCCATCCACCCCTCCATCTCCCTATCTATCTATCTCCTCTCCTCACAGCTCGTCGCTTGTTTCACGTCGGTTCCCTATATGTCATTTTGTTGGGCCCTACTTAGGTCTCGATTACACAGCTGCATAGCCCGGTCACCGGGCCGGGTATAAGCAGAGAATTCAGTCAAGCTACGGCAAATGGTACTTTGGCCCGGCATTCGTAGGCACCAAAGTGGGATCTAAACCTACGAAAGCCCTACCTCCCAAGTACCTAAGCAGGCAGGTAACAGCTCCTTGGGAGTTCTTGCGCATGTGCTAGGGGGTGAAACAAAACAGGGCGGCACACATGGGGAAAACGAGAGATGACTGAAGGTTTGGGGTCGACGGTGTGCCGCCGAGATGCTTAGACCCTGTCTTGAGGGTGCTGTGGTATCTCGACCAACTGACCTATATACATACAGCAGACGGCACCACCGCCAGTGGAGAACAGAATCCTCCTGCATTGGCAGACTAGCTGATTCTGTAATGCGATGCCACCAAGATACCAAACATCCGGCAATAGGGTAAGAAACCAAGGCTAGCGTCGTCAATTCGAATCCTCTTTTCATGCTGATGTATTTCATAGGATGCACAGAATAGGGTTATGAGAATAGGAGCTTGCTTCATTGCTGCTTCAATGTCAGCCTGCATATATATCCCTACGAGTGCCCTCCTCCCTAGCCTACAAGCAGACATTACCTAGGACTAAGCCACTACTTCAGTTAGGGCTGATTAAGAAACAGAAGAATACAGGTAATTAATACCTACCTACTTAATCTATCTAGTCGAGACGAAATAGGTACCGCGGGTCGACATACTGTAGAGAGTGTGTGCAAAGATAAGTTAGATATGCCAACTGTAGCGCAGATAAGCGCCGAGACGGTCTGTGATAAATCTGTCATCATGATAAGAAAGTTACCAAACATCACAGACGAATCGAGTTCCGTTTAGTGAGGCAAATCCAATAATAAGGAGAATCCCATCTCCCTTTATCTCGTTTCGCACACGCTTACTTTACCGAGCTCGTATATGCGGCGGGCAAGAGACTAGAAGAGACCCCTTCTTCTATCTTCACATGGCTAATTGATACCTAGCTGATGAGCGTAAGCCATATGTAAGTAATTTGGCTGGGCTGGACGGATCTGCGTTTAGCTTGTTTGCCTAGGAGTCCTTAGCCAAGCAAAACCGTGAAGGCTAGAATCGGTTGTTACTCTGATTCGACGTGTATATACATAAGCTGTCACGTCATCGTTATGAGGTGATGGGATGTTAAAATGTGGTACGATCGATTGCCTAATTTTAGCTACTATACATCTGTACGTGTACAGAATAAATGTCTCCTTCTACTCGGATCGACAAGGGACAAAAAAATTCGAAGATTTTAGTCCTCGTACATACATAGAAGTAAATAGAAACATCGGGTTTCATCTGAGGTGTTACACATAACAGATAGAATATGATTGCATTCTTCCCGTTTCTAACTAACCTAATCTGAGTCTAGTCTTTGGAGAAAGGCTTAGGGGATCTGGGTCTGGGTCCGGGTCCCCTCACTGGATGCTGTGTAAAGACCCACGATACTACGAGTAGGTACATATATAGTAGGTTTTGGCACAAGCTCGAGAAAAGTGCAGCTGACCTTAGCTATTCCGGATTAGATTCTTAGGCAAAGGCAAAAGGATGTTAGATCGGCATTTACTAACTTACCTACCTAATGTTAGGTAATCGTGTCTAACACAGGTATATAGTTTAAAAAGATGTACATAAGTGCATACATACAAACGGCCTTACATTGAACCACTGCAACTTGTGTGTGTATGTTCCCGTATGCAACTAAAAACATGCACAGCAGTACAGAGACTCGGATGTATGTAAATGTAAAATGTAATGTCATGTAATGTCATGTCATGTCATGTCATGTCATGTCATGTGAGTATAACCGGTCCAAGTTCCTAAAAAAATGGAACTGCGCATATGCCTACGTATATAAGCATCTCCGGACAACTTAGACCAACTAGGTTAACCTACATACTCGGATAGTTACACTACTATATAAACGTACAGAAAAAACAACTCTGAGTACTGTACATACTACAGTACTTTCCCACCCACGTGGACAGGTACTTATGTACTTAATAACTCGAAAGCATTTACCTAGATAAAGAAGTACCGTACTAGGGGTCCTATCAAGTATGTATGTATGTATATAGCAAGAGTCGATGGGGTGGGGAAACATGTGTATACCTAAAGTATGTGAAAGTACGGAAATGAACCCGTTAATAAGATCGCCCCAAATTCATCCATATCTATCAATCTACTCTATCTACATATCTTTGTCGACATGCAAGCCAGATATTCTAACTACTACCTGGTGACAGGGCAAGGGGTAAAGTAGGGTCCTACATAGTAGTGCGCATCTATCTGCATATACTGTATGCACAAGTAGATCCGTATAGAGTTCCGGAAGTTAAACTCCAGTGATCCTGTATGTTTCATGTATGTATGCAGATCACGACGGAGATGACTCCGATGTGATGACAATGATGATGAGATGCATGACACACATACAGGCACATATTAGATACATAGGCATCTTGATGTTGGAGTCAACAAAACCAACTTATTGGCGTTCGTTTTTATAGTTTTAAAAAGTTTCCTTAACCTACAAGCAACTAAACCTCGTCCGGACACATCTCTACAATAAATACAACGGCAATCGGCATCACCATTTCAGCTGAACATGGCTCCTTCGCAAAGGGAGAGGCAATAACTGGGTCTATAAACCGGCAGCGCTAACCCCAAGCTTATTAAAGGGCTAGAGCAGGTAGTTAGTTAAGAACCTGAGAAACAGATACCAATCGGATGAATAAGTAAAAGGGAGGGTACTGCAAGACATCGTGAGCTAGCAGCAAGAAAAGCATCGCCAGTCATAAGCAAGCCTGTAAAAGCTGCCACGTTAGATCTTGCCAAGCAATTAAAACAAACAAACAAACAAACAACATAGTCTTTCCGTTGACGCCATGCATAATGCTAGTCCGTTTCCCAACTCCCCGGCGGCCCCTGACGATGCGAACACCACGTGCAAAACCCCACACGTTTGTGGCGCACGCCGGTCCCGTATAGTGTTCCCTTATACTGTAGTATTCCATACAGCACCGTCCGTTTATTTGTCCTCCTTTTTTCAACTTATCCTTTCTGGGTATCATATCGGAGATTCGGAGAAGAATCTCGCCTAATAACAAAAACTATTCTTTCTTAGCTGGTAATGCTGGCGGCCCCATCTTGCCAGCGCCGGTGTCAACCTTCTTGCTTGGCGGCTGCCCAGGAACCCTGAACCCGCCGTTGCTTCCGCCGACTTGGGTGAAGGTACCTCCTTTGAACCACCGGTCTTCTTCTGCTTTTCTCTTCCGGCTAAGCTCAGCCTGGACCTTGGGATCTACGAGCTCGAGTCCCTGCACAGGAGTGAACGCCAAGGAGGACGCTGTTCCAGCGCCGCCACCAATCGTTGAACCGACTCCAGATGTACGTAAGCCCTTGCCCCGAAGGTCGATATTCTGCCCCGACTGGCCGAACCCACGTAGTGAGGACGCCGCGCCACCGATGGGTGTAGCACCACCCCAGCCTTTGTGCTTTTGACTCAGCTTGGCTCTGGTCCGGTTGTCGATCTGCATGCCACGAATGCGCCCGTCGCCGGTCTGGCCTATCATGCCTAGCCCGACGGTAGAGTCACCGGTGCCGTAATCCGTCTCTCTCTCCTCCTTTCCGAAGGTCATGCGGTTCTGTGCCTTCCGTATTTCCGTCATGGCCGTCGCCTCCTTGGCTTTCCGAGCGCGTCGACCGCCTCGCTTCCTAGATGGCTTATCGTCAGGAGCAGGCAAAGCGCGCTGCCCTTTATTCGGCGGTGGCTCGGTAATCTTGTCCAGACGCTCGAGACACTGAGCCCGAAGCTCTTCTCCATACGAGCCATTAGGGTTAGCATGGCCCGTGTCGACGCGAGCTGCCAGTACCAATTTAGCTGCCACAGCCTTCATAGCCTTTTTCTTATGATCGTTCGGAATACCGCGGATGATGGGTGAGTAGTACAGATACCCTTGCTGCCTGATCGACGTGTTGGTCGCGAAGGCTGCGGTTCTCGACTTGTTAGTCCCCCAGGCCGCAATGTTGCAAGCGGGAACCCTAGATAAGTTCGTGAGGCCACCGGCCGTGTTGATCAGCTGTGCTGCTGTCAGAGACCCGACAAGGGCCGTTAGGTTGGGTGCGAAAATGCTCATCCGAGACTGGACGTAGTCGGTCAATGTTTTTTTGGCCTTGTCCATCTTTATCATCATATGGCATGCGCGAAGTATGCGCTCAAGCTCCTCTTGGGAAATCTCCTGTCCTTTGCTTGTCGTAGCCTCAACCGTTACAACCATGAGAGACGGACCGTCTAGAACCGACTTGAGAGACTCGCCCAGGGGATTATTCGTCGAGTTCTGTATGGCTCTGATGCTGTCTGAATCCATCGGCCCATTGCCGAGAATGGCGACGACCTTCGCATACTCTATAGGGTTCTGGATCAGTGTTTCCAACTCGGGAAACCTGGTCGAGTAATGGTCTCGGATGAACTTGTGCACTTTCATTATCTCGCCATCAATCTGTGTCGAGAGCGTGTTGGACTCGGTCAGAATCTTGTATTCCGGGTTGTCTTCGATGTTTCCGATGTTGCTGGTGGCTTGCGAAAGGGGTTTCGATTGGTAATGTGAAATGTCCTGTAACAGCGCCGGGAATTCGTCAGGTCTAATGCTCAAGCCAAGAGATGTAAACACTTCGTCGCCAATTCAGACTGAAGATTGGTGGGATTGACTAACCTTGAGTAAGGGATCCAGTCTGTCCATGACACTGGTCACCTTCCGGACGTCTTTGACGTTGCCGAGCTGCATTTTCTCAACTCTAGCTTTCGCAGTCTCCTCATCTTCTACGGTATTGACGATACCGTCCATACCTCCCATATCCTCGTCTCCATCAATTTCTGGCTCTTCTTCTTCATCTCCGTCCAGCATCATATCATAATTTCCAGCATGACCGTCATCTGACAGGGCCGGGCCGTCGAGATCGAGGTTCGCATCGCGTTGAACGTCGCCATTTTCGGAGCCTGAGTCCTCAAAATCCTGGAGGAGCTCATCCGCTAGCGTCGACATCGTGCCTTTCCCCAGACGCTCCTTTGGAGGTGGATGTATTTATAACAAAGACAAGCTGGCGTTGATGTTTATAGATGGACGAGGCTGAAAGTGGTGGTGATAAGAAAATAGATATCTTAATGAGAGGCAAATGCGACGGATAAAATGAGTAGCTCTGACTGGAAAAAAGAGTGGGGCAGACGCGCTTGTCGCAACTTTGTGAGGCGACCACTGTAAGTAATTGGTTAGCAGACAAACAGGCAGGTACAGCGTACCTACCTAGATACTACAGTGGGCACCTTTCGTTGACAAGCTCTTGGCAAGTCCAACAGCCTCGTCTCCGATCATCACTTGCAATTTCTCAATGCGCGCGCAGCTGCAAGCAATTTCATCCAGGCGTGCCATACTTTGTTTTGTGCTTCCCTCGTCGCCAGCCGTCTTCACCAGAGGCTAAACCGCAGCTTGGTCAAACACTTACTTCTTTTTTTCTGTACCATATTGCCAGAAACCTAACCTTTTTTTTTTTTCCGAGTCCGGCGCGTTTCCCTCTACCACAGCAAAATGGAGTCCTCTCGTGGCCCGCCGAGGGTCAAAAACAAGGCGGCCGCGCCTATTCAAATCTCGGCCGAACAGCTACTCAGAGAGGCCGTCGACCGCCAGGAGGGCGGCGTTCAAGCCCCTACTCAACGCTTCGCCGATCTCGAGGAGCTTCATGAATTCCAGGGGCGTAAACGGAAGGAGTTCGAGGACTATGTCAGGCGCAATAGGATTAATATGAACAACTGGATGCGCTATGCCGCCTGGGAACTCGAACAGAAGGAATTTAAGCGTGCCCGCTCTATCTTCGAGAGAGCCCTGGATGTCGACGCTGGCTCTGTTGTACTATGGATCCGATATATCGAAGCCGAGATGAAAAACAGGAATATCAATCATGCCAGAAACCTCCTTGACCGCGCCGTCACCATCTTACCTAGAGTTGACAAGTTATGGTACAAATATGTATACATGGAAGAGATGCTGGGCAACATCCCTGGTACCCGCCAGGTTTTCGAGCGTTGGGTGTCTTGGGAGCCTGATGAGGCTGCATGGGGCGCATACATCAAGTTAGAAAAACGCTACGGCGAGTATGAACGAGCACGGGCTATTTTCGAGCGCTTCACCATCGTCCACCCCGAACCGCGGAATTGGATCAAATGGGCCAAGTTCGAGGAGGAATATGGAACCAGTGACATGGTTCGCGAGGTTTTTGGCGCCGCAGTCGAGGCTCTTGGGGAAGAGTTCGTCGACGAAAGGCTATTCATTGCTTATGCCAGATTTGAGGCTAAGTTGAAAGAGTATGAGCGCGCCAGGGCCATCTACAAGTACGCTCTTGATCGTCTTCCGCGGTCGAAATCGATGGTGTTACACAAGGCTTACACCACTTTCGAGAAGCAGTATGGCGACAGAAACGGTATTGAAGATGTCATATTGTCCAAGAGGAGGCGCATCTATGAAGATCAGATTAAGGAGAATCCGAAGAACTACGACCTGTGGTTTGACTACGCTCGGCTCGAAGAGACCTCAGGGGATTTGGATCGCGTACGAGATGTATATGAGCGAGCCGTTGCGCAAGTACCCCCGACCCAGGAGAAAAGGCATTGGCGACGATATATCTACTTGTGGATATTCTACGCGATATGGGAGGAGATGGAGGCAAAGGATATCGCCCGAGCTCGCCAGATCTACAAGCTGTGCCTTGACCTTGTGCCTCACAAGAAATTTACGTTCGCGAAGCTGTGGTTGATGAAGGCGCAGTTCGATATCCGCCAGGGCGAACTGACCGCCGCACGGAAGACACTAGGGCAGGCGATAGGCATGTGCCCTAAGGACAAGGCGTTCAAGGGCTACATCGAGCTGGAGCTGAAGCTATTCGAGTTCGTGAGGTGCCGGACACTTTACGAGAAGCATATCGAATGGAATCCGGCCAATTGTCAAACGTGGATCAAATTTGCCCAGCTGGAGAGAGGGCTTGACGATCTGGATCGGACAAGAGCCATATTCGAACTTGCCATCGCCCAGCCCATATTAGACATGCCTGAACTGCTGTGGAAAGCGTACATCGACTTCGAGGAAGAAGAGGGCGAGTACGACAAGACGCGCGACTTATACGAGCGTCTGCTCGAGAAGACAGATCACGTAAAGGTGTGGATCAGCTACGCACACTTCGAGATCAACATACCCGAAGACGAAGAGGAGGCCGAGGAGGAGGAGGAGGAGCGGCCAGTGAGCGAGGAGGCCAAGGCGCGGGCCCGCAAGGTGTTCGAGCGGGCCTACAAGAGCATGAAGGAGAAGGACCTCAAGGAGGAACGGGTGTCCCTCCTCAACGCGTGGCTGTCGTTCGAGCGCACGCACGGCTCCTCGGAGGACGTGGAGAAGGTGCAGAAACAGATGCCGCGCAAGGTCAAGCGCAGACGGAAGCTCGAAGACGACACCTTCGAGGAGTACATCGACTACGTCTTCCCTGCCGACGACGAGCAGGAGCAGGATATCTCCAGGATGCTCGCCATGGCCTCGGCTTGGAAACAAGGGGGTGGTACGTTCAGTTAGGGGGACTGCTAATACGGGGATTCAGGGGCTTGCAATTTTCATGTTCTTGCAAGCTAAATGTAGAAGGACTTGCAAGCAAACTGCACATGTTCTGCGTGGCTCAGCATAAGTATTTGGTTTTTAGCCGCAACAACTTATATGAAATATGTACCTATTTGTTCTACGTATTCAAGCCCTTCTTCTTCTAGTATGACTGACATACCGGGACGGGTTTCGTGCAACCCTCGTGTCTGGCTATATCAATTGTGTATTCCAATTTTCCCATTGTTGTCCCACGACTCACAGCAACGTCGATAGTTGTCCATACCTATGGCATATCATGCACACTTCCTATGCACACAGAGGAAGGGATCGAAAAGAAGAGAAATATACATATACGCATACATACACATATGTTAGTAGGCAAACCGACGATGTAATACCACCAGCGTCTTTCTCACAAATCAGGACTTGAAGACAGACTGTCAGAACAAGCTTCTTATCCTCCCCACGCTTACCTGCTACCCCTTCTTCCTTTTTCCCTACTATGTACCTGTTACTGCCTTACCTCTCGCTACCCAACCCAACGCGGTATTTTCCGAATCGGCAAGCTAAATCGAGATCGAGATCTTGCCTGTGTACTGTACATACTGTATTTCCTGCCTTGACATAGGTACATATTATATTATTCATTCTTCCCTTCATCCTCAAAAATAGTAATGATTTCTGCTGGTGATGGACATCTCCCTCTCCCTCTTCCTTCCCTGGCCTTCTTTTTTCTCTCTATGCGCTCCAATAGATTACTAGGTACGTAGCCAACATCAATAGGTGGACCACAATCTTGCATGAAACATGTACTATGACCTCATCACTCATATCCCACTTATGTATTGTAGACTACCTACCCATAATCAGGACAGACAAACAACATCGGGACAGGCAGGACCACCATCATATTCTGTACCTCCAATAACAGAGACGTATACGCAGTAGATATAGATCACTATGTGAATATAGTACCTAACCCACGCCCAGCATTGGCTATCTAGCAATCCGACTCTATCTCCCGGATCAAATACATAGCTGCTTAGATGAGTCTTTATATTGCAATCACATTCAAGGGATCCCATAGCAAAAGGCCAGAATTATGTATATATGTATATATATACGTCCTAAACAAAGGAGAGAAGTTCATTCTAATGAACAAGGAGATACATAAATTTAGGGCCATAAAACATATTCATAAGTCATCCATTCTCCCAAATAAGCAAGCCTCATGCCGATATGTCAAAAGAAAATGGGCACATATACTATTCAAGGAAATCAATATCCTCCAAACCGCTCTCCGGTCAGTCAATCCCTTCTCCCCTCTTCCCTCTCTTGCCGCATCCGGCGCTCATTCGCTCGCTTCATCCCCTCAGGCGCCATTATAAGTATCCGATCCACCCTTGTGGCACATCTTTGTACAGAGGTGAATCTCGGTGAACCAATGAGCGATCATCTATACGGCTTCGTCGGAAACCCGCATCTGTCAACTACTGGCCCACGGGCTCGAAACAACGGTCCGGTAGACGTGCGGTCTGTAACTTTTTTCGAGGTGCCAAAATGCCGCTCCATGGTATTCCCGCGTAAACGTACACCCAACACATCTGATCCCATACGTCATCCTATAAATATTTCTGATCGTCCGGGTATTTTCCTTCTTCCCTGTCCACCTCCTGGTCCACCTCCTTGTCCACCGGTCATGCACCTTCTTTTCGGATATTTCTTTTAATGGTTGTGGCGGTGAGAACGATGGCCATCTGTCACATTTCAGAAAAATATCAGCGGAGTGCTCCTTATCAGTGCGTAACAGAACTAGAAACAAAACGGAAAGAAAAAACGCTAATCTGTTGCTTATATATTCTGAATGATAACAGCATGTAAATATCGTTCAACTGGGGCGCAAAATCATCTCGTGCCATACCCATCCAGAATACCCTCATGTAGGTAAAGTTCAGTTCTATCGTCATAATAGAAGGCAGAAACGGGAAACAACTTGTCATCATCAATCGTAACCTCATACGAAGCGCGTATAGACATAGTAGCATGCAGTAGAGCAGCGTGTGGGCGCCACCTCATATACAATGTATAGGCATAGAGACTCGATAAGAAACCCGAGTAGTGGTCGGCGCAGAAATTGCGCGTCTCTCACTAATCATCGTAACCACTGATGGGCGGCGCAGGGAGTGCAGCTGAGTAGGGGTTTCCATCTGCATATCGAGGCCCATCGTCGTAGCGACGTGATTGCGTAGGCAAAGAGCTGGACCGCCAGTAATCTCGGGATTGGCCGCCATCATCTCTATTTGCCCGCTGGAGTCTCTCAAGCCGTTTTTGATGGCGTCTTTCTCTCTCTTGTTTCCACTCGTTGATCGACTTGGCCTGCTCTCGAGCCTCTTTGAGTTCTGAGAGAGCACCCTTGATGCCAAGTGCAGCAATGCCGACTGAAGCCGCGTCTTGCAAGATGGCCTTCGACTTCAATTTCTTCGCCTCTTGTGGGCTGAGTTTACCCTGCTGCACTGCCCTATGCCTAGCATTTCGTGCCTCCATGCTTTGATACACGTTATGGGCTGCATGAATCGTGGCCACCGTCGCCAAGCCGGTCGTGATGAGTTGTTTTCTCCGCATTTTGCCAGTAACTTTCCTATCCGTGTCCGAATCCCCCAAATCACTGCTCGAAACAGAACTTGACCTACCTCGTGAATGAGATCGATTACGATCACGTCCTCCACGCGACCTGTCATCATAAGAACCGTCATCATCGTTGGAGTGGCGTCCATCACCACGCCGTCGGGCTGGTCGATCATCATAATAACTGTCACGTTCGTCATCTGGTCCCTCTCCTAGACCGATTTTGGCTAGACTACGTCGCGCACTATTGACGATGCTGCGGCTGCGGCTCCGACGCCTCGGGGGCGACCCGCTCCGGTCACTATACGAATCATAGCTGCGAGCGTGGGATCGGGATCGAGATCTGGACCGTGAGTGGCTTCGGCCGACTAGCTTCTTTGCGCCCAGAGCAGCGCCCAGGCCGGTAGCCAATGCTGCCACACCAGCGGCGCGGCCGCCCCGGCTGCTGGACCGAGCCCGGGACCGCGATCGACTTCTACCAGTGGCGCGATCCTCTTCGATATCTTTCCGGGGGCCATTGATTACTCTATTTCCAACTAAGCCACCAATGACAGACTCGACCAAGTGTCGTGTGCCATCTTTGGTGGGATCGTGGGCGGCATCGATAGCTGCAGCGCCGGCTGCAGCGGTCATGACCCGCTTCATCTTCTCACCTTTCCAGCCACCAGGTTCTTTGGCGACACGGAAGGCCTCGGCAGCGCCAGCAACTAGCGACGCCTTGGCAGCCTTCTGCATCCTAGCCGCCGGCGTGTTGCGGGAGCGGTGGGAGTCGGGACTACCACGACGGCTTCTCGAGCGGTGGCTCTCGTCATCCGAGTCACCTCCGCCCCCAGTGAGCACCTTTATGGCCCCACCAAGCCCTGCAGCGGAAAGGGCGCTCTCGAGAAAGGACTTATTGCGCTTACGGGTTTTGGGATCCTCCTCGTCATCATCTGAATAATACTCGAGCACGCGGCCCTCGCGGTCCCTGTGGACAGCGTATGTCGACTTCCTTTCCTCCTTGGCCTTGTGCTTATTGTAGTAGTCGGCGCCTTGGTAACCGGCAAAGGCACCGGCAGCACCGATGGCGGCGGTGGCGGCGATGTTACGCTGGGTTTCGCCGTGCTCTTTGCTGCCCTCACGGCGATCCCATACTTCTTTCGCACCCGCGGCGATAATACCACCGGCAACAGCGGCTATGATTTTCTCTTGCTTACTCAGCCTATGTTTGCGTGTCCTCTCTTCCTCTTCGTAGTAGACGCTGCCAGGTCTCCTGCCATGACCGGAAGATCCCTTTTCGTATGAACGGCGGGGATCATGGAGGTAGTAGTCCTCATGGCCAGGTTCGGCGGATCTTGCTCTGCGAATATCTCGGGTGTAGCCAAGAGGCGGGAAGTCCCGCCTCACCTCTTCGATGGAGAGATCGCTATCTTCACGAGCGCGGGGGATAAGAGCGTTGCGACTAGAAGGGTTTACTTTGAGGTACGTCTCTTGCTCGACGTAGCGGGCTTCACCCCTTCCGTGTCGATCGTCATTGTAGCGACGGGGATGGTGGTGATGATGATGGTCGCGCGGGTTGTCGTACGGATCGTAGGATGACATGACAACGCTCCCGGGATCAACCTTAACTTTGTTTTTATAGCTTTCTTTTTAAGTTTGTGCTGAGCAAACTTTATTTCGGATGGTACAGATTGATTTTCTGTGTTGGTTCGAATATGATTAATGTTCCATGAAGGGGGGTTTTGGAGAGGGGGTATTCGAAGTGTCTTGTAGCGGTAGCGTTAGGTGGTACGGTAATAACTGGGACGAGAAGCTTGAACAGAAGCCGCGATCACACCACCTACTTCCAAGGCATATGAGGTATATGTATCTCTACAGCACCTCCCTTACGTGCTTCACTCCAGTAAACAGAGCCCTTTTACAGGCGTCCAAAGCACCTACAGCCACGGAGTTCCAATGGTTTGGTTGGTTAGCCACCAACGACCCCTGGTTTTCCGCATGCCCACATATCGCAGAAAATCAAAGGCGGGGAGGCAGCACCCGTTTTCTTACGCCCCCAACAAGAAATGAGTCCAGTCGCCCAGTCTGCTGGGAGTTCTGGGCTCCAGTTTACCTAAACCTGCTGTGACGTAACCCCCGTCTTTCTAGAAGCTCGTGGCAGTGCAAGAAACATATCGTCTCCACTCGATCTAGGCCAACTCAGGTCTTGCCGGTACGTCAATGCAAGCTGATTTGCGCCTGATACGCTACGCCTCGAAAGAATAAGGCCTGTGAGGCTCTACTGTCATCGTAAAGTTTTAAGCAAGTCGCACATGCGAGACGGCCCCTCCGAGCGTCTTTTCTCTACGCTCGTTTTAACTACGAAAGTGAAATGTCCAGCAAATCTGGTATGTAAACAACATGGTGAAGCAAGCGTTCTACTCAGGGCATACTGTAGTCGGGCGAGGGAAGATGGACGGCGGGGGTGGGGACCGGTGTTTACCTGCAGCTTTGTCGCAAAGATACTTTACTCGTCCCGAAAAGTCTTGGATGTGTTCGCCCAATCTGTTGCTTGATCTTCTCTTTGTTTTACCAAGTTTATGCGGCTCGCCAGACGGCATGTAAATACCTACATTATACGTGCGTACAATACTGGGTGAGAAGCAGCTAGCCACGAGTCCATATTTCATACGAGAAGACCGTGAGAAAGTGTGTGCTTTGCCCCAAAAACATCGGCAACTCCGCAGTCCGTCACAAAAATTCATAAGGCAGAGTAGTACTTAATTCCACTCGTCGAGGAGCGAGCAAACGCCCAACCAGCCCAACGGGCTCGGAGACGCATTTATGCATATGTGCAAGAATACCGTGTCCTATATGCATCAAGTAGCATCCTCCAAATGCTTCCAACCCCTCAGTTGACTCTGCTTGCTTTCCTCGCCTCTCCCAAACCAGTCCAAAATCTTACTTGATGACCTAGCTTATGTAGGGGTGTCTGGCTACCTATCCTTCACACCATCAACATTTACATGCCTAACCCAGCCCAGATATCCTTACTTGTGTTAGGCACTTACACTGATGTGGACAAAACCGACACCCAAGGACAGGACCCGAGTCCTACGCGTTGTAGTTTCAAGGTCTTCAGCCCTCTCGGCTTCGAGATAAGCCGGTTGGGACACAGCCTTCCTTCCTTACTTCGTTCCTTTTCGCCCGATCTTTCGTCAGGTCAAAATCATGTATTTACACATCATTTTAAAGTCCCCAAAAGTTAAGCCGCGCGTATTAGTTGGAAACAAAGCAAAGAGTCTAGAAACTCAATTATGTGTATAGGTGTGTAGGTATGTAGATGACGGGAAAGAAGCATACATAGTACTGCACCACCACTAAACTACCGTACCCCTCCGTGACACAATGTGTTTGTTGTCTTTGTACTCACGCATACATAGATAGGTGTAGTACAAGAGCATGCCTACGTGAGAGCGAACACTCAAGAAGCAAAAGGTCATATGTTTAGGCTCCCTCCCACTCCCTCTTTTGTTTCTTTTCTTACTCTATATATACTTCCCTTCCCTACCTGTCATATGGGCCTATACATATATGGAGGAGCGCAGGAGGGGTATGTTTCTGATTTCTAGTTTCTGCCCTTCCAGCTAGTCTGCCAGCCAGCTGCAAGAAAGAGGGTGCACGTACAAGAGCTGTTAAGCTGCCTTAAATGGCTTTGCCTGCATGATCTCCCTCCATATCTACCCACCCAACCTACTAGATTTTTACTCCCACTTATTGTACAGGTATCATAGAGTATAGTACATATAGTGCCTTGCAAGGGTTCAGCGCCCTGTTAAAATCTGGAGTTAAAACCTACCTAGCAATGCCTGTTGAACTCTTCCTTTATAAGCGGACGCACACACGCACAAAACCTGAATATTGAACCGTTGAGTAGAAATATAGGTAGTTTGATATTACAGTTAGTCATCGGTGTAGATAAGTATTAGACAAATGTATTGACTTAATTAAACTGTACAGTGCATAAGGTAGTCAGACTTCTCTTTAGAAATCAGCAGCTTAAGATATGTTCACCAAACAAGCTACCAGAGGACAAGACATGGTGTATTTCGATGTAAACACGGTCAGGTCTTTATCGTCCTTTCCCTCTAACTTATCTACAATAACTGCGTGTCTAAAGTTGTGCTAGCCGTCTATCAACCTAGTTCAACTTGAGGTTCTATACTGATTCCTACCAAATAGTTGGGCGAAATATAACATTTCTTTTATTTCTTTTTTCTTTTTTTGTGTATCCCTTCATACTAGTACAATGATATCGACGCGCAGGCGCCTTATAGGTGGTGCTTTTTGTTTTCCTGCTTCCTAGCATCGAAGTCTAATAAAGCGTATTCCCTTTCCCGTAGCGCCTTTATGCGAACTGAAGTCCCGCCCTCCCGCCGAGATGCAAATGCGAAAAAATCACGGCAGACCCCTTTTGTCTAGCAACGAAACATTGCAGACGGCTTTAAGCCGGTACACCCGACCCGTGCCACGTTCTGCTCCAGTAAACATCCAGGATGGTGACCAACCAAGTTGTCAAAGGTGTTACCATGTCATTCGTACATGCTCATCATTTTGACCAGAGCAAATTTCCGTATCACCTTTGCCATAGTGAAAAAGAGACACTACCGACACGATCTGATCTTCTGGAGCAACTCGTCCCGTCGGATGGAGGCCATCCCCGAAAGAAATCAACCCCCTCAAAAAAACCCAATTCAAGAGGCTTCAGAAAAAATGAAGAAACAACTCGACGCTCGGCTCTCAAGCCTCATGACAACGAGAAGGGACGATGCCATCGTACTTTTTCGTAATTATCCGGTCCTCGTCTATCCATGTCATCGATTCGTTGGATCAAACGATATGCATCGTTGTTTTCTTGCTCGTTGACCTCGTCATAGCTCATATGGTGAGTAACATTTTATTATACGCCCCGTATTTGTAGCTGGACCTGTAGCGGTTTGAGCAGCTTCGTTCCAGTCCCACGGACCGCCATCAATATTTGTCCAGGACTCCGATACCAAAATTAGTACTGCCCACGAGAGTTGGGCATAAGTACAATCAACATTAACTGTTTACCGCAGAGAGAGATAATTTGGTAGTTAACTCTCAGATTGGAGTACTTTGCAGCGGACAACAGTCCGCCGTAATAGAAGAGGTTGATCATTCCGAGCCCTCTCACTTCGAAATAGACCCAGCGAAGTTGGGCTATTTGCTAGATGTGCATGAAGGTCAAGGCCACTCTTGGGATAGCACCTTGGCTGCCCGTACGTATAGGAGAATAACCCTCCCAAGGGCCGAGTGAGTCGGCACCCGCCTTTACCTAGTGTGCTTCAACGCCATTGGCTAAGTGTGAACCGTCAATATTGGTTGCAAGCGTCTGCTCATCCGTGACACCATTTGTCACAGAACTAGAAGGCTCATTTGGCGAAACACCGTTAGGCTGCTTATTCGCCGTGCCTTCAACTTCTATGGCCCCTTTATGAGAACCAGTCTCAGGACCGTTCGAAGCAGGGGCGCCCGAGGGAGAGAACTCTGGGACGCTAGCAGACAGCTGCGATTCATGTGGACGCGCGGCATGACCGTTGATGCCGTTCATAACGGGGACATTCAAGGGAGGTAACCCATAGTTGCCGTTGTGATAGTTTCCGAACCCATGCTCATTTGTAGGCGAAAAGACCTGTGGTACCTCGCCGGAGTAAGGGGGAGACATCATTGGTGGTTGGTAACCCCCAGTAAATTGTTGCCAGGACGAAGGCCCGGAGTGGCGAGCGGAAGGATCTCTTAGACTCATATCTTGAATCACCCACTTCTCCCATCCTTCTTTGCTCCGCACACGTTCGACTCCGTCATTGCCCACCACAAGCTCAAGTAACGTTGACTCGGCACAGGCCTGGCGGAGGACGTTGATATCAACAAGCAACTCGCGCATTCGGTTGAACTGGGCAATAAAAGAAATCGGAACAAATCCCTGGCTGTCCATATGTTTTCTCAAGTACCAATCCTTGACACAGTTGTCAACGGAGAAATAGTATTCGACTTGGGTCTGAGCGAGCGGAAGAAGGTTATTGGCTTCATAGGGATATACTCCGCCGCTGGGAGGTGCGTACATATTAGGGTCGTAAGGGAGTCCCATAGGCACCATAGGTGGTGCCCTCCCGCTACCATGCCTACGGTTACCATTAGTAGGTCTGCGTTGATTTGGCCCAGCCTGAGCGGCGTACTGGTAGGATACTGCCTGGTAGCCGCCACCATAATGGGCCACAGGGCGGGAGCCGTTGGGCTGGAATTGGTATGACTGATGCGGCACTGAGAAAGGGGCCTGGCCATGGTGTGACAACCCGTTGGTGTTGTTGTGATTGGGACCACCACGGCCGCGACCGCCGCCCCTCGTTCGGTCGTTGCCTCGATGATTCGAGCCATTCTGGCCCTGATGGTGAGCGTCCCTATTATTCTGGGCCCTGATATCCCGTTGGGAGTCGGAATTCCGAACAGTTTCCTCGGGCTGTCGACTCGAGTTCGAAGCTTGTCCCCCAGTCTGTTCCTGGGTTGAGCCATTGGCTACTCCAGATTGATTAGGCTTGGGCTGTTCGGTACTCGTGTTATCCTGGCATGGTCAGCATCCTACCTTGCAGTCAATATAGAATGAATTCTCTACATACCAACACTGATTCCTTTAGTAGTTTTGAGTGGTCCGTTTGTGCGGCGTTCTTCCGACCTTCCCGGGAGTTCACACCTTCACCATGACCCCGCTTAGGCCCCGAGGTTGTACGGGAGCCAGAGTTGGCCTCTGGGTTTCGATCTGTTGACATAAGTATTAACATGTGCGACGAGCAAAAAATATAGTAGAAGCTGGTAGATCCTTACCGGCAGCGTTTACATTGTGATTGCCCCCAGCGACATCTCGTCCCCCCCGAGAACCGCCACCACGGCCACCACGGCCGCGGCCGGGTAAGGCTGTTTCAAATTTAACTGTAGGGACAAAATTCTCTAACTGAACCCATTTCTCCTTCTGTTTGGGCTTCGATGCCACACCATCATCCTTCTCAGCCTTTTCGGGCTTCTCTGGTATAGTTTGCTGCTGCGTCTTCGAGTTATTTGTAGCTGTATCCGGTGTGGGCCACGATGCCGGATTGCTCGCCGCTAGGGTCGTCTCTGTTTGCTTTTCTTGGCCTCTAGCACCTCGAGGACCAGATCTCTTGGGACCCCCATTCTGGGAGAAATCAGCATCCCTCCTCGAGCCGTGTTTTCCATTAACAGGAAGTTTAGTGCCCTCCGCCGCCTCGCCATGCGATGATCGTACTTTAGATTCGGAAGATGTCTGCGAGGAAGGAGCACCGGTTCCTGTAGCGTGCGATCCTTGTTCGACAGCCTTAGCCTTCTGAGCCTGCTGTCGCAGATGCCACGGGTTCACTGTCGGTACAGGGGCCTCTGAAAGTTCGACCTTGGGTGGTGGACCTTCTTTCACCGACTCAATTTCCACGTCGGAATCCTTTTCAGTAGACTTGCCCTTCTTAGGCTTCTTAGATTTCTTGCCATCGTGTTGTTCAGCAGCATCCGATCCAGCGTTTGTGGAGCGACCTCGGGATTCCGTTCTCTTAGCTGCTCCGTCGACAGATGATTGTTCTGCAGAGAACTTGGATGAATCAATAGAGCCGGCAACTGAGGCTGAAGTATTCCGCTCATCCTTGTTTGTATCCGCATCATTCGAGCCACGCGCTTCCGGCTTTGCCGAGTTACTTCGGACGCTGCGGGAAGAGTCGATTTCGTTGGAAGTCGTGGACACTGCGACAGAGGGATCCCGCGTACCAGTGGATGTGTTCGCATCTCGGCTCTGGCTGCCAGTAACCGACGAGGCCTGGCTTTGAGTAGGCGTTGGTAGAGACGCCGCAGGCTGCGTAGCCAAATGGCCCTTTGCAGCCTGTGCGTAGGAGAATGTTGCTGAGCTCGACATCGTTTCCGATCGATGCAAAACAATGTGCAAGAATGGGTGTGAATAACCCTACCAAGTGTGAAAGCGCAGACAACAGCCGTGTGTGCGTCTGTTGCGTGCCTCAGTTGAGGAAGGCCTCTGGCCGCTACCGCCGACACACCAGGGACTCAACAAGCCCTGGGCACACCTCAAATACAGAATTGATGATTGCCAACGCGTCAACGAAGGTTAGTAGGTGCTGTTGACAATACAAGTCTATCGAATAATGACAGGTGGCGAGTGTGCGAAAGGGCAAGATGCAGTCTGTTGCCCTTTAATCAGTGCCAAAGCACCTGTTTGGGATTGGCAATCAATATTGTGAAACGGTGTTTGACGGAAGGTACCGGGTGAATGGTGGTGAGAGGCTAAGGGCTTAAAAAAAAATAATAAAAAAAGGTAGAGACTTTGGGGTGGAGATGTCGATTGGTTATCGCAGAAAAAAAATCAAAATCGATATCTCGAACAAGTGGATGCGGGGTGGAAGAAAGTTCCTCGAGGCGCCTCACGAATAATAATAAGTGGGCAGCTTAACGGAGACGCGAGGAGCGCGATGGAGCTCTCTTTCCGAACAGTGAGCCGTAGGCAACGAGCGGAGAGCTTTTGGCCCGCCGATGAGAGTATCTAGGAACAGTCAGGTCACGTTAATTTGCGATGATGGGTGGAATAAAAGGGTGGCCACAAGGAAGAGAGGTGAGAGGATTAAAGGGCAGAAAATTACAAAATTAAAAAAAAATTAAAGAGGAGAAAAGCTGGACTGCTAGAGCAGAAGATGACTGTGCTAGACAGTAGGTAGGTACAGCAGGTACTTTAGGTAGTAGTAGGTACCGTGCCTGCTAGATCAGAAGGGTGTTACCTACTACAACCTTCGAGTAGGTAAATGCAGTAGCGGACAATAGAACCAGGCCAACCCAAAACCAGACCAGACCAGACCATACTCAGGCACAAGAATTCCGAGCCGACCCGTAAATTAATTCAGGGACAGTAGGAGCAATCAATCAATACCTGAGCACCAAATAATACAACTTGTTCAATAATGGGTAAGCAAACCAAGAAATCGGTGAATAGCACCAAAGCCCCCTTTAGGGATCCCCATCCTAGGTAAGCATGTACAATGTGATACAGAACCAATAAATCTCACGCACCAAAATGTGATTCAAAACAAAACATTTTGGACTGACCTTTTGATCAAAGCAAGAGATTCTTGAATGTAGACACCCACAGGCGTTGAGACGTAGGCACCTACTCCCCACGCAGTTCCGCAACGACCTCCCTAGGTAGATAGAAGTAAGTACTTGCTTGGGTAGGTTATGTGGTGTGCAGCCGGACTTAGGGTATAGGTAGCTGCAGCGAGGACTGCTTGGCTGATCTCGAGAGTCTGGACCGAGGGATAGCCGGACCGTGCAGTTTAGAAGGGGATATTTCCGTAACGGGCACGGAGAGGTAGAAATAGTAGGTAGGTAGTAGCGGTGGTTATGGTGGTGGGAGTTGGTGAGTGCTTGATATGGGTACCCAGTATCTAGATAGATGTAGGCAGGTAGGTTTAATACCCTTAATACCTAATCGTTCGATACATGCAGAGACGTTGCTGGGTAAAAGGAAGACAGCCAGGCACTCGGTAAGAGAAGGTTTTATTGACGGATGTGCTGCTGTACGTAATGGTGCTTTCCAAGGTTCAATGTTACTCAATATCGAGGTATGTACTTGGAGCACGTACCTACCTACCTACCTACCTATCTACCTACCTACTGTGCGGTGTGAGAAGCTTGGGCGACCAGGCCGTAAAATAAAGAAATTTCTCTATTGTCACTATTGTCGGAAGAGAAATCGTACCAGCGCCTGCAGAACAGTTATTGTACTGACTCGGAAAGAAAGCTTGGGACAATTATTGCTCAGTGCTCGCCAAACCGATGACTGGATGATTGGCTGACTGGGAGGGTTTACTACATATTGAATACTGTATGTACTATTTTTGGTGGGGTGTTGCCTGCGTGTGTGCGTGTGTGTTCGTCTCCTTGCCTCCCTTTGTATAGATGGTCACTTTTGGAGACAAACTGTAATGGGCGCTATTCCACTGAGCACCTGGATTGATAAATTGTCATAGAAAGAGAGGTTTGTGTAGCTCAACATATTGTCCTCACTCCTATTTTGTCTATTGAAGCACTATTCTGGTATACTATCGCTGTTGTATACGAAGAGTCGACGTTGTAGGTGATACGTAGATAGGGACCAATCACATGCATCCCGAGAGCTGTGGGGAACAATACATTGCCTACAGCGCCCCCCATAATGGCGATTGCTCAGATTAACATGGCAGACATGAGAGCAGCGTTTTTATGCAGATGCTTTAGAGTACTGAGCCCTAGGTTAGATAGGCGGTAGTAGTACAGCAAACACTTGAAATAGTGAAAAGACCACTTGTAAGAAATACCTAGTTACTGTTTGATATCTGCCTACCTACATCTAGATATGCTTATTAGCCCAGTGCACAGCAGTATACCCAGCACGGCTGAACAAGGCTTAATATGTCTGTAGCTCATCCTCAAGAATAAGCAGGGGACAGGCAGGACCAGACATATGTAGACTGTGAAATCTCTCTGAAATGAGGATTATCCTGCAGTTTACTAGGTAGCCTAAAGGTTCTGATTGTCGAGTTGCCGATGCCCGATGTACAATTGTTGAGGTGGTGTGTGAACCTACCTAACCTATCTAACCTAGTAGGTTAGAACTCCTCTCACCTCAGCCCACATTGTCCCCACTCTCGAGTGGTGGAAAGAGGCTCCACTGCTAGAGAGACCCTTATTATTATTTCAAGGTACCTTCAAACAGTCTACCAAGGCATTTTTGCCTACCACTGTCGCCTAGGCTTTATTTCTACTGCTCGATCACAAAACTAGGTAGTCAATCACTTTCAGACTTCACTATCTTCTAGAACCTATCGAGATGAAAAGCAACTGTAGATAGGTGCCGCAAGATCCCTATGTCGAGTTACATTTACTATTAAATTCATACCTTCCTGCTTTAGTACTTAGGGCTGGGCAAAGTTGGGCTTAGTCAAATACGAAGCTTCTCATTGGAGGCTTTCGGAGGACCATGTTGTGTGAATGACTAGGAACCTAAGCCTTCTTAATCAGGGCTGTTTCCTCCACTTTCGACCTTTTATTGAATTAGGTAGGTAGGTAGGTTAGACAGGTATTTATCGGCCTCCCTTTGGCCGTAACAGAAGCAAGTATATCACTCATAAGTTAGCTCAAATATCTATCTGAAGCAGCCAGGTCAGTAGGCTTAGGTAATATTACCTGCGGGCATAGTGTCCGTGAGGTCCGTAACCGGCTGCGTAACCGGTAGACATGGTATAGGTAATGATTACCATACCCATTAGAGAACACAAACATGTGAGGTCTCGATACCTAGGTATGTACTCATATTGCATGGTTTAATTCGGCCCTAACACTGAGTCGCGTCCTAGCGTCCTACCAAATATGTGCATAAACACTTGTTAGTCCATCAGTAATTGAAGTGAAGGGTTTAGATTTGTGTATCTTGAACATCATACGCGTAGGTTTCTTTATGGCGTCAGCTAAAGATATCTGCCTAGTAAAGGTCTTATTACGGATGTCGAGGTCAGTATGGGTATATCGTGGTAATAAGTAGGTAAAAGATTATATAATCTTTCTGGCCAACTATGTAAGCCATCAGACCCTAGGACTCTATATCATATTGCTGTCATGTAACATTTTACCTGTGTTCTACCTATGCAGGTGGCAGTGACATATACGCACTAGTATTATGGCCTCAGCGAACAAACCTTGGCGGGAGGAACAGATGGGTAACGATTTAAGTTTGTTAGTTACTCACTCGAAAACAGAGTGGGAAAAGCAAGCAGTAAGCCTATAACTAGGCCTTCAAGACTCAGGACATTGACCATGACTTATGTATGTGGTCAAGTATTGGCTTGGGTTGCTTCTTTATGTTCTTATTTGTCAATATTGGCGCTCGAGTTTTGTGTCATCCCGCATCTCCAGCAAACAAGCTTAAAAATCAAGCCAACAAGATAGGTAAACTCTATCCAGGCAAGGCATATGGGTACCCATATGTTTCCCCTTTTTACCTTTTCTGAGGTTTAACTCGGACCAGGCCTAAAGCGTCGGGTATCTGGAAATATGTTGGCTGGGCTTAAGATGAATGTCGGTAGTAGTAATATGCTCTGAACTGTCGTTATGACGAGGTGTATAGGTGAGACTGGAGCTGGTACATTAGTTAGGTACAAAGGCAAGAGAAATGGGTTCAGTTTTTCATTTGCCGAAAGTTACCTGTGTCCTTCAGGTTTGTTGTCATTATATCCTCAACGTTCTAGAGTCGCCACTTGCTGTTACCACGTCTACCTGATTAATCATGTCAGCCGTGGACGTACTGGATACGTCTATAGGTGACTTATGACTTCAATACTTACGACGACTACGGTCAGACCAGGTCCTGCCGGATTACCATTGATTAGCTATACCAGATCCCATTTCCTTCTCATTCAACAATGCCGAGGGGAACCGAGAAATACCTACATGCACGATATATATATATAAATACACATCTAATTTTAGTATCGCCAGGGCCACATACGTATCCAGGTGGTATTCCAAGAACTGAGGGGGTAACCTAGGAACCTATAGCAGATGTGTATATATATAATCTGGCTCATCAGAAATGTTATCTCATTGATTACCTGAGGGAGCTTACACCAATCAGCTAATCGGACAGCAGCCTCCGACTTTGCCGGCTGGGGTACGGTGCATGGAACATCCAGAGTAAAGCACGTTGTATAAAGCGGATAATAACAAACCTTGCGACGCAAACCAGATTTTCGCGCTTCAATATGGCGGCATGCTCGCGTCACAACGTCAGTGCTCAACAGGTGGCGGCTACACGGATCATAGCTCCAGACCACGGTAAACTCAGGCATGAAATCGCATAGGCATGTGAGAAAAAAAGGTTCCCCTCATTCTCTACTGCAGTACCTACATCTAATGGCAAAGCGTGTTGGATATGGATGTAAGGAGGGGTTGGCAGGGTATCACACTCATCCGCGATCCGACATAATATTGATGTCACATCCCTGTTTCAAATACTACGGTTTATACATACTGTATTCTATCCCAGAGTTTATCCCGGACTTTAGATATCGAAACCCCAAATTCGGAGCTTTGTAACAAGTTTCGAGCGCGGCTACAATTGTTCCGAGGGAAGACATGATTGGCGCATAATCATTGATGGCTGTTACAAGCAACAGCAAATTCGGCGCTGGTATCTCATACACACAGAGCATCGGCCAAAGTGCCGACATCCAGACCTTGCCCAGAAAGCAGCACGGACCCAACGCTCTTGAGTTTACAATTCTACACACATATTGTACAATGGATAAGAGTTCTAGCCGGTCATCCAGGCTGCCGCTCTCCTAGCGCCAAGTGAAGTAGCCAGACGAAGACCACTTGAACCCATAGGGAAGTAACTGACCAGATACCAGACGAGGCACGCAATCTGGATGAGTGCGGATATCAAAGTCAAGATGGTATTACGAAGCTGGGATCGTTAGAAAATGCCTGCCCTAGAACTTGGCCCAGGAGACGGGTAGACTTACGCCAGCCGAGAAATATATAGTGAGCACAATAGACCCGAAGTACGCAGCAGTGAAGGGCAGACGGGGTCCCGATGTCAGATGCAGCACATATGCCTTGGGGCCCATTACCGCGCCGAAGGAAGATATAAAGAGAAGTGAACCGAACGTCCATCTGTCCAAGGTAACCGGATGTTAGCAACGCGCCGCGCATGTCAAGCTGCCTTACCTATATTTTCTTGAAAAGATAAGACAGTTCAGATATGATGTCATAAATGGGTTGGGTATATGAGAAAGAGCTGGAGGATCTAGGAGAAGCTATCTCCCCTAGTTCGCATGACACAAATGCAAAGGCGGCTTCTTGCAGAGATGTGTTATATTTTGATCACAGCCGGCAGATAGCATGATGATGGTGGTGGAGATATTTGGAAAGGTTGATCCTTACAGGATTACGAATTTTCGAGGCTTGGTCATCAGAACTGGCCAGAGGGCGAAGCAGAGCACGAAACAGGCGAGGGCGCCCAGGTTACAGGCACCGAAAATTAGCAAACGGTCCCAACGACTCACTAGATGAAGATGGAAATCTTGGGTCAGCCTTGTTGTAGTTGTGGTGGGTCATTGGCCATGTGCATTAGTGAGACATGGCGCGCGGTACATGCGCATGCGCAACCATCAGGCACACCTCCCACTTCAGAAGGAACGTCTTGGAGTATAGTTTGGTTGCCTATGTTCGATGACGTAGAGGAAACAGAGATGACTCACGAACAAACCAGCCTTCCTCCTCATCACGACGGTTACTTGCCGGCAAGGGAGCTCCGGCGCTTTCGGTAGTAGGTAGTTGCACATAGCCACGGTCTCCAAACGGGTTCAAAGATTTGATGGACGATAGGAGGCCTGTTTGTTGCGATGTGTTTACAGGATAATCCGGGTCTCGGCGAGACCACCCTAAGGAGTTCATAGACTCCCGGAAAGAGGTAGATGCCATATTGGTGGGAAGCAAATTCGGATACTGAAGGGACAATATTTGGCTTCGGGAAGCGGGTAGCGATAGGTCGTACAGGCAAGTTTGATCGAGGTTGACCCAAGCTGGTAGGAGTTGGTCGAGGTTGATTAAGGGTTGGCTTCGGTGTAGCGCGGTGGGTCGTAGGAGAGTAGGAGAACAGGATAGTGTCTATGTAGCAGGTAACCGGAGTTTTCGGTAGGTAGTGCGGCTGGGTAGGTGTTGTCGAATGACCACTGCGAACTCGATGTTTGGTAATAGAAGTCAAAGGGATATGGTAAGGGGGTGAAAATTGTACTGCTGATGATGGGCCTGCTGGATGGGCTTCTGTATGGGGGGCCTAATCACCACGGGCTGATGGAGTGAAGTCGCAAACCTCCAGCTGTTGTCTTTATTATTAGCTTCCAACAAGCCACTGATTGGCTGTGCTTTATCTTGGCTCCTATCGATTATCTATGGATCATGCAGCTGCTATCGATCTTAGCCAAGCCAAGCCAAGCAGTGTGTGGCCAGTGCACACGGACCGTTGTAGATCGGTCACTCGGCACCTATCTAACTCCGAAGGGATAAGCCCATTTGGTCATCAGGGGGTTTGATTGGCCAAGAGCAGGCATGTGGCTACTTCTAGCAACCATCGCGCTTTCCCAAACTCTCAGTATATACCTACCCACCTACCTACGACACGCATCGCTTCACATACCTACAGGCAGCCAGTAAGAGTAAGAGACACAGCTAGGAAACTCAGAACAAGTCAGGACGAAGCAGTCAAAGCTAGTTGACAGCGCGTTTAAACTACCTATTAGCATCGGCTTTTCAGATACCAAAGTATCTTTTCTAGAACTCAGAAATTAATAGATGCATAAGGGTCTAACATATGGGAGTTGGTAAATATTCTTGAGGGGTGGAAGATGTGGTTTGAACCGCCTAGCTTCTGGCCGAGAACCCTAGGTAGATATGAATGCAAGAGACTGGGTACTACGGTGTACTTTCATACTCACATGCCATTGATGCTCTTAGCTACAGGTAGGTGGTAGAATGTGGCGTTAGTAGTGTTGGGTTGGTAGCATCGGGCAAAGATCTCACGAACGCTTGGCCCCATAATGCTGCGCTACAGAAGTAGGAGGTGGCTAGTTGCAAGCATATGTCTCATTATAATGGAGAAAGTCTTCCCCAAGCTTAGCTTTTCCTGTGGCTCGACAAGCACATCAAGCTCTATCCCTTTTAGGTACCCTATGGGTGTTCGGGATGTAGCTTCAAATACGTCACTCTGACGAGCAACATCAGGTACTCAAAGACATGGCGCATGTGTGTGTGTGTGTGTGTGTGTGTGTGCTAGAACACATAGATACGGACCGTAGTACGGTCTTATCTTGAGATAAATAAGATTCCGTAATAGGTACAATCTCCTTTCCGCACATGCACTTGGTCGTGAAGGCACGGCTCTACCCGTTTTAATTTACCTAATTAAAATCGATTGCCGTTAATACCTTGGGCTTGTCTAGATACCAGTGACCTGATCCGATCAAGGAAGTCTGTGTATCCGGATTGTAATTCGTCCAAGGTGAAGGCCGTGCCAGTAACCTTCACCTATCTATTTAGGTTTCTGGGGTATGTTGTATAATGCCGGTATTGACAACGCTACTGTAGATATTCCGATGTGATGGCAGGGTTTATGCATGATGCACGGCGGCGGCGGCGGTAGCACCACCACTCGGGTCTCTGTTTGAAGCTTGGTTTGTCCCCATTTCCCTGAAATCCACAGGACCACCACTCAGAGTCGACATGATTTATGCATGAGCATAAAAGGTATGCAGCTATCAACTCGTCTTGAACTCAGTTCGGCCATTTGAGATGTTTGTTTCAGCTTTAGTTCTATCCCATTATTGTCATAATGCATCCTTCATAATAACGAGCATCACGCGTATGACTATCCGTCTATCCTTTCAGTCTTCTACCAGTACATGCCTCTCTTGAACATGTCAACCCGCAAGCTCCGGCACCGCTTCCGGCCTCCCTGCGATTGGTTCGCTGTGCATGTGAGTTGAGGTTGCGTTGCGCGCGGAGACAAGGCCGACAGGTCGATATGAGAGGATGGTCGATCGCTGATGGTACGCGGCATTCCTAAGCCCACGACGGTGCAGCTGCATTCTTTGACTAACAGAAAAGCTCCGTTGCGTTACATCGAGCCATCACGGACACGGCCGTTGTGACTGGGTCTTGCGTTAATTTGAACCACACTGGCATGTCGATCTACCCCTCCAGAACCTCTCCCCCAGATGGCACTTTTTGCTACCCCTCATGCTACCGATTTCAAGTCAAATCGTGCTAATCCAGGTATTGTAGCCACATTTTATGCGACGTTTCACCTCGCAGACGCCGCTGCCGCAGTGTTATTCGCTGCAGGTCTGTCTTTGGAGGTTGGAGAAGCCGAGAACAAGGAGGGATGGTATGGAATACTTTGTAGTGGGTGGGCGTATCCTGTACTTCCCATGTACGATGTGGTGAAGTAGGTAGGTAGTCAATATAGCATAAGCACACCAAGACTCCTTCGGCCTATCCCAGACGCGACACCCACGCTCTTTGCTGACGCGTTTGGTTGCTTGATAAGCTTCGTCGATGGGCCATGGTAGTCGATACGCTTCTGTGTACCGGATCCAAATCCTACTAACCTTACCCAAGGGAGATCCGCATGCGCCCCATTTCTAGAGGAGAGGTAGACAGGACAGAATGATTGTATGGTATAAGCTAGCCTGGGCAGCGATTTGTTTCGATGCATGTCCCATCATCATGGCGTGCAAATCTATCTGCATGATCCTTGACCAGGCGGGTAGCGGGTGCCTTGCACAAGCGACCGCTTCTATATCTTTGCCTCCATCGCTGTGGACTGGTCGGTCTGTCTTCTTGTCGTTCCAAAGTGGCGTCTCAAGTTGCCCGGGCAGGGGTAGTAATAAGTTACCCAGGCTGGCTAGTGAACTGTGTGAGTCAGATGGAGGAGGCTTGTCCAGGTTTCCGAAATCTTTTCTGTAGACATCCCACTCCAAACGGATGTGCCGGACCTTCTCGGGCGGTTTTCACAATGTCATGTCCCACGTTTCCATGCTCTTCATTCTAATTTCCTCCTTCCTCTTTACCATTCCCCATAGCAGGCAGATGGGGAGGGAGTTGGTTGCGTAGGCTAAGCAACAGAGGGTGGCATCGTGTCTTACCCAATAAGGGTTGGCTGACTTTGAACGGTGTCACGAGTGTAAGTGCCGCCCCCCTTCAGAGCGCAAGAATCCACCTTTGGTATGGTATTATGGCGATAAGATAGTGGGAGCTTAGTTGTGGCTTTAATATCTAGAAGAGGTATCGAGAAACCTGGCCGAGGAGCATCGTATTTCCCCCTTCACCACACCCTTCCTCTACACACCACTACGACTACTGCGCACCACACCACCCACTCTTGGGCTCTCCAGCATCAAGTTATTAAGAGTCAGGAGACTTAAGAGACCCGTCATATATTGTGCACTGCTTAGAAGAGGTAGATTTGCAAGTTAGGACGGACCTTTTTTAGTGGGGTTGGAGGCCGTGTATTCAAGTTGCGGCCAGGACGTGAATAGGAATATAAAAAGCCATTATGACCTCTTGAGAACTAGTAAGACGTGAACGCTCTCGCTTGATGCGATTTAATTTAGCGCTTTGCTTCTATCGCGTTTTGTATTCACTCACAATAACTAAGCTTCCTATTCTTTCCGAGTATCACTGGTCCACTTACCAGCTTGCTTGATCTAACTTCTGGAATTTCCTGCCAACTTGAACCAAGTTAGCTATCCACTCTAATATACCAAACTACTCTTAAGTGAGCTTGCTAAGTGGTGTGCTGAGCCAGTCGAAAGCGCGTATTGGTGAGTTTTACGATTCATACGGGTTCGCCTACATGCAAATAGTGTTGGAATATTGACTCTACGATAGCAGACGTACGAGTGGTAATAATCTACACGTCCGGGCCTGCTCGTTATCTGATCGGCGTGCCGTAAGACGCCATATTAAGACACAACAACGAGGTCGACCGTGCGTGCACGTCTTACATGGACTCGATCATTGGCCATACTTGGACATTATTGACAACCTCGCCCTCCCTAGCCGCTGGCCCTCGATCAAAGGCATATCGTCTAGGCCCAACAACAACATTATCCTACAACTGGAGGAGACGTTTGGAGGGGCAAAAGCTCCGGAGTTAAAAAGAAGTTGCGGTGGACATCGTAACCACCGTGCTTGAGGTCTCCAGCGGGGAATAAATTCGAGCTGGGACAGTGAGCCCAATCGGATATCGGAGCTTATCATATTTGAGACAGTACTTGCCACTTGAAGTACCGGATTGTAAGGTGGGGAGTACTATCACACCCACTAGTGGAGGAAAGAACATCTCGAAACAGCAAGGAGTACCTACGGCCGAAGTCCCGTCATCCCACGAGAGACCCATATATTCTTGGGATTCGACCTACTACCTCAAGTTTTGAGTAATTGATCCCTGTGGTTCGCCCCAAAGAGAGCCAGCCCGCCCACCCGCGCGTCCGCCTGCCCGTGCTATCCAGCTAGGCACGCCAAATCTTCTCCGTCTATTGCAATTTGCTGGTTGGAGGTAGGCATCTCCATTTCCTAGCTTGCTCTCATCCACGACCCTGTTGATCCCACGTCAATTCTACCTACCTACGTACGGTATGCAGTTTGCCTTTATTTCTAACATCGAGCTCGCTTTAGTTCCTTAGACTTCGAGAATCGGACAGGAGCTCTTAAAGCTCAAGACCTCTCTGGGTACTCATCTTTTTGGTAGACCCTTTATAACGGAAACAAGGCACCCGATACCCAGTCCAATTGCACCTCGCACTCCGGACAGAGGTATTCTTTGTTCTCGGTCATTGTATTCATCGCCTATTTGCACATCTTTACACAGCCCTTCCATATAACCCACGAAATTTCCACTGGAACTGGGACTTGACCGCAAGGCTATCTAGGTTAAACCCCTTTCAAGAACCCTTCTAACTCTTTCACCCCCCTACACCGCATCCCCAATAGGTCCGTGGGCATACAATACGCCTGTGGTGCCCCTCCGAGATCGCAGCCGTATTGGCTATCGTGCCTCGACTCTCTTTGGGACCGACGGCTCAGTCATAACTAGGCAACACAATCCTTCTCGTTCCCTGTGGCAAGAAGGCCTGAATAGCCTTGGAGTGCTGAAAGCACAAGAGACTGCTTTTTTATATCAGCCTTCTGCCTATAGGACCTCTACAGGGTTTCCACAGGACCTCGAGCACCGCTCGCTTGCTTTGCTCCGCCGCCTAACAGCGATCTCTTACTTTATTACCTGCCCAGCTGCTGGTAACACTGGGGGAGAGGAAGCTGAGCCGTAAGCCAAGCTACCATCGGAAAGACTAGTGGTAGCTGGCTGCAACCATCTTACAAGCCGGGTCCTAAGTCTACCTCCTGGTAAAAACTCGCCAAAGTGAGTAACCACTAACAAGTAAAATGCATATTTACCTACATTCTACCACCCCAGACCTACCTCCTACTAAAATGTGAGGCCGGCTAGAGAGCTAATAAATCGTGTTCTTCACTTGCCTAGACGAGCAACCGTTTCTACCCCCTCGAAGAATTAACTTGTCAGGTTAACTTCTGGGAGCGCCGGCGCAAATCATAGTCTGCCTACTCTCTAGACTATTTTATCCGAATCTGATTTCAGCTGAAGCCCCCCAGCCTCTTTCCCACTCAACCCTCCTCTTTTCGTTGCTCTTGCCCTCCTCCGCACTCTGGACCCATAATCCCATAGCCATTCGATACGCTCCAACGTGGATGCAACAAAGGTAAGCCTCTTTTCTACTGTGATCTGCCTACCTATCTCGCTCGTCACATCTCGTTTCCCCTCCATTCGCCTTTTCTCACCTAAGGAGTGCGCCACACAGGACAATTACGGCACGGCTGGACTTCTCGGGACGTCTGACTCCATCTTGATTGAACGTTGGATTCTGTGCCACCTTCTTACCGCCTTTTATCCTCTAACAGCAAATACGTCGGAATCATCGGCCTGGGATAATCCTGTTTCCTTTAATAGTCTTGTCGCATTTCTGAGGGGTGACTCCAGTACACGCCCTAGTTCCACCTTATTGCCCACCGTCCATAATTTCAATTACTCGAAACTCGTTGGCGACAAAGTCATTGATTCTCCGATTCGGACTCCTATAACACTTTAGCCACTCAGGAAGGAGGAATAGTAAGGCTCTTAAAATTCGCACGTCGGGTCACTTAGAGCATATCTCTCCCATCTCTTCTATTTCTCGCACCACTCCGCGATAAGCGCACCTCATAACGCCCTCCCGGCGGCTCCTGACTTAGGGTACTGGGAACTCGATAAGGTAAGTGCTGGTAAACGTTCACTTCGTGTAGTACGGATTGATTACTTGTTGTCTGCGTTGTTTGTCTTACGCGAGGCTCTTTACTTGGTTGCTGAGTTGCCTTGTTTTGCTGTTCCCACCCGATGGTCTTGGAGATGCGGGGCTGACTTGGATGATTTTCCCCAGCGTCGGTTTCTGGTACTACACAACGACACCTATATTTTTGTCGCCCTACGCGGCATGACACTTGATCCAACCCATCTTCATTACACTTACGACAGGATGGCACAACACGGCTTCAGCCACTTCGGTGGCGGCCACAGCAATGGGGGGAATGTCAACCCTAGCGACCTAGCCACGGGCGCTTTCGGTGCTTCATACTCGAATAACTTCAATGGCAACAACAATAACTCGAACGGCTTCTTCCATGACGATGAGCTCCTCGATACCCTCGGTACCCCAACCGATCACATGCCCAACCAGTCGAATATGCACAACCAAGGCCAGGATTTTGGAGGCGTGAACGATGTTAATATGGGCTTCGGCATATACAACTCCCAGTCCAATAATCCAGGCCTGCCGATGGATCAGTCACACATGAACGGATACTCTCATACCCCCGACGGTGACCCGATCCAAAGTCCTTTTGTGCATAGCTTCAATCAGCCATTTCGACAAATCCAACATCAACATGCGCAGTCTTTCGGTAACTCACTGCAGTCCCCTGTTTCGTACTCCGGCTCCCCTCTGGCAAACTCTGACATGAATCACGACGGTGGAGACCCCAACTACCTTAATGCCAAGTCGCATGCGCAGATGCCTCAGGGCATGCAACGCAAGGCCTCGAGCACGAGGACTCCACTGAATAACAAGGCCGGTGCTGCCATGTCGTCGTTATCGATGAATCACCGTGAGTCCGGCGCCTTTGGCGCCCAGCCGATTCGGACGCCGGGGGGTCACCATGATAGATCTCCCTCTGCCCAGTGGATCCATACGCCGAACAGTTTGTCTTCCTTTCCCGGATCTGGTTTCTCTTCTCCCATGCAGCATGGATTGCAGAGCGCTCAAATCACGGATGTCTTGTTGAAAGGTGGCACATCGATGCCGGCGAAGCTCAATAACCCCGGCGCAGTTTCATCTCAAGAGATGAAGAGGAAGAGACGGCGCGAGTCCCACAACTTAGTTGAACGGAGACGTAGGGACAACATCAACGAAAGGATCCAGGACCTCAGCAAGCTGGTACCTACTCACAGACTCGAGGACGAGAAGATCCGCAAAATGATACAGAATGGAACACCAGTGTCACCAAGCCTGACGGGAATCACTAGCCCCGGACAGGCAACATCAGGATTGGCGGGACCCGGTGCCAAGCGAGCTACTGGTGCGGGCAACATCACAACTGGCCTTCCGCTTGAAGATAAGGACAAGGGCCCCAACAAAGGCGACATACTGAATGGGTCTGTGAGTTGGACCAGGGATCTGATGTGGATGCTTCACCTCAAGCTTCAGCAACAGGAAGAGCTCATCAATACCATCGCTGAGCTTGGTGGCACCGTCCCATTCTCCATCTCAGATGATGAGAAACGGATGCAGACAGAGTTGAGCGAGGCCTGGGCCAAGAATGAACCCCATACCTTCTCGTACAGCCGATATGCGGGATCCGGACTGCGTGTGCCTCAACACACCGACTACAAGGGGGATGCCCTCGACGGTGCTGAACCTGCCGTACATTCGATTAGCCCCGAAGACCTGGGTAATGATATCGACGACAACGGTGTTTTCTGGGAACAGGACGAAGACGGGAGTGGCCCTGCTACGGCAAATTTCAAGGAGGAAGACGAGTATATGGATTTCGAGACATGAGCGCCTTGACTACTATATGACACTATGCTTTTTGTCGGAGCATCCATTTCCCTTCGGTTTCAACATCGGCATGTTATCTTGATGCACAGCGATTCCCTACAACGGTAATAGGGTACTTTCCGGGCATTTCCTCGGCGGCAAGGCATCTACATTTATTGCATTGTAAGGTCGTTTTGGCGTGAATCTGGGTCTGGGTCTCGGTCTGGTCACGAGAATGGCAATTGGTTGGAAGGAGGAAAGGGCTTTTTTTGTTTTCTTTTTTTCTCCAACTGCCTCCTTACCCCCTCTTTATTTCCTCACCCTCTTACTTTTCCAACATGTTAGGCCTGGGTAGAGCCAGCGAATCACCCATCGTGGGCTTTCATTTTGACTCCTCTTATTATTGTTATTTGAGAGCATTTTCCTGGCAAGAACGGAAGAGGCGTGAATTATTTCTATGATACCTTGGGGGCTCATGGAGTTTCGGGCATATATTCCGGAGACATAGGGCGTTCAATTTCGATTACCTCTTATTCTTCTCTAACTTTCTTTCTATTTGTTTGTTCATGGCCCTTTGACATGTTGGACCAAATGTTCGGTTCACTTTTTCAACTGGTCAAATCATCTCTCCAGTTTCTGCAGACGTTTACAATATCGAAGCGATGTACCGTGCCACCTTTGAGGTGTTATCCCGGTTGGCATGATAATTCATTCATGTATCTCGCACGTCCTTTTGAAAGGGGCTGCGTCCCGAACTACTACAATTTCAATATAATATCTGAACAAACAAACAAACTAAGCGATCTAAACAATTCACAACATCCGTATGAACTTAACCATATTCTGTCGCTAGGCATTACCAACCGTCCGTAAAGGATGATGTGACGAGTTAAAGTAAGAGACTTGAGCACGCCCGCGGAAGACAGGGTGTCTCTTGATTATTTGTGTATCTCTTAATTGCTATCTGAATATGCTATACAGCGATCGTATACTTTGGGTGCATATGTACGTCCGTAATGGAGTAGTAGCTATGTAGGCAGTCATCCTCGCCTCGGTCGCGGTCTCGGTCGCGGGCCATCTCCCAGAAACACTCATATGCTAACTGGGCTGGATACTCTATTCCGATCGCGACACTTATTGAAGCCCCTTTGTAAGTTTAAGTTGCTGATTCTGTAACTAGTACACCTTTTTAACGCGTGAATAGATATGACTTCGACGTCTTTTGATTAAAGTTAAGTATATAGGTATACTTCAAATCAATCTATCTATCAAGACAGCAACCAAGTGAGCAAGGACGAAGGAAGGAATTAAGTAAGGAGGGAAGTAGGTTGCTTAGGTTAGGTTTAAAGACCCATCAGATCGGCGTCAGAAATGGCGCACACAAATCAAGTGTTCACTCATAGCCGTCATGAGAGCCCAAGCCTCCTTACGCTTCTTAATCCTCATCTTATGATTATTATCATTCCTCCCTCCTCCCCCTCCTCCTCCTTCACCACCAAGACCACCAAGACCAATCCCGCCGCCACTATCCGTGACGTCCCCTCCCAGGCCCAAGACGACGCGTTCAAGTGCCGAGCGACCGTTGAAGTATTTCCAGAACACGGGCCACGCGGCCCTAACCTTTGGGTCCGTGAACCGTCGCCCAATGGCCGATAGGTAGAGGCTGTCTTTACCCGTCGCGCGGCGCGCGTCCACTATGATGTAAGGGGATAGGTGCGCCAGGTGCGCTGACGTGTTGAGGGATGGGTGCGATGTGGCGACGGGCACGGGCTTCCGGCTGAATGCTGCGCTGCGCTCGTACGCGGCTTGTGCTTGCTTGTCGGCTATTCGCGTCAAACGCGCCGCGAGAGCAAAACGCTCCCCCTCTGTCTGTTGCGCGGTCGGCGGTGATGCAGATGCCGACGGTGGCTCGCTGAGCGGCGACATCTTGGTGGTGTTGTTGTTGAAAGGTGAAGAAGATGATGCGTCTCCTGGGGAGGACTGGTTGTGATGGAGGGAGTGAGTAGAAAGAGCCATGGGAGGAGAAAGGGTGCTGAAAGCGCCTGATCCGTCCAGTGTGCTAGATGTAGAAGCGGCTAGTTGGTTAAGAGTGGAAGACGACGCGGATAAGGGGAGCGTGTTGCCTCCTTTGGTGGTTGGTGTAGATGAAGAAGCTCCTGCTGATGAGGCGGGCGGAGAACTGAAGCGGTGCTCTCTATCCGTGAACTCGTGGTCCCCCCTCTGCTGTTGCTCGTGCTGGTGGTCATGGTGTCTTTGAGTGTCGTCTTTCTCTTTCTCTTTCCCTTTGGCATGTTCTTGCTCAGAACTATCGTGCTGGTGCTCCTCGTTCTCCCTTTCCTTTTGTCTCTTCTCCTTGTCCCTCTTGCCCTTATTTGCGTCTTCCTGCAAGTGCCTCAACTCTTCTGCTTCAAGCTCATACTCGACTTCGTAGAGGATCTCTGGCCACACTACAACATACGCAAAGGTGCAGAGCTGCGTCACCCACCCACCACGCATCAACCAGGCTAGCATTTGCAGGTACGTCGGCCGGTGATTCTTAGACGGACAGAACCACTTATAGGGCCGCGGGGCCGTCGACAACTCGGCGAGGAATTCGGCTAGATGAGGAGCAAGTGGGAACGCACGCGCCCATGCCTGACTAGCCCGTGGTAAGAGGGTCATATCGGCATTGGGCGAGAGAATGTATACATCACGTGCGTGTAACGGTGGGATGGCGATGCCTCGCCGCCAGAAGATGAAGTGCTCTGCGTATTTGCGAACTTGGGCTGGCGAAAGCCCGCTACCTTGACTGATTTGATGGAACCTTGAGAAGAAATTAGCTATCAACAGCTAGAGGAGCTATATTAATCACGTCATATTCACGTACGACATTGTCGGCTTCGAGAGCCGTACGAACTCGACCATGGCGGCCGTAGCCTCGTCAGCATCAGCCTGGAGTTCAGCTATGATCTTCTTCTCGTCACTCATTAAGAGCAGGCCAAAGTTCTTATCGAGGAATGACGGATCCTGGAGGCTGTCTTCCTCTACAAAGTAATTGGCCGTCGTCAGCCAGAGTCCCCGGGTCTTGGCGGCTTCTTCCTCAGGGGGAAGATCCGTCAAGTAGAAAGGTACGGGGATCTGAACTGAGTGGGCGATAGTACCCTCGGGCGTGTCTAGCTGTAGTGCGGCTATCTTGTTATGAGAAACCGCATCGTATATGTCTTGCATGCAGGCCGCTAGGGACGAAACATCTATGATATCTTTCCAGAGCATGCTCATCTTGGTTTCTAGGTGAATTAGGGTCAGACACAGACATGAATATGACTGCAGGGGCATTTGGTGCGTCGTTAGGGTTTGTGTTTAGATGATCCGGGCTGTTTAGACTAACTTGTTTCACGATTCTTATCTTTGAGCTCGAGGATGCGTTTCGACTCCTTCCAGACAAAGTCACTCTTCTGTTGACTGTACCTAAATAACTTGTTGATCTTCCTGATAATGTGGATGTATATTGTCTCGGCCAATTCCTTGGCCTCGTGCTTCTTCGGGTTGAGAATGAATACCAAGTTAAACATAGTCATACCGCTCTTCTTCTCGTCGGTCTCGTCAGCCGGGTTTCCATGCCCGCTGTTGCTACCAGCACCGTCATCGGCCGCCGTCGTCTCTTTGTTGTCTTCGGTCTCTGATTGCGTGTCAAAGGGCGGCACGATGGGAGGCTGGCCGTCCTTAGCTGTTACCGAGTCCATTCCATTTTCAGGCGACCTTGAAGGTTGGTTCTTCGGCTGGCCCTTCTTCTTGCGCCAGACTCCATTCTCCGGCACGTAAATGGGCGAAGAGACAAAACACAGTTGGTCCAGAGAGACGTGGAAGAGGCGCTTGTGAAAAGCGCGTGACGGCGTCAACAGACCCTCCAGGTCCTTAGTGGGATAGCCAGCGACGTACTCCCAGGGTACGATCTGCGTTCCGCTCTCCGTCTCTAGGTGGTCATCGTGATTCCAAGAATGAAGGTCAGCAGCATGGGGAAGAGATCCCGACGTCGCCCCAAAGGGAGGCTGGGCGAGCTGGTTCAACAGGATGTCGTCGTCTTCATCCTCATCATCGTCGTCTAACTCATCCACGGTGGATCCTCTCGCCGTAGTGGCAGCAGGTTGCTGTTGCCCTTGCCCTTGCTTTTTCTTCTTTTTCTCGCCGAATTGGATTTGTGGTGGATAATGGAAGACAAATCGCGGTCCATCGCGCGAACGGTTTACGAGAAGTGCCACACCCAACAAGTTGGAGGTGTTGGGAAACACAGGTGATGCCATCCTCAATTTGAAGAATGATTCACCGGGATAACCCTGTTATTCCAACTCTTGTCGTGATCTAACATTCCTTCTTACCGTAGAATAGGTATCCTGTCTCGTATGTTACTATACTAGGGATTTCTAACATGAACATTAACTGTGCAATTCATCTTAGATGGACGATGAATATGTTAACTCAAGGCAGGTACCTATGTGGAGTATGGGTTAACGGCTGGGTTAGGTACACCAATGCCACAAGTATGCAGGTGTTTAATTGGGCAGACTGCCTAACCTTAGATAGTAAATTTAGTTACTCTATCTACATTCCAAGTTGTTACCTTAGAACTGAGAAGTGACAATTACTAACCCGGTTCACAGATTGATTCTTCTTGCGACAACTTCTGCGCCTACACAATAATTAAAGACAGAATAGCAAAATAGATTATATACAATTTACACATTCTCAACGTCACTTAAGTCCGAAAACTTCAGTATGTGGGTATGTTTGTTCGTAGTAACGACTGGTGCATCCTTCCTCCTTTAAAGCCTTTAAGCTGTGAAGTCGCCTGTCGCTTCCGACTCTTATTTAATACCAGCGCCTTCCCATAACCATGCATCTATGTACAGTTCCCCTCTACTTTCCTTCCCATGTGTTGTCGCTAAGCTGTTGCCCAGCCTGTGCCTTCTCCATCCTCTATGAAGCCCTGCACAGCTGGCGGTCCGTAGTCGAAAATTCGTTTGTGGTTGTTCGTAACGTCATTCAGTTCCCGTCCCTTATTTATAGGCGAGGTTGGGTATATATTCATGCCACATTAAGTCGTGCTATAACTGCCCGTTTATAATGCCAAGGCCCACGCCGGCAATGACACCGGCCATACAAGCAGCCGTCGGCCGCGGTGCTCCATTCGCGCTGCCGACTGTAATGGCCCCGTGAGTGCCTGCATGGCACGCTCCGCCGCTTATGCCATGACAGGCTTGGAGTGATAGAGTCGAGCACACTTCTGTCGCCGTCGCCGATGGGAGGCTCGTCTGTACTTGTGCTACCGTAGTCCCTCCTGCGCCGGGAACGTCGATCGTCACTCCGTATCCAGCTCTACCGCCTGCCAGGCCCGAGATGCAAGCATCGTAGTTATTGTGGCAGTCATTTAATGCCGAGGTGCATGCCGACGGGTTTTTGTACGATGTCGGTACGATGGGAAAGGGGAAGTACGCGTTGGTCACGTAGGAAGGCGTCGCCGTCGGTCCGCCACCGGGGGCCACTCCAGTACACGTCGCTCTAGTATTCCAAATCATGATCAGCGAATGGGCACATATATTTGCTACTACTAGAATGAGACACAACGTACGTATCGGGACAGCATGCGGCGTTCTGCTGAGCGTCTAAAGAGCACGTCTGGCCATTCTCACAGCATGCACCAACGAACTGCTCTCCCTGGTCCTCGCAGCTGAAGTAGTCGGCTGGACATGAAACCTCCCTCTGGTGTAGTATGGGAGAGAAGTCGAGGGCCTCGGAATACCCCAAGGGGTCGATCGGATTGGCCAGAGCCGTATGTATAGCCGAAGTCGCAATTGTCATGGCGAAGAAGCCCTTCATTTGCCGACGACGGTGTAATGGTAACCGCATGATAAATGGAGTATAGATGGCAGAGGAGCAAAGGGAAAGCAAACTGAAATAGACACAATAGGTATTAACGAGTTTAAAATCGCTGTCGAGTTTGCTACCTGGGAAAGAATATTTTAATAGCACTTGGCCGAGTCTTGGTAGGCAAAAACAGTGCGCCCAACCAGCTCTGCCACCTCACCTCACGATGATCTGGTCAATCAGAGCGTCATATAATGAATAGGCAGTGGGCCATCTGCAGGGTGATGTGTATTTTTGGAGTCTTGCAAGTCTAGACTTATGTATATGAAGATGACAAAAGTTAATGCTTGTGCTTGTTGGTATTACGGTATCCTACACTTAAAGATGACTTCGACATTAATAATTCCTAAAACAATAGGTAAAGGCCTTTTTTAATGATTGATAAAGTGCCTGTAACTCCCTACCTCGTATAGAGAGGAGTCGGAGGTAAGATCCAATTATCTCTTATCAGTTGGCTTGTTCGCCCGGCAACCACTACTCAAAGTGGAGGTGGCACTCATTTTGATGGCGGGGTTTGTCCCACGTGCGGGTTGAAAGAGGCACTTGACAAGCTTAGCGATGGTCGGAGGATCCTTGAAACGCGCTTGGGTACATTTTAACATAGATATTCGTATTGTACGAAGTACTACATATGTAGATTAGTTGGTCGAGGACAACGATTCCAGGGTGGGTTATTACGGGATATTGGAATATACTAGGTTAAATCGCCAGACAAGCTGGGACTTGAAGTAACATCTGGAATGCATGGTTTGAACTACCTAGTGTACTGTATAAGCTTAAATCACACTGTATTTAGTCTCAAATCTTGGCTTTTCAGCTATAACTTAGGACTAAGTCAGCACCAAATAGCCGCTAGAAAGCCCCTAGTATTTTACACAGTCCTTAAATTGTCAGCCTTACTGTTTACATTTATGGGAACCATATGCTGTGGTACTTTGCACATACTGAATTTTTCCAGCCCTTGACAGCAGCGCCTACTAGCATACACTTGCCATATCGTGCATGAACCCGGAAAAGAGAAACATGAACCAAATAAAAGCTACCAATTGACCAATATACGGAGAGATCAAATACATAAAGAAACCCTAAAGACTTCGATGAGTTCATTCGGCAGTCCGGGCTCAGGTCCCTATACCGGAAAGCCTGTACCGTAAGCCGATATGCCTCGCTCTCATTCATGATGGTGTCTCATGATGTCGTCTGTGAAGATCTTACTAACTTCTCACCTTTTTACACCGCCTGTAGTCCAGAGCGTGGTAGCTTCCCTCTCGATCACGATGGTATGACTAAACCTCGAATATCCGGCATTGCTGCGATCCATTGTTAGGTCACTGCCGGGGCTAACGTCTTGGTAGGCGAATGCAAACATGTCATGATACAATACCTGTCGTGTATCAAGAAGGTGAAGGGTCTCAACGACGAGGCGTGCCGTAGCCTAGCCAAAAACTATCTCGCATGTCGAATGGACCGGTAAATTCTCATTTCACCCACTCAGCTTCGATGTTTATACTGATATGGTACCATATCCCACCTTTAGAAATCTGATGGCCAGGGATGATTTCAAGAACTTAGGCTTTGCCGATGAGCCGACATCAAAGTCAGATACGACGGCGAACTCAAACCCGGCAACACCGAATTTCGGAAAAGGGGATGCGAGTTCATAACGATGTTTAAGAGGCCCGGCAGGGAACTACATACAAAGGTCGTCTCTGGACGTAAGTTGAGGCTTGAAGCCTAGCATGTTGAACTACATACTGATGTTCCTTAAGAGAAGGCGGCCGCTTTCTATCATGTATAATACCTCCCATGTAGTCGTATGTAAACCATATTCTATTATACGCAGATATACCCGACAAAAATATCGATTGAAGTCGCAAATTGCTTAAAGTTTCACAGGCTAAGTCTTGTGGGATAGAACAGGGATCATTCACTCTTCATCTTTTGTTGTAAAGAGACGCGCAAGTCGATAAGCCACCAAATATTAAAATTTACCCCTGTTCCCTCAATACCTTCTCATAGCAATCTAGTAAATGTATGAATACGTATGAACTCACCTCATGTCTAAATAACCTTTTCTAACAATAGTTGAAATTAGTATGACATCGAGGGAATAAGCCGGGAAAACAATATCCACCCTAGAGGTGGACCGCGGTAAGTGAACAACCCCCCCCCCGTAACCGTTACCGCATCGCTTTGCTCCCGCCTCTTACAAGGCAAATGAGACCAATTACTCGAGTAATCGTACCCTTGCGATCAAGTAATTACTTTTATATTTTCTTTGTTTAATCGAGGGCTAAGGAAGAGAAAACTAGACACTGTTTTACTTTTATCAGACCATTTCGAGATGATACGTAACGCGTTACCTACAGCAGCTCGAGGCAAGTTGCCGAGGCATCGTGTTATTGGAACCGCAGATCGGTCTTTTGGCACCTCTCCCAGACGTCAAGACTATGATTCGACACTCAAGAATCTGAAGATTGGTAGCCGTACGCGGGTAATATTTCAAGGATTTACCGGTTTGTTATTTTCCATTTTTGCGGATTTCGACCCCTAACGTCTCTTCCCCTTCCCCTTCATCTCATGCCAGTCAAAACTAAGGCTAAGGTTCAATTTGGACAGGAAAACAGGCAACTGCCAATGCCAGGGAGTCGATAGAATGGGGGACCAACATAGTCGGTGGTGTACGTCCCGGTTACGAAGGGGAGCATCTCGGGCTACCGGTCCTTCCTACGGTTCGTAAGGTGTGTAGTGTAGTGAATCACAATCTATGCCCAAGAAGAGCGCGAGAGCTATGATTGACTTAATACCAAAAATTCTCGGTAGGCTATGGAAGTGCTCAAACCAGACGCGACTGGCATTTACGTGGCCGCACACCAGGCCTCAGCTGCTATCGAGGAGGCTATAGAGGCCGAGGTCCCTTTGATCGTCGCTGTGGCAGAGCATATTCCTTTACATGACATGATACGGGTAGGCGAACATCACTCCCTCTGGGTATGGGGGAGTAGCTAGATAAAGTAAACTAACTATCCATATAGATACATGCTATGCTGAAATCCCAGTCCAAGTCGAGGCTTGTTGGTGCCAACTCGCCCGGTATCATATCCTCAGTAGGTAAATGTAGAATAGGTAAGTGAATCCCTCGTCCGTCACAGTAGTTATTACTCTTACTCACTAACCTTCTAGGTTTCCAACCACTGCCGTGCTTCGAACCCGGACGGGTAGGTATAGTCGCGCGATCAGGCACTCTAAGTTATGAAAGTAAGCTCCACCTATCTTCCTACTATATAGTTTCCTCGCGAAGTAGGAAAGTAAAAAAAAAACAAAAACCAAAACAACTAACCTTGGCAGCTGCCGCTTCTACGCTCAGATCCGGTCTAGGACAGAGCATATGTATAGGAGTCGGAGGAGACACCCTGCCAGGTACGACCCTCTTAGACGGGTTACGAACATTAGTGGAAGACCCAGACACGGAAGCTATCGCGCTCGTGGGCGAAATAGGAGGAGAAGCCGAAGTCGAGGCAGCAGACTGGATTAAAGAATACCGTTCACGGACGCACAAGCCTAAGTTAGACCCCTATTCCTCACACCCCCAATCTCCTTCCATTTCTCTCCCTCCCTTTCCGGGAGCCGGGAAACAACGAGTGAGCTGATTCGAATACCACAAACTACAGGCCTATCGCCGCTATAATTGGCGGTACTAATGCCCCTTCGGGCCGGATAATGGGCCATGCCGGCGCCTTCACGCTCCCGGGCGAACCATCCGCACACGACAAGGTCGAGGCGCTGCGGGCTGCTGGGTGCGCCATAGTCAATCATCCTTCGCGGTTCGGGCTAGTGCTTAGCGGCTTATTAAACAATTATTTCGCCTCAGGACCCGGCGGCGGCACAGCGCCCTCGCCGATGACTGTTCCGATCCGGGGGATGCATACTTATTCTGCTAGAAGATCTGCTGCGAATACTCTGAGGAATTGCGGACAGAAGGGGCGACAGAATCAAAAGAGAAGTATCCACCTGAAGCAGTCCACCGCTTTCGACATCCTCCGACAGCGAGGGATACCTGTCGTCGAGGGTGCATCCGGTGAGGGCTGCTTCCTCGCCGTAACATTGAACAGATCGACTAAAAGCCCCTGCGTACTCGTCGCCCCCACTACTACTTCCGACGGTGACGCTAAGAAGAAGGTGAAGAAATTCGACTTCGACTACCTCTCCGGGGTCAGGGACCTCGACATCGACGCTATCGCAGCACATCTCGGACTCTCCACAGAGCGACATCAAATCTCCTCTCTCCGCGAAATCATAACAGGTCTCGTAAGTCTCTTCAAGGAGAAGGAGGCATACCTACTAGAGATCCACCTAGCTACTGTCACCGCAAATAACGCAAACGCCGACTCTTCCAAGCCCGCTCCCGCTCTCGCCATCGTGTCCGCGAACTTCGGCTTCGACGACGCGGCCTACAGGAGCAGCAAGAGACAAACCTACATCCAAGGCCTGCGCGACGTGAGCATCGAAAACCCCTTCGAGGTCGAGGCCGAGAAGGACGGGATCGTGTATATCAGGCTTCCGGACCCCGAACCGGGCTCTCGCTTATACATCCACGCACAAGGACAAGCACAAGGAGAAAATGGAGAAGGGAAAGAGGGAGGGAAGAGGGTGGCGGCGAATATAGGCACCCTAGTCAACGGCGCCGGCCTGGCTATGAATACCGTCGACGCGCTGGCGGACGCGGGCGGGATGGCGGCGAATTTCCTCGACACGGGCGGTAAGGCGACGAGCGAGACTGTCAAGAGAAGCTTTGAGCTCATCTTGACAGATGAGAGGGTAAAGGTATGTCATTGCTATTCTATTTCACTCTATTCTGTTGTACCCATCCCAATTCCACACCCCCCCTCATTTCATCATTTTATTATTTTGGTCTATTTCCTAAATAGACTTCGCTAACGACCTCGGGAATAAACAGTGCGTCTTCGTCAATATCTTCGGCGGCCTCACGCTAGGAGACATGATCGCCCGGGGCATCGTCCTCGCTTTCCGCGACTTGCACATGAGCGTGCCCGTCGTCGTGCGCATCCGCGGCACCAACGAGAAGGAGGGGCAGAAGATCATTGCGGAGAGCGGCTTGCCGCTCTTTGCGTTCGACGACTTTGACGAGGCCGCTGCCAAGGCTATTGAGCTGGCTAACGAGGGTTCTGTACAAAGGGGATAGATAGACCATTATGTTTAGAGGCCAACATAGCAGTTAGAATACACTGAGTGTTAGTCCTGGTAGCTTCGTATCAGCGTTCACTGTTTCTGTGGATGCGTGGCTGGCAGCGAGGCTACATTGACCCCATTCGAACAAGATAAATATGAAACTCCGATTATTTTAATTTAAACCGAGGGATATCATGTGCGTAATAACCAAGGACAACAACACCCTAGATGGTCTTAGAGCTCTTGCGCTCTTTTCCGGCCGGTTCTACAAGGATAATCAAAACACAGAACCTCCTCTTAAACACGCTGTATTGCCCATAGCCCCTTCAAGGGCAAACCCTTCTCCTTGACGGTTGAGGCGCGGCTAGGTTGCCGGTGCAACTCGGTAGGCACCATACTGTCGTCTCGAATAGCGAGCTCGCGCTGCTCTTTGCTCAACTGTGCCTGTTCCAGCTCCCAGACCTTCCAGGCGCGTAGTGTCCAGCCAAACACGAATGCACCGAGATACATAAATGCTGTGAAGAGCTGGACGTCCTGGTATCCCCAGGAACCTTCCTTACGCAAGGACAGGCCGATGACTTCGGCGAAGGTGGCTGGTAATACAAGGACAAGCCAGGTAATGGATAGTGCTATTTTGCTACATGTTAGATATGTTGTCTACCACGCACGTGTAGTAAACAAAGGGGAGGGGGAGCATTATGAACTCACCTGAGGGAATCATGGCTAGTCCGACAACTTCAGCACAGATCGGCGAGACTGCAGCCCACATAACGCCAGCTACGGAGCCACTGAGCAGTGCGAAGACAATGCACCCAGCGTACGTTCTAGCACCGAATATCCACACGAAGAAGCACTGCAACCCTTGAGTGTTAGCTATGAATCCTCAAGAAATATTTGGCTGAAGTCTTTGACAAGCGACAAGAGACGGGAATAACATCATTCTCATCCCCGAATACTGAGAGTAGCCGGGCTTGTAGTTACGTACCAAAAGACTGCACCACAGCGTGCATAAGTTGGCAACATTCAGGCGGCCGGCTGAATCGCTCGAGAGGCCGACGGCGGGGCGTCCGAGGCCCTGTCCCACTATTTTCAATAGTTAGTGAAACAATTCGCAGGAGCGACATCCTGATTTCACGCGTGACGGGGACCAAACTCACAGTTGAAGAGGGCACCGACCAGCGACGCCTGAGAAGCCGACAATCCTATAGCCTGGCAATAAGCGACGATGCTGAAGACGAGGATGGTGTATCCGAGGATGGAAAGGACGAGCCAGATCTGGAAGAGGATGAAGCTGGGCCGCTTGAACAGCTTCAAGTTGAAGGCGACGTGGACGGAGCCGACTGCCTGGTTGCGGTCGCGGATGAATAAGCAGGCGACGCCGTTGACCACGAAGCAGATGATGGCCAGCGTGCGGAAGGTCCAGGCCAAGCCGATGTTTTGGATCATGGCGTTGGTGGCTAGCGAATAGGCCATGCCGCCGAAGCCCGATCCCGACGCCGTGCAGCCGTTCGCGAGTGACCGCTTCGTCTTGAACCACTGCGCGGCCACTGGCGCAGATGCCACGAATATCAGCCCCATACCCAGCCCGAACGACACGCCCTGGCTGAGAATGAGGTGCCATAGCTTGCTCGCGAAAGACGAGCCGATGAAACCGATACTGTGTCCCCGTGTTAGTAAGCTCCGATGCTCTCCTTTTCGCTTTTTACTTGTATGTGTTATAAGACAAGCCAGCTGCACCTACACTTCAAGTATCACGCCCGTGAAAATGGTAAGTCGCGTGCCATATCGTTTTGAGCCTGCTAGGAAAGTCGCCAGGGGTGAGATCAAAAGAGCTATCACCCCATAGTCAGCAAATATAGCGCGAGAGCGAAAGGGGGTGGTGGTCCAAACCTATCGAGACGGATAGACCGCCTACGAAGGCGTAGGCTATCGCGCTAGTCTGAAAGGCATCTGTCTTAAGGTAATAGGCGAGGAAAACAGCATATGACTGATTTCAGATGGCTCAAGTCAGCAAAACAAAGACTAATATAGTATATCTCATAAGTCGGATTTTGGATCGCCACCTACGCTGTTCAACCCCCAGGTATGGGCATTTAGAACAAATGTTGCAATAACGACAACCCTGTCGCAGACATTAGCTATTTTGCTTGCTTAACCAGATTGGTGATTGTATAGGTCCCAAGGAGGCAAGAATGTAGGAAGGTAGTGCAGGTAGGTAACATACCAGCCGTAGCCGCCTTCTTTGAGTTCTTCTTGTTTTTCTGGCTGTTGCGTTGGCTGCGGCTGCTGTTCTTCTTCTCTTGGCTGCGGCTGCTCCTCTTGTTGCGAATGAGGATCATCTGTAGTAGTAAAGGACGGGGACCGTAGGTCCTTTTCGGACTCAAACATGGTCGTGCCGGTCCCCCTTTGGTCGACGCAACGCGCACTAATCGTTCGGACAAGACCTCGCTAGTAACGACAGATGCTGTATCTAGTAAATAGTATAGGTATATCGTTGTACGATCCTTGAGGCTTAAAAAATATAGCTTCTCGTTTAAGGCTGAGTTGATCTTGCCCCTATGTATACCTTTAACCAAGCTTGAATTAAGGTGGCAAACACCAGCAGGTGTAAGTCGACGTAGACGTAAACCCTGTTAACTTTTTCCCCTTTGAAACTTTTTTTTCTGTCTCTCTTTTCTGCATCCCCGCTCGCTCCCGCTAAAGCTACTGGATATAATTGCTATATAATAGTACATGACTATCCGATATGAACCCCCGAATTTCCAATTATGACTAATTGATGTCTGTTAGTGACTGCGTGGACCCAGAGCAGGCTCGGGAATAACGTGGGAAAGGGGAAATAAAGGGTTGCGCACTTTGAATGCTAGTTCCCTCTTACTCCATAGAGTATGAAGGGCGCTCCCGATTAAGCAACGGTAATAAGGCCTAAGGATTTCCTTTACTTTTGCCGCTCACACGCCGTCAGCCGAAGGCCGAAAGGTTTCCTTGTGGGGTGCTAACTAGCACTCCTACTTCGCCTGTGTTACGGTGTTACCCATGCTTGGCATTCCTTTTCTCCATCGCGTTTGCCACAAACGGCATGTCGTGCTCTGCCGTAAGTAAGCTGTATATGCGCTGTATGCAAACTGTGGGTAGGCATGCTGTATGTCGTACAGCTGTATAGTGTAATCGCGGACAGCTCTACGGGCGCAAGACGGGTCGCCTAAGGACAACGTTATCCAGAGACTAGAACAAACATGAGGGCAAACCACCCTCGCGGCACAACTAAACGGGGGTTGTCTCCGGTCGGTTGGCTCGCCCTTTACCGTATAGGTACGTGTTAGGTAAGGTAAACTCGGTCAATAGTTGCTACGACTCTCAGAGCTTTCACCCTTCTAGGTTGTGGATAATGTGCCATGGAATTTGTATGATTTCAACAGCAATGTTCCCAAGTATACATGACGCGCGTTGCGGTCTTTTGACGAGTGTAGTCAGAATAAAATTTGGTGGCCAATTGCGTCTAATAATATATCTTGCACGGTAATAATAACTGACTGACACCTCAGCGCATCTTTTTCCAAAATTGCCGGATGGTTCAAGTGGGTCTGTCTCAACGGCACCGTTTGGTGGTGTAGCCGTTGCTACGCGACCGACCGGTGCCCGACCAATACCAAACACACGGGCCAGGAATGCATGTTTTATTAGCTAGCACCTCTGCAAATAACCACGTGGGATATGTATCATACCAACTAGTACGGCCGGCCATAGACGTCGTGATATGCTGTAGTGTTTATGCATCTAGGCATGCAACTAGGTAATCTATTTAAATAGGTACTTACCAACAAACGGTATGATCAACGCTGCAACTGTTCATTTGATGATAACCTTCGTAGAGAGGTTCTTGAGTATCGATCTATTTGGACACTTACTGAGAATAAAATGCCCATTAAAACATCTCTTTGTCCGACACCTGCTGTAACATCGAGGGCAAAATGGCACGAATGGACTTGACGCTGTCATGTATTATTAATCAAATACCTTTAGCAAGTAGGTATAGCTCTTATGCATGGCCTCTTGCTCTAAACTTGCTTGGATACTTCATACCATAGGAACAGGCCTTTATAAGCCCGTGAAGACTTCATATGATCATTGGATTGGCCTCGGCCAAACAACCTTCGTCTAACATTGGAAAACTGGAAAAACTTCGTGTATTTGAATATTTGACCTCAAACCGAGCAGAACTGACTCCTAGCCAGTGACCAAATTAGAGACATAATGTTCTGAAATGCAACAATGTATCACCACGGCAAAGAGAGGGCGTATCAACCCAGAGGGGAGTTAGAAGATACGAGTAAGTAGATCAGGCATAAAATCACTAGCCTAATCTGACCAGATCTGACCTTGCAACAATTCATTTGGGAGATATGGCAAGCATCAGCAGACCGTTCTGTCTGCTACACATAGGATGTTATATAGGTCAGGCGAGCGACCATATTATGGCAACGATGACATAGTCGCCAGGCTATGTTTGCATTGTACAAATCTATACACAGGCTATGTGGTCAAGCCTAAATAGTAGGTTCTACATGTAGATAGGGTATGTATGGATACAGGGTTAGATGGGCTTAAGAAGACTTATTTCTCCGCTTGCCATGGTTTCTTGGGCGTGGTATGACAACCCATTTGTTGATATTACTGGTCCTGCGTGTCTTGTAACCACCCTTGGCCTACAGGATGTAGTTAGTATTCGGTTGTCTAAACGTAAGGAGAGGAACAAAAGCCAGGGGATTCATACCGGTCGACCCCATGGACTGGTTGGGTGTCGGTTACCCTTCGATTTACCACGACCACCACCGTGGGGATGGTCCACTACAGAGATGTCAGTCGCTCGTCAGATTTTTTTTATTTTTATAAAAAGAAAAGATCCAAAGCTTAACCCGGGAAACGTACCTTTATTCATGGCAACACCACGCACGGTGGGCCGGATATTGAGCCATCTACTTCTTCCGGCCTTACCGAGCTGCCGGTAGTGGTGATGGGGGTTGCTTGCAACGCCGATAGTCGCGCAAGCGTCCTTGCTGACCTTTCTGACCTCACCACTTTGGAGACGCACGGTGACATACTTGCTAGCCATGACTTTCGCACCGCCTTCTGTTGTCTCTTCGTCTTTGCTCTCTACCACGGCAAATGTGCCGGCACTGCGGCAAAAGACGGCGCCTCCCTTTGGATGCGACCCGACGTTGAATACAGGCATTCCCACGGGAACTAGATGCAGGGGAAGACAGTTTCCGCGATGAGCTGTTTTAGCGGCCAAAACACCAGGATCGATGCCGCCACCCATGCTGTCAAGCAGATCCTGCGGAATACCACCTCTAAAGCTCTGGACGACATCACCTGCCCTTGTGCCTTCAGGGGCAACGATATACGACTTTTTGCCCGTGGCATCCTCGTTCAGAAGTGCAATATGGGCACTGCGGCCGGGATCGTACTCGATTCGCTCGACGGTATGGGGTCCTGGAAGCCAACGGTGGAAATCGACTGTTCTTATCCTTCTCTTTGCACCACCACCGCGATGCCTAACCGTGATTTTACCAGTATTATTGCGGCCACCCTTTGCCATACCCTTCTTTGGGAAGGTCAGGGGCAAAAATGGTCTGCCTTTCCATAGGTGGTCGTTGATGACTCGCTTCAGGTGACGCAGGCCGGGTGTTCTAGGCTTGTATGTCCGTAAGAATTCGGCGGCTTCTCGCTCAGTTTTGGGGCTCGCAGATTTCTGTGACGACGACGTCGATTGGCTGTCGATCTTGGAGCGCTGAACTGTGGCATAATTTCGGAAGGAGACTTGGGAACTCGTCAACGCCCTCCGTGTCGAAAACGACAGCGCAAATATCCGTGGCTGCAACATCATGACACGCCGCAACCCGCTGTTGCATAAGTGCCAATTGTTGCAAATACCGTCCAGTCCAGCTCGATGACCAGGAGAAGGCCAACTAGGTAGATAACTTGGGGAGTTGGCGCCTAATTGATCCCAATCGTGACGCGGAGGTCTGGGGCACGGGACCAAAATTCTTGAGATGAGGCTATCCTGGAGACCAGGTTGTTCCGAAGAAGGCTACCCTAGAGTCTAGCCAATTTAATTCAGGGCTTGGCAATCTCCGAAAAAGATGCTTATTAGGGTGCCAAGAATAGAAAAGGTTCTGGCGAGGCGCTGCGTGGCTAGTGAAGGCACAGCTGGATTGGAACGTAACTAAATAAGGCTTTACCAGCCACAGGCACGTCACGAACACCCTGAACACGGAATCACGTCACAGGATTGGCTGAGAGACAGAAGCTATGGTCCACAAATAGGAAGACAATGATCGGCCAATGAAATGAACGTTGCTCCGTGGTTTCCTCTGTTGACAACGGGGACTAAGTGGGCCTGAAAAGCAAGATCAGGAAGTGGGGCATTTGTAGCACACCGCAACGGGCTGCTAGTCTCAAGAAACCGCGTTCTTGCTTCAGCATTGCTTGCTAGTGCGGTATTCGTAGGGTATCTGAGTTGCCTATACGCTACAGGGCAGTTTACTTCAGTAGCTACCTATCTCCTAGCTACCGAGCTTACCTACCTGTCCATTGTCCAAGGAACCTCGAGCTTGGTCTTGCTCTGACGTTTGGCTGAATACAGAAAAACAACAACAATCAAAGTTTGAAGTGCTCACTCAAACGAAACACTCACTCACTTCCCTACTTTATTTACTTGGACATATCTTGGCCAAGAATAGCACGAAGGCTGGACATAGCATAAGTATTTTGTGTTTGCCATTGCCCACGTCCATATATCGATCAGTCTCTCTAGTGAAAACTCGCTCTTTTGCTCCCCGTTCCAATATTTAAATACACGGCCCAAAATTCTACTCTCTCTAACATACAACCATACTCCTTGTATCCGTCATCGTCGCCAGCCTCTGTCGCGCGTCGCTGGTGTCAAGTCCGGCCAATACCAGTGGACACTATTGCTCTAAAAGAGGAGTGCAAGTACCTTGGTACTTGGGACCGGGGTCCAAGTCGCGTTTAGAAACCGTGTCTGACCCATACAAACACAGCTGCCGGGCCAGACAATAGCCTACTGAGCGGACAAACTAGGTAAAGTACCCTCTACTTTGGCACTGTCCCTCCTCCACCAGGATAGACTTGACCCGCTGCACTGAAGCTTCGTACCGTTGTACCTCCAAACAATGCTCTAGCCTCTCAAAAACATCATTGATCCTCCTCCCTCTCTCTTCTTCCTGTGTCTACTTCTGATTCTCAGAAACCAAACACAACATACCCTTCTTTTCCCAATCCCTCCTTCCATTTCCCCATCCTTCCTCCACGCATACTCTTAATTCTAGTTCAATCTTGCTTTCTTTGCTCAGCCTCCCTCACTCGCGAGATCCTTCTCATCACGTCTTCGCGTTGCTAGGCTGCTAGCTAACCTTTCAACTGTCGTTGCAGCTTGTTGATATCGCCTAATATTGACAATACCAAGATCCTTTAAAACAACTAATAGGTATGTCAAGCTCTGCTTACACTTCCCATCCTCTAAAGTTACATCCTTCGTGCTTCCGTGCTGCTCGAGCAGTCTTAATGCAGTGAAGTCTACTCGGCACCAACCGCGTTTTGGGGGGCAAACTCCAGCAGCAACCCCAATCCTACTACACTACTCCCTTGACCCCACAACCACCCGACACGCACAATTCCAGCAACTCGCAATTGAATTGTAAGCTGACAATCTATCTAGCATAACTCCTTTAAAAAGAATTAGTATCTCGTCTTGATACGCGTCTTTCCGAACCAGCAAAATGCCTCCTGCTGTAAGTTGCTCGGTTCCTTACAACACGCTTGTTCCAAGCTTATTCGAGCTATTCGACCTTTGACCACTCGTGTTCTAATATACTGACGCACGTAATTCTATACAGGGTCGGACCGCCCGGTCACGCCTTGTGTCCAATGAAAATGACGAGAACACGAATTCTACGCGTCTGACACGCGCCAAGGCTGCCGCTCTCGACGTCGATGTCCTTGCCCAACCCGCCACTAAACAACCCCTCCAGTCCAAGCGATCCGCTGTCAACGCCAACCCTGCTACTCGAAGACGTGCTGCTTTAGGCGATGTTAGTAATGTGGGTAAAGCCGAGGCCGTCGAAGGAAAGAAGACCAGCGGAAAGGTTGGCTTGGTCTCTAAAGCCGCTCAACCCACAGGTGTGACAAAGAGCACAACCAGATCCGCGTCTGCGCGAACTGCCTTGGGCGCCAAGGAGACCAAGAAGACCGAGGTCAAACGAACTGGATCAGGTGCCGGTGCTATCGGTGCGGCCTCTCAGAAGAGAAAGATTGCGTCGACCGCTACTACATCTACAGCCAAAACGGATGTTCTGGCGGAGGAAAGCGAACCCGTCCGAAAGAGAGCTCATACTTCAGAGAACGATGTGAAGAAACATGCCCGCACCGAGTCGAAAATTCCCAAGTTAGAGCTAGTAGTCGAGGAGAAGGTCGAGGTTGAGCCCTTAGTCAATGGAATCGGACACGAATTCCCTCATGGTGTGAAGGACTTGGATACGGAGGATCTGGACGACCCCGTGATGGCAGCTGAGTACGCCAATGAGATCTTCGAGTATCTTCGCGACCTCGAGTGCAAGTCGATCCCCAACCCTCAATATATGGATCATCAGGACGACATTGGCTGGCGTACACGAGGCATCCTCATTGATTGGCTGATTGAAGTTCACACTCGTTTCCATCTCCTCCCGGAGACCCTGTTCCTGGCCATCAATATCATCGATCGTTTCCTCTCCAAGAAGGTTGTCCAGCTTGATCGCTTGCAATTGGTGGGCATCACAGCTATGTTCATCGCGTCCAAGTATGAAGAGGTCCTCTCGCCTCATGTTGCCAACTTCAAGCATGTCGCGGACGACGGTTTCACCGAGGAGGAAATCCTCAGCGCTGAGCGTTTCATTCTAGGCACCTTGAACTACGATCTCAGCTACCCCAACCCCATGAACTTCCTTCGCCGCATCTCCAAGGCGGATAACTATGATATCCAGACTCGGACGATCGGGAAGTACCTCATGGAGATCAGTCTCCTTGACCATCGTTTCATGGCGTATCGTCCTAGCCATATTGCCGCTGCTGCCATGTACCTTGCACGCCTCATCTTTGATCGTGGTGAATGGGTAAGTGGTGCTGTGCAAAGTGAGGATGATGCGGTATAGGTACTGACAAGCTCTATTAGGATGAGACTATTGCATACTATGCTGGGTATACCGAAGACGAGATCGGACCTGTTTTTGAGCTCATGGTTGATTACCTCGCTCGTCCCGTTATCCACGAGGCATTCTACAAGAAGTATGCCAGCAAAAAGTTCCTGAAGGGTAAGCATCTACATGATATCGATTCGTGCCGATATGTGCTAATTCTCTGTAGCGTCTTTGGTGACCCGTGAGTGGGCCAAGCGAAGTGCTCACATCTTCGGCATTGAAGACGTCCATTTGTCGTTGGACGAGTTTACGGCTACCGTGTAGGCAGTCAACTGCCTACCCATATGATCGTTGTGCTCGATTCTTTACTACGATATCACTATCAGCGAGTTCATTATTGAGCGTGCTAGAATACCCAGAGACCTATTGGATGGCCTTACGATAATTGCATGATGTTTTCGACGCACGATTCCCGTCATTTGCGCGGGCATTCCCATGGTCACGAAAAAAAAGTCCCTCACACCACACGATAGATCTCTTTTCCAAGGGCGGGCTATGTGATCGTGGGGTCGGACATGGTAGTTTCATCTTCTTCGTTGGCGACCTGTGGTTGTCCTTTTCTGCTTCCTGAGTCACTTTCCTCGTCTAGTTTGAGCTGTATTTGGCATGCGGTGTCATGGGTCATGGTGTTTGGCGTTTTTCAAACGGATGGGACTTGCGTGTCATGATTCGCATGAGACCTCACGCAGCCCCCGCTACCTGCCTAGGTCCAGTTCTCTACCTTGTTTATAGTTGAGATGTTCTCTGCGCCAGCCCAAACAGTTTTAAAATAGGAGATAATGCAAACAAACCTCGAGTCGCTGCGCTCACTTGCGTTGGAGGAGCAGTTGGCCCAAGCAAGTCTGCCTGCCAGCCACGTCAAACAAGTTGCTGGGTAGAACGCACTGTATATATTGTTTTGCTGAAACTTGGTTTTAAGGCGTGAACGAGGAAATAAAAGGCTGCATTACATGATTGGGATTCGGCTTTTTTCTGTATGGCCCATTTGTCTAGTGATGGTGACTCCGCAGGACAGGACGGCTTATTATTCACTTCATTCACCTCGTTGCGGTTAAAACTCTATGTTTTGATTACAGTATGCTTCAAATGCAGATCTTTGTGACTGGTATACGAGTTGTGCTCCGTGAGTGTCCTGGGCCTGGGGATAGCACGCCCCTATCTACCTATACATTCGTCTATCCTACATGGGCTGCATCCTAACCTTTGCCGTAGCTGCCCTCGTTGGTTTCAGGAGTTTGCCCTTCTTCATCACCACTCTCGTTAGCGTCGGCCACATTACTCTCTCCTTTACCACTACCAGCAACAAGTTCGACGGGACCGTCAGTCCCACCACTGCCCTTGTTGCTGTTGCCCCCATCAGCGTCAGCGCCTTCGGCGGCACGAGTAGTAGGGGTCTCATTGCCTTTGCTACTGGCGTCTTCTTCGATATTTTTGTTACCGTCATCGGGGTTATTTTCTCGGTTATGGGAATCCGAGGAGCCCTCGATGGCCCTGTTAGAGGCTGCGATGCTGCTGTCCCCTCCCCATCCCCTGTTCTCCAGTTTATTGGCTTCGACAGGAGTGTCGGTGCTGGTGGTGGTGGTACTGCTGTCGTGGGCTTGGGATTGCGTGGCTTTGTTTTCGACGTCGTTTTCTTGGCTGAGGACGCTTCTTTCCTCGCTATTCTCGGTGGAAGTGCTGTTATCATTCTCTGCCTCTTTTTCTTCCTCTTCGGCTTTGACGGGACTGTCGGCCTTATCACACTTGCTGCTAGCATTGCTGTCGCGGGCTTGCGTTTCTTCCTCTCTCTCGCTAGCACTATTGTTATTGCTCTCGACCTCGACGCTGCCGCTATCAGCAGCTTCAACGGGGATGTCGGTCCCGCTATCCTCACCCTTGCTGTTATCGTCGGCGTCCTTGTTTTCGCTATCGTCTTGGCTAGGGGCACCTCCTTCGTCATTGTTCCCGTGGACAGTGACATTACTGTTTTCTTCCTGAATAGCTTCGACAGGATCATCAGTCTGGTTATTATCGCTGCCGTGAGCACTGCCGTCGCAGGCTCCCGTTCCTTCGCTTTTCTCATGAGCACTGCCGGCATTGCTACCGGCATCATCACTATCGGCAGCTTTCACAGGAGTGTCAATCCCGTGGTCTTTCTCGTTGTCGTCTCCGCCAGTGGTCTCGTTCCCATCGTCATCTTTTCCGCTGGGATCACCGGTCTTATCGCTAGCTTCTTCGGCAGGACCGCCAGCGATATTGGTCTCGTCGTCTTTACTGTTGTTGTTATCGTTTTCGTCGTTTTCGTCGTCTCCATCACCATTCTCCGGGCTGTGACCGCCTTCCATCCCACTCTCGTTGGCATCGCCATCACTGGTCTCGTCATTGCCATGATCAATAGCGGCGGCTTCAATAGTTTCAACAACTTCGGCTGCTTCGACTGTTTTAGTGTCTTCTCCGGTCTCAATAGCCTCGATAGCACCACTGCTCCCTTCCCCCCCATCACTAGCGTTTTTAATATCTTTATTCTCTTCCTCGCTACGACCGCTTTCCTCGCAATTCTCGTTAACATCGGCGTTATCGCTCTCGTCGTTGTCACCATTGCCACCACTAAGAGCCTCGGCAGGATCATTAATTCCGTCCTCTTGGTCGATACTGTCACCGCTGTCGTGGACTTGTGGTTCTTCGTCATTCTCATTGGGGGCACTGTCACTGGTCTCGGTATTGCCACTGCTTTCGCTGTTACTGCATTCAACAGCTTCAGCACCCGGGGTAACTGCTGCAGCTCCAACAACTGCATTGGCCTCAACAGTCCCAGAGGTACCATTAGCAGCATCGCCCTCCCCGTTACTATTCTCGTTATTGTTGTCGCCAGCTCCATCACCAGTCTCTAGGCTCAGGCTGCATCCGCCTTCCTCGCCACTTTCGTCAGCACCGTCGTTATTGGTCTCCGTGTTACCGTTGTCAAGAGCTTCAACAGGGACATTCTTAGTCCTGTTGTCTTCGCCTTCGCTACTCACATTAGCAGCAGCAGCAGCGTTGTTACTGTTGTTGGCCTCGACGTTGCCGGCTGCAACTGCTTCAGCAGCCTCAACAACTCCCCCAGGCCCTCCCTCATTCGCGTTGCCGCCCTCACCATTCCCCTCTCGGGCACCACTCCCTTCCCCGTCACTATTCCGACCACCTCGAGCCCGTCCCCGTCCCCGTTTAGAGCCATACAGTCTCCGCAACTCACTCAGACTAGATTTCTCCCGCTTCTTGCCACCGCCCCAGCGCTCTTCGAACTCGGCCCGCGCCGCTTCCCGCGCCGCTTTGTACGCCTTCTCTTCGCGGTGGATGGCTTTTCGGTCCGAGGCCATCTGTAGGAACCGCGACGTCGTCGGGGGTGGGCCACGGCCGAGGGTCATCAGCCAGTAGCTAAGTGGCAGTCTCGGGTCGGAGTCTTTGGATGAGGAGGTCGAAGACGGAGCCATTTTTGAGGCGAGTGTCTCAGGGAAGTCGTGGTGGTTCCAATATAGGCTTTACTATCTGACGGACTCCCTTTATGCCTTGCGAAGAAGTACTCTTCGCGTATTGCATTCTTATGTTGCGTAGTGATTCACTTGCTGGACGTTTAGTATGTCACTGCTTTCGTATGGTGAGTATATACAAACCTTCCGACTCACGACGAAACCCGCGACCTATATACTCCTGCTAATCACCGACTTGAGTCATGATAAATCACGGTGCGGATGTGCTAGCTGCGTAGTGTGATGGTATTTATCTTCGCTGCAAGTATCTTATCCTTCATTAAGTAGTAGTCTACCGTCCAATGACATGGATTGTAAACGCGTGGGTCAATTGATATTAGCAATAGGTAGGTAGGTATATATGTGCTCATACATCATATAGCAAAATACTAGCTCAGCCGGGAGTTAGACATTGCCCTTCATCCTTCGTTATTATTCTTTCACCCTTTTTTTCCTGTGGTGCCAAGCGAGCTTCCAAACATCAGCCATACGTAGGGATACATCGCAGCAAATCGTACATAGCTTTAAGAACCAATATAAACAGTCCAACTAGGTTCAAAGAGAAGTGTTCCTAAAGAGCAAAATATCGGGTACTAGGTGGGGGTGCCATCGAAGGTCTCAGGATTCGGGGGTGCAGACGCTGGAACAGCCTCATTCGTGTGCCCATCCCCTCGTTTCTGTTACCTTGGTTTCTGAGTAGGCCATCGTCGGGCGAGAGGATGTCATGCTCGCCCGACACGATAGACCACTATGGAAGCGATGTTAGTATTGAGTAGCATGTCATTGAACGGAGTGTAGATATAGACTTACCGTGTCGCTCTCGTCGAGAGAGGCTATGCTGCTGCAGTCGTCATCGTCGTCTCTAGGCGGAGGTCTAAAAATGCTCGCGCCGGCGACAGGCGTAGGACAGGGACAGAAGTTCTCGAGTGACGGCAGCGAGTCCTTTGATTCTCTGGGAGGTATAGCATAGCTGATTGAAGCTGATAAACGTGATGCCGCGCGGCGGAGAGGGGGCGAAGGTAAAGGTTGTATAATAGCGTTACTACATAGTGACATCGCAGTGGATTCTCGGTGAATTGATGCAGGCGCGGTACTTTCCCAACAAAATGAATACTCGGAAGTCGTAGCAGAAGAATCAGCATGTTTTCTTTTCAATACTGTCGAATACTCGCGACTGCCGGAATTGGAGACTGGGCTTGGGTCGCGCCCAATGGGTGTCACATGGGTAACGCTATGCCAGCCGGGCTCAAAAACCGCCGACGACAACGATGCTTCCTCTACTTCGGCATCCTCATCCTCCTCGCCATCGTAGTGAATGGAGTCATAGTCATAGTCGTCACACAGAGCCTCGACGCGAACTTGTTCGTCCACTTGGCCCAAAGAGTGTCCTAACGGCGGCGGTGATGGCTGGGAGCAGGTTTCAAGCCCTTGTAGCCTATTACTTTCCTCACTAACTTGCGATCTCCTCTCTGTATGACATCTGTGCCAGAATAACCGGGACACACGCCTTTTAGCTGGGGGTGCTTCCTCTGCGTATGCATCGTGGTCTGACGTAGGACTCATCAATACGTCAGATGATGCGAGTTGGGATACTGGTAGAAAGCCTAAGCGAGGCATTTTCCGTAGCTTAAATGGTATGTGACACGTGGGGTTTTTTTTTTTTTTTTTTTTTTTGGTGCCCTCGTCGTCTGTGAGATTGCGCGGGAGACGAGGGGGTTAGTTGGGAGGTCCAAGGAAGTTCCAAGATTATGACGAGGAAACAAGAGATGTAAGAGTGGGCGCAGCTGGATATAGAGCAGTAAAGTTATTGTCTGTAGATGTAGATATAAGGACAAAAAATGGTACAGAAAGTGTGAGTGATGAGAGAAGAGGTGCGTCCGTATGTGCGCATTTATACGCGTGCGTGTGTAGCTGGAGATGTGTTGGGCAAACAATGAATGGTACACGAACACACAATGGGAATTATTCATGACGGGTGAGCCAAGCCGCTTGCCCATTGAAAATTTGAGGCAGTACCTTGAATGGCGAACTCTGTGGAAGACGACTAGGCCGAATAAACGGCAGATATCACTGATGGCAGGCCCATAGACGACCTACATATTCCCCAAATGAAGGCTACTCAGGGACCACACCTGAACAATTTCGCCGCAAGTAAGGTATTTCAGATACGTGTTGAATGCGGAGGTCGGGATGACATCTGACTCAAAGTAGTCATTCCTGATTATTAGACTGAAGTAGAGGAGGTCAGGCCTAGTCTCACGAGAGAGGTGTCACTCGCAAAGCAGGTCTATAAGGTCGAAGAACTCAGACACAATAATAACTATATACATTTGAGGAGATATACTACCTAATGACAGAAAAAGTAATGACAAGTGAGGGATTAGGAGAGTAAAAAAAGGATCTAGGTGAGAACATCGGGATTCGAGCAAGATGCCTACAAAAAAAGAACTCAAGGCTTAAGGCGTACTCAACATCCTCGAACCGGAAAACTGCAGTAGTTGTTCCTTCCGACTACTTTACCACTGAACCATCTCAGGGGAACGTCTGTTACCTATCTGCTCACGCAACATCACATATGTACCTTACCCATACACCCGATAGATGCTGTACACGCTTCGATCATCCATGGCTCCTGCTACCTATGAATGTGACTACACCACATAAGGAATATCTCATTCAGTATTTGTTTTGGTGGGAGTTATTACCACACGAATATATTCATAAGCCATAAAAGACAACAAGACCGTCGACTAATTCCAGTTTCCCCGCCTCTTTGTCACGGATCAGAACTGCAATGCTAACCCACTGAGAAAAGTAGAACGCAGTCAAGGCGGGGACGCCTTGACCTCGTATGTCACTTATATATATGGGAGTGTAGTAGTAGTATTAATTCAGCGTGCCTCAAAGGTTCGCCCCCTCGGCCTCGAAGTCATCACGAACGAGAATCGAGGACGAGAGCATCGGTTACGGCCACCAGCTACGGCCTTTTGATTTTCCGACGGTGACCTAGCAGAGAACCAAGCGTTCTGCCACCCACTTCTCGCCCCTCCACACTATCTATATGTAGACCATTCGTCTGCGAAGCTACGGTAGCAAATGGAGAGGACTCTAAACACGACCTACGTAAGATTTTTCTTGGTATTCCATCTCAATGGTTCCCTATACCTATACCTCGCTAGGAATCGGCATATCAAGTTCAAAGTTAGCTTGTTACCAGTACAAGTATCACGATCTCATCTATCAAACTTTATACAAGGCCAAGCCTTCGGCTTGTTTCCGTTTGCTTTTCCGTGCCGTCATGTCCCAGTGGTTCGGTTTTGGTACGTATCAATAGGCAACGTACGTATGGATTGTATCGCGGATATGTGGGTCTCCACGTGCTCCCTGTATATATAAAGGAGCACATATATAGGGGGAGCACATCCCACACACTCATGTATGTACTATACAACTTCTTCCACAGCATATCCAAATTCACTTCACATGATCGCATCTAGAGGGTGCACTAGCTCACTTCCACTATTCCCCAATCGACAACACTCTCCGTAGAAGATTGCGCACCCGTTACCAATCGTTTTTATACCATATTTACCTCCCTACGACGGTAGTCGTTATACTTCTACTTACATCTGCCTTTCCACGCTTGGCTTTACTCCAATCATGTCTAAAGGAGGGACCCCGACAATTAGGTAAAACAAATAACGCCACTGACTACCACCCTATATCTTCATGCTCGGGATATGTATGAGTCGGTAACGGCAAAGGGGGTTACCAGGTGGCCAGTACCTGGGCATAAGGAGGAATGTAGCAGTGGTCGGCGTAACAAAGAATGAACTACGTACAGGCCTGTTGGACTCGGTCAACAGAGATGTTTTGACGAGGATTAATAGCTCTTACGCTATGAAGGCTCTGGTATGGGCCACATGGGCCGGGAGGGTTTGTGCATAACCATTAATTATACTTGTTAGGAGCTGGCGCGCCTATTGGTTCGTTATTTATCGGTAATGAAGCTTTTCTTTTCAGTCTCTTGAATATTATTGTGTCGTCTTGTAGTACAACTGAACGGCAAGGGCCTACGATGTGTGTAGATTTGGTGTTGTTACCGTGTTGTGCATTGTGTTTCAACCGGCGCATGCTCGGCCGCGTACGAAACTGTAGGGTCACACTGCAGAATATCGTAACAGGGTAGCTTCGCTATTGACAATTTGTGAATATTAGCTATACAACTGATGCAGTACTTCCAATTCTAATTTTGTGATTCCCTCTATTCTAATTTTCTCTCTTTTATGTAGAATGTGGCATGCGTTATGCTATTCTGCAGCTTAAAGAAGCACTCACTCTTCAAACTAATACTTGTCATAAGTTTCTCTTCCTGACGACTTCTCCACGATTTACATATACGGGATCATTAATAAAATTTACTTCCCCGATTCCAGTTCCCTTACCAGTTCAACAAAAATATGGATTTTGAATCCCCATCGGCTGGCGGCCAAGATGATATAGAGGGGTTAACCAACGGCCGAGTTAGTACGATTGGACAAGATCTGACTGCTGAGTCCAATGTGAACAAAGTTATCAATTTAAACGGTCTAGCAACGTCTGGTATAAATGTCTCGGTATTCAATAATATAAACTGCGCATTCAACTTCGGCAATGTCGATAGAACAGAAAATCTCTCGATCTTCAATAACACGAACTGCACATTCAACTTTGACCAGATCCAAAGAGTGGCCAACTTATCCTTCCTTGACAACGAGGGAACGGTTCTTCCTCTGTTTCCACAGTTGGAAAGAGCGGCAACTGTCTATCTTCGAGGAAATATTAATACGTAAGAAACGGCACTGCCTGTTGACAACGAACCGCAGGTATTAATTTTTGTACCAGGTCGATCAGCCCCAACTTCCCAGTCCTGACATTTACTGACGGGATCGTGATTGAAGCTTCAAATGATGACTTCAACTGTTCAATGTCAGAATCAGAAGGGAACGACAACATTACCCAGGCTCTAGCATGCAACGGAACAGACGGCAGTACAGAGACGTCTTCTCCGGGCAATGACACCACTCAAATTCCAAGCGGACCTACTCGACTATCATCGCGCACATTAGCCGGAATCGGCGTATTATCGGGTGTTATTGGGCTGGGGATAATTGCAGCCCTAATCTGGATCTCCCTTCGGATAAGACGTCGACTGAAATACTTGGAAGCTGCCCAGAGGCAAGCAGCGCTCACTAAAGTAGAACGAATTGAATCTTTCCGCGCCGACACAAGCGGCGCGCACGAATTGAACGCAACAGGGATGATGGACACGATAAGGGAGAAGCCAGACGACCATCTACCAAGATCGAGGATCTTTAAAAACGAACTTCCAGATAATCAAATCATCGAGTTGCCTGCTGGGGAGATCAAGCTACCAGCCAGTCGGTCCAGTCCTCAGAGGCCGACCTGATTAGATGGAGCTGCCTGTCTTAGTTGTAATCCAGCAGTAGTGCCAGAATATGTATTTGGGGTGGGTAACTGAAGTTAAGCATCTGGTGACAGATTTTCATGGGTTGTTGTCACGGTTCCGATCCGGATTAGCTCTGGCCCCGGAGCACGGACTACAATTATCCCTATATAAGTAGATACAAGGAATCTCTGCTTCACAGAGATTCTTCCCTTCTTTGTGCAATAATCATATGTCTATACGGACCACCCGGCAGTGTGGCTTGTGAGATTGTTACATAAGCAACATGACCTACCTATCCGATTTCATTCTCACCCAGAGTGCCTAACCTAGGTAACCTCCGTTGCCCCTTTGATAATGTGCGGGGATATAGCGTACCTACCCTAGCAACCGCTCCGAGACGACCCACCTATCACCTTCGAGTTTGAGCAAACGCAAAGGTATAACAAGTTCTCATATATACATATACCTGTACGGACGTCGCCTATCAGCTTCATGAACCACTAGCAATGCAACGCTACAGGATTCTGTTACTACAGCGCGTGGCTCTACGGGTGGTCCCCGGAAAAACGACCCAGGAAGTCGGAATAGCCAAGACCGAAACGTTTTCACCTTGGCGCGACACCTACTGTACATATCTCAGGTAGCTTTTGAGATTGCGTGAAACATTATCTCGCATCCTAGGGAGGTGGTACAAGCCGTGAATGAAGCTCCAGGCAGAGCATGTGAGGTGCTGTGATAACCTCGATCGATCGGGCGTCTTACCTCTTCTGCGGTGGGCGCATAGCAGCCGAGGAGCAATGGCCAATATATGGTCATCATAGATACGAGCTGACTTTTGACTACTTACTTACCTATGGCCGGAGCCGCGCGCATTCCCCTACTAGACTATACTCTAGCTGGGTGACGAGCGATCCTCACCCATTATGTCCGAAATCAACTGTCATAACTTAGTAATAATGCCGCTGGTTTCCGGGCCAAGAAAGTCCAATTGCTGGCTGGTGCAGGTGGCTTGCTTTGCATAAGTCCATCATCAGCAGAATGGCCAGATCAACCGAGACATAGGTGTACGTAAGTGATTCTTTACCCAACTTTAAATTGCAGCAAAACTCGGCCGAGGCAGGCTGGGTGGCTACGAACACACTCTTCTGTGTTGATGTTGGTGGCGCGGCGCACCTCGAATCACAAGAGGCTAACACTCCGAACGAGATAAGAACGGGTGAGTCTAGGTATACGGATATGGATGAGGATAGTATGGCGATTACAGAGGTCCTATGTCCTAACTAGCGGCTACCGATAGTTATTTGTCATGCACTTCAAATGTACGGAGGCTGACACTACACAGGTAGACCGCTAGACATCCCTCGGCTCCTGGAGAGATACGATCAGAACCGGTCTAGCAGGCGAGGTAACCGTTGTTTCTGATAAACCCCACAAACATCTGACGCGGGCCGTGCCAACTGAGAGTGATGGCAAGTTTTGGCGACTGTAGGAGTGATCAAGATGAGTGATCAAGATATGTAAGTGATCGATGGTCAAATAGAATTGGGCCAAACGGTTCCTTAATATAACATTATGATGGCTCGCAGGTATCGAACTACGTGATTCTCATATCTAGGTGTCATAAAGCATTGCATCGAGGTGACACAAATCCTACTATATCAGGTGATCACTGCAGTGGAGAATGGAAAGTTGGGGATCGATGCAGGTAGGGTATTCACAAGTCCTCCCCAACAGGCCTGCCAGACCTGTCCTTTGCCTCCCAGGGTGACTGGTCTAGAGCCGACAATTATCAGGTGGAAGAGATACCTACACGGATTCTGCGCTTCTGTCTCCGCGCAGAATGCGGAGAGATCTTGCAAGCCCGGAAGGGCCCCAGCTGGTATCAGACCATAAGTAGGTACTGTGTAATGTGCGTGTAAGTAATGGGCATCATTTAGAGATCCCTGTAGCCTTGGCAGACGTTATCTTGCACTGGGGTGAAGAGCAAATGAGGGACGAGAGGAGTCGACGGAGTGGACGGCTTGGCACGAATCCCCCGGCTGCGCGACTGTGCCTCTGAAAACTTTTTGTTACTTTCGAGGAAAGACGGGCGCACTTGCGTAACCCTCCCCTCATCGTCGCTACGACGCTGTCCGATGCAATGGTTCTATGAAAGTCAAGACATACCGTTCCGTCCATCCATCCATCGGCGGTGGCTGCATGCCCGGTCTGCCCAGTGTCGCATCGCTGATGGATGGGCGCATCAAAGCTGGGGTTTGAGATTGTTCTTCTGGAATTGTTCCGCGGATCGAAGCACGGGCCTGGCTGGGCGCTGGTCAGCGCTGGTCTAGATAGGTACATACTCTAGTCTGGCCCGCTCGTCAAGGCTTGCAAGATGCAGCAGCTGACATTGTCCCGAAAGAAAATCGTGACAGTCATTTAGACACAAAAATAATCCACCAGATCCCTGTGTCATGTCTGTTGGACTAATACCATTAAGGGTATTGGCCGAGACTGTGATTCGTGTGAATGGGTAGTCCGGGGGGTCCGACTGGGTACAAGGTTGGCCACTCAGAACACGGAATTGGGAATGATATCCCCTACACAGTACATACACGAGTCGCGAACGGTATGGCAGTACCTACATAGCAACACCATCGTGGGCTTATTTTATAGAGGTACTTGAACCTGTTCTCGGCCTTCGAGTGAAATGCAGGACGAAAGCTACCTATGTGATATCAATGCCGAACCGCTTTGAAGAAACGGTCTGGGAGCCAGATCTACCTGTGATCTCAGAATAAGCACCTGGAGTTCTTAGTATGCCCCTTAGCGCCTCTGATCTGTTCGACCACATCGAAGCCACAATGTTAATTGATTGTCCGATATACAGTGCAAATATTCCATACACGGTATACGCTGGTTCTGTGCGGGATTCCGTGTAAGAGAGAGGTGAACTTACCCAATGATTGCCAGTGAAGCACAAAAGGTCTATCGATAGGACTATTAATTAGAGGTGCTAAGGAGCGGCACTAGACCGCGCAGGGCAGCAACGTCCATTGTTGGTGGCGCGTTGGTGCGTATCTACCCCACAGAAAAACTCCCATCGGCCGGTGGTTAGAGAGAGTGTCCTTCCTTTTCGAGAAGGACATCCATTCCACTAGCGCCGCCTGGAATTTTTCTTTCAGGCCAACTGGACCTCGCGGTTGCCCTCAGCCAGCGATCCACTCGAGATTAGCAAGATTGCAGCGGCGAAATAAGGGAAGACGGACATTGGTCCAAAATCCCAATCTAGCAGGCGTTGCAGGGCTAGGACCAAAAGATAACCATCTGATTTAGCAGGCGAGTCCCTGGTCAGGGAGTCTGCGAGCACCGCTAAATGGTGGGAACGTCTTGGCAACCCGCACGAGTAATTGATATATCTATCACCTGCATCCGTCTTCCCGATCGCGTGGTGAGAGAAAAAAGTGAGATCTTCAGCCCACACCGGCCGACCCTCTCGAGTCCCTTTACTTGTCGCGGTCTTTCTAGACTCGCTTCCCCTACCTTCCCCGTCTCTGTCTCGTGTTTGTTCCGACGACATTCAGGTCGGGACTCCGTCGCTCTGAAACGAGTGACCTGCGAAGATAAGGTGGTGGGAGACAAGCCGACCTAAGGAAACAAAGATGGGCGTCGCTGACGAGACCGGCCATCACGATGGCGCCGGCGCCAACCACATCGGCAACAACAACAACAGCAACACAAACGATGTCGTGTATGCCGACAAGTCGCAGAATATGAGCTTCGAAAAGCCCGGCGATTTATATGCCGGCGAGAAGTCGCTCGGCACCGACGAGGAAAGCGGCAATATCCAGAGTAACCGCGACGACAAGCAGATTTCGGCCAAAAGGGCCCTTTGGAAGAAGTGGTACCACGTGCTGCGCCCTTATATCCATGTGGTTATCTTCGCTGTTTTTACTGCGTGAGTCTCGCTCGCTTACATGCTCCGATTCCGTTTCCCGTGACCTGGGACTGATGTAGCACCGTGTTGCGCGCATTGTAGTTGGTGGGTGTATGGTCTCATCAAGTTTGGAGTCACTCATAAGAAGAACTGGTTGATTCCTTTCCTGGTGTATCTCGCCGTCGTGATCCGTCTTATTACCTTCTATATTCCGGTCAAGTATGTCATGGACCCGGCCAAGTGGATCTGGCGCCACACGGTCTTCAGAATCTACGAGGCGATTCCCAAGCATCTCCACCAACCGCTTGCTGCTGCCGGAACCGTAGCCGTCTTCTTAGTTGGCACATTCGTGCCCGAAGAGTCTGAGGCGAACACCAGACGCGACCGCGGCAAGGCTACGTTTGGTCTGATTGTTATGATTGCCGGCATGTCGGCGACGTCGAGGAAGTTCTCCGCTATTCCCTGGCACACTGTTATCGGTACGTGCATGATCACTGCTTCTCTATCGAAGCAATCCTCCCAGATACACGAGCTAAACCCTCTACCTTAGGTGGTATGCTCACTCAGTTTATCATCGCCATTTTCGTGCTGCGGACGCATGCTGGTTACGATATCTTCAGCTTCATCTCCGAGTTAGCCCGTAGCCTGCTTCACTTTGCCAACGATGGTGTCGTCTTCTTGACAGATCCAAGTGTGCCCCAGCTGCCCTGGTTCTTTGTCGGCGTCATTCCCCCCATCATCTTCTTCGTCGCGCTCGTCGCGCTCCTCTTCCATGTCGGACTTATCCAGTGGTTCATTCGCAAGTTTGCCGTCTTCTTCTTCTGGGCTCTTCGCGTGTCCGGAGGTGAGGCTGTCGTGGCTTCCGCTACTCCCTTCATCGGCCAGGGTGAATCCGCCATGCTGATCAAGCCTTTCGTCCCGTATCTCACTATGGCTGAGCTACACCAGGTCATGACCTGCGGTTTCGCCACCATTGCCGGTTCCGTGCTTGTCGCTTATATCGGCTTTGGACTAAATGCCCAGGCGCTTGTCTCTTCTTGCATCATGTCCATCCCGGCCTCTCTCGCCATCTCCAAGATGAGATACCCCGAGACTGAAGAGTCGCTGACTGCCGGTCGTGTGGTCGTGCCCGAGAGCCAGGAGGAAAGGGCGGCTAACCCGCTGCATGCCTTTGCCAACGGTGCATGGCTTGGTATTAAGATTGCCGGCATGATTATCGCAACCCTGCTCTGCATTATCGCCTTCGTCGGTCTCATCAACGGTCTCCTCTCCTGGTGGGGTAGTTACTGGGGTATCGTAGACGCGAATGGAGATCCCAAGCTGACCTTGCAATTCATCCTCGGCTATATTTTCTACCCTGTTGCCTGGCTTCTGGGTGTACCCGAGAAAGAGCTTCTGCAAGTTGGCGAGCTTATCGCCACGAAGGTTATCTTCAACGAATTTGCCGCCTTCATTAATTTGACGACGGTGAAACGTTACATGGAATTGAGTCCTCGCGCTACTATCATTGCCACGTATGCTTGCTGTGTAAGTTGACTCGAACCAGCTAGATACACCATTTATTTGTTACTAACGTAGATTGTCAGGGTTTCGGCAACATCGGCTCGCTTGGAACACAGATCGGTGTCTTGACCCAGATCGCACCTCGTCGTGGTGGTGATGTCTCGAGACTCGCCCTATCGTCTCTGGTCGCCGGTGTCATCTCGACATTGAGTTCTGCTGCAGTTGCTGGCATGGTATACACCGATGGATTTGGTCCCAAAATCGGTGGCACGTAAGTAGAGATTTTTACGTTCCACGACTGACAGGGTGACTGTGTAAACCAAAAAAGGCAGCCCTTAATAATCAAATTCCTAAATAAATACACAATGAGCATCTAAAGTTGAGAATGGAGAGACATACGTAGTCTTAAAGGACAATTGCCAATGGACGTGCGGGTTGTGTGATCTTTAAGAGTATTCTGTATTTGGGTGGTCTGTAGGTCCGGCTTTGTCCGCCGGTAACCTTCGGCGAGTGACTCATGCAATCCTGAGCCAAGGCGCCAATGTGCCAATAACGCGGCTACATGGATGAAGCCATGCGGTAAGGCATGGGGATGTTATACGAAAATCAGCCCATTCAGGGGCGGTTTTGGCCTTCTACTTATAATTTCATCGTCGAAGGAGGTAGCCTCAGTAGTTTACGAGTTTTTATCTACAGGTGCGGATACGAATGCGCGAACGCGCCATTTGTTTCAAGGTCATGTGGGTTTTATAATGCCGTTAACTATGAAGGTTAATTTAAGGTTTGGTCCCCGGCCAAGGTAGTCCATACACGCCGTAAAAGGCGCCACGGGGTAATCTCAGAATGTAAGTAGGTAGGAGAAAAGTCTAAATAGCTCTACGAGTAGGTACTTTACATTCTACATGATACTTACCTAAGTCTGCATTCTTTCGTCATTTGCCAAAAAGCTTAATTTCTTGAGTCAGCATAGTCTACAGCAGGGTTGAAAAAAAATACTACATACTAAATTACTACATGTAGTAATACTACATGTAGTAAGGGTGTAGTAATAGATTTTGTTACTACATGTAGTATTAGTATAGTTATTTACTACACTACAAAAAATTGTAGTAATACTACATACTATATGTAGTATTACTAAATTACTACAAAATTTACTACACTTAAAATTTTATTTTTAAAATATAAATAGAGCTATATTTAATAGTTATAAATAATAAATTATATATTAAGCAGTTAGTTTATAATAGTTTTTTTTAAAAAGAAATATAGTTTAAAAGCGCAAAGTAAAATTTATTTAATAATATTAATTATTTATTTATATTTAAAATAGTTAGCCTAGTTATAATAAAATTTTAAATATATTTTCTAAACAATTATATAAAAATTATAAAAAGTATAGTTTAAAACCGCAAACTAAGACCTATTTAATAATATTAACTATTTATTTATATTTTAAGCGGTTAGCCGATAATAGATTTTTAAATATATTTATAAAAAAATAATAAAAAAATTATAAGAAAATTAAAAAAAAATAAATTAATTTTTAAAAAATATAGTTTAAAAGCGCGAACTAAGACCTACTTAGTAATATTAACCATGTATTTATACCTAAAGCGGTTAGCCTATAATAGATTTTTAAATAGATTTATTAAAAAATATAGTTTAAAAGCGCAAACAAAGACCTATTTAGTAATATTAACTATTTATTTATACTTAAAGCGGTTAGCCTATAATAGATTTTTAAATATATTTATAAAAAAATAATAAAGAAATTATAAGAAAACTTAAAAAAATAAATTAATTTTTAAAAAATATAGTTTAAAAGTGC
>Ga0247782_1000097_pt1 | contig 121207 bp, 86 predicted proteins | sample UWRJL019104C5_FD_179928 | JGI IMG/M metagenome (GOLD analysis project Ga0247782, IMG submission 179928) | Plant litter microbial communities from Arlington Agricultural Research Station in Wisconsin, United States - UWRJ-L019-104C-5 | ecosystem: Environmental > Terrestrial > Plant litter >... | reverse complement strand
CTATACTTTAAAATTAATAAAACTATTAATAAGTAGTATAATAAACTATAAAGTATTAAAAAGTCTGCTTTTTTATTAATTAAGCAAAACTTATAAACTTAATATAAGCAGTTAATTAAGCTTATAAAAAGTATATTAAAAAACTTTATTATATAGGTGCAAGTATAAAAATTAATAGTATTTAAAGCAATTAATAAAAAACTAAGCAATTTAAAGTTATTAAAAGCTTTATTTTTTAACTTTAAAGTTATATTTAAAACTTTATTATTAAAATAAACTATAGCTTATAAAATAATATATTAAAAAAAGCTAAGTTAAAATATAATAACTTTTATAAATATTGCTAATAGTTTTTATTAATATGCTATAACTTATATTTTTATAATTAGCAAAAAGCTTATTAAAAAAGTTTTTTTTATTTATAACTTTAAAAAGTTAAATAATAAAAATAAAAAAAATATACTTTTTTTTTATAAAAACTTAGCGCTTTTAAAAAAAGGCTTATAAAGCAAAAGCTAAAAAAGTTAAAAAAAAAGCAAAGGCTATAGTAAAGGCTAAAAAAGCTTAAATATTAATAAAAGACTTAAAGCTAATACTGCTACTTATAAGGCCTGCTTAAAGCTATACTTACTTATAAAGTATTAATATATTTTTTTTAATATAGCAGCTAACTAATAAAAGCTTATAATAAATATAAAGTAATAAATTAATTAAAATCTTAAAAAAAAGTTTAAGCTAGCTAAAAAAGTAAAGCAAGCAAAAAAAAAATAAGCAAAACAAAAAGTTAATAAGCTTTAAAATTAACTTTTTAAAAAAATTATAAGTTTTTTATTAATAGTATAAAAGTTAATATTTATTACTAAATAAAATAAATACTTTTTAAAAAACTTTATAATTTTTAACTTAAAAGTAACTTTTTATATATTTAATAAAATAGCTTATTTTTTTAACTTTAAAAAAGCAATAAAAAATAACTTTATAATAGCAAAAAACTTAGTAGTTATAGTATTAAAATATAAAAAAGTAAATATTAATATATAAAGCTTAAAAAGTTTTATAATTATAAAGCTAAAAAATATAGCTTATTATTAAAACTTTTTAATAAATATTGTTTTTTTATAGCAACTTTAAAGCTATAGCTTTTAATAAAATATAAAGCTTATACTATAAGTTTTAAAAAAGCAAAAAAGTAATAAAAAAATATGCAAACTTTAAAATAAGCTTAGCTAATATATTTTTAAATATTTATTTTTTTACTTTTTTAAAAAAATGTTTTATGCAAAAAAAAACTGTTTTAATAATTATATAAAAAAAGGCTATTATAAGCTAACTTTATAAGTTAACACTTTTGTTTAGGCTACTTAAGCTTAAAATTGCTAAAACAAGTTATATAATATTTTAAAAAAGTAAAAATTAAAATATTTTTTAAAACTAAAATTAAAATTAATAACTATAAAGCTTACGCTTTAGCTAAAATAAAATAGCAAGTTTAACAAAAGCTAAAAAAGCGCTTTTATAAGCTAAAGATTTAAATAACTATTAATTTTTATAATTTTAAAAAAATAACTTACTTAAACAATTTAGCAATGCTTATAACTAACTATTATTTAAAGTATATATAAAATTACTACTTTAAAAATAAAAAAACTAAAAGTATAGTTAAAGCGCTAACTTGCTTAGTTAAGCATATTTATAACTTTTATAATATAAAAGTAAAAATAATTAAGTATAACAATAAAGTTTTTTAGTATAAAAACAAGCTTAAAAAAATATATAAAGCTTTTTTAAATTATATAATTTGCTTTAAGCTTTTTGCTATTAATATATAAAGCTAAAATAAAAGTATAAAGCGCTTAAAAGGTGTAATAAAAAAAAAGGCCTACGCTATAAAAATAAAATTAAAACTGCTTAATATACTATAGCCTAAGTTTTTTAAAATAGCTGTTTACTTATATAATAAAACTTTTAAGTATATTAATAATTAATAGTTTTTTTATAAGCGTTTTTATACTTATTTTATAATAAAAAAAAAGCTAATAAAAAATAAAAAGCTAAAACTAGTACACTTTTATAAAATAAGCATTAAAGCTTATATAATAAAAGTATTAAGCTAACTTAAAAAAAACTATTTTAATAAACTTTACTTAAAAGCTTAAATAAGCTACCTTATTAACTATAATTTAACTAATATTTATTAAGTATAAAACTTTATAATAAAAAAAGTAAAATTAACTTATAATATAATTTTTAATAAAAAGTTTAAATATAGCAATATTATAATTGCTAAAAATTATATTAAAACTATTTTAAATAAAGCTTTTGCTATATTAATAAGCAAGCAAAATAAGCTTAAAATATATAAAAAAACTATAAATATATATTTTTAGTTAAATAAAAAGGTTATACTACTTATATTAAAAAAAAGTAAATAAAAAGTTAAAAAGTTTTAAAATTAAAATATAGCTAAGTTAACTTAAAAAACTAATTATTTTATAAAATGCTTATAAAGTAATAATAATGCTAGCCTTTTAACTTTTTTTAATTTTTTAATGCTAACTGCTTTTTTTTTAGCTTATATTATAAATACTAATTTAAAAAATAAGCGCTTTGCTTATAAAATATTAATTATAGCTGCTTTAAAATATTTAGCTTATATTATAAATGTTAATTTAAAAAATAAGCGCTTTGCTTATAAAGTATTAACTATAGCTACTTTAAAACATTTAGCTTATAATATAAATGTTAATTTAAAAAATAAGCGCTTTACTTATAAAGTGTTAACTATAGCTGCTTTAAAATATAAAAGCAAAAAAAACTTTTTTACTTTTTATGCTAAAGTTAACTATTAGCAAAAATGCTAAAAGGCTACATTTAATATAAAACGCTTAAGTATTATAACTAAAAGTTTTTATAGTAGGCTAATAAGTAAAAAAAATATAAAAAAGCAGCTAAATAAGCTAGTAAACAAAGCGTAACTATATTTGCTTAACGTTAGTAAGCATTAAAAAAAGCTTAATAAGCAAATTTTTAAAAAAAATAAAGTATATAAACATAAGTTATTTTTAATACTATGCACTTATAAAGACTTAAATAACTACTTTATAAAAAAAAGTTTTTTTAAAGCTAAAAAAGTTTACTTATAAAGCTATAAAAAAATAAACATATAAAATAAAGTAAACTAAAAGGTTATAAATAACTACTTTATTTTAAGATATATATAAGTTTATACTTATAAGTTTAATAAGCATAAATACTTTATTAAGTATAAAGCTAAGCTAGTAGTATATAGTAACTAATAGTTTATTAGTAGCACTAAAAAAACATATGCTTTAATACTAACTAAAAAATTATTTAAAACTTTTATTATTATTATAGCCTACTTTAACTTAAAATTAAAACAATTTAATATAGTTAATGCTTTTATTAACGCTAAACTTAAAAAAAAAGTATATATAAAAATGTTATTAATGTTAAAATACTAGTTATATAGATATGACCGCACTTACTTATACTAGGACAGTATAAGTGAGTACGGCTTATATAGCTAGTATTTAATACTAGGTTATTGCATGTGCGTTATTGCACATAATATGTTTTATTAAGACCGTGCAAGCATAGAACATGCTTGCACGGTTAGGTAAAGTTTTCTTATAATCTTTGCCTCTTTTAATTTTTTATTTTTAAAATAAACATATAAATAAATTAAATATATTATTATTATATTACTTTTTAATTGTTTTATTATATATATATATATACTATAGCTAAACTAATACTAATTAGTAGTTATATTAGCTAACTATAAATTAGCAAAGATTAAAAAGATAAATTATACTAACTTATAAAGTAGTTAATATTTATACTAAGCAGCTTAAAATTTTTTTTTTGTTAAAAAAAAAAAAAAAAAGTATAATTTAACTTTTACATAAAAGAAAATTTGCTATATAAATCTGCTTATTAAAGCGTGCAACAAAAAACTTTTTATATAATTAAAAAAATATAACTATAAGCTATATTATATAAACCTTTAAACTTTTATATAATAACTATATTATTAACTTTTTAACTATTTAATACTTTAATAAACACTAACTATAATAACTTTACTTTTATATATAAAAAAATAAGCAAAAGTAGCAATATTTTTTTTAAAATATAAAAAAAATATATAAACTTAATATATTAAATTAAAAACATTAATATTATAAAAAGCTTGCATAAAAAGTAATTAACTATATATTTTATATAATATATACAAGATTATATATAATGCAGCTTTAAAAAAAATATGCTATAAGTTTTTTTTATATAAACTTTTATAGCTAAACTTTATATTAGTTTAAATAAGTTAACTATATATTTAAAATAAAAATAATAACTATATTTAAAAACAAGAGCACATAATTACTTAATAAAAATAGTATTAATAATAAGCTTATATAACTTTTAATAAATATATTAGCACTTTTGTTTTTAACTTTAAGTGCTTAACTTTAAGCTTAAGCTTAAATGTTTACTTTTATATACTTTTTCTTTATACTTATTGCGCAACAAAATAATATATAACTAGGCAAACTAATATATAAAAAAACTACTTTTACTTTTTATACCTAACTAAAACAACCTTAGCTATACTATTAATAACTAATTTTTATTATTAAATAATAAACATTAAGTTTATACGCATAAATATTTAATATGCAAATTATAACACTTAAAAAAATGTTAACTATAGCTGCATATAAAAAATAAAGCTTTAACTATAATAATATACTTAAAAACTTTTGTACAAAACTTGTGCAAACACTTACTTTTATCCCTATGCCCTACTTATTGCGCAACACCTTTTTTAACCTACTTTTTTTACACGTTACTTTTAATGCTAATATAAATTTTAACTTATTTACTACCTTTTATAAGGCCTAAAAAAAAAACTAAAACTATAGTAGCAAGCTATATAATATTTTATATAATAAAGCGCAAATTTTTATTATAACTTGCTAACACTTTAAAATTATAAAATTTTAATATTATATAATATTTTTAATAATTTTATAAAATTATGCAAAATAATACTACTTTAACTATATTAGCTTTAAAAAAACATAGTATAATATATATACTATACTTAATAACTATTTTAATATAAAAGTTAACTATAGCTAATACTAAATTAACTAAACAATTATAACCTTTATATAAATTAAAAAAAAGTATTTAAAAAAAACTTAAAATAAAGCTTTTAAATATTTATTTAACTAACTATAACTAACTTAGCAAGCACTTAGCTTTAGATTTAATAGCAAAGTAGCTTTATATACTATAGTTATATAAGCATATGCTAAAGTGCTAAAACTAAAACTTATACTTATTATATAAAAGCTTATATATAAAGCACTTTTTTTTAACTTAAAAGCTGCTTTATAAGTTGCTTTTAATAAAAAGTTAGTATAATACTAGTTATATGCAAAGCTTTTAAACGCTTACTATATTAATTAAAAGTATAATTTAAACTAACTTTAAAAGCTATATAACTTAAATTATTTAAAAAGATTTTAATATAAGCACTTTAAATAAAAATAATTATTTAAATATAAACAACTATATAATAATAATTGCTTTTTTATATAATATAAATGCTTTATGTATAAAAAAAAAAAATGCTAGTTTATTTAATATATACTTTAAAAATAATAAAAAGTTAAGTTATAATTTTTATTAGCTTATAAAATACTAAACTAAAAAGCACTTTTATATAAAAAGTATTTAGCTTATATTTAAAAATATAAAAAAAAACTAAATAAAAACTTAAAAAACTTAAATAAAAATATTTTTAATAAGTTAAACAAAAATATAGCTAACAAAGCTATATACTACTTAACTAACGCTGCTTTTATATATTGCATAATAAAAGAAAACATTTATATACAAGACTAAGCTATTATAGCAAACTAATTTATACTTAAAAACTAATATAGTATAAAATATTAAAGTATTTTATAAAATATAAAAGCTATATAAATGTTTATTGTTAGCAAACCTTAAGTTAAAGCTTTTATATAAAAGTACTTAAATATAAAAATTAATTAAACTTTTAAAAACATATTTATATAATTTAGTAGTAATAAAATACTTAACGCAATTAGTATAATTACTATATAAATATTTATTAAACCTATTAAGTTTTATATTTTTAAAGCTTTTACTTTTTTTTTATTATTATTGCACAACGTTAACAAGTTAAAAGCTTACTTTAATAACATTTAAAATATTATTATATAATAAAACAAAATAATATTTTTAGTTATATAAAAATAAGGGCATCTATTTTTTTATATTAGCAAAAAAAAGTTTGTTACTTACTTTATAAAAGTAAAACTATACTACTTATATAAAAAATTTAGTTACTTTTGCATAAAATAACTATATACTTTATTAAAAAAAGCAAAATATAAAAATATTAATATAATAATTTTAAAAGAGATTAAAAAATTTTATTACTTTTACTAATTATATAAATAAGCACTATAAAAATTTAAGTTTTTATTAAAAAATAACTATAACTTTAACTATAAAGTTATTATTAATATTATATAGCTAAATAGCAAACCTGTTTTATATATAATTAATATAAATATATTATTTTAAAGCGTACAATTTTTTAAGTTTTTATTTATATAAAACACTTAAAATGCACTTTGTTAATGTTAAATTTATATATACTAAAGTTTTTTTAATTATATTATATATAACTTAAGTACTAATTTTATATTAAAAAATTTTTAAAATAATATATAAATAATAAGTATATTATATAAAAAAATACTAGTTAAAGTATACTAAGCTATAAGCAAAGTTAAACAATTATATAAACTATTATATAAAGCTTTTAATATATTATATAAAAAAATTAACTATTATATAAATAAAGCAATTATATTATAAATAGTAGTTAAAGCTTTAAATAATATAACTAAACTAAATAGCTTTATATTAACCTTTTTTATATTTAATATATACTTAAAAATTATTATAAACTTTTTTTTTTTACTAAATATTATAAAGCAAGCAAAAGCTGTACAAAAAATTATAAAAATGCTAAAAACTTTTTGCATAAAAGCAGATCTTAGTTATGCAATAAATATATAAAACAAACTAGCAATAAAGCAAATATTTGTACTACCTTTTTAAAATAAGGTTATAGTATAAAAAAAAAACAAAAGCTAAATTAAACTATATAAAATTGCTATAATTAAAAACTAAAATATTATAGTAAATATGCTAAATAAACCTTTAAAATTTTATTATATACAAGTTAAACTATATAATAAACTAAAGCCTAAATTATATAATATAAAATTAAATAATAAATAACTAAACTAGATAGTAGTTATATAACCTAAACATTAAAGCAAACTAAAAAAAAACGTGCAAAAGCTATTACAAACTTTTTTATTTATATAAAAAATAAAAAACTATAATCTAGCTATATAACTTTAATATAATAATATTATTATAACCTTAAGACTTTTTTTTTAAAAGTTTAATATAACAAAAATTAATAGCTTAGCTATTAAAAATGTTTTTAAATTTATATTATATAATTTAAAGTAATATAAAAATATATAAATTTTTAATACTTGCTTTATATAAAAAGTTAAAAAAAAAATAACTAAACTATATAAAAAGTTTAAACTAGTTATATAAAGCTATAAAAATAAAAGCAAAAAAAAAATACTTATATAGTCTTTAATAATTTAAAAAATAAGTTAATAACTAATTTTTATATTAAAACTTTTACTAATTTAAAACTATAGCATATAAAACAAATTATGCAATATTTTTTAAGTATATATATAGTTGCGCAATAAGCTAACTTAAAAAATATATGCACAATTTTTAAAAAAATTGCATAACTAATACTTTAAAAGTATAATATTTAAAATTATATAACTATTATATAGCTTTATAAAATTAAAACTATACTAGTTTAAAATATATTATAAATACTATTGCATAAAACTTAATATAACTATTTTAATATATAACCTTTGCTTATTGTTTACTAAAACTATGCTTAATAAGTTTAGTATAACAAAACTTTAAATAAATAATATGTTTAGCATTATATTTAAAAAGTTTTTATACTTAAAACAAAAAAAGTTACTTTTTTATATAAAAAATAAAACTATTTTTGCATAAAACTAACTTATTAAATTTAATAGCACATAAATTTAGCAAAAAAAAAAAAGCTTTTTATTTGTACAAAAAAAATAAGCATAATAACTAGCCCTTATTAATATTTGCACAAAAAATAAAGCGTAATAGTATATTATATAGCAAGCTAAAAAAGCATATATTGCTTTTATATATTAGCTAAAAGTGTTTTATAACTTGTTAATTGTTATATAAGTTAAAAAGCTAACACTAAAAAATATTAAAGCACTAAACGCACAAATAAATTAGCAGATTTAAAATATATAATAAAGACTTAAGTATATTTTTATTAATTTTAGTTATATAAAACTATTTATTTTTATAAATAAATTATTTGCAAACAATAAAAACTTAAGCTTTTAACTTAAATATATTATTATATTAGCAAATAAAAATTATATAATATTAACTTTTAAAATTTAAAGCAATATTATATACTAAAACTTAGTTAAATATAAACAAGTTATATAAAGTATACTTGCAAGCAAATTATATAGTATAATTAAAAGCTTTAATTATATAATTATACTTAGTATAACTTTTTAAAAAATTACTTGCACGCTTAGATTGCTAACAATTTTAATTATTATTTGCATAAATTTAAAATTATTATATAAATGCTTAGTTAAGCTAAGCATAATATAAAAAAAACAACTTATAATTAATATTATATTACTTTATAAAGCATATAAAAACTAAAATATTATAAAAATATAATAAGTTAATAATAAAGATAACCTAGCAAACATATGTATAAAAAAGTTTTTAAACCTTATATTAAAAAAACTAATTTTATTAAATAAACTTATTATATAAATTAAAGCATATATTAACTAAGTAAAAGTATAGCATACTTAAAAATAGTTATATAATATAAATATAAAATAATAACATATTATATAAAAAAGAAAACTAAATTATTATATTTTTTTAAAGCTATTACAAAAAATATTTTATGCTACTACCTCTTCTCTTTTTCCTCTTCTCCTCCTTATACTTTTTTAAAAATATATAAAACCTATTACATAAACTAGACTAAAATATTTTTTTTTTTTATTTTTTTTCCCACCTACCTACCCTAACTACCTTTACTAAACAATTATATAACCTAAATATAATACTAGCACTAACAATTATATAATAATTATATATATAAGCTATATGCACTAAATTAAATGCTTAAAAAAGTGCAACACTTATTAAAAGGTGCAAACAAACTATATGCAAACTAATACTTATTTATGTAGCTAGTTTATATAATACTATAACTTTATACTAAAACTATATAAAAGTAACCTTTATACTAAATTATTTTTGCTACTATATTATTAACAAACTTTTTTAAGCTAAGCTAGATCTTTATATTATATAATAGTAAAGCTGCTGCTGTTGTTTTTTTATTTTATAATATAAAGTTAGCATTAAACAATTTACTTATATATAATAATAAGTATATATATTAATATATAATTATTTGCACTTGCTATTAATAACGTAAGCTAACGTATGCTATTTTTATTAATATAAATAGCTGTGCTACTAAAAGCGTTAAAAAGTAAGCATTATATAGCTATTATAAAAAACTGCAAAAAATATAACAAAAATAAAGTTAATAATAATAATAGTTAAAATATATAACTATAAATAATAATATAAAAGTATAAAGTAAAAGCAAAAAACGTAAGCTAAATAAGATATAAAAAAAAAAAAAAAAAAAAAAAAAAAAAAAAAAAAAAAAAAAAAAAAAAAAAAAAAAAAAAAAAAAAAAAAAAAAAAAACAAATATATAAAAGCAAAATTAACGCACGCTTTTATAAATATATAAAAACTTGCTTACATACATAATACTTAAATAATAAACTTACTTTATTTATTTATAATAAGTAATTATTTTTTTTTTTACTTGCACTATAATTATTATACTTATATACTAATATATAATTTTATTTTAATAAATATACTAGCTATACTACTATTAGCCTACTTATATATAACAAAATTATTATAGCCTAGCTACTTTTATATAATAGTTATAAACCTGCTAACTATTATATAATAGCTTTATTAAGTTAGCTAATTATATATAATAAGCACTTTAATATAAACCTTATACTTGTTTATACCTTTTTTTATTTAATATTTTTTTATTTGCATAAAACATATTATTTTTTAGCTTACTTTGTACAATTACTTTTTTTTGCATAACTTTTTCTTATAAGCTACTATACCTATATTTTTATATAGCAAAACATATCTTTTTTATATAACTATAATTATTATACCCTTTCCCCTTATATTTACTAACAAAAAAAATATAACCTGTTTAAACCTTTTAGTTCTTTTTTTTTTATTTACCTTTTAAACCGTTATATAATAAAAACATATTATTATTATATAATACTTTTTTTTTTAACTAATTACCTAACTAATAAATAATAATAAAAAAAACTTCTAGTATTAAAATACTAGTTATATAAATATAACTGCACTTACTTGTACTAAAATAGTATAAGTAAGTATAGCTTACATAGCTAATATTTAATACTAGGTTATTATATATATATTATTGCACATAATATGTCTTATTAAGACCGTGCAAGCATAGAACATGCTTACATAATTAGGCAAAGTCTTTTTATAATCTCTGCCTCCCTTAATTTTTTACCTTTAAAATAAACATATAAATAAATTAAATATATTATTATTACATTACTTTTTGATTGTTTTATTATACATACATACACTATAGCTAAACTAATAATTAAGCTATATAAAAGCTAAAATTATTTTAAAGCTAAACAAAGCACTTTATAAATTATAAAAATTGCTTTTATTTTAGTAAAAAAAACTTACTTTAACACTTATATTAATAAGCTTTAAACTAGTTTTATATAAGCTTTGTTGCTTTAGCAAAAATAAAATATTTATTTTTATTTATATTAATAATATAGTGCTTATATATTATAAAAAAAATATATAATAAGTTATTAGCACTATATAGCAATTAGCTATTTGCTATAAACTAATTAGCAATAAAAACTTTTAATAGTTTTTAAGTATAAAAGTAATTAAAAATTGCTTAAAACAAAAAATTTAGCTTTTGCAAGCTTTATATATTAAAAAAATTAGCAAGCTAATATAGCAAAAAAGTTTAAAAAGCAATACGCTTTTTTAAAGCTAAAAGTTATGCTTATATAAAAAGTTAGCTACTTATTAAAAAATATACTTTTACTAGCATAAAATAAAGTTTATAATATATGCTATAGTTATAATTTAGCTTAATATTGCTTTTATAGCTTTTAAGCTATTATAATTTAATATAAATTTTAAGCTAAAACATTATAAAAAAGCTAATAAAGTATTAAGCTATTTAATAAAAATGCAATACTTATATTTTAAGCTTAAAAAAAGCAATAGTTTTATTATTATAAGCAATTTTTTTTTTGCTAATAACTTAAGCAATTAAAAAAGCTTGCAAGCTTATATAATAATACTATTTAAAAAAGTTATAAGGTAGCAAGCTAATAAGTAAAATATAGTTATTATTTTTATAATTAAAGCAAAGTTACTAGCTTTATTATAAATAGCAAAAAAAGTAATATTTATTAGTTAACTTATTAAAAAACTTAGTATTAGCTTTAATAAAAATTATATTATTATTTGCTATAATAATAAGCAAACAATTAGCCTAGTTATAAAAAAAATAGCTATATTAAAAACTAAACTATATTATATTAATATATATAATTATTAGTTATATTAAAAAGTTAAAAAGCAAATAATATAAATAAAATATATACTATTTAATAAAATAATTATAAATAAGCTTATTAAGCTGCTACTAGCTGCAAAATAAAATTATTTTTTAAAGCAATTAAATATAACTAACTTTAAAAAAACCTTAAAAGTAAAAAGGTTAGCAAATTTAAATAATAAAAATATATTAGCTTAAAAAAACTTTTTACAAAGCAGCAAAGCATATTAATAAGCAAATTAATAATATTTTGTTTATAAAAAAGGCAAGCTATTATACTTTTTACTTTTAAAAAAGCTAAATAGTAAAGAACTAAATAAAATAAATTATATACTATAGTAAAAGCGTTTTAAAACTTAGTAAACTACTTAGTATAAGCAATTTTTTAATATTAATAAAGTTAGCAAGCTAAAATTAAGTAGTTCTTTAACTATTTAGCAATATTAAAAGCATTTAAAGCAAAAAATAAAGCGTTTTTACTTTAAAAAAGTGTGTTAAAATAATGCTAAGGGGTGCAACTACTAAAAATAGTAAAAACAAAGCACTAAGGCTACCTAAGGGGTGGGCTTTTTTAGCTTTTAAGCCCTATATAGTAAATTGTATAAAAACTTAAAAAATAGAGAATAAGCGGTCAATAAGAATACATATTACGATATCATAATTAATTAATCCTACATTATTTGTATAGTAATTATAGTGATATCTTGCTTAATTCTAACAGTTGGCACCTTCCTTCCAAATAAATCATTTTAATTGCCTTAGGTAAGCGCCCCTAAACCGAAGGTTGGTCAGTATTTACGATACCTCGTACATTTGCACTGCAGCATGGTAACATGATATGTGTGCCCATGATGTTGATATATGTATACACAGAAACAAGCTCCAACGACTAAATGGTTTTGATGTTCGAGTGCCACGAATTCTAGAACGCAATGCTAGAAAGTAGGGTAGGTAGGGTTGATTCCCGTCGGGCCTGGAACTCGTAAGTATTGGCTGCATTGCATCTCGCCAATCTGGATGGCGCCCATGCAAGATATGTGTGGGGGATGAACAATTATGGAGGGATCAACAGGTCTTCAACCGACTCGACTACGACTACTACCCAGTACAAGGGTATCTTTCTCTATGTCCTCACAGCTACATAGAGATACATTGTACCTATTTTGTCACGTCGGCATCTATTGGTCTACACCATAGAATATCCCTAGCTATATTGTTTGTAGCTGGATGTGTGTCGAGACCTATTTGGGCATGTTGACCACCTGGATCCTCATCTTGCATACCTAATGACGAGGTTGAGAGTATTCCAGTATCGGACAGCAACCTTTGCTTAAGGGAGTTCCAGCGTACAACACAGGTATTGCTGGTCGGGTCCTTTCTTCATTTGATTGAATAACAGGGCTAGTTGGAGTATTACTTCACATCTTCGCTGGGGTGGAGATGGGACCACATCCAAATCTCGCTGACGTATCTTCTTATAGGTGGGCTATTTATAAGTCAAGTACCTATGAGCAACTTGTGCGTGGTAACGAACCGGGCAATAGAGTTTCGTACTGAATGGTGGAAGTCCTCATAACTTGAAAGACGACGAGTTGACCTATAATATAAATTCACCTACCTTGGTACTTACACATGCGAATATCACCTGCGGTCATGATGCCTTTATTATGGGTTGGCCTCATAGCCTCCGCGCTAATGAAACATTAAACATGGCGTAATCCCATCCGGATGTTTAACCGAACCCGCAACGACCACGAGAGAGCATTTCTATCCTGTCGCCATAGTCTCGGCAGCATTCGACATCAACGACCTGGTTTAAAATTCTTTCTTGGTCATTCGTGACACCCTCGGCTGTTATGTGACTGGCTCGTTACGTAGCAGTAGCATCACGCCAACGTGGTGTCTTCCGATGTCAGATCTGTTCAGCGTCCACAGTCGGAGAAAGGAGACGCAACGTTCATTCTCGGGCTTCCTCTCCCTTGAGCTGTCAATGCTCTGAGAGCCCGGGCAAATCAAGGAAGCAGCAAGTGCCGCATATATAATAAGTATGGCATAAGGTGCGTGCCTAGGGCTTGATTTATGTTACTAATTTACCCGGCCCTGTGGTTTGTGTGCCTTCGCTTCCCGACAGTCCACATACGGGATGCTCTCCAACGCCCGTGCCTGCAGGGAAAGTTCTGCATACTTATTCACCCAAGTAGGATGATAGTAGTAGGCGCCCACAGCCGCGTGTATCGGTAATATTAGCAGGCAACCTATTGAGGCCTTTGTTAAGATTGGGTTACCACTCGGTTCTAGACCCCAACACCTCTTCCGTTCTTGGCCTCCGTCTGGCTCGGCTTGACCCCGGATGTATATTCAACAGGATATGAACTATCACCCATTCGCATTGTGAAGTCTACGCCAACTAGTCTTAGTAGGCATGATATGATGGCGTCGGAACGAGGTTCTCCCTAGATCTAGTGTATACCGCGAGATCTGGCTTCCGCAGTTGTTAGTGATAATATAGTATTTAGCTCTTCGCCGTCACTTGGTCCATAGAAGCTCGCCTCGTATAATAGGTTATGAGTTTGAAGTGAGAGGGACGTGCTGCCCCTAGTGTGGTAAAGACGATAACGTAATGGCGTTCGGTGTGCCTAACTTTTGGGCTGTCCTTACAGCACTGAGCATCTCAGTTCGCTACGCACTTGCACAAAATTACCCACTCGTCACCGACTCGAAATGCAACTGTTACCGGACTAACACAACAACATCTCACTATTTCAGAAACCATAAGTTCTTCGACTTTCGGTCACTATCTCAGTATGCCCGTGTACCGGCCCCGGTGGACACTCCCGAGGGAAACGCACAGGCGCTGGCAACGAACGCTTACTTCCTCTCGCCAGAATGGACGAACAGTTGGATAATTCAGAACTGGAACAACAGCGCTCTGATGGGAGGTGACTCGGACGACACGGGGAGCGACGCAACGGTGCTCATGGTGAACTCGCCTAACAACATGTACATCCAGCACAACGACGACCCCAGACCCACATCCAACACCTTCCTCGTGATGCGGACTATGCGTCACGAGACGTTCCAGTCGGCGGCTGAGATCGAGTCTGGAACTTACAACTACCAGTATCTATCCATCCGCATGTACGCTCGAACTCGGGGAGCGCCTGGGGCTATCACCGCCATGTTCACTTTCCGCAACAGCAATGCACTGTCGAAGGTTCAGGAGTCCGATCTCGAGATCAGGACAAATGATCCTGTGCAATACATCCAGTACACTAACCAGCCAAGTTGGAACGCCGATGGGAATATCCCCCAGGCCACGCGCAATGTCAGTATACCCAGCAGGCTAGGCTGGAGTGACTGGCAGTACCATCGCATGGATGTGAGTACTTCTTTTATCTTACCCCGGTCACTTACTTGCCACGATACCTCAAGATAAACTACCCGACACAAACCTAGAACCTTCGTTCCCTCCAAATGGAAGTCTCATCCTACATCCACTGCCCGTTATATGAAAGGCTAACACTATAGATGTCAGTGGACCCCAGGGTCAACAAGCTGGTTCGTGGACGGGAAGCTCGTTTCATCGATCCAGTTCCAGACACCTAAGGACGCCAGCCAGGTCATCTTCAACACGTGGAGCGACGGGGGGAGCTGGAGCGGGAACATGTCGGTGAACGCCACGGCAGAGATGAACATCCAGTGGATCGAATTCGTCTACAACACGACGGACATCGCGGCGCCGATCCCGGGACAGCAGCCCCAGAACGGCCCCAAGCCCCTGTGCGGCAACATCTGTTCCATCGATCAGACCTCTAAGCTGGGCACGCCTGTTCTTGTTCAGGAGCCACAGAGTAACAAACCCCTTTTTCTCTCCCTTTTCGTTTATTTTCTTCATAACGCCCCCGCCCCCCAATTTTCAACGTATAATTATGTCACACACAGCTGTTCGAATTCGGATTGTAACTGACACGGCACCCTCGAAATAGGCACCCAGAATCCCGGTGGTGGCTCGGGCACTTGCAGCACGGCCAAGTACGGGCAATGCGCCGGCAAGAACTGGAGTGGTTGTGGGCGGTGCGCTTCCGGCTCAACTTGCAAGTACCAGAACGACTACTACTCTCAGTGTTTGTAAGAGAGAGTATTATTAATATTCTGTTTCAAATGGCGATGTCATGTCCCTGTTGGCTTTCCTTTTGTGGTGCGGACGGAAAACGGCGAATAGGGAATGTTGTCCAGGGGTATGTATTGGCTTTGTTTTGTTTTTGTTTTGTTCGAGTGTATTTCTCTCTTTATCTCTCTCGTTTTGATGCGTTCCGGTCAATGGATACGACTTTTGGTATTTTGAATATCGAGCTACATATCACAACTTTGCGGACGACGAGTGGTAGTTATACATTATTGACAGTCTCTACAGTCCTGCCATATAAATATTTGATGAGCTCGAACCAAGCAAACAGCATATTCAAATACATAGTTAACGTTGTACCCCTATCCATCATCAGTGCCGCGCTCCGATTTGCCAGTTGCTCTCTCCCGGATCTCGAATCTCGGATTGCTACGGAACAATCATACTCTTTCTGACCCATCTCCCTCATGTTTTCATGGCCAATGCGACTTATTCGGCAGTATTGTAGGGCCTTGTCAATAAAAGGGTCCAGTAATCCCTATGAGATGGTGTCTTTGCCCTGATGTCCCTAGGCTGATTCTTCACAGTCTTAGAATCCCTAAGAAACTGCATTCTTTCCGTGCTAACGATCGAACATAGCCACCTAACTGTTTTCTTTATCTCTCTCGCCTCTCAACTTCGGATAAACTCTCCATCATAGATATCTTGGTATGGTACGAAGTGTGAATTTAATCGTACTCCAGGTCCCGTCAGAGCATCACGTTATATATATAGTGAGGGAATTCGGGAAGGTTCGGCCCGTGGATCTTAAGGAAATTGGTAAAGACAAAGAGCTGGAAGAAGCCATAGTATGATATTTCTCCCAAGGAAATTCATTGAGTATCCGACAGCTGGTTTCGATATTGTGTTAGTGAAGCGAGTCCATCAAACTCAATAATGAGCGCGATGGTAATGATCCCACACATCTTTTTCCACCGTAATAGAATGACTAGGGGCTAAAAGAGCTAGCAATTTCCTCTGGTGTGGTACTATAGCAAGTTTCTCGACGACCGTTTAGACTCCGGGCGAAGCTTGCCTTGTTGATTATGTATACTTGTTTAGTGCGAGGTGTGGTTTGCAAATAGGTTCGTGATATGACGTGACGATAATGATATTAAGGAGACAAGAAATATCGCTGTAGCTGATATAAGTTTTTGGGTTGCCAAATACCGCAACGGGAGCTAGAAAAGTAAGTATCACAAATAGCTCATTGTACATGATAGCAGCAGAGAGATATACATGATAGAGAGCACATAAGTTCCAGTTACTCTCCCAAACAGAATATCAAGCAGTTTGAGATCATAGGGGCCTGCTAATTCACTATGTCAAGTAGCTTACAGATATCGAGACTGGCCGTCACCGTTTGTTTAGATAAAGGGGAAGTAAATAAATACCCTAGAGAAGCATGGTGCATCAAGGTTGTTTGATACCTACTCTTCCGAGGGCCCGGCAACCGAGATGCGATCTCGGAAACACGAAACATTCTGTGCTTGCTCTCGAACACCGAAGATATATCGTTGAGGATGTGTGCCCTTAGCAGCCCCTTTAGTTGTAGGGGATTGGGTAGCCCGGCTTTTCATTCGACAAATAAAACGTCACACCCACAGGGCAAGTCACTTATACTATACTAATCTAGCAAATAATGCATCCGAGAAATTATTGCTGGAAGTTTGATTACTTAGGTAGTGTTTCTATCTGATGCAAACTTCCCTTGTGTTCTTTAGTCCGAAAACCTGGTCAACTGAGCCGTGAAGGTTTGTGAGCGGCTATCCTGCGCGTCTGGGCTCAGGATTAATAACCTACGAGCATAGTGCTTTCCCACATGTCATCTACTTGGAAATGGCATCGAGTGATCTTTACTGTAATTCCGAAAACGGCTGGGAAGGTGAAACTAGACGTCGGAGAGGACTTTGTACTTTGTTAGCAGTAATGGCCTGATAACCGTATCCGCATACCGGATATGATATGGCAGAAGACATATCTCAGGAGAAAGGCGGCATGGATGTCGGTGTCAGATGTTTTCGCTTGAAATCGAGCACAAGGTGCGACAGATGACGCGTTTGAATCATTGCTTCATTTTTATACATCTTACCTTGAAACTTATCACCCTTTAATGGTCTGTCCGTACTGAATATACATAGTAAAGGGTACAATACAACATTTCTGAGACTACCGAGCACACCCCCCAGCACGAGGGACCGGTAGCGAGGCCTTAACATCGGCCTGCTAAGGCGATGGATGTGATGAATAAATCTCCGACACTTGTGGAGTAGACAGTGAGGGAGAGGATAGTAGGTAGGTAGGTATTGGACACGCGTGGCAAGGGAGCAAAAAGTCAGTCCCTTAATAAAACAATAGCCCTATGGTCTTGGTCCAATCGGCCCTCAGACGTCTCAAAATACCGTGTTGCTCGAGGGTACGGTGCCCGTGATATACGATAACCCAACTCAAGCATCCTCGTTGCTCTGTAATACGCAGTATTGCTGCGAGCACGTACATAGTAGGTAACCTTGACCCCAGGTGCCTAATAAGTATGTAAGCCTGAGCAACGACAGAGCTCGGACAGGGATGTGGGCTTTTAGGCACATTCACCCGGCAGCAAGGGTGCTGTTTCAACAAGCTACATGCGGCGCTCTTGCCTTTTTGTCTGTCTATCCTGATTATGGCAGGGAGGATGATGATAGGAATTGCTCTAGATCACGCCATACTATTATTGGTCGGTCAGCGAACTCGTCGCCGTCAGGTAGTGCAGATATGCAGACTGATAGACGAGAGGTAACCTCGGTATCTTGATATACCAAGTAAGCGAACGTGGAGCCACACCTCGTGAAAATGCGAGTCTATATCGTATAGTCGTATACGGATAGATAAATCTCAAGAATCAACAACAATACAGAGTTCAGATGGGCTGCAGCTGGTTATCCACATGTGCATAGGCACCTACATACACACATGCCCATATGGCACGGCGGTGGTTCGCGGACATTTTCTGTCGCTCTGAGTCCGCTCTCCACGACTCATCATTGTTGTGCAACCGCTGGTTCTGTACTGGTTGACTAGGAGCGGGTGACGAGATGGGCGAGGTATGGTGGGGTAAAGTGGTAGAGCTCCATTGAAAGGATTCACAAGCAAATCCAATCCGAAAAATATGCAACATTGGCGGGGTCTGAAGGCCCAAGCTCCTGCTGTTCCATGTTCTGACGGTGGTGATTGGCCGGTTGAATATGAGAAAACCCGTGACATCGCGATGCGACAGGGATTGCCATAGGGACTAGTCTCTTAGCTGCAGCTGTTTTCAGCTCCCTTCATGTTTACACTGACCAAAGAGACGCGCTCCCTCTTGACCTTCTGTGTTTACTTGTTACCGTTTTCGAACGATGCAGCTTTATAAAGTACACAATTAACCCCTCAACTCCACAGATCGGCTCTTGAAGCTAAATAGACGAGACAAGCAGCCCTCGGCGTTCTCTCAGAAAGGGTGGATATCGAGGATTACATCAGATTTTCTACTACAGATGTACTACTACTACTATCTGTACGGGCTTCACTCGGGTAGGCCTGATCGGATACGAGCAGAGGTAGATACCGTAGGAACCGTAGGTAGGCAGATCTGCATTTTACGCATTAAGCGCTGACGTTTTGCCTGCCTCATCGACATCTTGTAACGCTTGTTCTTTTTTCCTTCAATTGCGTCGGCCAACAACGGCGAATAACCAAGGTTGGGAAGGACTGGGTAGGCATCTGGGTTTCTGGTTGGTCAATTGATCGTTGTATTGGTTGGCAAGCAGCCGTAAGCGACCAATCCTTCTCAGTACCGTCGTAGTATGGGTTATCAAATTGTGATACCAGTAACACACTAGTTTCGGGTCTATTCAAGCATTGAAAACAAGGCCTATTTATAACTTTGTATGTTTGCAGTACTTATCAGTAGAGAGCCTTTTTCGATCTTACTATTAGCGCCAGTGATACATAGATAATCAGTTAGCCGGACGAAGCCAGGGTAGAGTTTGCTCGGAGCACAGCTAAGACCGGGAGGCAAAGCATCAGCGGCTTCGGGGCTGCATATGCGACCCCATTGGGTCACGATCCGAATCCTAAAGCACTAACGACCACAGCGGCTGTGTCTCTGTCGTGCAGGTGACTTATGCAGGGCAAAGCGGTCAGCAGCTTGAACTGGGCTGGCAAAGCGGGATCATTGGGACTGCGGGAGGAGGGCGGCTGTGATACCAGAAGTGTCAAAGTAAACAATCAACAAGAAAAAGCTAGATCTGCAGCGCTGTGCATACTAAAAAAAAATAGCTCCCGTTGTTGTGCAATTGCTTGCATATGCAACGGGATGGCTAACAGACGCTCTCGCCCGGGCAGGGCAGGGCAGGCCAGGTCAGGATCCGATACCGAGACTTCAGAAACCGGCCTGCCCTCGGCCGTCCTGTCCAAGGGAGAGGAAATGGCACGGCACTTGTTAGGAGCTATGACGACAGTGTCGCGTGGACTGCTACTCCCTTACACCACCCGTCCTCATGATTAACCTACCTTACCTACCACGGGCAAATGTGCAGTAGACTGTATATAGTAGTTCATCCAAAGACCAATGTCCAATAGCGCATGACGTCTGCCGTGGAACCACCGGATCGGCATTTTCGTAAGCAATCGAGATTATTTTCTTAATTTTGTTTTTTTGCTTGCAACGTCTCATCTTTATAGTCAATAGCATAAAGCTGGGTTTTTCTAGAAGCGCACTTTCACTTCCTTGTGGGATATCCAATAGTGCATCGCGATTTCCCCCTTGAATTCGTCCCAAATAATGTTTACGGTCTTGGTGTGTATCTCAGCATTAAAACCTCAGACCGAAAGTACCTTTCCTTGGTCGTCTTATTAATGTTTTTCACACCTACTAAAAGTACGTACATGAGTGTGTTCCATTCAAAGCATCAATCTGACGAACTGAGACGTGCGCACGGCTTAATACGACAAGAGTCTCAATTTCTTTTCTTCTCCATTATCCTTTATCCCTCAACCCCTTACTATCATTATTATGAGTGCCGTTGGCCTGACTACGATAAGAATAGCTTCTTGGTTTGCTGAGTCTCTATTCAACGTTATGGGCAAAGCTTCTAATCGAAATTGGAAGATGGGTCTCTGGGTTGTAGACTCCCAATCACCGCCGAACACAAATTCGTGGCTTACCATACCAACAAGTAATGACAGGGCCTCCTAATGAGGACGACCGTAATTTACATGAAGGGTCCTACGGGTAGCGAACTTGGGCTGTCGTAGGCCACAGGCTCCATGGGCAGGTAACGACCCGTAACAGCAACTGGGACGGCTCGATACACTGTAATAGCAGTCGCTGCAGCTGTACAGTACTGCTATAATACTGCTGTAGGTGAATTACATAGGAGAGACGGATAAAGTCTAAAGAGGCTGCAGCTTTGCAGATCCCTCGGTCGACCGGGCCACTACAGATGTACTCAAAGTAAATACAAAAATGAACCCTGCCTTGATAACACCTGGTTCGAACCTTTCACCGTTAACGGCCTAGACGTTTCTTGATGGGAGCGGATAAGGTAAAAAGCAAATGGCTTGCATCCTTCGTATGCAGCGCATATATTACGGCATACTACACTGCGAAACATTGCCCAGTGTTTCCCGGAAACATGCTCAAGCTGCTTATCTACATATGTACCTATGTATTGCACTACAGATCTGTAGCATTACCAGCGAAGATACTAGGTTAGATAGATATTCTACCTAGAACACGCTTGCGTATTGCATGAACTACATCGTTTCACATCGTTGTCTGGACTCTCCAGTAGGCAGAAGAGAGAGCGAATTATGCGGGACTGGCTTGGGGATAAGTGGGTTCGCCCACCAAGAGCATGTTTATTCGGTACCGCATGCAGGACCTTGTGTCGTGATCTCAGCCCTGTCTGCGAGAGGCCCCAGCAACCGGCGTCCAATTTCACGCATCCTAGCAGCGCCGATACCGTTCGGGAACAACGCTATTCGACTATCGGCTTTCATACCTGGACCCTGAATTATGTACCTACATGCTCTGTATCAAATATAGACGAGTTGTTTCTCGGAAGAACGTGGTCAGCAGCATCAGTAATTTTGGACAAAGACCTCTCCATTCCTGTCTCCTGAGTCGCCTGTTCCGGCGGACGATCATTTTTGCAGTAGCCTTCCCACTGAACTGGAATGGCCTGGGCATTTTCATCAGCACCAGTGCTCCTAGTCTTGTGGACTAGAGTCTCGGGCTCTTCTTGGCTACCAAGCCTGTTTGACTAGCATGTCTTGCGTACTGTATTCTGAGTAAGATACTGTGGTCTAGGACTAAGGTTGTCAGTGTCGAACGATAAGAACTCGACTAAGGTATTTCTTCTGCAGATGAGCTTGAACCCAGCGAGTCGTGCCGACACAATGCGAGCGACAGCGCTATTAGTTCTCACGTAAGAAATGGGCGACGGCGGGCGGCCACTGCTGTAGGTATTAAGTATTTGTACTGAATATACACATACTAACCTAGAATCTTGCATGCGAAAAAGCCGCTATACTGTAGATTCTCCCTTTCTATCTGGTTAACGCCGTTGATCCAGACTGACGGATCTCGAGCTGTAAACGTGACTTGCCCAATCATCGCACCTGGAAAGCATAGCCTACCTACTCGGAAACGCAGGCAGAAGAAGGCTTAGTCTGATTGCACAAGGCACCTATCTCACACATGTCGCACATACATAGTACAGTAAAAGCACTTGTGGCCAGCTTGAATAGCTACCTATATACTTATCACATATAGTATACGAGATAGCTATTGTACCTTTGTTCTCTAGTATGGAGCTGTTTCAACTGATATTGAATAAGTCAATTGGCATCAGGGATGACCAGCACAGTACAGCCGAGTTTAGATATTATGCTGAGAATAGCTCATGTTATAATGAACCTGTCTCTAACTACGATAGATGGGCAAACCTTCTCGGGAATAACTGTTTCACAGGTATAGGATTTTCCACAGTTGGTTTCGGTAGCTATGAAAAGCATCATTTTGAATTACCATCTACTGTAGAGTTTGCTCTGCCATGGTTGAGCTTGCCAATCTCTACCAAGCCGCATTTTCTCATCTCGGATATCTGGTTTCCTGGTGTGACCAGATCGCGATCTCTTTCTCCCAAGACTGTCGATCATCTACATAGTTAAGACAGAAAAGAAAGGCAGCTAGTTAGAACACCAAAGCATCATTTCGATGTGAGTACATTTACAGTAGATATCCGGGATTTCTGTCTTCCTTGAAAAGACCCTGCCTACTACATACATAGCTACTCTGATCATTATCATGTCGGACAGGTCGACGGCGGTTATGACACAATGTGAACAAGGCTTGTGTTTGGTTTGATAGGTAGCAAATACAGGCACTCACCGCTTGGACTGCCAGCTAATTTGGGTGGACACTGGAATGATGTAACACCGGAAAAGTACTGTAACTCGTAGCTTGGACAAGCTTGGAGACTTAGTAAGTTTGTAGCACTTGAACAAGGCGTGCTCCTACTGGGAAGCCTTTCGATGCTTTCGGCATAGCGTTTCATTGCTAGCGTGGATAACCCGCCAACCAGACAGCTTGGGACCCTAGCTTGGTCCGCCTGATTGAACCCTGGGCGGTTACAGCTGTAGGGAAAAGGCGCTAACAACGCCCAGCATTCAGTTTGCTTGCCCTGCCTGCCATTTCCAGCACGCTGGTGGATCTGTACAGCGCTCATCAGTGACTTGCCCTGGCGACTTTTATGCAGGTTGTTCAGGTTGTGACAAGTGGTGACGGGGATCGATGCAGACACCTGCCCAGCAACGCAGAGACACTCCTCCATCGTCCCTCGCAACGGTGGTACTGTTGTACCTGCAAGTGTGAAACTCCACCGTGCCATTGACCAACGAACAAAAACCATTCAACCCCCCTCTGTTTCTTTCGTGAATCTCCTTCTTTCTGCAGCCGACGTGTGAAGTCCAATTCTCCGACGAGGTGCAAACCGGTGCCGCTTCTTCGACAATCCAAACACACATCCGTGGGGTAGATAGATGTGTGAAGCATTAACGAAGTGTCCCTCTTTGCTAGGTTTGGTTTCTGTGGTATATCAAGAAGGTTCGGATCTTTGCTTTGCTACCTGCGTATTCTCCCGCTCCCGCTCCTACTCCTACTCCTGGCAGTCCTACTCCAACCCCCAACCTATCCAGACCCCAACTCCAATACCGGCTGCAGCTACAGCTCGATATCATTGATGGAGCTGTACCCTGCCTGCTGTAGTTTTACTTAGGGGTTTTCAGGTAGCATCAGGTATACTAACATGAAGATTTGGGCACAGACGACGAAAGTGTATTTCTTCTCGATCGAGCTCAATTGGTCTAACCACGGCCTGCCTGACAAACAGAACTGGCCTTCGAATGTTCCATAGGAAAGCGGCACTCCCACCAGATCTTCGATTGCCCCTTGGCCCTCCTGGCAACAACACCATAAGCCTGATTTCGAAGGGACGATCCAGGAAGTTGTGCTCCCTTGTATCTCTAACTCTAATACCATCTCCTACCAACCTCGCCACGTTATACGTTTTACAGCCATAAAACTTCTCAAGGACTCCATACTTCAAAGGCAACACTGGCTGGAAAACTGGACTTTCTCTTGTTCTAATATTTCCTACGAGACTCCCTCGACCCAATTGCCTGGTTATATCTTCGACTATAGGAGTTAACAACCCATTGCTCTGAAGACCCGTCTTTATATCAAGTTACCAGATAATCCACCCTTGGAAGGCTATTTATCAGGAAGGTCGCAAGAGTGTCGAATCTGGTCACCACTCCTTATTTCGGTCCGGAATTGTGAGGTGAAACATTGGTATTTGTGGTATCAACCTCCATTCGTTAGCAACATACATGGTCGAGTATACTCCAAACAACCATTGAGGAGTAGGTTTAGTATTAGACATCCTCTGGTCAAGGTTCGCCATAGTCTTGAGAATTATGGATGCTTCTTCGCCATTGGCAGCCATGCACCCCACGGCTGCCCCAACATGGGGACCTCCTTCCCACAGCCCCTTTGGACCGGGACGCCCCAGCATTCGGGATCAGCTGCAGCGAACGAGACCGGACTACTTCAATGTTAAGACTATTCGAGGTTCTTCTCCTTCAGCAAGCTTAGCCGCCGATCTCTCGCAGAACTTCTGTTTAGATAACGAGTATAGGTATATATATATATATAAGGACCTAGCACAGTGAGAAGACTTATAGGCTGACAAAAACTTAGCCCACGTTTTCCCACGCCTCGGCGTGCTCTTTTCACAACTAACATAATGGGACCGGTGGGAAACTTGAGCAACAAAGGTGAGAGACACTGTTGTATAAATTTTTTTTTTCTCTCTAATCAAAAAATTAACCTTGTCAATAGAGTATATTACCACTCCGCCGTTGCCAGCATCGTCTTCTCCTTTTGCCAGTCAAGATGCCATGGACATATCGCCCCTGCCACAAAAGGAGACTTTCTGTACCTCCATCGAGATTACTTCACCGACCCCCGTGCAGTCGCCGGATGTTGATATGATGGCTGAATCTCCAATTCAAATGCTGCGTCCATCTTCGGCAATGCTTGAGGTGCCCAGGTCAATGACTGAGTAAGCAGCGATCGCGCCTGACTGAAGTTATATGAATGGAACTAATCGACGTCTAGCAGCCGGAAAAGACTCGGCTTACGGCGTCCATCTTTAACCCGAACTAAAGGCCATACCACCAGCGCTCTCCTAACTCGACTTCACCCTGAGAACCAGGTTTCGACTTTCCGATTCGGAGTCGGATCTTCGGGTCTGTCGCAAGAAGAGCTCTTTCAAGACTCACCACCCCAGGAACGACGGCCTCAAACAGCGAACAGCCCATCCGCCGTTGCCCCTGGAGCGTTCCGCAAACAGTTACAATTTGCCAGCCTCACGGGTACGCGTGACCATCGGAGCAATGGATCGCCTGTTGCAGGCCACTCCCGCCGCCCATCGAATCCTCTTAACAGGCCGCGCCGGCAATACCGTCGATCTCTCAGCATGTTCGAAAACCCCGGCGATGTTATTAAGGCCAAGCCAGAAGAGCCAGTTGCGCCCAGCGCTTTGCAGTCAGTCATGGACGTAGAAGAAGCGCAAGAACCCATTCTACCGCACTTCTTTCCTGACGGCGAGAACGATGGTATCCCTCGAGTTTCTCGGGAGACATTCCTTAATCTTCTAAGTGGGAAGTACAATGAGCACTATACTCAGAAGATTATTATTGATTGCCGATTTGAGTATGAGTACGAAGGAGGTCATATTGACGGAGCCGTCAACTATAACGACAAGGACCTTCTAGCTCGACACCTCTTTGAGACGCCCATGGAAGGCAAGACGATTTTAATCTTTCACTGTGAATATTCTGTTCATCGCGCTCCTCGAATGGCTCGTCACATTCGCTCAGAAGACCGAACTGCTAATGCTGAATTCTACCCACATCTCACCTACCCAGAAGTTTACATCTTGGAAGGTGGCTACAGTGAATTCTTCAAACTACACAGGGACCGTTGCTATCCTCAAGCTTACGTTATGATGGGTGCGGAAGAACACGCAAATACTTGTGAGCGTGAATTGGGGAAGCTCCAACAAAAGCGAAAAGGACTCGGACGAGCGAAGACTTTTGCATTCGGCCATCGTGAACCAATGATGTTCCAATCGCCCACTGCTCCCGGTCGCATTGTTGAGCAAGCATCACCCGACATGATGATTGGAAACTCGCCCATTCTCGGAGACTACAGATCTCCGGCTCGGCGTATGGCTTCGTATTAAGTAGCTTTGGAGTCTGCTCAGAAGGTCGATGGGTCTAGGGCGAAGGAACATAATGATTAATCCCTCAGTCTTTTCCAGCACAGACGGTGGCTGGATCTCACGTACTGGGAATACCGACACAAACTCGAAACTAATCACTAATCCGACCTTTCCGCGACTCACAACTACGAATACTCCTTAAACTTAACCTGACTATTTTTTGATCAGGTTCACTCTGCATTTCTGCATCTGCACTTTCCTTTTTTACGCTTTTTCTTCCACCTATTCCCTCCGCATTAGACAGGCATTTGCATAGCAAGTCGGTATGTTGCATTGCTCTGAGCTATATGTTGGATCCGGCATCTGACTCGCTCAGCCCGACTTCGACTTGTCATTCTGTTTTCTTTTTTCCTTGTCTGTTTTTTTCTTACCGAGCATGGCGTATGGATCGTGAGGTTATGCTTTTTACTACTCTGGCAACTTTCGCGAGCTGTTCAGTTATGCGACCATTCTCCGTGCCGATTGCCAGGCTTCGAGCTCGACTGGAAAGAGGTGAATTGACATCACCTTGCTCCCATGGCAGCCTGTATAGGCCATACGATAACCCGGCATCGTTTCCCCTCTTGCGATATTGAGCGAATTATGGTGTTTCGACCCAGGACCATCACTGGTCCTGGTATCACCACGCACACAAGACCACGAATTTTCCTTGTATGAATACAATACATCACAACGCAATTTTGTTGAAACGGAGACCCATGTACATTTGATCGCCCGATGGATGGCCTGGCTGATGGGCCATGATGAAGCGAATGGGGCTGAACTGAGGCAAAAGATTATGGTTGAGATAAAAGTCGTTGTGCCCGGTTGCAGACCCGTTGAAGAAGGCTTAGATTGATTGCAGACAGCGTGGAAGGGGGTTGCTTGGATCCAGAAATCGCTCCCGGTCCTATCCTCGCTCTGGTGACGGGGAATGGCGCCCGGGGCTTTTTCTGGGGTTCCAACAAGACCATCACTTCTATTACTTTTGTCTACGACTCGAGGGGGTCATTCGCTTGACGGCCCTGTGTCTTTCTGTACAATAGTTTCCTCTGCATTAGTCTTAAGTCTCTGGTCTGCTATATCACTGGGACACAGAACACTTCAGGACTCAGGTTTATCGGCTGGGTGAAACCAGATCGATGCCTTGAGACCTGTGCCTGTTAGCGTGTTAGGATCACCTGCAAAGCTAGCTAGCAATTTGAAAGTGTTCTCATTATATCGGATCTTCTGCATGCGTATGATACCCGGCCACCTTGGCATACGCGGTATGAGTTTCACTAACTATTGAAACTGGCACCGCGCCTAAATAGTACATCCTGTTAAGCTGTAGAAACTCTAGCCCAATATTGTCTCAACTAATGTCTCTGAGGTTAATGCAATTCAAGGATGGTATTCTCAGTTGGTTTGCTCGGTCCTGCTGCAGGTTAGCTGCCGCGCACGAGTTGTCTGTCTGTCCGTCTGACTGCCTACATACAATGGTAGGCAAGTAGGTAGATAAGGAGAGATTATTATAGAAGCGCGCAACGTGTCGTTTCTATTTTAACTAACATGGTAACTAGAGTATATATATATATAAGACGGTAGTTGAGGAGAGATAAGATAGGGGGGTTGACAAAGTATTTCAAGCGCACATTCACTGACTGCTGGATTTGAGGTGGAGGGAGTGGTATATTGGACTTCCAGAGATAGGCTGCGTACATAAAGTGCCTGCAGTTTGTTCACTATTGGAATTTAACCCTTAGACGATTCATGACGTGTTTGTCCCTTGCTTGAGGGTGGTCTTCAACTTTGAAGATGGTCCGGCTATCTTAACCTATGATGGTGAATCTGCCCAAGATTATAGTCGTGTCGGAAACGGAACGAATCCCATTCTACCTCTGTCAAATACAGGTGGGAAGTAAAGAGCATGTGTCTAATACCTACCAAGCTGGAAACATTCTATCCCATATATAAGCAAGCATGAGCAGGGGAGCGAGCAACTCGGCCATGTTGCCATCAAGATGAATTCAGCCAGTCTATCACCCGCAATTCCGTGCCGATGAAACGCTGCGCCATCTGTATTAATACAAAGAATTCCATCCCGACTCGGAGCATTTAGAAGTAGACCTGCTCTGGTCTTATTCCTCCATCTTGTCATCGTCACCCTTCTTATCACCCTCTTCTTCCTCCTCTTCGTCATCTTCCGAGATCGCCTTCTTTGCTAACCGCTCAGCCTCTTCGAGCAGATCCTTGGGGACCTCCATATGCCGTCCCTTGGTTGGGCCGTCGGCGCCACTGATCCAGCTCATTTCTAGCTCGAACTCCTTATCCTTGTTATCTTGCTGCGCCACGTAGATGATCCTCGCAGCCTCCTTGACGGCCTGCTTCAGATCCAGCGTTCCCTCGGAAAGGTTGAGCTTCTCGAGCTCTGCCTTGGCGGCCTGGCGGCCCTTGCCTGTCGCGGCGCCGTAGTAGCCCCAGTACAAGCCACTGGGCTCGACCATGTAGAGACCCGGGCCGCCGTACTTTTTGCCTTTCGCCTTTCCGCCGGCGCCTACTTGGGGGCCCGACCCGACCTCGCCGTCAACGGGCTCCTCGAGCTCTGAGTCGAAGCCGCCGATAATAGCTGTGATGCCGAAAGGGCGTACGGATTGGTAAAGGGTATACGCCTGTAGGTAGCCTCCCATGCGACTCGCGAGATCGGATGTGGAGATGGGCGTCTTGAATGTCTCTCTCCATGCACGGGCCTCATCACGGGCTCTATCAACGAAGTGGTTGCCATCGGGGATCATACCAGAGTATGCCTAAAAGGAGGGGTGTTGTTAGTACCCGATACCCTTCACTCGAACAGTGTGACCTGGTAGATATATTACTTGCGACGTACAACTCCTAGGTTTTTGTCGACTGTTGCGATTCTCTTGTTTGCGCCCGGCTTCAGTAGCTTTGACGTGACAACCTTCTCGACGGCCAGGACGACACCATCTTTACACCGGATACCCACTGATGTGCCGCCGTTCTCTACTGCCTTCACTGCATATTCGACTTGGAAATTGCGGCCGTCGGGCGAAAAGATCGAGTTGGCAAGATCATAACCCGTTCCTATAGAGGTCTGTCGGAGTTCAGTATGAGCGATGCCAGCCAAGCTAACCAAACCTCGATGGTACTTATTGGGACAATGATGCAGTCCTAACTTACCATGATGATCTTTTTTTATGTGCAAATGTATTGAGTGATGGTAGCTTTTCAATTATTAGGTTCAAGAGAGCGGGATGTGTGGAGGAGGAGGTTAATCGTTGTTGTTGTTGGTGCTGAGGCTTTGGCGATATGGGAGGAGGGGAGGGATGTTGGATGATTGAGCTTCAGGCAGCCTGAGCTGCGTGTTGCAGTTGCATCAGCAAGTCGATATGCACTGTTTAGAGCTACAGGGAGCTTAAGTGTGGCTGGAGCTTTCAGCCTTTCATTTAAGTACTCGATACCTAGGGTAGGCTAAATTGCGGGCACAAATACTGAGATCCGCCCAGCTTCCTATCAGCCACATATTTGTCTCTTATACATTATACCTATTAGAATGTACCTCAGGAGGTACCTACATGTATGATGTACCCAACCTTGAATGGATCCAGTCTCGTACCTATCATCTACAGGGTAATGTGCTACAGGGTAAGTGTCTTGACTTAAGGAAGGAAGCATATGATAACCTCAGTTCTCTCCGTACTTTATAGTAAACCACACACGGACAGATGCGCTTGAAAAGGTAATTGTTGTTCTTACCTAAGTACTTACTCCAGTGGTCCTTAGAAGCAACACGAAACAAAATCCAAATACCTTAGAATTCCTATAACCAGTCCAACCACATGTACAGATGTAACCCAAGTCAAATATCCACTAATTGCAGACTTCAACTACTACCGAATCTTATTCTAACCTCGCTTAATTCACTTAAGAAACCACTATTACATTCTTATAGCTTTCCTCCTCAGGTTAAATCCACGGGCGGGCCTGGCGTTTCCTCTTAGGTGGCCTGGCGCGCAGCCGCTCTTGGCCTTTCACTAATTGAGTCTATTAATAAAGGTAGGTAAGGTGTACAATGTCCATTGAGCTTTTAAAAGTCGCGATGGCTTTGTTTCCACCATGTTATTGACCCTTTCATTCCCTTTGTAGTATCCGTCTGGGTATCCTCTTATTTACCTTCCTCTTTCACGTCAGATCATTTCGACGCGGTAACATGTGAGCGCGTCCGTGCAACCTCCAAGCCACAAAGTTTCTTTTGACTCCAACGCCACTATGGAGCGCACTCAAAACCGCCGACCTACCTTCGAGATCCCTCTGCCTTCAAAACCTCCAGAATACGGGCCTGGCGATGGTCCCGCACTTGCACCAATTTGCGTGTCGCTCGACAACGATGCAGGCGCCTTCATTGTCGATAAGCGCGTTCTCCCTGGCAAGCCAATCAAAGGGGAGCTCAAGCTGGAGCTTTACTACATAGTAGGCTGGCCCGACTTGCCTGCCGCCCGTGTCGCGATTCTGGCTACCAAAATTCTCGATTACGTATCTCCGTGGACATTGGAAGATTGGGAATATCAAGCGTCTCTAGAAAGAGATCGTGAGCAGGAAAGGGAACATGCTGCGCGGAAAAGGAAGGTGAAAGAAGTTGCCGAGATGCACTTTGCCTCCATGTCCGTGTCGGGTGCGTCTCTGCCCAGCACCCCGGGCGCGCAGAAGAAGCGCGGTCGGCCGAGTAAAGCAGAGGTGCTTGCCCGTCAGATCGCACAACAAGCCAGTTTTGGTGACGAGGAGCTCGCAAATGTGCATTTACCACCTGCTAGTACCAATGGTCCATCATTGTCGACTCCACAGAAAAGACTGGCACGACTTGCGACAGACGTGGAAGAATTGGAAGAAACAGACACAAACGAAGCCATACATAAGCGGCCTCGTAGTGACTTTGAGAGTGAAAGCGACTTTGAAGGCGATGAGGGCTATGAGCCACCAGAGGGGCCAGATGAATCAGAGGAATCAGAGCATGGACTCGGGTTCTCGTCACTGAACTCCTTCCTGCCTGCTCCTTCAAGTCGAGGGTATGCTCAATTTTCCGTCTCCAACCTGCCATCTTCAGCCCAAGCAGATTCGGCAATGCCCATCCTCCCCTTCCCGAGTTCTTCTCATTCAAGCTCGGGGAAACCATCGCAGTGGATGAAATATCAGCTCACCACTCCTGTACCAGCCCCATCGTATCCTGAACTACGGCGAAAAGCACAGGCTCAAGTAAAAATTTTTACTCCTATACCACCGCCTGTACATCCGGGCCCGAAGCCGAAGTCGAAGTCATCAAATGTACTGTCCCCGCAACGAGAAACTCTCGTACCTACATCCCAGCCGCCACAACAATGGAAAGAAATCCACACCCCTGTACCACCGCCACCGCTACCGTATCTCGTCTCAAAATCACAAGTACCAGGAGCATCACATGAAGTAAAAGTGACTCCGGTTCCAGTGCCTGCCCGAACAAAAGCGACACCAACCATATCACAAACGGCCATCAACACCCCTGTCCCAGTGCCTTTGCATCCACTTCTACAAAAATCGAAGAAGGATCTACATAGTGCAGCTTATACACCTATACTACCTCCGGCTCCATACAACCCGAATACCACGGACAGTAGACAAAGGCAGAGCTCTTCGAGAGGCACCAACCAACTTTCAAACGACAATGGTTCTCGGAAGAGGAATCTGCCAGAACCAGAAGAGGAAGGGGAAGGGGAAGGCGTTTGGGAAGTGAAATGGCTGGAGGACGACAAGGTGATTGAAATTGATGGTCAATCTTTCCGGTATTTCAGGGTTCGATGGGAGGGCGACTGGCCACCGGACCAGAATCCCACTTGGGAACCCGAAGAAAACCTACCAGAGAACTTAGTTCAAAACTATCTCAAGAACAGAAAAAGGGCGAGAAGGCGGCGGAGCGCCCCGTTGTCCCAAGGGACGGAACGGTCCACGCCTACCTCTTTGAAGAGGAAATACTCAAGTGTTGCGGAAGCTTTCGAGGGCGACATCAAGGACGATGACCAGCCGTTACCGAGTTCCAGCAGCTTTGTACGTGACCGAAAAGAGGAAGAGAAGGAAGAAGATACGGAAGAGAGATTTGAAGTAATAGAGCAGAAGAGCCAGAGCAGGAGCAGGAGCAGGACGGACACGCCAACTCACCGGTTTCGGCTTGACCCAGCGCTAGTTAGAGAGCTCGCCGCGAATTTCACTAGCCGTTTCTGAGGATGGGCAGTGTTTCGTACACTCTTTATCGACTGCATAGCTATAGCTTCATATGAATAATCATGAGGGATGACTAGGTTCCCGGGACAGCTACTATGGGAGCATAGAGGAGCACCGGGGGTTCTAAAACTTCAGAACAGCAGTTTAGGAGCGAATAATACCATTGCATGCACGCAAATTACCTCATGGTTTTTATGATCAGATCTCATTACAGAGCGAAGTCTTTGTGTGCGTCAGCAGAGGCTATTTCACCACTTGTCTACTACCTAGGTAGCTATTATAGGCCATGAAAAACGAGAAGAAAGAAAAAGAAAAAGGAATCGACCCATCAACTGTTGTCCGTGCACATGCATCGAGGTCCGGAGACCATGTTGTTCGTAGGCATCCGAACAAATCAGACATTGATTCCCTTCGTTTTCATTCTTTTTGCACGCTCAGAGAGAAATTAGAAGAAAAAAAGACTTTTTATTAGGCGTGAGGAAAACAAGACCAGACCCAGAAGATACAGGCCCTTTCCCCATCTCATGCTTCTTTTCCATGTCATTCATTCATCATCCTTTTTGCGATTCCATGATCTCGTCAATTCATTCACCCTGATACCGAGACGCCATACTCCTTTCCGTATTCAGAGCTCGAAAGATAGTTGGGTTAGGTAGTCGGGAGGGGACTGAACTGCTGATACTCTGGGGTCCATATATCTGTCTGTCTGTCGAAAAGGACGATACCGAAGTCGAAAACCGAAAACAGCAATTGAGAGCAGGCGACTTGGCTACCAGCAATTGCTGTGCCGAAAAGGAAAGGAAGAACACAAGAGGCTCGTGTAAAGCTCATAGTCAGATGAATGTTTTGCGACGTGATCTTTCTTTTCAATTTCCTTATCAATTCATCTCTTCTTGAATATGATGAGCGGCGACGACGAATGTCCGTAGAAAGGAGAATGGCCGAACGAACAGTCTGGTATGATGATCGATTATCACTCCTTTCCACTTTCGTAGTTACCAATCGGCAATGCAGTTCAGAGTCTCCAGCGGCTGAGCGCAAGGATCATCCGCATATTGAACTTCGCTGTGGTAAAATCCGTGCAGGCTCAGAAGAATCTCTCGGATCCGAACAGCGTATGAGATTCCCCGGAAGTACAACATGACATCGACGAGATCCTGATTTTGAGTTTGAGGCTGAGGCTGCTGAGTTTGAGTCGAAGTCGAAGCGACGGTATTATTATTGGTGGTGTCGTTGACTTCTTCCTCATGATTGGCTTCGGCAGTGGCAGAGGCAGAGGAAGAGCCGTTAGTATTAACAGCAGTGGTAACCCAACCCGAATTCTCGATATCTAGAACAACTTCAGTCTCGTCTTCCTTGTCTCCCTGCTCTTTCTCTTCCTTCTTCTGAGTTCGGTAAGCGATGCACTCGAGCCAATCCTTATGGTCCTTTAAAGCCGTCTCGATCAAATGCAGGTTCTGGAGAGGAAACTTGACGATCTTAAGAACCCGTGTATGTCCAAGTTCAATATGGTTCGGGAGCTCTTCATCGGGGTATGTGGGTGTACCGGCAAGCATGACCTCAACTCTCTCCCCGTCGATCAGGAGACCGCCCCACAGAGTAGGCTCCGGCAGGTTATAGACATAGGCGCGGGCAGCAGACGCCTCGACGAAGGTGATGGCGGCGGTGCCACCAATGCAGCGCGCCATGTGTACTGCGCCGCCGCGAACGTACTTCAGAACCTTATGTAAAGTCGTAGTCGGGCGGAGGTTCTTGAGAATAACCATTCTGCACTCATCTTCTCCTTGTCCACCTTCTCCTCCTCCTCCTGGTCCTTGTGTCAGTCCCATCAAGCTGCCGGCACCGGCGCCGGGACGATACTGGATGCCATATCGGAACATGGCGGGAAGCACGTATGAAGTACGAAAGTTATTCAATTTGCGTTGAAAACGCTCTGCTTCAATGCACTCCACGTCGTTTTTGAAGATTACAGCGGTACGTTTCATGACGTGCGAAACGAAAACTGCGGGGATATGGGCAGGCATCGCGGTGACGTCGACACTATTATTGGCGGTGGCGTTGCACAAGGGATTGGGAAAGAGCGGCTGCTGGGCAGGAGGGATGGACCGGTTCATTGGGCGCAGAGGTTCCCAAGCAACTTCCTCTAGGATCGCTACATCGAGGAGACTTCCTGTAGAGGTATCTTGCAACTGCGGCAGCTGCGGCTGTTTGTTCTCGCCATCCGAGTTGCGGCTGGTGTCTCCGCTATTTCCATTTCCCTCGGCGCGGGGAGACAACGATGCTTCCCGGGAACTGGGTACCGGTATGAGGTCTTGCTCGTCGACGACGGTGTTGCTGCCACTGGCTTCATTGTTGTTACCGGTATCATCGAGGCCAATGTCCCCATTACCAGTATTCGCGACACCACCGTTCTCAATACTGACGTCATCATTGTCAGAGCCGTTATCATGAGTGGTGTTGTCACTAGTATTGATGTCGCCGGATTCGACATGGCCAGCATTGATATCACTAGCGTCCACGTCACCGGCGTCGCCTCCGTCTATGACAGAAGTCTGAAAACAAATGCAGTTGCCTGCCTCTATTTGGGAGAGAGAGTGGCCAACTCTCTCATCCGCTGTCAGGAGATCATAAGTCTGGTGAAAACGTTCGTTGGCCTTAGATAAGCCAACCAGCTGGCCGATTTCGAACCCGTTGTTATCAATTGTTCTTTTCAGCGTTTCCATAGTGAAGAGTTTACCCCGGGCCTCATAGAGCATGTTCCAGGAGCTGGCATAGAAATCTCCGATATCATGCGCCTGCCGGGCAAAGGGCACTCCCTCACACACGGCGCACTGGTGGTGGCTGATTTCATGGAGCTGGTTGTAGATGGTGCTGTTCTTGGCTGCCAGCGCGAGGATCTTCTGGTCCACGTGCTCTTTGTCATACTTCTGGTAGAGCAGGTGTCTGGTCAAGACGGGGTCCTCGATGAGGCTACCGCAGGCCGCAAGCCGAAGATCGAGGTTTAGCCGGGCTTCCTCGAGGCCTGCAAGCCTGCAGCCACGGCTTGGATGACCGTGGATGTTATTAGACATGATGTTGAGTCCTACACTTGGACTGACATGCAAGAATGGAAGGACTAAGAATAAGACGGATGTGTCAGACATGTTGGACAATACAGCACATCTTGGAAGATGAAGCTTACCGTATTGGTTATAAGTATGTGAAAGGAATTCTTGCCAAAGGAGGTTGCGATTGTAGCGTAGTCGTAAGCTCGTTGCACCTGTACTTTAATTCTTAGCAATGAACCTGCTTGATTGCTTTACCTACACTCGAGACATAAAACACACCGAGCTTAGAGACCGGTCTCTGGCAAGCCTCTGGTAAGAAAGGCGAATCCTGGGTCTTTTGTTGCAGAGAAGGAAGAGAAGGAACGAAGGGGAAGGGAAGGCAAGGCAAGGTAATAAGAGTAGAACTCCAAGTAAAAGGTAGAGGAGAATAGAATGGAGTACGTACCTAGTCAGAGACTGTGAGCACGTTACTTTCAACGCTAATGCTTGTGTGAGAAAGTTGTGCTCTAGAGAACCCCGCAGTCAGTACTGGAAGGAGGTGCAGAAGCAGAGATATTTGTACCCTTTTTTGTTGCCACAGATGAAAGGTATGAGAGTGGGAGGGGTGGGAGAGGTGAATGTACCGAGACCAGGCAAGGCCTTGAGACTTTTTACAGTTTTAGCACCAGAGGATACAGAAACAGGGAGCAGTAAAGACTATAAAAAGTATTACACTGCGGGCATGGTCGAGAGTACCTTTGCTATTGTAGAATGTCTAGGTAGGTTCAAGTTGGGAAAGTAGGCAGGACAGTCACTGGGAGACGAAGCAATGGCTGTTATGCGCCATTCACCAGGAACACTACAATTCAGACTTTCTTCCGAATAGGGACACTCTAAGATGTCTCCCGTGGTTAGGGTAATGGTGGATTGTGCTGAGAAAGGAAGGGCAAACGCTTCTAGAGTAAGGACTATGGTCGGGGTGATCACGTGGGGCTTTACTGCCACCAGGTAACACTATCTACTCCAGCTAAGGAACAATGTATCTGTGTTGGGTTATATCAAGTAGAAAGAATGCTCTTTATGTTTCTATTGCTTTCACAAAATCCCGGTAGCATTGTCGTAGCTCTCTTCCTACTCTTGCATTAGGCATTCGGAGAAAAAGAGGTGCTGTGATGGTCATCTTCTAGCACTGACATGTACCGAACTGTGGATGAATATCCACGAATAGCTCCCCAAGAAGCATAGAACCTCGTGCCTTATATTCACCGGGCGAAAGAGCAGTGGTCCTTTGAGGGATCATACCATGCTCGCATGCATTCAGCAGGGCCCGGGTGTTGTTTGGCCCAGTTAAGAAACGCCAGATAGCAGTACGAAGCAAACGAGGGATATGAAAGGCGTGAGTCTATAGAAGAGATCTGCATTGAAATAGCGGACAAACCCACTCGAACAGTGAAGATCAGATCGACGATATGACTCTGGGTACAAGGCCACCACTCCCCCAGGGCAACCAGGTCATTATCCTGCTACCTAGGATGTGCGAATAGACAGAATGGGGGCTTCAATAGCAGAGGACCTGATTCATTGATAATTTGTCCAGTGGTTTGGACCTGTTTGTAGGTGTCCCAAATCTAGTCGGCGTGGCATCGCATCACACTTGTAGACAAGGCTAAAGACATGAGTGGTGTCAATAGGTGATTGTCGCCGAAGAGTAAGGTAATGCTCTGTTGTTATTGTAATAATAGGAGACTAAGAAACTGCTTATGGATAGGATCGCGAGACAAGGTGTTGCCAGCTGCGAAAAGAACGAGGCTGGTCAAGAGGAAGAGTGGACCTGCCGTTGACCGGGTCGATATCTGTAACTTTTGTTAGCGACCGTAGCAAGGCGCAATGCTGTGAGAACGACAGCAAGATTTAAAATGCATGAGAAGTATACTTATCGAGTACTATCGATGCTGTGAGGAAGCCGATGTGGCTGTTAGAAAGCGCTGAAGAATGAATTTTAAACAGCTGTTGAGTGTCGACAAGTGTTGATTGGTGCGTTGGAGTTATTAAAGGCTAATCGATGTGATTGTTGCTGAGAATGTTGTTACCCTAGGGTGTTGGGCCGTAGCTGCCTTGGTGGGTTAGGTAGTGAATGGAATCCCGAGTGCTGGATGTTGGTAGCTCATGAACAAGAAATAGAATATGTAGGTGGGTATAGGTGCCCAGGTTTATCCTTTCGCATCTTGGGAGGATGGAAAAGAGTTCGATCTGGCCAAGTGTAATCAGATTGAGAGGGTGCCTTGTTGAGGACCAGGTGTGGTTCATAGTCGCATAAAGCTCTCTCCTTTGGTGGTACAAGGTACTTCCACATTGCTCTATATGGAACCCAACAGTACATAGGTAGGAGATGGATGGATGAGGTGTGTAGAAAGCAATAACGATTAGATGGTCGAAGCTACACCAATTCTAGGTAAACACTTATGTCTCAATGCCCAAAATAACATCTTATATGCTCCGTGCCAACACCGGCTAGTATGCAATGCAACACGTAAATTGCTATGTTTACTGTGTAAAGGGGGGTTAGTATGTGGCCCTAAGAAACTGGCGAGAATAGGAAATGGCTAGGACCGGTCTTCCGGCCCACGCTCTAGAGGTTGAGAAATGAGCGAGAAAGACATGTGATGGCGATCGGAGCAGGAGAGGCAATAAATGTGCATACTAATCAGTTTAACGTCACAGTCAACTATATCCTACACAGGAATATCATCTAAACTGGATACAAGCCGCAGGAACTCATCATTTCCTCCGCCCAATAGCCAACTTCGAGCCCTGCGGACCATTCCTTCTGTGCCCTCAACGGTGGCAAGTTCCGGAGTCGCCGTGCTTCTGTGGAGACTATGAAGGAAACGCATCGCCGTCACGAATCGTGGCATGAAAACATACCGTTCCAAAAGGACTCTCTCCTCGTCGTACAGGTGTAGGGCCATGTAGGTAATATGTAAGCTCATACCCCACGGCATGGCAGCCATGCTAGCCCCTTTCAGCCCAGCACCGGGGCCCCAAAAGTAAGGGAGGGCATTGGCTATGTTCCGTAGGAATGGCCGGGGATCGAGATTTTGAGGAACATGAGACAGCGTGGGATCAAGTATCGATGCGACAGTCATGAAGAGAATAATGTAGATGGTCCAATATAGTAGCGTCGAATGAGCTAACGTGAAGTCTTGAGGGTCAGTTGGCCCGACCCCTTCGTCATCGACATCAACTCTGGGGAAATCTTTCAGCGGCCCCGTTTCGTCAAGCCATGTCTTCAAGCCTTTGTCAAGGTTCCAGCACGCTCTCACTATGCTGCTTTTCAGGCTAGCCTTCTTGACAGGATCCACGCAGCACCACATTTGGTCCGTATCGGCTATGATCTCGGCCAGGTCTGCAAATAGGTCGTAGAGCTTATCGCTTGGTGTCTTCGGTTCATGCTCCCAGGGTATTGTCAGCCACTCATGTGTGTTTAAAGGGAAACGTTGACGCGCTTTGGCCGCTGAAAAAATCTGTATTCCACGTCAGCTCATGAAGATGTCACGATATCGTCAAGTAGACGAATAAACTCACAAGAGCGTAACGCGCCTCAGCGAACAGTTGGTGACTCGCACCATGTTGATACTCATAGGGGCTCCGCGATTTGATGATAGCTATCTGACCGGTTAAGTGGCTATGCCACTTGAGTCCCTGCGAGAGCAGGTTCACGTCGGCACCATGGAAAATCTGTGACGGAAGCGTCGGCAGTTAGCTAAGGCTAGGCCTAACTTTCGTTCTCTAATGGCCGAAACCGGTGGCCCAGGCCGATAGGCTCACCTCAAAGAGACTCAGTAGTTGACATGTCGCCAGTATGGAATCATTCTGGGTTCTTCCTTGATGGCACAAGGCTGCTTGAAGCTTCCGGAGGGCGCCACTATAGGAGCAAAGAGCAGATTCCGGCTTGCCGGCGGCGAAAAGACCGAAACTCAGGAGGGAGAGCTGGACAGCCTTTTCGGAAGTATGAAGGCCATGTGCTATCGCCATCCAATCGTGAGAGGAGGCCGAGCAGCTTGACGGTAAATAATCGGACAAGAACATGCTTATATACCTTTCTATATAAGCAGTCTGTGCCAGTTGATGCGGAAGCACGATGTCGACATCGCCACCCGGCGGCGCATGCGCCGTATCAACGAGCTTTTTGCGATATATGACGGCAATAGACTTAGCCTTGGTGTCTTGGTTATGGTTTAGGAACACTGCTTCTCTTTCATAGCCACCACATTCGAGACCTGCAGCAAAGCATTGGGTACAGGTCGGACGCTTCCTGTCGCAGCCCTTTTTGCGTTTCCTGCAGGTAGAACATCCCTTGGAGCGCCCGGGGACTCCAACCATTATTTTGCACTGTCAAAACGAAGACTCACGTGAGACCGGTACGTCTCACGAGGTAAGACACATAGATAAGTACCTCACTGCTCAGTTGACTTTTTCCGGGGTGCTTGGCTCAAAGATCACGCCCTAATAGGCTTCTGTCTCGATTGGCTAGTAATAATATTGATTGACAATGCGAGGATATCTACAAAATAACTTTAGGACTAATGGTGAATTCGAAATGCTCGTTCCCGAGGTCTGTAACCTGTCGCATAGATTCATAATCGATGACAAGATAAAATGTTGCCGAAGGGCAGTCACATGCTGGCAACTGGAGAGTCTTACTTTGCCTGGACTGATCAGCCCGCCCGCACTGACCACCCCTTGTGCGGCCAGATACAAGCGTCTGCTCAACCTCAGATTCTATTATTAGACCAAGGGGGACGGGAAAGCCACCTTCGTAGTTCTCATAACGTTTAATGCAGCATGGAATCCGTTAAGAAGCATCGTCGTCTTAATATTCACAGCATACAAGCCCTTCATTAAACAGCTATTTATGCTACCAGCGATGGGATAACGGCCTGGCAAACTCGAAAACAACCCGTGTAACATCCTGTCTATAAGCGGAGCTACCCGGGAAAACGTAAGACGTAGTACTGAATCTTGCGGCGATTGCTTATATAACAAAGCAAGCCTGTGCGGTACTGTCTCCTGCTAAGTGCGACTTCATATGAATACAGCATAGCTCTGGAGGTCGCCCGGGACATATTTGTGTCTAATTAATAGCCGCTTGAGCATAATGGAAGCCGCATAGTTAGTAATATTGACCCCCCTTTAGCTTCGCGATTATCCCACTATACAGCGAAACCATACAGCTGTAGGGAGCCTTCGAAAGAACTCATCTCCGACTCTTGATTGCAATGGCAAGGGCGATACACAGGAGGGAATCGATGAATCGTGAATTTTTCCTTCTCCAAGTACCCACTCTATCAAATTCATGCACAAATGCCCCTATACAGCCTGGCTTACGCGGCAAGATACGGCTTTGTCAACACGTCGCTACTGTTACCCCCCCAAAAATGCGGATAACAACTGAGTAGTAGAGCGGTCATCTCCCTAGCCTATCTACTTAGAGTCAAAGGCAAGGGATGAGAAAAACATATGGTTCTGGGAGTGAACTGATCGTATACGGCTCGTTTCATGAAACGCAGCCCCATTGGATCTACCGCCCCAACGGAGTGGACCTTGAGTGCTTAGGTAGGCAAGGCATTTCTTCCCCTTGCTGACGCAAGGATATAAATGAAGAGCCCATAAGGGAACTGAAAAGACGCGTTACAATCGCGTCCTGTCGAATTACTGTCGGATTAGTCTTCAGCCTCAACAGTACGCGACCATCCTACTATCGAGAGGGGTGTGTGACTATGTGACTGCCCTTTAAGATAACTATAGCAATCATCTGCCAGGAGTCGGCGCGGGTGCCGAGCTGACTTGTGATATCTTATTGAAGTCGCCATATGTTAGTAGGAATCGGTTGTAAAGGGGCAAAGACGTGTTCCAACTGACCGGCTGCGTACGTGTTTCGTAGTATCAGCCTGGTGACACCTGCTTATTTATACATACAAATTGTGACGTACCTACCTGCTTAGCCACCTTACCTACCTACCTCCAGCCTCATGATGTGGAGGGGCAGTCCAGAGTCAAAGACGAACCCCATCGGTCGTCGACACCATTTCCTTATTGGTGGTCACATTCGAGGGATGCTAAAAATATCAAGGTAGCACAGCTGTAGCGTGGTATTTGGTGACTGTCTTACCCACCTTGGGTGTGTGCGATCGAACAGGCGTACATATGCTGGGTATGGTATGTCAGCAAGTGTCGATATTCAACGGCGTCCCAGTGTCCGATGCAGCATTTTGCCAAGGTGGAAATAAGATGGGCAATGGCCCGGAATGGCTGGGATGATATGCAGAATTACCGGGTCCTATGTAAGTGCGATTCCTGGCCGCCAAACCACACGGACCAGAACGACGGCCAGTCCAGCATGATATTCTTACATATGCCTACGTTATTATGCAGTAGGTAGTTTATCTAGGACAAAAAGAATAATACTTCTGTGCTTCATTCTTCATGTCTTAATTGAACTAAAAGTCATTCGATGAAAATGTCAGGACGCGAACTGAAGGCAATCAGGGACGGAAGACTCGAGACAAGACTCCAAGAAAGACAGACCACGACGACGACAGGACAGACCAAGAAGTTGCCGCCCAGATACGTTCAGGTACCCAGGCATGACAGGTTGGTCTATGCAAGTCGTTAATGGGCCATCACCTCTCCAGACGCTATGATTGGCGAGAGATCATGCAGCACACAGAATAGCTTATAGCTCCTTAGCCTATGAGATTCGCGGATCATCCGCTGGGGTCCATTCAGGTCCAATCATACCCTGCGACGACCCTTGCGAAGCGCTCTGCACGCTTGGCGCCGGCTCCTCCCTTGCTAAACCACCGCCCAACCACAGCCGATTTCTCCAACTTTTTGCTGTATGCCGGGAGGGGTCCCCTGCAGGTTTTCAACAATTCTCAGCCGTCGCCCGCAACCTCATCAGGAAACAAGAAAGCCATTACCCAGTCCAGGTAGTAAGTATGTATGTATATCGAATGGCAGAGAGGATGGAATGGGGGGCTCACACCCCAACTTTACAGTAAGTAATAGTAGCGAACGGCCCAGTACATCTGTAGAGTACGACTCAGTCCTCTCGCCCGGACCCCAGATATGCCTCCCACCTGCATCTAACCCAATGAATACAGAGACAATAATATTCTCGTTCTACCGCCGGTGACCTCTCTTCTGATAGTCAGCCAGCCCCCTCTCTCCTCTCTCTCTCCGCGCCACCAAATACCTCCTGCCTCTCGGGAGAAATTCTGCAACTTGTTCCAGTAGGATATCAATCCTGTGTAGACCCGTTGATCTGGGATTTCGATACTATCAAACCACTGTGCGGTCTCGTCCCGTTACATGCGTTCATAGTACGGCGTCTACAGAAGACCCAGAGATTGGAGAGATCTGTAGCCGCCCTATCAGAGGCATTTCTTCGGACAGACAACAAGAACCCTGGCCCACCGAGACGATCCTATTGCATGTTCTCGTGTGCCATCCCCACCGAGACTCTCTGCAGAAGCCTCAGAGAAGACCAAATCAGCTCGCGCATCTTGCGAGGGCGCTTATTCAAAACCTATACCTCCCCTCGGCCGCTCAAGCTGATCCTTCTTTTCCTTCGATAGCTGGTCTCTATTCTTTCGTCTCTGATTGCGTTGCTTCACTTCTGTCAACCACAGGTCCTTTCTTCTTACCACTTGACTTGTTCACTTTGAAGCGCTTTATTTTGTTGCCCGCCCACAACCGACTCGCACGGTCGAGCGATTGTTCCTTTCTTTCAGTATATATCACTGATCACTCACCAAAAAATACACCATAATGGCGCCCCAAGATGAGAGGAGGCGGCCTGCCGCCCTCAATTTGACCCCATCAAGGTCATCGTCAACAGATGGATCATTTACTACTACATCGTCACTGAAGCCACCAAGGACGCCCAGATTCGCCGAAGCCACGACCGTCCATTCTCCCATAGAACCGCTAACAAATCCGTTTGGTGGCCGGGATGAGAAGTCACACATACCACAAGCCCAGCCAGCTGATGTGGGCTTTGGTTATATCAATGATGATACGCGGACACAAACGGTCAACATGCCTATGACACCGAAATCACCGTTGAAGAGTGCCATGAAGGTTCCAGGCACGCCGGGAAGGAGGTTTGAGAACCCTCTGAGCCCAACATTTAGGGAGGAGGACATTCTTGAGAGCAGAGAAAAGGATACCGAGGCCGCGCAGAGGAAGGATGTGGTAAGTTGCAATAGCAAAATATGATGTTTGCGCCGCTCTACTAAGACATCTCGCAGAGGCTCAAATACAGGGTCAGACTAGCCAAATTCGCTCTCCGCGGCATAAGCTTCAGTTGTAGCTTAATTATCATTGCTCTGCTCGCTACCTCCTTCAACGTCTTCCGCGCGACGAAAGGCCTAGCGCCGCAAAGTGGCCTGCCAGCATGGGCAGAAAACACACAGCTTTGGCCACAGATCGTCGTCCTCTCGGTCTCCGGTATCAATTTGCTGCTATGTATTCTTATCTTCATCGGTTACCTTCGAGGAGGCCACCATCGCGCCGAGAAGGTTGGAGTTTACTATACGCTATTTGCGGTTGGCTGGTTCATCGCCTCGTCAATCCTATGGGCTGCTGCCGCTGGCATCCTACAGTTTACTCGTAACAACAGCAACAATAAGGATATGTGGGGATGGGCCTGCGTTGACAACAAGAGAGCGCAAGTCTTCTCGCAGAAGGTAGACTATGCCCTGGTCTGCCGACTTCAGGTGAGCATCCGCTTTTTCTGGAATATTCAATCCGAGGCAGTCTGAATCGTTGATACTAACTTGCTATGATCTTCCAGAACTGGTCGCTGATCTGCGCTATTATCGAGATCGTTCTGGACGTGTTCACCATCACGCTTTACAGCGTCGTCTTCTACCGATACATCACGAAGCGTAAGCTGACCAAGTCAATGGACATGCGCGACCGTGCCCGCTCCGATCTGTACCTGGCCCAGCTGCGCTCGCAGTCCGCGCCCAACACACCAGGCTTCGGGCCCAAGTCGCCCGCCTTCTCGCAATACGCCATGTCTCCACGATTCCCACCATCAGCTTACAAGTCGCTTGGTGACATCTCTGAGGCCCCGAGCTTCACGCCTGGCGCCCAGATCGTCGAACCCCCGTCTGCGTTTTCATCTCCGCCCACCACCAGCAAGCCGACCGAGAAACCCTTCAAGCTACAAGCCCCGCCCACCAAGGCTCGCTCGGCCACCCCCAAGATTGGACAGGGTGCATTCAATAGCCCGGTCAGGACATCCCCCCCTCAACCCAACTTTACTGCCGCGGCCCCGGGTGAGCAGCAGTACGACGCTGTGCCTATTCCTGGCGCGTATGCAGACGCTGTAGTCAAAAGCCCACCCCCGGCACAAACCAGCTTCGGACACAACGCGAGGTGACGTGCAGCATGAGGGTAAAAATAAACATTAGAAAAGTCTAACGACAAGAGAGAGAGGGTTCCTTTTGTTACGACTGGGGTTCGGGTCCACGTGGTGATGACGGGCCGGAAGCTGAACGGTCAGACTTGCTCTTTGCTCTTTTTACTCTCACGACAAATGATATCCCTACTATTAACACGAGAGCAAATTTTGGAGCGAGACTCTACGCACGGCGTTTTTTGTTGACGGAAACTTAACATTTTGGGAACTTCATTTTGGGAATTGGATACCACATGCGGCTTTGAGAGAGAGACTTGCGCCAGGTCTTTCTTGTTTGTTGGCTGAGCCTTCGCTGATATATTCCTCTGTTCTATCTAACTGTAATTATTCTGGGGATTATTCGATATATACGACAACGACAAATACTTGTCAAATATATCATCCCCCACACATTATGGAGAGAGTGTGAAAAAATATATAACTGCTTCTCTTCCTAACTTTCAGATCGGAATCGAACTCGTACTACCTTCGTTACCTCGTGTTCTGATCATGGATGGTTCAGTCCGTAAAGATCACTACCCTTTGCTGTAGGTATGTAGAAGGGCAAGGTATTTACCTAGGTAAGGCCGTAAGAGACAACACACATTGGTGACATACACCTGGTCAAAATGGTACGACTGGGGGATTCGAGTTACATCGGATTCATCTCGCTTGCAGATTACAATTACCTATAATTTTCATTCTCTCCAGTCCCGTCCCGTCCCTCCCTGCCATCACCTTCCCAAGGCCAGAGAGAAAATTGAGCGATTTTTCTAAGGACACCGCACTACGTATGTGTCTGTCATTATTCATTGGCTTATAGAACACGTTCTGCAATGTAAAGATACCCGACCGACAGGCCTACCTAGTGCATCTGTACAGACAGCACAAACGGACACAGGAACAGATGCTGCTGTTCGTTGGAGTTGGGGTCTAATGCGTCCCTGCACCTGCATTGCGCCTCACTTTTCGAAATAGCTATGTACCTACCTACATAATCAATCAGTCGATGGGATACTTACCTATCGTGTGTTTCTTGGACATTACCTACGTACCTTTTTCACCTACCTGTTTACAATACTTATTTTAGATGTTTAATGTTTAATGTGTTACTTTATGATTATTTTTTATTTTTTTATTAGCAAGCAAACTGGATCCATTTTCCATGCAACACACACACTTTTGTTTTGAAACAGAGCCGGACGGGTAGTTTGAGCCCGGGCGACGGATGGCTGGGACGGCTGGCCTGCTTCCCGTGCCCGGCTGTGTTCGGAACCAGAGAGCCGGGTTCCTCCGGCTCAGCTTTTTGCTGAATGATGTCTTGGTGTGATGTTCAGGTTGTGTGGCTGTGCGATAACTTGTCAAGGACTGATGGTGTTTGTCAACGTAGTAAAGCCGTAGTCACCTATGTTCCTGTTATTTGTTCGTTTTATTTTAAACTTAATCTGTCCATTTATTTACCTTTTTTGGTCCGAATGTACCAGGTATGTATGTTGTTCTTGGGCCTGTTGTATGCTGTACGGAGTGATGACAGAGAACAATTTTGGCCAAGTTCACACCAGGTTAACCTAGACAGCTGGCAGTCAGCTGCCAGAAATTGGCGGATCTGATCTTAATCAGATGTAATATGTGGGTCATGACTTTTGAAGCTCTCGAAGCTTGTATTACCGATATCATCCAAGAACTTCACGCTCAAAGGAAGACGCAGACTTACTACATTTCATTATCAAAATACTTGCCACTCATTCTGTAGACATATAATAAGATATAGTACTTTCTTACATATCTTCGATTCCCTCAAAACAAACAAGTCAAATCCCAACCCCTTGAAGGGAAGGAAGAACAATCGCAAAAGCCTGATCACATCCATCGCGGCCACCTTGTTTTCTACGCAAACCCGACTTCCAGCCACAGCTATGATGAGAGCGGACACAAGAATAGCTCTTAAATTAGCGAGTCGAAGAACCTATAGCTCCAAGCCGCCACGAGGGCCCAACACAACGGTCAAGTTCTGGCCGTTCATAGCTATCATCGTCATTGGAACTGGCGCCTTTGCGTACGTGAGCAAGATGAGAGCCGGATCAGGGTGAGTTTTCAACCTCATTTCTTGGTTTCATTGATATCTTCAAGCCTGGACCTTGTACCTATCTACTTGTACTTATGAGGGAAGCGGGCTGGGCTTGCTGAGGTTGAAAGATGTCATATTTCTTGTGTTTTTACAAATTCATTCATAAATGTTGCTTATATGGTGATGATGAGATAACTTACGCGTAAGATGCTGTCTGTCTTATAGTCGCGCCCCTATTGCACGGAATGAGATTCCTAATAAGTAAGTAAGACCCTACTATCTATTCCAACCCCTAGCGAGATTCTTTACCTCCCTTCCCCCTTTTCACTAGTATGTTTGTCGACTAACGTAATGTGAATGTTAGGATTGATAATCGGTCTGGGATCTAGAGCCTATTGGAGATGGGTGTCTAAGTTGGTCGCATATGCGTACTATGAGCAAGCGCAGACTCAGGGTGTGAAAGGTGGATGTATGCTTCTTCAGATGCCTACTTTAACGCGGACAAGCGGTCTCAAGGGGTCCTCAGGAAGCTCGACCTGAGTAACGTACTTGAAGGGGGGGAGGGATAAAATGTATATAATAGATGTGTAACAAAAGACTTAATAAATCTTATGAAGAATGACAAACAGGAAGGATACAGTGTCTTACTCTACCATCCTTATTTCACAACCCACAAGTTTACTGTCTGTAGATCAAATGATTTCTGATAACACTCAAAACGCGGTGCTTGATGGGTGCTACTTGGTAGAAACTGGCTAATACCTACCACGCGACACTAATATTGCAGAGGATAAATGTAATGGTCCTAAAATGAAAGTCTCGATATATCCCTGCCATGAAGGTGGCATAAGACGTCCAAAGACAAAATGAATGTAAAAAAGGCTACATTTGTACTTATTAAATGTAAAGATCCACGTGTTCACGTGGCTTGAACGTGTGCTGTAAAATCATGATGTATATAGTCGGTGGCTTACATCATTATGCCAGAGGGAATTTCTGCCGTCAGCTGCGCTGTACTGGCCGTTGTAACAAGTGCGGGGCAATTTATTGACAAACAAATTCAAAATATACTTTTTGCCTTTCTTGAAGAAAAGGACTATTTAATTTAATGTGCCTCCTTTTTAAAGTACCTAACCTAGACTAGTCTACAGTTACAATTATCTTGTTTTGGAACTCTCTTGAGCTTTTAGCGTCTCTTTCTAATTAGACTTCCAGCATATTACCTGCACGAAGGAGAAGAAAGAAAGGGGTGACGCAGTGCCCCTCACCTCCGATATTCTGCGAATCAGCTTTTATTTATCAAGGTGCTAATACCAATCAACCCTATTGACCGGCAACCTTTTGAACCCTGACCGACAACAACACCCTGCGGTTGGCCTTACACAAACGACTCGACTATATATATATTTAATATTTTTCACTAGTCCTTTAATCGAGACCCTATCAAAACCTATAAATCAGAGGGAAAGAAGCTTTAGAAACGGAAGGACAAGAAAGAATAGATTGAGAAAACAAAATGCCCGCAATCGACGACCTCAAGAACCGCACGACGCCCGTCTTCTCGGCCGACGACGTGACCGTGCTCTTCGTGCTAGGCGGGCCGGGCGCAGGCAAGGGCACGCAATGCGAGCGCCTGGTGGCCGCGTACGGGTTCACACACCTGTCTGCGGGCGACCTCCTGCGCGCGGAGCAGGACCGGCCCGGAAGCGAGTACGGCGACCTGATCAAGGACTACATCAAGAACGGGCTGATCGTGCCGATGGAAGTGACTATTGTGCTTCTCGAAAACGCTATGCGAGCCGCCATGTCCAAAGCCCCCGATGCCTCCACATCAACATCAACATCTACAGCTACAGCTACAGCTACGAATAAAAAGGGCAAGTTCCTGATCGACGGTTTCCCCCGCAAGTTCGACCAGGCCGTGAAATTCGAGGAGGCCGTCTGCCCGGCCAAGTTCGTCCTCTTCTACGACTGTCCCGAGAAGGAGATGGAGCGCCGACTGCTCGAGCGCGGCAAGACCAGCCGTCGCTCCGACGACAACGCCGAGAGCATCCACAAGCGCTTCCGCACCTTTATCGAGACGAGCATGCCCGTCGTCGAGTACTACGAGAAGCAGGGCCGCGTCGCCCGCATCCGCGCCGATGTCCCCCCCGACGACGTCTTCCGCGCCACCCAGGCCGAGCTTGTCAAGCGGTTAGGCGAGAACTTCTGAAAAACCTGTGAAAGAGCGAGCGAGCGAATGACGTCTAGTGGTATGGTGGTTGCTGAGTCTATACACACTCCCTTGATTCGAACAAACGTAGATGTGTGGTTATAGAGCAGGACAGCAAGGCAGAAAAGCCCTAAGTGATTTAAGATAGAAACCACGGGCTGCAACGGAGTAATTGTTGGTTCGTCGTCTAGATAGCGTTTCACGGGTCATGAACATAGAAATCACACGAGTTTTAAACTATTTTTTTTGCTCATAAGGGCTCTTATGCGTGTTCTAATAGATCCACCCACCTTCTATGCTTTATTGGGAGTTCGACACGACGGTCGAAATAAGGCGGTATTCCACTTCTACAAAAGAACCCTTGGATCACCCCGTCAGGTTCAGGGTGGATATGGGGAATGCATCATCTTTACATCCCCCGGATGCCACAACCTGGACATCGCATAATTTCATTAACAAAAGCCTTTTCCGCATCGCCATACCGGACGCCAAATGACCTTTCCCGATGCAATCAACTGAAAGCTGACAACTGCATAAGGCGACAAAAACCCAAGATAGAAGATTTAGTCATCATCGTCGGTCCGTTCCTTACGTGGGCCGCGCTCACTCCGATCACCGCCAGGCCGTCTTCGATCGCCACCAGATCCCATCCCCGTATTGGTCAACTTACGTTCGACCTCTTCTAAATCGCGTTTTCTCTGGGCCTCTAGGTTCGCCTGTTCCTTGCGAAGTGTGGTGGCGACCTTGTTAAGCGTGTCTCTCCATGTGTCCACGAGATCGCCTAGTTGGCGCCACTGCTTCTCGCCAAAGACTCTGTATGTCGTCCGGTGAACGAGGAACACCTTCTTCTGCTGTGACATTCTACCCTCGACCAATTGAGCACGAATTACATCAATTATCCATAATTCCACCTCTTCCAAGGAAATCTGGAGTGCCTTGGCAATATCGGCATAGGGGATTTCACGTGTCTGTGTTCGGGCTGCCAGAGAGGCAAATGTGAGCAGCCGCATTTTTGTCTGGAGCTTCTCTAGATCCAAATGCTCCTTCTCTACGAATCCTTCGTGCTCTTCCCTGAACTGGTTGTAGTCCTCTAAGTCCTTCTCGGCGAAAACGGTCAATAGCTCGAAGTATACAGGGTGTGTCTCGGAAAGAGCTTGGACGCAGGGTACGCTAAGAAGATCTTGGAAATCGTATTGTTGGCTAGAAAGAAGGGAAGTCTTCACGGCACGTAGGGCGATCTTCTGCGCTTCTTCGGATTTTACTTCGTCATCCTCGAACGTGCGCAGCGCTTTCAGGATGTATTGATACGCGGTGCTGTCGTGGTAGTTGCGTTAGTCACGCTCGTAAAATTGCAACAGATCTTAGAGAGTATATATGAAGCACTTACTAAGAATCACCGGCTTCCTGAGCCGTCTCAGCGATCGCCTCATATGCCTGACGCTGATCGTCGGAGTCGGTCTCCCAATCTTCCATCCAGGTATCGAGGTTCTTTAGGTAGGGCTTAAGGTTCTCGAACATGCCGTGGAATTTGAGGAACCGTAGGATAGCCATGAAAACGTTGAATCGTAGCTCATTATCGGGCTTCAGCATGTTGAAGATAGTGGTGAGGACGTTTAGGGCTAGACCAGGGCCGTTGATTGGTGAGGATGTGACGGGCTTCATAAGGTTGTCGCAGACGCGGGGGAGGAACATTTCGGCCTTGTCGCTCTGAAGGACGAGGTAAACGAGGAGGTTGTAGGCGCCAGCAAATTCCTTCTCGGGAATTGAATGCAGTGCCGGGGAGGCGATGATAAGCTTCTTAAGTATGTCGTCTTTCTGCTTCTTCTCAATGAAGGGCTTAACCTCATCGCTGATACTTAGGAAGTCGGCCATCTCCTGCGCCAACTCCTCGAAGCTGCCGTCAATGAAGACGAGCTGGGGTTGGTGAGGGCCCGCCATTCTGCCTTGGGATGTTTGGTTCCTAGTAATTCCTGTTGGTGTGCAGTTTTTTGTCTTTTGATTTACTAGAGTCCAAGTCCTCTTAGCTTTTTGAGGCGGCGACCACGGTTTAGATGGCGACGAACTCGTAAAAGGTCGGTCGACTGAGGATGTTCGTGGGGGTCGAATCCGTAGGGTCGGGCGGACGATATTGCGAATTTTGTGACTATTGCTCCTTCAGAAAAGAGTGCTTGGGCCAAGGAGGGGCATTGATTTTTTGACAATCCAATCGTTAAAAGGAGGGCCCCTCCTAAAAGTGGCCGCTCTTTTCGTGGGTAGTCTGGCTTACATAATTCCGATAATGAGCCGTGGGCGTACCGATAAATGCATAATAATAGATTAGGCGAGTCTTATCACCTAATTGAGTATTGGGTTTTCAGCGTTTATCAGCATACTATCCCTACCACCACATTTACCTACCTATGGTTCGTCCATTTTGTCGATTCTCTCGTCGACATGCATTTGTGCTGAACTGGCCAGCAATCACGCTTTCTGAGATACCTCACTCCGAAGCACTTGATGCGCGGACAAATGCAGCCCTTACCGATATCTATCAAGGGCGTAATAATCAATTGTGGTATCCCTAGGAGTAAATAGGTCTTGCGTAGAAAGGCTACGCAAAAGTTTATAAGAGTTCTAGGTACTATTCAGTATGTTCGTCGATACTTCATCCTAGCTTTGGACCTATTATCTGCCTCAGGTTGATAGGTGGAGAACAAGTTGGTTCGAAATGTCGTTGTTCGCACAACTTTGGTCTGACAGACAGATGTTCTTCGGGCATCATAGGCTCAGACTACCAATGTCAGACGCCCCTTTTTTCCAGCGCGCTCTGTCTGATACTAGGATTGCCTGGCGATGTGAAACAAACCGTTTGCTCACTCGCTTACTTTGTACTGATATTACTATTAAGTACTTATAAGTAGTGACCCGGCTGGCAACGATTATATTTACATAGGTACATATTTTAAATTTGTAGTAATTCATATAATATCTCCCCGTATTTTGGAGCCGTAAGGTGTCTTAGAGGAATCGATATGGAGTCTCGATCATGGCACTTTGCGAATTGCGTTGCTTTGGCGCTTAATCGTTGCTATTGGTACAAAGTTGGTTGCTGTTACCTAGCAGACCCGCAGCCTCGGCGGTCCGCGTTCCATGCCCCGCGGCACACGATCGTAGACTGGGATTTAATAGGTTAAAGTGAATTCAAGTCAACACGTATTAGCCATGGTCGATGATACAGTATGAACATTATGCGTCCCCCGTAATTCCGATAAGTCTTTACAGTGGAGGGAGTGGAACGAGGGCTGTTAGTATCGGACAAAATATCAAAGGGAGCGATGATGTCCGAGCGAGATAGGACGTTTTGTCTGTGGTGTGGCTTTTCTTGGCTTATGAATTCCCGATTGATTCCTCGAAAAGTAAAAATCTTGAGACGAACCGAGGCTCTATGATGAAAGCGCATGCGTGAGAAAAGTTGCCCGGCTTTTTTTGGAGGATCCTTGAGAAAGCAACCACGCGCTCCTGACGGACTTACACAGACCAGTCGTTACGGTTACAACGTCCCGATCTGCAACCGCTCAAAGAAAGACGGGTTCGGATTCTGCCAGTTAGCGCGACAGCGAACAAATCATTAAGAACACAAAAGACCGACCTGCGCTTGTTTATTATCGCGGTCGCAACGCGCAAGACTGACTCTCCAATTGGATGACTGGCAAGAGGAGGCTTAAATAAGTCATATTGACTGAATGCTGCTGAACTAAGCTTGATTGAATAGCCACAGCCTATCATCCAAAAAAGAGCCAAATAACGCTCTTGACACTCGTTGTGCATTCCTGATATTTTTTAATCCCTTCTTCAAACTCATTTCTGCAGGGACACACATGCGCTCTCATAGCCAAATTCTACAACGGTATATAGCAAAGTTCCACTGCATCGAAGTGCCCTTTCACAAATCCACGACCGAATTCGAGCAGCAAAACTGATAACGAGTCGTCCTAGCCTTCGTGTCGGTCGGACCAGTTGTCGCACCAAGAGTTTATAAGACAGGTCGAAACGGAAAGTCTTTACAGAACGACGAGTGTCCAGAGCTCAAAGAATAGCTGGCCCCGAAAGGCTCGCAATCCCCCAATCATGTGGGATCGGTTTCGACCGAAGGATGGGGCGGCGGCTCCCTTCAATAGGAAAAAGTTGGAAGCATGGCAAAAACTGCACTCATCGTCGGCTACGCCAGCAACTCGAGGAGTTAAGGGAGGCAATAGCCAATACCAATACGCGGTTCGGGGTGGCCCAGCACCGAGGAGACCTCCGAAAGAATTCGACAATCCACCCGAACGGTGAGTTGAATACTTCTCTTTTCTGTTCTCTCGTTTCCCTGCCCTTGGTTCTTTCGCCCCCTTCATACCAACAGTTCCCCCTAATTTCTCCGGCAAGGGACCGTGTGCGAAATTTGCGGTAGCAGTGGGCAATCACGACTTTGGTCCTTCGTTGGTCTATTGTGCATATATCTATTGTGCATATATGTCCATATATTCACATATATTTATATGCATTTGCTTCTGATTATTGGGATACCTGTTGCCCCCAAGTAGCAGAAATGCAACAGCAACAGTACCAACAGAACCGGAACCAGGATCAGGACCAGTCGGCTTTTCCGTCGAGCCAAGGCTCCAGACGAAGCTGAACAGACATAGTTGTGTTTGCTGTCGAGAAAGAAAAGAGTGTTTCGTCACCGCTTCCTTTATTATCCAATCTCCCGTTGATTGATAACTCTTTATCCCCGACCTTCAACGGCCGGGGAAATTACAATGGACGGATGGGGAATCTGGTGTACTGCCTGGTCCTTAATTTAGAAGAGGATGGGGCGCTACCAGGGGACAGCTGCAGTAGTGTACTGCAGTAGCGCTGCACGATTCACTGTTTTGATTACTCTATTAGGTGGGCTGAGCCTGGAATCACCGTCCCTTACGTACTCCCGAGGATCGACAATTCACTAACAAGCAGCACCTTGATTCAACCCTACCTCTATATCGCACCTGTTCGTTCGCTCGTCATACATAGCATGATGGTACTACCTATGCATGCGGCCTCTCCTTGATTGATTTCAATGTATCACTACCTGTCTCTCGTACTTGCTTGATTTCTCCCCGGACTTTCTGCAGTTGTTCTGCTATTTTATCAGGAGATCGGGACACCCCACTGGTACAAGAGACCGTCTTGTCCATGGACTCCCATTTTATTCTGTCAAGATGCTGACACCGCGACAATCCAGTGCGCAACAGAACTCCAACGCTTATCTGGCAGCGCCGCCTGTGCAGCCGCCTCCCGCTGGCCGAGGTGCTCAGCGAGATTCCATCTATGGCCGCCCAGCGTCGTCCATCTATTCGCAACCCTCGCCAGAGGCCGCTGTCTTCGCGGCGCAACAACTAAGAACTGACATAGACCATCCAGACCCGCTCGAAATCTCGCCACCGAGCTCGCCCGACATTGCGTCGCCAAGGGAAGGGTAAGCATATTTTTGTTCTGCCTGCGCATCGTGACATGGGACATGAACGAAACCAGTGACTGCGGGGCAAGACACAAGGGGTTGTAGTAGTGTGTAGCAGTGAGTTGGTATGATGTGATCTCGAATAGGCAACCCAATGACACCTGTCTTCAGTCGAAACCATGGCGGAATGGATGAGACATTGCATTCTTACGCGCGGAAGGTCGCACGCTGAGCAACTGCGAAATTTCGGACATTTTATTGCATGGCGCTGATCTCATACGTTGCTTTTAGGCCATACCCTGGTGATGTTTCCCCCATTGATGATAGTCCGGACATTTCCCAGTTCACTAAGCAGCGTCCTGCGGCTCCGACAAGAATCGAACCCCGTAGTAACATACCTCAGATGCGTCGCGAGCGGAGGAAGAACTCGGATGCTGCCATGCAGACTTTCCTCGAGGCCAAGGCGCGCGAACGAACTACGCCGCCCCGGCCGTATGGTCACGATGTTCGATGGGATCCTAGGACCGGGGAGCCTACAACGAGTACAAAAGGCCGCCCATCCCAGGTGAACCCGCAGGAGTATGTGCAGGGTCTCTCCGGCCGGAATGAAATAGTAACGCCAGAGCCGCAGAGTAGACCCGAACCACCGAATCCAACCGCCTTCCGCGACCGTCTACGTCCACTACGCCAAAGTAGCGCCAGCCCTCAGCCTGAGCCAGCATCGCGTCCGGGGTGGCGAGGAGCCAGTGGACGGGCGCCTCTTATTCCATCAGTAAGGGATAATAAGAATGTTGCGCCGTTGAACATTCCGCCCAAGAACATGAAAAGGGGTGGGCGGAACTTTCCGGTGTTGTCGCCTGCTGAGTCCACTGGATCTGAAGCAGCTTCGTCACCGCGAGAAACCGGTCCAATAAGCCCACCCCCTGAAAATGCAAAGGGCAGTCAGTTCCAGCCGACGGTACCTTCAACACACCCGCAGTCGCCAAATATCGTCTCAAACACACAATCAAGCCCTTCCGCTTCGGCATATCCAACTCCTATCTCAGAAGATCCTGTTCGAGCAAGCCGGCCGCCAGTGCAAGAACAATTCATTCGGTCTTCCTTTAAACCACCGCCCTTGCAGATCCCTTCGAATGAGAAGGCCATACGCAGGAAACCGGCGAGGCCCTCGGGCGGTCATCACCCTGAACCTTCTACAGCTTCCGAGTACTCCCAGGATGGGAATGTTCCCCAGAGACTTTCCGCTAGCGAACCCCCTGCAGACTGGACACAACCACCGTCCCGCTTTAGCATCACAACGTATGCGACATCGAACCGTACGTCCACCCCCCAGCTTGGTGTCGACGATGATGCACCACCCTTACCGACACCACCACAAGCAAATACGCCCACACGTGCCCCAAAGCCCCCGCCAGTGTCAATCCTTGATCGTGGACGGCCTATCGTCTCAGGCTACGAAGGTTCGCCGCAGTTAACGCCCACGGAAGCCGTAAAGATCACTCTGGACTCGCCGTATTATGCTGCATCGCCCACAACGACCGTACCCATAAAGCCCAAACCCTTTGGGGTTCAAAATATCAAATTGAGGGAAATGGCCGAGAAAAACCGGTCAAGTATCAGCATAGCGTCTATTTCCTCGCTTGAAAAGTCGCTTCCTCCGGCACCGCCGGAAGCTTCCGCCAAAGACCGAGTAACGGAGCTTAACGCGCAGCTCGAGGCGTTGGCGAACAGGCGCATCAACATCAACACGGCGATTCGGAAGATGACGGAGATGATGCCGACGGACAATATCCTGGCGTCGGATGCCGTCGTGCGGAAGCGGGAGGCGGAGAAGCGCAAGGTCGAGACGCTACGGGCGGAGCTGGCGGATGTTGAGCGACAGTCCTATGAGCTGGGTCTCAAGCTCCATCGGGCCTACAAGCGTCTGGATCGGGACGCCGAGTACGAACCTACGACTCTCTGGGTTCGGAGGGTTACAGGCTAGCTTGCGACCATGCTTATGGCAGGGAAGATATTTGCGAGAGACAGTGTATGATATGGTATTACTGAAAATGGGGTTTCAAGCTTCGCTCTGGCAACAAGACGGAAGAGTAGCGAAATTCGGTCCAGTACGCGAGATACTTAGGTCAACCACAGCCGGTTCATATTACCACCGATCCGAACAGACGCTTAATGCACCTACTGGATCATACATATTGCAATTAGGCTTTTCCTATGACCGGGATCTTCCCAGTTTGGCAATGCCCAACGCTTATACATTCAACTCATCCACACCTTGCTTTACGTCCCTCTAAGCCTGTTTTTCTTTTCACCGACTGACTCTTACCGATCCTTGCCCCCTGCTACCTACCCGCCATTGAACAAGCTAGCGTTCGACTACTAGGAGAAGGAAGGAAAACATGACATAACGCGGGATACCGCTAACCCTACAAAGAAGTCGAGAGAAAAACATAGATTTCGGAATGAACAAACGGGTATGGTGTGGTAGGGTGTGATAAGAGCGCATGAAGAAAGTAAACGAAGGAATAAAAGAAAGAAAGAAGAGACTAACCTTGGCGGAAGAGAAGTAAGAAAGAAAGAGAGAAGTGACTTAACACGCGAGGTTGTATGCGTGTGCCCCCCCTTTCCGTACTGTACGATGGTGTAGGAGACATTTTTAGATTTCTAGCAGGGCGGCCGTCTAGACAAGAGCATAGGCGAGGCCGGGGTGAGGGAAAGGGGTAGGGACAGACGGATAAGTCATTCATGGCGTGTCGTGGTATTTTTGTTGTCTGCTTGACCTACACTACCTAGTTTGCTTTGCTCGATACGATACCTCAATTGCGAATTGCGAAATGATTTTGTTACTTTCGATATTCTTTGTGCTCCGGTCCTAGTCGCATCAGTGCAAATGTCATGCACGTAAGGCCAGAAAAAGCGTTTGTTCTTCATGATCAAAGTCAAAGCACACAAGCGTGGTAAATATCTACTACCTCGTAAACTTAAGCTAAGCTAGGTAGGTTAGGTACTTAGCTTTCCGGTCCTGTATAGGCAAACGCGTCCTATCTAAGCAGTATCTGGGCCAGGTGACGTAGTAGCTAAAATTGACGGACAAAGCCAATTATCTTCGCATGCTGCAAGTGATTATAGCCCGATTAAAAAGCCAGAGAATTAGTGTTCGCCTTGTGTAGCAAGATAGTAGGCAATTAATTCATCGCAAAAGACCCCGAACCTCCATTTTCGCTGTCACTTTTCCTTGTTCCCCCCTTTTCCCCAGTAGACGCCCTTCCAAACGGAAATAGATATAAAATATTACAATAGTCTCTCAACTTTGTACGACCAAAGGAGAACGCTATAGATGCGGCAAAAGGACTACTTCGCCACCCCTCATGAGATTTTCCTCGTCGGTGGGAGAGTAGCGGGGATCTCTTCATCGGCGTCACTACCGTCGGAGGAGTCATCCAAGAGCAAAGGCGATAATGCCGAACCGTTCCGGTGGGTATTCGGCGTGCCGGCCTCGGGCTGACTGGGCTTTGCAACATGTGACGAGACCCTGTACCCTTTCCGCTGCAAAGATGAAAGACTAGTTCGCGACGCTTGTTGCTCGGAAGAAGGCGATTGGGTTCGCAGCTGGGAGTTGGTTGGGTCGGTGGTAGCGGCCGTTGCCAATGATCCATCTAAGCCGGAGCCCATTTCCGATACGGTGAGATGGTTGGTCGGGGGTGGAATAGGTGTATGCGACTGCAGAACACGACCAGCGGTGGGGGAATTACGGCCGTAGATATCTGCCCCATCGTCGCTTCTTCGGCGCTTATTAGCCGTCTCCGAAGTTGGATCTGGAGACCCAGCAAGGCCGTGTTTGATGCCCATGCGTACCCTTTCACTGTCTATCTCCTGCTGCGTCCGTCTCTTTCGTAGTCGGACACCGTATTTCCTCCGTATTATGCTCTGCTTCGTACTGAAAGAATTTTGCAAGGACCCTATTCTAATTTCCCGCTGAAAAGGGTCTTCCAAGGCTTCTGCCTCCCTAAAGCGGGGTGCGTGGCTTAACTCAGCCTGGCGCAGTTCGTCTTCCAGTGACGCTCTTTGCTCAGGGTTGAGATGCGCATACGGGTCATCTTGGGATCCTGGAGTGCTAGTGCGCTCGATACGGGACGACCTAGGAGTCGAGGAAGGCTGAGATGGTAGCTGAGATGACGGCGGCAAGAACGAGTTGCTATGGATGGGGAGCTGCGATGTTGTCTGTGTTGGAGGCCACTCAGCGACCGGCGGAGGCCGGGATTTCGGCGTTGGCCGAGCCATCGCATGCGCACCGCAAACTGCGTTCGCTTGGTGCTGTCAGAGATTGTTAGCACATGACGAATGGAAGAAAAGAGAGAATATGGATATCCTACGTATTGCTTGCCCATTTTGGTAGTAAAATTAGCTCCACAGTGATCGCACGTTATGTTACTCATGTTCTCCGCCGGTTGTTGAAGGCATAGTTGCTTCTTAACATGCTATTTTGTTCAATTAGCTCGAAATAACGAAAGGGTGGCTATAAACCATAACTCACATATTCATAAGGCGCCGTCTCTGTAAACTTGCGCCAGCACTGTTTACATTGGAGGTCAACAGGAGGTGCCTGTGGATAGGCTTCGGGGGGCTGATAAAGAGGAGGCACAGGAGCAGGCTGAGGCGATATATATTGAGTCGACGCCGGGTCTGAGCCAAAGTTCAAGGTTGATTTCAGAGCTGGCGCCGGGACTTCCCGCTGGACTACCGGCACCACATCCTCTTGCTGATCCTCTAAAACATCGCTGTTTTCATATCCTAGCCTTTCGGCCCGAGCAAGAGCATTTATCAAGGAACGAGCATCAATAGTCTTCAGACGCCGCTCTAGCGCCCTATCGAGAAACTCATCGCTGCATTTGTCGAGAAGTGCCCCAGAAATAGCATCGATATCTTGTGTCGTCAAATGAGCTGCAATTTCAGCCTTGGCCTCTGTGACTAGATTATTCCCGAAGTCGCGTACCGCGCGACGCATAATGATGCCATTAGCGTGATGTATCGTCGCGTTCAGCTATCGAGAGAATTTTTTATGTTAGATATATATCCCATACATATATATATATATACCAATAGAGAAACGAGCGAAACGGGACGGCAGAAACAGAAGAAACTAGAGTCAACAAGCACCAAGGTAAACTTACAATGAAGGCGTGGTGAAAGTCGCTCCCCATTATGCACTTTTCCCACTTATCGCGAACGATTCTCCTCACAGCCTCAGGACATGACTGCTGAACGGCGTCCGCTACGAGAGACAAGTCTCTCTTAAACCTTGGGACTCGAGTCTGATGGTCATTATCCGGAGATGCGAACCTAATCATGACGCCATTAGCTTCCTGATGAGGTCGGCGAATCTGCGTGGCCTGTGCAGGTGGCGGTGTCGAAGCAAGTGAAGCAAGTGGCGTAGGTGTAGCATTGGGCAACGGAATCGGATGCAGATGAGCTCGGGGAGATTGCGAATGTGATGGCGGTTCAACAAGTGTCGTTTCCTGCATATTTGCTGGTGGTTGCGCCTGCTGCTGTTGGGAAACCATAGTCGACACTGGCTGTGCTGGCTCTGTTGTAGGTTCATGCGTAGGCACATGGGCAGGCGCAGGCGTTTCGGAGGTGGGAGCCAAATGTGATGATACAGAAGATGCTGTGAGATCTTTTGAGGCGACTGCTTCTTTCTCTGTCTCATGGGATTGAGCTGCGCGAGGCACAGTCTCTACTCCCTCCATCGGGTCGGCTGCTGGAGTCGACGTCTCATCTTGGTGCTGCGCAGAAGCCGCGGTCACCTCCATCTGTTGTAGAGTTCTAAAATTCGCTTTGACGATTTCAAGTCTCTAGGCACTAATATTCACGCCTTTTGATAGCACGCGTGATTTTTGACGCGATCGTTGGCATGCAGCTCGAGTATAGTTGCTCTTTGAGCCTGGGTCTGCGCAGACCAAGTTTTGCAACAGCTGATTGAGGGTTTAATTGTAAGATCTGGTCTTGTGAAACCACGCGTTGCCTTTTAGCACAGCTTGATGTGAAGATAGATAATGTGTGAGATATGCAATTCTTGGTGGAAGGGTAGGTGTGATTGAAGAGGGTCTCCCTGCTCACACCATGCACCAAATGCAACCGCCACAGATGCCGTGGCAATAAGATATTTTTGATCCTGTAGTCACTTCAGACTTGGGATGATAGGCAATCTGACGACAATAAGGTGAGGCAGTATGTTGGCAGGCTTCTTGGGACAGAGGAGAGGCAAAGTGAGGTGTAAGTACCTAACTAATAAAGAGGTTTAGTTAATCTTTTTTGTTATTTTTTTATTAGTTAGCGTTAACTAATCAATAAAAAACTAAAGGCAAGGGCAATTTATATGCATAATTTAAACCTAATTTATAGACCGCCCCACTTGTAAAGTTATTTACTACTTAATAATTAGTCATATTAAAGCATTTTATTACTTACTAGCTGCACCTACCTTACTAACTGCAGAGGTACAACAGCACATCATTATTGTACTACCTAGTGTACCTAGGTAGCATTCCACAAAAAGATCCTAACATTCACCTACCCATCGCAAGTAGTATAAGCACTGTAGGAAGTTGCACTTGTGCTATGTAACGGTGTGTATAGGTCTTGCCATACATTCACATGCTGCCTCGAGCTACAAGCATGTATGTACCATAATACATGTACAGATATAAGCATGTGAATACCTACTATGTATGTTTGTGTGTTAAGGCAGTAGGTTAAAGTCCGGGTAATTGAGCAGATTATCCTTGCTCCTGATTACTTATTCTAGACCAGCTTAAATATGTTATTGGCTGGCATTTGCTGCATAAGCATGCAAAATCTATAAAACATGACACGTAGACTCTATACACGGTCTAGTATAGTTCAGTCGCACGTTATTTTGCAGTATTGCACAATTCCATTAAGCGTTAAGTACTGCTATAAGCTCCTGGAATCTAACCTTTAGTGTGCTATTGTAAGGTGAGAGAAAGCCACTATGCACGCTATAAGCACCCTAACTAAGTGAGGTGCACTTCAAAATATAGTTTCCTTAGCAAGGTACTTAGATCGTACGGGCCTTCAGGTCTTGGCAGAATGTGTGATTTTGTCGACATCCCTTGAACTCATTAAAATATGTGTATCTAATAGGCGTACATAATAGGCCAGATACTTCATTCTATTCTCACCTGAGACAATATTATTTTCTGTTTCCTTATTGCATTCCTTTTTCATGACGCCATGGCCCACCTACTGTCCAAATTCGAGATAACTCAAGGTACCTAGGTAGGCCTGCCACTTCCCAAAAGGATGCATAACATCGGTCCATATGTTATCAGTATCATGACTACTGCACGCATCAGGTGTATTCACGGACTGCAGGTATTGAGACCCCGTTTTGATGCTTTGCTTGATTGCAAGCATTGTCTGCCTCTCTTTGGGTGACCCTTAACGATCAAATGACGGTTGGACATCACAGTATTACTGACATATATACAGTAGAAATTGAGGCGGCCCAAGAATCTAGTTCGGCATGTTGGCCCCTTTTACAGTCTTTGCGATCAAGCCCATCCTATCCACGATCATCATGTCCAATCCCGCACGTGCTTGCGCCTGAGAAAAAACTTAGTCAAATAGCCAGTTCTATGCCGTATCGTGAGAGTGGTCAGGGCACAAAAAGACCGCATGTATGAGCGTAAAAAAGAAACTTACCATCGCGCCTTCAGGATTGTTGTTTCTTGGTCCGTACGATGCACACTGCGGTGAAGCACATATAGCGTCAGAAGCTAGGAAGAGATGAGAGGGCTATGGCGATCAGGTACTACTTACTACGAGACCGCAGCTCTTCACATAGCCTATTAACCTGGGACAGAGGAGAAACGGCTCAGACGCAGAGACGATTCCTGCAAGGTTCCAGCGCTTTGCGAATTGGACCGCAACCTGAATACTTGTCGCTCGCTTCTCCACGTCTGTCATCGGCAGCTTCCCCGCGTTCGTGATGAACATGACGGGATATGCTTTTTGCTTCAGCGACAGCAGAATGTATACCTCTGGCGTGATCGAAGACAATATGATCGGCCGGTCGCGCCTGTGAAGATGTACTTGCTTCAAGGTTGTGTCAACAAAAAGATTGAACTCAGCGCGATCGGGGCCACGCCTGCGTCCACAGTCTCGTGGAACCGCGGGTATTCTGGCGGTCGTCAGCCTTTGGCAATAATCTGCCATGACGCCTATATGGAGACTCACTGATCTCGATATTGAATCCAACTGTATCTGGCACTTTATGAAACAGGTCCTTTAATGTAGCGAGGGGTTGTTGTATACAGCCCCCCCGAGTGTTTGCTTTCATTCCTTTGCTTTTGAAGTCTACTGTATGTTGCAATCGGCTTCGAATTTGGGAGACGCCCGTATCCTGACCACAACCTAGTGATTGGGACCTTGGTCTAGTTAGGCTAGGGGATGAAGCACCGGCATCCCTCTGGCCGGCTTTCAATGCTGACGAGGCACTCTGCACGCTGCTAGTGTACTTGTACTGGTCAACAGTTACATCGTGGATGGGGATGTCGGTCCCAGATTCGCTCAATGAGAAGTCGCTACTCGCTGTCAGGGTCTGGGTATCTTTCAATCTCCAGAAATACCAGAAAAACAGGCGTTTGGCATTTGTTGAATGCCCGCAGTACGTACTGATAGACAACCGATTCAAGGTCTCGAGTGACTTGGGTGTCTACGAAACGTCAGCATATGACCCTGAGGCCACGAAGAGAAGGTAAGTCTAGTACCAAACTATGAATGATAAGTTTGCTAGGTTACGACATAGGTGGGATGTTCCATACTCACCTCTATAAAAGAAGCGCCCGCATCGGCGGCCGCAAGGAACGACTTGCCATAGTTAGCTTTCGAGTCAAATAGACCATTAAGAAGGGCCCAAACCTCCACAGTATTTCCCCGATCTGGAGATAGTCCCGAGTAACAACATTCTGTCCGAAACCTACTTAAGTTAATGGAGAATTCCCAGCAGCAGAATGTGGCAGCCAATACCTCTGTGCCCGACCAATGCCACCTCCTTATGACCTGTATTTTGGCCGGAAACCCTATATTTTTGGCGACTGAAGGTCGGGGAAAGGCTGGACGATCACATAAGTGAATACGACCGACCCAGCGATATTGAAACTGTCACTATCTAACAGAGATATAGTATGTTCTTTGACCAAGCTCTGTCTTTGTGGTCCGAATAGCAGCTTGTTGCTGTCTAAGATGGTTACACTGCCGCAAACTTTGAATCCAAGACATAGGTCAGTACCCTGTGGAAAATTGAAAACAAGAGGTGCATTGGTCCTGTCATCCAGGATGGGAAGTCGTATCTCTTGAGTCTTCCCAACTTCAGATATCTCTAACTAGAGTCGCAACTTGTTTGGTCCCCTATATTCTGATAAGCAGTCTTTGAGCTGGACTACCGGCACAGGTCGGCCAATTTGCATTGAGCCTAGATTCACAACGACAGTCATATCCTTTTCTTTCTTCGCGCCGCCGATTCCCACTCCCCGTTCTCTCGGATTCGTAACATAGGACAAGGCTTCGGGCACCTTAGCGAATTTGTTGTCACCAGCAACATGCAAGAGCTCAGCGATGGCAAAACAGCCTCGGTACATAGCTACCTCTCTCACAGCCCAACCTAAGTAGTCCGCCACAGATAGATCTGCACTATACTTTATTAAATACTCGACAGCTTCCACATAGCCACGCACAGCCGCCTCAAATATCGGCGTCCACCCTCGAGGGTGCAAACTCGAGTTTAAGTCTGCTCCAACCTTAAGCAATAAAGAGGTAATCTCGATTTTACCTTCGCGGGAGGCTATATGAAGAGCAGTCATCTCATAACAAGATTTGAGATTGATATCAGTGACCATGCCTAACAGCTGACGGACATCATTGATAGACCCGAGCTTCACTGCAACGCCAAGACAAATGACCAGGGTGTTTTGGTAAGATGAGGTTTTGAGTGTATCTCTATCCTCTTTTACCGAGTCGCAAAATAGTTCTACGACAAGAGAGTGTTTGTGAGCAATGGCATAATGCAGAGGCGTCACCTTTGAGGAGTCAGGGGTAAAGATAAATTCAACCATAGACGATTCCCTTCCTATCTCTTGCATCTTGTCGAGGGCCTCCCGGCACCATTGGTACAGACCATGCTTTGCGAGAAAATGAAACATCGACCCTTCGCCGGATCCCGTCATGAGGAGTTTCTTCGCCATCGAGGGCCCTAGAAGTTGAAGTATACGGAAGAAGACATCGAGAGCAGATGAGGTGTCTGGTAGATGCTGGTGTGACACTGACCCTGGTGCAATGGTAGAACCGGTCTCGGGTGCCTCGAGGTCATGCAGATGAACAGTGGCTACAAGCTGCACACTATCATGTCCTATGTTAAGACGTTTGTCCAACAAGAGAGTACGAATAACCCTAGAGGCAATATGTTCTAGCAGCATTAAAGCATTTTGCCATGATCTCTAGATGACGAAGAAAACGAATAAAGCTCGAAACTTGAGGAATGGATGCTCGTGAGCGGGAGTAGCCAGCCGCGTGAACAACCTCGACACGTGGTCCAACCCGTCTTCTTCGAGTGCCTTGAATGCGCTAGTTAGATGGGCGGCATCATCTGGTCGCACTCCCACCACCAAATCGAGCAGCAACGATTTCGAGGTGTTGCCGTTGTCGCCGTCGGATGTGAGATATGCGCCCTCTAGATGTGGTAGGATCGCGGTATCTGGTCGCTCTCCCAGCACTGAGTCGTACAGGAACGATTTCCAGAAAGTTAACTTCCTTATGAGATAGAGGAAAGTGTCTCTAAATATAGATATTGACGTATTCTAGGAACCGCGTAACCTATACCAACGCCGTTCGATAAGCTTGAGGGTATCGTTGGGTTTGTTGCGTGGGATAAGACGCTGGAACCTCCGCAACAACCTATCGATGGCTTCTTGGTTGACCCGAGCAAAACACTGTATTTTTAACAGTTCTATGAGTAGTCTCTTATACTCTCTGAACACGAAAACCCGTTCTTTAGGGTGCGAATAGAACCGCAAACGCTCAGACGGATCGAAGGTTCGAACTATGGTACCTTCTCGGGGGGTCGGAGTAGTTAAACGGTCCTCCAAAAATGATTCGAACTTGCTGATATTGCGATCGAAGAGCTGCATCAGGTCTGTAAAAGATTAGTAAAGTAAGCAATTTCATGTTATTGTCCTATTGCATGGCTCACCGTCCAGTGATTCAAGAGGAAAGCCATCAGGCCGTCTGGCCAGGGATTTCAAGCGACTTTTTAGCAGGTCGTATTGCACATAGTGCTCCGACCATTCGGGGGAGTGACTATAATAAATATCAAACCGCATAGTCCCCTAATGCCTACCAATCTAACTAGCTAAGAAGACAGACTGTATCGAAATACACTCTCCAGGTAAATATCCATAACGAAACAAACTACACTTCCCTTCCGTTGAGGTTGAAGTATTGTTTTCATACTGTGCTGTGTATCCATTGCCCCGCGTCAGGATACCAGGTTGGACGTGACTATATCCAATCGTTGGTTCCCCGTGCATAACGACATGCACGGCCTGTTCTAGGGGCATACCAATCAAGCATCTTCCCCATTCACTTGGGGCTCGAAGGCTTTCCATCGCAGCTTGTGGTCTATATTTATCTAGACTTTAAGATAGATCCGCTCTCAATCTCTACCAGCGTCATTGCCGTTGATGGACTGGCGAAAAGCGTTGCTTCCACCATCTCCGATCTCCGCCCATTGTGCAAGAATCTTCCCGGGTGTCTACATGCCGTACACAATGAAATTGCCGACCTCGAGCTTGTCCTTTTCGAGGTGGCCGGCTTAACCAAGGTAAGAGCCCCCTGAATGTTGCCGCACGCAATGAGAGGGAACCTCTTGCTTATCAAAAGGCTATTAGACTTCGACGCTCACGTGAGCCAATGTTCTAACAGATAGTAGGTCCTAACTGCATTGTTTCACGCTACTAGAAACAACGACGCAAGTCTAGCCATCCTACTACTGGAATTCGGCGCCGAGATCAACCATATTGCGGCCATGGAGGAGACTCCCCTCACTATCGCAATTACTCACAACAGTCACAGTATTGTTAGACTATTTCTTGAACGCTGGCATGAGTATTCCGTCTGCCCACGTATAAAGGGGCCCTAGACCTCCTCTACTTGAGGTAGCGGCTCTGTAGGCCGATTACGAGACCTTAGGGCTCCTCGCAGCCACGGACCGCTTCTGGCTCAGACACGACGAGAGATACACCCTCGGGGATTTCCATGCTAAGCTTCACCGTCATCCGGACGTAACGGAGAAGCTTGTTGCGGCATTTGATGAGTTGCTGGGTATTATTAACGAAACCCCGTCGTCTTCTCTTGTCTACCATCCTGTAGCAACACCTTTGGCCAAGACTTTGCCTGACCGGACTCTGTTGATGATGATCCGCCGTGCATTAGAGTGTGTCATGATCAGGGGTTGGTATGAGAATTGGTAAACATGAAATTCAGCTACAGCACATTTAATATTGTGGCTACCTCAGTGCTGAGCTCTATAGGGGCTAGGTGCATGGTTTGTACATATTTGGACATATGATGTCGAGAAAGGCAATGCTAATTACTACACGATGGATATAACCACAATTCGAGTAAGTTTTTGACCCGTCGAACTCCCTGAATATTAAGACCGGACACAAGACTAACATATTTTTCCGCTCCTTCCTGTAACAATCTATCTAGGAGCGAAGCATATTGGTCACCAGGGACTAGAAGCACGGAGTAGAACCGTATCAGCTACACCAAGCGTGACACCAGAAGCTGGCTATACCAGAGGCCTCGATATCAAGATTTTGATAATCTGACGTACCTTTAGTTGGTTTATTCTTTAGGTATGTAGTAGTGGGTATAGAAAGATATACTAAATCCCGCCTTCTTAAGTTTAGGTAGTCAATATGCTGGAAGATATAACTCCATAAATCCAAACGTGCCTTTTACCCGTCTCCTCTTGCTTCTCTTGCCCAATTCATCCCGTTCCAGCTACTTACCTTCTCATTATGTTCATCAGCTCAACTCACAAGTCGTTCGTTATTGGTAAGCAAAGGCCCCACGCATAACTAATCATGTATGTAACCCCGTCAGTCAGTCAGCCATCTATTGTATGATGCGTCTGACTCATCTTCTCTATTAACTGTCACAGTCCCATACATATAATAAACTGCATAAGAGGCCAAGGCGTCTGACTTAACTACCTATGTTCTACTTTTGGTAGTTGTTGTGGATTAAGGTAGCGTTGCAGTTCTGATCCGTGACAATGACTTGCGGATGCATAGGAAAAGAAGTCTGAAACGGTGAGATGACAAAGAGGGGGTGGCGATGTAGTTGTGGTTGCGGTCTTGCATACACACATATCATTGTCATGAAAAGGTAGGTAACTCGAATTCCGACTGTTGCCGATGCTAACCTATGTAAGTATGTAATATTGTTTCTACTATCTGAACCAGATAGATTCCGAATGTATACCTATCTACTGACGGAAAGTTAAGTTACATTTTCACCCAGGAAATAAACCCGACCTAGTTAGTAGTGGTAGAGTACAAACGACATATCTACGACGAACGGTGTGGGGGATAGACAGATTGGTAGATGAATAGGTAGTTCTCACAATCAATCATCGCCCTCACCGACCCGTATTGCCACCTTTCGCCGTATGGATGAACCTCCTAAGGAACCCCGGCTTCTCCTTCCCAGTCATATTATCTCTATCCCTATCTCTTTGCCCTGTTTTCTCCGCACCTCCGCATCCCCCTTGTCCATATCCTTGCATTTCTCCCGCTCCCTCAACCCCCTGGCTCCGACCCTGACCCTGAACCTGAACCTGATGAGGAGCCCTCGGAACAAACCCAATAACGTTCTCCAAGGCCCTCTCAAAGACGTCCCTCTGCACCGCAGCGCCAAAAGTGACGCACTTCACCTCCTTAACAAGTCCCCTCTTTAGTCCCGCCAGTACGTCCTTATCCGTGGCTACCCCCGCGCCGTAAAGGGAGACGAGCTCGAACCACGCTTGTACGGGCGCGAGCTCCGCGTCTGTCGGGTTCAGCGTCCGTGCTAGACGGCGGAGACTGGCTAGGGTTAGGGTTTGCGAGGGCCATGTTATTGGTTTCCTCATTGCCATTGTCGATGTGGCCGGGTCTGGGTCTGGGACTGGAGCGCGAGCTCGGGTGCATTTTGGTGGGTTGTCTGGGTTGTCTGAATTTGAGACTTGAGGAGGAGGAGGAAGATACGAGTTTAGGTTGTTGATTTGCTCAAAGATGTTAGATGGTGCGCTTTGAAGCGCCAGGGCCGTTGCTGTGAGCGCGTGCCCGTTTAAGAGGCTGTCGTCGATTTCGTTCATGGCTTCCTCGTCGACATCGTCGTTATCCACGTCGAATTCTTCTCCTTTGGCTTCCTTGTAGACTTCGACTGTTTGTGCGTTCAGGCATCCTTGCTTTTGCGATGATGGATAGTTGTGACCATGTCCGTGACCGTAGCCGTGGTTATGATTGTGCTCGAAGCATGTCTGATCGATATGATCCCAGCAACAGTGCTCTAGTCTATATATGAATAGAAGTGTTAATAGCACAATTTCCTTAAGTAAAACCCCTACTCTCTAGTATCCAGAAAGTTTGAATGAGGATACTTGTGAAATGGCGTGAAGAGGTAGGGCGAGGATGTGGGAGACAGTGGCGTAGGAACATATGAGAAGGAAGTTAGTGAACGGAACAGGGGAAAAGTGCCCAAGTAAAAAGATTCCATACGCTAGAATGAAATTGATTGCCTGATCGGTTTGCTCCTCCGTCAACGTCGTCTCAACCACCGTGCCGTCTTCCACGCTCCAATCAACGGTGGATGATGCGGGCGTCGTACCGCCTACAGTCTTAGTGGCACTTGAGCTTGCGGGCTTGTCGCTGCCTGTTTCTGTTGACGATGATGATGTCGCACGGGACACTTGGAATGCCGGCGAACCGAGGTCTTCGTGCATGCCGAGCGAAACCGTGTAGTTGGGCGCGAGATACGTAGAAAAGGCCATGTCCATCTCATTGGCGGACGGCAAATTTAGATTCAAATCTAGATCCAGGTCCAGATCCAGATCCAGATCCATAGGCACAGATGCGGATGCGGGCACGGAAGTAGTCTGGCCTTCCAGAGCCAACCGCGACCGAATGGAATCGTTTTGATTCTTCAGGGCCTCCATCTCCCGCTCGACTTTAGCGATGTCATCACGCAGCTTCGTGACGTCCATCTCCAGCTGCTTCGTGTAGTTCGCCTTGCGCTGGCGGTGCTGAAGCTGGGCCTTCCTGACCTGCTGTCGCCGCACGCGAGCTTTGGCGTCTGCTGATGTTTCTTGGCAAGCATCACGCTTATCGTGATCTTGGAACACGGGAAAAATCAAATATCAGCACTGCGGACAGTTTATATAACCAGATGGATTTAGTGCTAAGGTTAGGGTGGTAATCGGTGAATGAATCAATATCTAACCACACACAGCCAGAAATTACATCTCCACGACCAAGGAAGAGAGGGAAGGAAAATGGGAGATATACCTGACGATTGGCCTAATTTGCTCGAAACAAAAGTGAGATTCTTGGTTGTCTGTTGATCTTTCGAGCGTTTCCAATAGCCAGTGAAGGACGGTTTGACCGCCTCAGGCTGCTTCGGGCCTCTAGCCCCTGCTGCTGAGTGAGGCATAACTCCTATGGCTGTTTCTCTTTTTTCTTGCTGATTTTTAAGAGTTCTGACGATGTCTGCTCACCGATAATTTGGAGAAGTGGTAGAAAGTAGCAGGGGTTGCTGAGGGCAGCCTTCCGTATCCGGAGCCTTCTCAGAGAACACCTACCTTGCCGTGATTACAATGGCATTGAACATATAGGTATAACCTCTTATAGAGAAGGGCTCTGCTGTGTACCTATCGGCTCACACATGATCAATAGTTCGTCAAGAGTGAACGATGGGACTGAACCTGAAGCCCCGTTTCAGCTACCAGCCACGGGCGTAACATGTCGATCCATGCATCAACGCGGTAACAGTGATTTGCGGATGCAGGGGCTTATTAATCAGGCTAGCTACAGATCTATGTACCAACGGTACACCCCGAGTCTAGCCACCGGGCCCATCTCATTGCAGTCCTTGTGCATACATACAGTCGAGTCGGCAAGTTCACCATCAAAATCAAATCGGACAACAAAATGCGAGCCTGCTTTATCATGGTATCATTTCTACAATAAATGCAGCACACGACAAGTAACTCCTTGCCAAATCAGTAGCAATTCCCTTTAGCCAGCCAGCCATTTCTTTTTATATCCCCAAACGCCTGCCAAACGCCATCCAATGCATCATATGTCGTGGCCATATATCTCTAGTCTTGCTTCCTCTCCGGCATCCGTTTCGGTAGCCGTATCCTCATCCACCACTTCTTCGTCTTCATCTAGCTCGTCTTCATCACTATCATCCTCAGCGTCGTCTGGATTCAGCCCGGGTATGGGCCGCCAGGGTAAGTAATCCTGTTCTACCCAATGTTTGCTCTTCGGTAGTTGATACGGGTCGAACGGGAAGTAAGGGCTCAGTTGCTGCCAGCTCTCGTCATTTACGTCGAAAGACATATCCCGTAGCGCACTACCGTTCGAGTAGGCTCCAACAGAGAATTGGGACAGGTGAAGTCGCTTGTTTGACTCGATGAGCGGGTAGACGTACATAAACTGGAAGTGGTGTGCAAGCTTGGCATATTGTTCGACGATGACAGGAGAGCAGACCTTAAGGGGATTGAGCTTAGAGTAGATGTTGCGCCTCATGATGTCTTTGACTTCGGGTTCCCACTCGAGCTCTTGGTCGAGGTAGGACAAAGGATCATCCCTGTCAACATCATCTGGCGCAGACTTGATGAGGTCCTGCCATCTGAAGCAGAAAACGTACATCAACGCCTGCATTAGGGCATAGAACGGGGCGTACCGACGGACATCGGGGCCTCGACAAGAACCCTCGTATACAGCGCGCATTTCGTCAAGGTGATACCCCAGCACTTCAAATATCTTGATAACAATATGCCCCGGCACGTGCGCACCTCTCGCGACAAAACTAGCGAGATACGCACAGGCTGACTGGCGTAATATGAGTGGTCGGTGGGATTCAAAGGCGATGTTAATGCATGTGCCACAGAACGCATCGATCAGTCTCTCGGATTTCTGGCCGAAGTGGAATATCAAGAACTGCGTATGGCGAGACTTGATAGTGGGAAGGATGAGGTTCGAGAACTCGGTTAGCAGATCCTCAAAGACCCCCATCGCACCTTGGGAATCCGGATCGGCGAAGCTGGGAGTGTGAAGTTCAAATAGACTATCTAGGATGGCATCCATTTTCTCGATGTTCTCCTTTGCTGTTTTGACACGGGTGTACTCGTCGTCTTCGGACTCTGCGCTGGAGACCGATTCATTATCGCTGCCGTCGGAGTCTTCCTCATCTTGATCGTCATGTTCTTGGGCCGACTTCAAGGCCATGCCAACCATGGCTGCAAGCTTATCGTCCATATCGTCAAGATCCATTTGCATCTCCACGTCTATTTTCACGAGTCGACTAATGATCAAACTCATGACCTCATGCCTCAGGTCAGTGCTGTATTGACGGAGTCGTAATAGGTTATCGACGTAAGCCAAGTGCACCCTCTTCGGCTCGTCGTGGTAGGGGTATTTGTTCGCTAATATGGGGCACAGAACAGACTGAGCAATCGGGAAGAGGTGAAGGATGTATCGAAGAGCCACATGAAGCCTATCTTGCACGACTTCCCGTGACACGGGGGGAAAGCCTTCCACGGCCCAGTCGGAGGGTCGAGAGAGGGAGAACATGTCGACGAGCGTAGAAAGGATCTGAACAAGGCGAGGCCCTTGCGCACTAGCCAGAGCGGCGAGGAATTGAACGTAGATCTTAGCGAACTGGTCATCCCGACCCGCCCATGAGCATTGCAGAAGGCTTTTGACCAAGCCATCACATGTTCTTCCGAGACGAGGGGTAAAGGCTGTGAGTGCGATGTAGTAGCCCCTGAGCTCTTGGCGTTGCTTGATCAATGCAGCCGGATCGGCGTCTTCGTCGTCGTCGTCGTCGTCGAACGGTATCGGCTTGCCGTTCAGTGTTTGTTTCAGTACATCGTAGTCCTCATCCTCGCCTTGCGCATGTAAATCTAGGGCATTTTGTATTTCTTTCCTTATTTCCTCTACAGACCGGGAGCCGATCTCGTGGACCTCGATGTTCTTCAAGTCAAACTCTACGCGTGGACGCTTTCGTGGGCTCTGGGTACTATCCTCCATGCTGCTGGTGTCGTCGTCGAGAGCGGCATCATCTCTCGACCGCCTAACACCGATGATCGACGAAGGGGACTTCAAGATAGGCTTCAGAGGACCGGCGGTCGCAAGTCGTGCGACTTGCGTGGTGGTTGAGGCGGCTGGTGACATCAGTGCAGAGAACTGGTAGGACCGGGTGTTTAGATTAGAGCGCCTCAGAAAATCGCTAAGCGCCAAGGCTTTTCAGACTATTGCTAAACCTCGAGAGAATATGTCTGTTCATAGCTCGGTCGGTAGATCACCTGCAAGTAGGGGATACAATAAGCGGCAGAGCTTCCGCCTAAAAATTGGTCCTGTTGTTTGGATGTTGGTGAGTGAAACTAAAAGGTTGCTGCAAAATGTTTTAATCGGGTCAGTAGTTGGGGGTCCTCCAAAGGTCAAGTGGCGGGGCACCAAGTTGGAAGATCTGACAGGATATAAATATGATTGGTTCTTGTGCACTCACCTTCAACAAAAAAAGTCAAATAAAAGAAAAGAATGCCACTTGCCTTAAACAAGTAATTAATTGACCACCTAGGTTAGACAAGTAAGCTCCCAACGGGGACTCCCCATGATCACCAACGTAATAGATGTCTTTTGAAGGCATAATGCTCTATCTTACAGGACTTCGCTCAATTGTGTACCGTTTTTATATCAATGGTTTAGAGGCGACCTTGAAGGGATATGTTATGTGTGCCTTAAGGTTAACAAGGCGACTGTACTGTAGGTACATATTCATACGCTTGAACCACGCCTGCTGTACTTAATAAACGACTAACAAGATCAACCAAGGGAAAAAAACATTTTCCTTATTCTCTTTTCTTTTCTTTTCTTTCCTTTCCTTTGTTTTTTATTTCATCGGGCGGCACGAGTAACCTCTTGGCATCGATTTCAAGCAAAACTACATAGTGTTTGTTTGTTTGTTTATACCTAGCTATGGTTGCCTCCACATCAGGGGCTGTTTTCCCTGTTCATGAAGTGAAGATGGCTATCGGAATAGTGTCAATGTACAACCCCGGGAGTGTTCCCGAGTGTGCAGAGACCAGAATGGGAGCAAACCCCCCGGGGGTAATCTATCAAAGATTAATGAAAATACCGGTGCCTTTTGTGCCCTTGTTCTGTCGTTGCCATCCATTGCCATTGCCACTGGCACCCCTTCGTATACATACACGGCTGCTCATGTCCAGTTTCTAGGGCAGACAAAAAGCCCGTCTTGTTTTGAAAGAGACCACCCTGAACATAGCATTCCTTATTTGTACAATCTCGAAAAAGAAGTCATGCGAGGCGTCTTGCAAGCTCCTACATTTCTTTTTAGGAAACGCAAGGCGCGACGATGAGTTCAGACTTCTTAGTATGCCGCAGGTTCACCGGTGGCACCGTTATGCCCGCTTTGAGTGTACAAACCGTAGCCTTCACTTGATTCACCGATACCGCCAGAAGCGTCTGTGCCTTGAAAGCCTGTCGCATTTGATCCGCCGGCGGCGCTGGCCCCATAGCCTTGGCTGCCTGGTCTGTTCTGCTGGCCGTCACCCCGATTCGACTGGGACTGTTGCTTAACGGGGGTTAGCAAAACGGTGCATCTTGCGGAAAAGAACACCGGAGCATGGAGCTACTCCGGCTACAAGGTATGAAAACGCTAGTATATTTACTTCTCTATACTTAGTCAGATAAATCTTGAGAGCCTCAGCATAGTTCTCGAAACCGAGAGATGTCATGGCAAACAATATATCTTCGCCATTAACAGTTTTTCTCTTCTCCTGATGGCATTTCTCGGATGCTATTGATTGTAAGCTAAGTGGCCGGAGAATAGGGGCAATGATAAAGCTAACTAACCTTCGCTTGTAATGAATGAGATAAACTCGCTGACACATTCTTGCATGCATTCCTTGGCCTCTTTAGCTATCTTGGCGTTCTCTGGAAGAGCAAGCTTCATGATTCGGGCGACTGGCGCAAAGTTTCGTATGTTAGCATCATATACATCATGCTTGTGGGCTTTAGAAGCGCGAGGCGCTTCTGGCGACTCGGCGGACGAATCGTGAGACATCGGACGGCAGCTGGGTTCATGCGCGTCTATTGTCCGTCTGTCGCTAAAGGCAGGGAGGGAGCGCGTGGGGAGAGCCAATTGCTGAAGCTGGGCAGAAGCTCCGCAGAAGCGATCCCACTCAAGACGCTCATACGCTCGTTCATACGCTCATAAGCTCCCAAAGCGCATGGGCCTATAGGCAAGCTCCTCCCGACACAAGCTTTCGAGATGCACCAAAAGACGACGCCAAATCAGAGGCAGAGACAGATTGAGGGATTCAACTCACCATTGGCTATAGGCAACCATCTGTCCTGCTCTTTTACTTCGAACTCATAGGAGAGCCCGGCGGCGTGTGGGTCCTGAGGGTCGTTCATTTGTGCTTCATCGTCGGGTGATTGTACACCTGGCTCGACGTCCTTGGGAGGAGATTGGGGGGAATCCGACATATTTGGCTACCTGCAGCGGGTGCTAGCTTATGATAATATTTTCGTGATTGCCAGCTCGCACAGCTGTTACAAGGCGAGGAGTGATGTGTCCCTGCCGCTGACACGTTGCAAATGGTAGGGCTTGCAAAGGGAGCGCGCGGCTTAGCTGCAGAAAGGTTGCGTCAGTCCTGCCCTGTCGCGCACACGCGGATCCAAGACCAGGAGATGCAGGAGATGTGGGCTGCTATCTACTACGGTAAGGCAAGGTAGGTACGTATGCTGTAGGGTATTCGGGATCGAGGATTGCTGGCAAGTCAAGTGAGCCGTGAGCCCTGTCCAGTCCGGTCCAGTGTCCCCGGTTCAGGATATGACGGAATCTAGGGTGTAGGTAATAGATGGGGAGTATGCAGAGATGCGCGCGGCGGTGCCTGCGGTTCCTTATCCTGCGGTCTTGTGGTCTTGTGGTCTTGGGGGGCAAGCATAGGGCAGTTTGCAGATGTGTGTCTATACCGCTGTATGCCAGACACGACAACGTGTAGTGGATTGTTGATCTTGAATTGGGATGGTACGGTAGATTTGGATTTGGGTACGGGATGGGGGACCTCTGGGGGGTGGGAGCGGGGCGCGTCTCTTTTTGTGACGACTCCGAGGGTCGCGCTATTGTACAAAGACCCGCTGTGCCGCTATTCTACCGTCTTATGTATCATTAAGTACCTAGAGCTACTGGAAGGTATGTGGGTAGCAACCACCTAAGCTAAGCAAGTACGTACCTTCCTCCCTTCCTTGGCTTACCAGATCTTTCACTGAAATATTTTCATTGCTTGGGTATGACCTGCATCAGGATTTGGTACTTGGGCTCAGGTGGTCCTCAGACTTCTGGTCGGTAAAAACACAGATAAAAATAAGTAAAACTTTAAGTTGATATAGAAGTTCTAAGTTATAATGTATTACCATTAGGTACCATGTAGGACAGCTGCCCGGAACGGAAATCCGGACACTTCAATGTTGTCAGCTTCTGCAGAAATGCCAATTAGGGAAAAGAAAAAGGTAAATTCTACTATTATCTCTCAAATGCCGATTTACCAAGTAGCCCCGAGTTCCATGGGGAATGTCTTCATAAGTGTAATGTAGCAACGAGAAAATAAACCCGACGCAGGTAAATGCATAGAGGCACAGCAGGTAGTGAAATTGAAACCAACAGCACCTATAGTGTGCGACGTTTGGCTACCTAGTACCTAATATGCAATTCTAACACTGCTTGCTGCTCCATGACGACTCAACTCGGAGCTGCCGCATTTCTAAGGCGTGGTAGTTACACAAGATAAGGCAGAGCAGTATCAAACAGGGATGACTTGAAGTTCAACAAGCTCTTGCGGCATCTACCTACTAACCTACCCAGGGGCAGAACTAGGTTAGGGAAGTTCGGACGTTGGGAACCCTTAGGCTCGAGATTTAATGATTGGCTTAGAGCTTCCAGGACATTTACAATATAGGCACAGAGACCAGCGATTTCGCACCACGAAAAGCTCAACTGCCATGTATCACAAAGCATGCATAGCCACTCAATCAATCACTAGGCAAGGAAAGGGAACGGCTGCTTGGGAGACTCGGCAGACTGGGCTTACCCAGTACTGGTCAATGTGGAGGACCTGACTCCAGGTCCAGTTGCAGACGCACATGCAGGCAGGGCAAGCATACGACGGCCACGCTGAAGGTCAGGTTGTATGACTACTGTAGGAGCAGCGATGCGTGGAACGGCGGACTCGGTAGCTATTAGCGGGATTGGAACATCTAAACTGTAGTAGATAGCAGCAGCAGTATGCTATAGCGTTGGGTGATGAATCTGCGCGTGGGGTGAGTGGAGTATATGCTAAGTAGCCCACACGGATATCCCTTGTTTGGGTATGAATTTATTCTACTACGTACCATGCGTCTATAGCTGCACTCAATTAACATAAGTGGTAGTCTAATAATGTACGTAGTTGACGAGCGCCTAGATCAGACCAAGTGGATAGCGTAAAGCGCTGAGATACAGCTTATAGTCAAGCTACCTACTTGGAAGTAGTTGGACAAAATGAGGCCCTGAACCACGCGTAATATTTCATCTACTACCTGGGGCTGGCTACGGTTTCGTGTCATAAAGTTAAGGCTTGGTACGATGGGGAATGGGCGCCAGGGAGAAGGGACAAGGGACAAGGGAGTCTAGGGTTGTTTATCATGCCTCCTATCACCAACAAGCTGCGCGAGGATGAATCTGAGGTAGCCTGGTGGGCGCTTTCTTTTCTTCCTCGCATCCAGCGCTTAGAGGTTTCCCCTATATTCATTTAGTCTATCTATCATCTTGTCCATTCATCGAGCAACGGGGAAAGGATGACAGGTATCGGCCAGCTCATCTAGATGCCAGACACTAGCTTCCTTTCTCCCTTACTGACATATAATGAGGAACATAAATTACTGAACGATTAGGTTAACCTTGAAGTACTTGTCTCACATGAGATCTAGGGAGTAGTTGTATGCTACCATAATGGCCCTTGGTACTGGAAGATGGCACCGAAAAGGTGACCGGGTCACAAATGTACTCTGAACACTTAGCACGTTGCTTTATCTAACACCGAACCTAGTGAAATATTTCTTAAATAGGAGATATCTACGTACTATGCCGAGGTAGACCAGGGAGTTGTATGGCCTCTATTGCTCGAGCTACCTATTTGGCCTCCCTTTCTGCGGTTCTGGCTTTCATAGCGGCTTGGAGCTCTCGTTTCGGAAAGCTATAGCTCTATATGTTAACCAATAGAAATTACCGACCTGACGATCCATCTTCAATGTTCCATCTACAGTTCTGACAGGAACAGGAAGTATTTTGGGAGCTTGCGGCGGCTTTCGAATCCGGTTGGCGAATCGCTTATATAGAGCCATATGACTGAATAAGCAGAACCGCGACTGGCTGGGATTAAATTCTTATATCTACCAAACAACAATTTGTCGACCAATCGAAAATCCTAGCTCGACTCCTAATTTCCAATTGGCGGCAATGGGTATCTATAAGGATTTCTTCATGTTCACCAGCACGCAGACAAGTACAAATTACTAGCTTTGTACCTCTTTGACATTGTCGACCGTTGGCTGTCAGTTTGTTACACGGTGTCTCTAATACTGACTCACCAATCTGCATGTCTTGGATAAACGGCCTCTTCTACTTGTTTTGTCTGCTGCAGGAGCAACGTTGTAGACATGGGAACAGAAACATCCAGATCCCTAGGTACATACATGGCTGACAAACAGGACCGCCGTATAGTCACTACACATAGGTACATTACCCTAGCTGGGGGTTTGTATGTAGGTCATGGAGGTCATGGAAGTCATGGATCATAATGTACGATACGAAATATGTCTTACGAACCTGCATATGCGCTAAATAATAAGTGCTTGAAAGGTGTCCAATCGTCCGGATGCTTGCAGATGCCTGGGTCTGAGACGATCTGATTGCTGCTCAAACCCGCCTGGATAATCTCAAATCTTGATTCAAACAAAGTCAGCTGAGCAGGTGCAAGAGTCTAAATAAGCGCTATACCAATGTGATCAGTGGTTTGCAACAAACGAAAAGAACGGTGCAAGAGTGTCTGTGTGCTCACTTCCACATCACGAGTCACGACCCCAGTGCCCCGCTCATCGGTATGGTGCTTGGGCTAGGACTAGGGGAGATCCTACATTAGGTACACGATAAAAGAGAGGGGCGTGACCCTAATAAAGAATGTTCACGATCTGATCCCCTTGGCCATATATCAGCTTACCCAGATGAGTTGTGCAACGCACAAATCGGAAGATAATGCAGTCGACAGCCAACAGCCAAGAGGGAGAACTGGTATGCTACGTGAGGCATTGTCACCGCCCCAATTCTGAAGTACTACGGACGTTTCTAGTCGGGTGGAACATTCGATTAAGTGAAGTTTTAACGGTTTGAAGGAGGCATTTTTGGAGACGTGGAGGTCGAGACAGCCATTACGCCGCCTTACTGAAAAATTGATTCCCAACCAACCAAAGGACGTCGCTGTCAGCAAGGTCGCGGCCAACACTCGAATCAGCGACGGCCCCAAATTGTGCAGACCCGACCCGACAGAGAGCCTTGACAACGTCTGTCGTTGGCTCGTTGGGCACCGAGACGCCCTTGACGCTGGGCTCCACTGCTTTGCAACTGCAGCTGTACAACACATCGACCACACACCCACCATCTGGATAAGCCAAATAAGTATGTCAATAGAGTCTACGTGAATACATGAACTGCCCTTTTCCCTGCCTTGCCCGACGTCGTGCTATGCGAAGTTAAATGATCACCGTTGAAGACCACAGCTGGCTCGCTGATCGCCGAGTCCGAATAATGTATGACCGGCCCATCTTTACGATCCAGGACTGTAAATAGCGCATAGGCAGGTCTCTATGGCAACTTGACGATATACTCGCATCTCCACGCATACCCAGGGTAGGTTACTTGGCTAGTGCAAACCTTTTAGACCTGGTTCTCTCAAGATTGAACAACTTGGATGTTGTTCTTTTTCTGTAGACATTGTAACCTTAGTCGATGATCTCGGCTGAAAAGGGGAAGAAGTGGAATGGGGATATCAAAAGAAACCCCGCGTTGCCAAAAGGTTTACTGTCGTAATAGCCTAGGTATGTACCAAGGTAGGTACGGGAAACCCACCTTCCACTTTTCTAAGTCATCTTGCTTGGTCTTGTACTGCTTGACGAGGTCGTCAAGTACCTTTTTCAGGCCGTCGGCATTCGTCTTGAGGGCAGGAACCACGTCCTTGACGGTCCTCTCTACAAGCACACCGTTGATCATACGAAAGCACTTGCGGTTATCCGACAGGGGTGCTAACGTCTCTAGCACAAGCCTATGTAGTCATTCATCGTAAGCAGAGCTGGAAGCGAACAAGAGAGTTAAAAAGAAAAACTCGCGGGATACGAAGCGGTGAACCCGAGGCCGAGAGTCAAGACGAGGCGGTGAGGTTCATGATAGCCATCCGGGGCTCCACGCCCACGCTAGAGAATATAATCCTTGAAAATGGCTTGGAGCCATGCGGAGGACCACGTGAACATCCCGCGCAGCCGGTCCAGATTATGACGATGATGATGATGATGATGCAAAGAAAGCATGAAAGCAAGAAAGCAAGGCTACTGTGGGGCATCGATGAAGAGAAGTGACTGACTTGTGCTCTTCAGCTTCCTGCTCGACGTCACCAATCTTTTGGGCAAGTTGCTGTAACGTATTCTTATAGTTCGAATATGTCGCTTGCAGCTCTGAACTTCGGTTAGCACAGGCTTATATAACGGACATAGTATTTCTTTCTCCTGCGTTGCCGCTCACCTTGCTGCTTCTTGGCGGGAACCGTTTTCGACGCCATGGCTGGGATATTTCTAGGTCTAAGCCTCTTCACCCGCTTGAATGGAAGTCGTGAGATGAAGGATATGTCTTCAATACTAATAAGATATGATGCGAAGGTTTTGACTGTGGTTGTATTTATGAGCAGGCTTGTTGTAAGTACATAGATGCTAATAATAGGTAGGTAATGGGAATGACTTGACTTGGAGGGGTTGGTGGAGGCAAAATTGTGGCCCATGCTTCCAACCCAAGCCATTCAAACAGCCCAAGAGACACTATCTAGACTCCCTAGCTGCTCGAGCTAGAGACCCTTTTTCCCTCTTTAAATTGTTTGCGCCAACGTCCGATAATACCAATCTTTAACCTTTGGCGAAGGCTTCACATGTCAAAATGCATCCTCACTTGCATACAAAAGATAATATAGGTATGTCAGGTCATTGACTTGGTGACAGGCTCTACAGCTGTCATTACTTTTTGTCCAGACCCGCCGTAGACTAACTTAACCAACCCTTCCACTTCTAGCATGCGAAGAAGTCATGAATGCACTTGAGGAGTGCCACGCCCGGGGCTTCCTGTGGAAGTCGATGGGCATGTGCAACGACGCCAAACATCAAGTCACCCTGTGTTTACGAGCCGAGCGAATTAAGCGAACTGCTGCCAACCGAGAGATCGCCAAGGCCAAGCGCGAAAAACTCAAGCAGGCCTGGGCCGAGATCGACGAGAACTCATGAGCAACCCGGCATGAAGCCGCTTACCAAATTGCGTGCGTGCCGGGCGTGTTGAGATCGAACCGATTGTATGAATTGATTGTACGATGAAAAAGGGAATACCATAGCATGGCCCATGGACACCATAGTTCGGCGTTTAGAAGGATTGGACGGATTATATACTCGGCGCGATACTTCCCACTTTGCGCATTGAGTGGTAGCGCTTTTCTACGAGCAGTCACCATCTCTACTCTCTTTAAGGCCAATTCACCGCACAACTGCATTTTCAGTATCACAGTTGCATCATGGTTAACTGATTCCAATTTTTGACGCGCGCCCGTTTCGACTATCCTATCCTACAATTTCGGAACATAAAGACCCCCATTGTTTACAAGGTCTTCCTAAAGGCATTGCCGAATGTGTAGAGGCCGAAGACGGAGATCAAACTGAGAACCGTAGGGACTGGTTTGCGGAGGCGGATAGCTCGGGGGATGGAGGAGCCACCTAGGATGATAGAGGCCAGTAGAGCAAGCTCGACTCCGTAAGGCTGGCGTGTCTGTTGGCGATAACCGCCAAGGCCGTCTGTATATATATGACATCAGTTTACATCGCTCACTTGTCTTGTCACAGGCTCTTTGTTGTTCAGTAGCACGACATACACAACAGACCGACGGTCACGCCGGCAGCAATTGATGGCACCGACCCAGTCCGGATATAGCCTATGGTACCGCCTCCTGCGGTCAAGGCACCGAGCAGGTAAGCGATGTTTTCGGAAGACTACCAGGCGATGGATGTTTAGCTCCGGTATGTTCTTGTATAAGCAATGTATATGTGTCTGCTTACCATGTCGATTAAGTGGTGTGGGCGGATTAATGTGTATACAAAATATGTATTGAAATTGCAAAGATTAGTATTCGGAGCGATCGAACAATTGATGGCTTCAACGTAACCTAGGTTTGGCAACAAGAGCTGAAATCAATGAGAGTTGAGAACCTTTGTGGAAGACACGGAATCGCATCGTCCAGAATGCCGAGGGAGTGCGGAGCTCCCCAATGATGACGCCGCTTGGCCAAGCGCTGGCGGGACAGGCGTGACCCTCAATCCACTAACTTGGAGAAATGTGGCTAGGCCCCACTCTCACCAGCCACACTAGAGTTGAAGCGATGTTCAGGCTGGCTTCTGATTTGTTCATGGTCTCCAAATCGGGCACTCTAATGCAAAGTACAGGTACCTGGCAGTTGTAGCTGTCGTGTCCATTCGCCTTATACTGCCAGAGAGCTGTAGTTTAATGGTCCCTATGAACAGACTACATACAACGTCTGACGATTTACCTATCAATTGACGACGCCTCAGCAGGACCAAAAGCAGTTTCAATTCTCACTTGTCTGCGACAGCACCTACCGAAAGTGACTGTTGAGTTCGCAACTCAACAGCAATCAACCGCAATGGCTCCCAAGAAGCCTGCCACGGCGGCCAGCCAAGTTACCGCAAGTACGACATCCACATCCAGCTCAGCCTCTACGTCGACATGGTCGTCGAGCAACTCGTCGAGCCAGATTGATAAGATCGCCCTCAATATCTTTCAACACTACCAGAAGACGACGCCGCAGCGCACGAAACTCATTGATGTCTTTATGGTCTTCCTCGTCATCGCCGGCGGGCTGCAGTTTGCCTACTGTATCTTGGCGGGGAACTATGTATGTCCTCCTATTTCCAACCATAAGATGTCAGCCTTTCCAGGAGCTTGACGATGGGGGCGACTTGGCTTGGGGTATTAATATGGGACGATATCATGAATATTTTGTGCTAGCTAACATACTGGGATGTCTATAGCCCTTTAATGCCTTCCTCTCGGGCTTCTCCGCTACTGTCGGACAGTTCGTCTTAACAGGTATGCCAACATCAACCAGGCCAATTCCCGCCGATTTCCATGTCCATGCTATTTGCGTCGGAGGCCTATGGGCGATTGGAGCGTCGCCGTAAAACAGGACACGCCAAACATAAAAGGAGATCAAGCTGACGGAATGCTAGCATCCTTACGTATCCAAACTACCGCAGCCAACAAATCCGAGTTCCCGTCCGTATCACCAGAGAGGTTAGTTGCTTGATCCTCCATTCCTACGACGTAGCTGGTCCAGAACACAACTGAATAACCGTGTTAACTGACACGGCTGTTTGCATCATATAGAGCATTTGCAGATTTCGTCGTCGGCAGCTTGATCTTGCACTTCTTCTGTATTAACTTCATAAACTGAGCGCTGGTATACCTAAACGAAATGCGAGCGAGCAAGGGCGTAAAAGGGATTGGGCGCGAAATTTGTACACGGTGGAATAAGAGACTCGAAAAGAAGGAAAGAGGGTCACAGAAAACTTCCATGAAGAATACAGAGCCTAATTACGTAGGCTTAGATGTACAGCTAAGATAGCGATGAGTTCTAGAACCAAGATGGCACTAACTAGGCCTTTTAGAGTTGCCTATGATCTATTTTCCGGTCTGTTCTCTGATGCGATTTATACTTGAGTTCTACACATCAATACGCTATCGCGTTTTGCTAGCTTTGGTGGTACGCGCCCATTCTTCACCCCGGACTTTCCTCGTCCTCGTTTCCAGCCGGTGCTTCTTCGACCTTTGGAGGTGGTGGTCCAGAAGCTCTCGGTGGCCCACCAGCCTTTGGCGGCGGAGGTGGGGGAGTCTTGCTGGCTGAGATATGACCATCCAAAGCCCTGCTCTTCTTCTCCTCTTCCGCAAGATAATCGTCCATAAGACTATTTGGACTATGACCGTGCGCATGCCTATCTTTCTTCTTGCCTCGGGGCGGCGCGCTTGTACCGCCCGATGGAGGTGGTGGAGGGCTCACTAGCTGCGCAGGCACAAGGAACCCAGCACCTTGCGCCTGCGAGCCCAGCTCGCTCGTAGGAGGTCCGTAAGCGTTAGCGTCGTTTGGAGGCGGCGCCAGCGTCGTAAACTGCCCGCCGGCACTGTAGTTCGGATCGCCACCATCGAACATGGTCTCGCCCGGCGCCGAGACGGGCTCATCGAGGGGCGCGGGCAGGCGGTGCAGCGCGCCGTAGCCCAGCACGCATCCCAGTGCTCCCTCGCCGCCCCAGTCGCGCGACGGCACGATCTCGACCTCGCGGGTCACGTTGTATTCGTTGTTGTAGACCCAGAGACGCAGCGGCCGGCCAATGTAGTCGTCCACCAGCTCGCCTAGCCCGCTCTCACCGTGCAGCATGGCGTCTGGCGTGCCCAGGATGTAATCGCTGTAGGGCAGGAGGCCGGCAATGTCGGCTGGCGAGTTTGCGGGGACGTCTAACACGTGCCAGATTGTCGATGCGAGGGATAAGGATGCCCATTGGAGCGATAGGCCGAGGCTGGCGGTTGTTGCCGGGACGGGAATATGAACTACTCGTATGCGTTGACCCTGAGAGAGGAAAGGAGGATGATACTGTCAGCTCGCTGTTCTTATTATATGTCCCTGTTCCCCGCCTCCTACCGTCATGCCCTGCGAGGTGTTGCTATTTACCTTTGCGCTCCATAGTCCCAGGGCCACGGTGCCGCCGGCGCAATTTTGCACCTCCTGCGCGAAGAGTCGCGGGTCTGGGTTATCCTAGCCCCTCCCAAGTCACGTTAGTAGATGCCACTCATCATGTACTGGATGTTCAATAGCGAGGATGAGGTGGTAGATCCGTACTATCATGCGCCCATTGATTCCAACGATGAAGTCAAACCATGGCTCAACACCTAGTTCTAGATTTGTGTTGCGCAGCACTTGGAATCCGAATTCCTGACCTTCCCTGCGTTGCTGTCGAGTGTCGCCGTCGAGGCGGGAGAGGTAGCGGTTGAGGGCGTTGAACATGGTGGAGGAACTCTCGAGCTGGGAACTCAGGAGAACATTTGAGTTTTATCCGCCAGTTTAACCTTTGCTGAGCTTATCACAGACCCTTTTTTGTTGTTTTCGTAGTGTTGGCAGAGTGAAGCTATCTGGAATAGCAAGACAAGTGGTCACTTTACGCATACCCAAGTACTGATACAAGGCCACTGGTTCCCTTTGACTTCTCTGCAGGGGTCTGATAGCGGCCCGCTTTTAACTTTAGACTGCCTAACGCCACTACAAATCCACTATCAGTACGCTATGTCCTTAGTTCTGCTCTTGGTACCAATGAAGTAAATAAATCGAATGCAGCTTTGCTCATAGCTAGAGTTCAACCTCATTAACAGCTTTACTTTTTGTAGCTGGGGTGATTTCACGTCGCAATCGTATTCAAGTCTTGCTTAGAGCTGTAAATTCCCAGAAATACACATCTGAGGAGTCACAGCCACTAAAATGAAAAGCGTGAAGAATCTGCCTCTAACGGAGGAATGCCACCATTGGACTCATCTTGGTGAGGTCCCCTGGGACTTACAAAAGTAAGAGATGATATCGCTCAATACACTCAGTTTCAAGCCCTTTTCTCCTTATATTCTCGAGACACAATGGATTAGCTAATTAGACTCTTCGCAAGGTACTGGCAGCAACGATATACGATATTTCCGCACTACAACAGTGGCATTCACATGACTGAGGATGCATGGTACGGAGTTACCCCAGAGCCTGTCGCCATGTGAGTGTCATATTTTCTCTCGACTCAGCTTGTGTATATCTCTGACCTGTCTCAGACAACTTGTCAATGACCTTGTCGCCTCGTTAAGCCCTGACAAACGGACGGTGATAGATATGTTCGCAGGCGTTGGCGGTAACGCCATTAGTCTGGCGCTCGCTACTGAGGAAGACGGCTATACGCCACGTTTTGATAAAGTCGTAGCCATTGAGCTGGATGCTGCGACTCTCGCGTGTGCCCAGCATAACGCCGCCATTTATGAAGCGAACGACAGAATCACCTGGGTTCTCGGCGACAGCTTCAAATATGTCGAGCTCTTAACTAATTCACCAGAGCTGTTAGGGGAAGATATCCGAGTAGATATCGCTACGACTGCCGTTTTCGCCTCACCACCTTGGGGCGGCCCTGGCTACCGCACCGACGAGATTTTTGACCTGAGCACAATGGAGCCGTACAACCTGGCCCAGCTACATGAGGCGTACAAAGCTATGGACCACGCCCTGTATCTACCTCGCACCAGCGACTTACGCCAGATCGCCAAGCTAGTTCCCGACGGTATCAAGATTGACGTTATTCAGTACTGCGTTCAGGGTGCTAGCAAGGCAATGGTTGCGTTTATTCCAGCGGCAGTCGAGGAGTCAGTTGATCATTCCATGTCTTAGGTTCACATGGCGATGTGCGAGGTAATATGAGCTCTCGAAGATGGAAAAGCGGCCACTATAATGAGGTCTTACTTTGCAGCCATCCTCGTAGCCCTATCCATTTTCTCATCAGAATTATGGCTTCTTCAACTCAACTTGGTACATATGCATTGCGGCTGAGTGGGCATGAGACTCAACTATTCTCAGCTACCGCATATGACTCATTACCGAAATATGCCGTTGGTGCGGGGTGAGGCCTCAACTATATATATATCAAACACTTTTATGAACGCCTGGCCGGGAAACATGACCAACTAGGCACTACCATATCGCGCTTCATGACTCCTCCCGACAGAAGAAAACCTGCAACTTCACCCCAGCCCAAGGGGTCAGAGCCTGCACAAATTCTCCCATACCTCTACCTTGGGTCCCGGTTCACAAGCACACCGGAGATTGCACTGGCCCATGGCATCACGCACATCATTTCCGTGGGTTGCACGCCCATGCAAGGGATAAAGTCTATATCATACCACCGACTGAGACTGGAAGACACGCCAGACGCAGATATCAAGGTAGCCATTGAGCTCGCTATCGCCATAATCAATAACGCCAAATCACAGACCAACAAGCCGGGCAGAGTTCTTGTGCACTGCGTCGCAGGGATTTCTCGTTCGCCGTCTATCCTGGCGGGGTATATGATGCGGGAAGAGGGGATGAGCCTGAGGGATGCGCTTGGTGTTTTGGTGCGTGCGAGACCGAGGGTACGGCCGAACGAGGGCTTCTTCAAACAGCTGAAGGAGGTGGAGCTTACGATCAGGGAAACCGTAAGTTTGGAAGTGGACGTTTTCCCAACGACGGTCAAGGAAAGGTTACGGCTGTTAGGGGATGACGCTACCAAAGACAAAGATGCGCAGAAGCCACAGAAGACATAAAGAATAGATAGGCTATAAGACCATAAACGGAGATTTACACATCCTCGATGTCATTGAAAGTCCAAGACGTGGCTTATGTCTAGAAACCGCGATATCTACATACAGGCCACGGCTTTCTGATCCCGTAGGCTGGATAAGAACATCTTTGCTCACTTATAGATAGTGCTCATGCAGAGTTTGGGGATCCTACCGTCAAACTGTCGTTCAGCTTTGTCATAGGGGCACACGGCCCTCATATTAAGATATGAGATGGAAAGAGAAAGAGAAAGAGAAAGAAGGGTATCGGCTAAGCAGTGCCATATTGTCTATCTAGAGACAGGACGTTAATTGGTATTATATCCGCTATCATACGTGTCATTCGTTACAAGTCAAAAATAAAAACAAAAAGATTCGTGGCCAATATCCTATAATCTACCCAAGCAGGGCTTGAAGATTCTAACCAAGCTTATCATCCCAATATCGAAGAAGGAAAAAAAAAACACTAGCTACTAGGTACTATAAATTAAACGTTAAATGTCTCGGAGGGAAGTAGCTGATAGGGAGATGTTTATCACATAACTCCTCCTATCCAACCGTCCTTCCCCTTCTCGATCGAGAAGACCACGTCCTCAGATTCCTGGCCGAGTGAAGTCGCTTCCCTGGGGCCAGTTGCCCAACTTTCCGGGATCGCCACCGATGCGCACGTACTGGCCGACGGCCGGGATGCCGTCCTGGAGAATGAAGAACTGGTACCATCCGGGCGGGGCGATATACTTGCCCGGCGGGGCGGTGACAGTGCACGTCTTTGCGGAGCAGGAGACGGCCGGGAACAAGGTGCGCGCGCCCATCGAGTTGCCGTGGGTGCTGGACACGGCGCCCAGAAGCGAGGCCTTCATCGTGCCCGCGGCGTTGGCGCCCAGCGTCACGGTCACCTGCTGCCCGTAAGACCAGTCCTTGTTGGCGATGGTGAACGAGGGGCGGGGCTTGCTGCTGTACAGGTAAGGGGGCGTGAACACCTCGACGCGGATCTCCTGCGGGTGCACGCCGTCCTGCGGGTCCGAGCCCGTGATCAGGACGCGGCCGTCCAGCAGCGTGATGGCCTCGCTGTGGTACAGGCGCGCGACCGTCGTGTTCGCCATGACGGAGATGCGCTGGCCCACGGGCTTGGTGGGGTCGTACAGCAGCGCGTTCAGGTTCGGGTTCGTCGCGAGGCCGAACCCGGCCACGCCGTGCTGCGCGCCGTTGGCGATCAGGTACGTGCCGTCGGGCAGGGGCGCCATGCAGCTCATGACGCGCTTCGAGGGCATGCGCTCCAGCGTCCATTTCGGGTTCGCGGCCTCTGGGTAGATGCTGACGCAATTGTCGAGGGCCTCGCCGCCGCCATTGGTAGAGCCGCCGCACATCAAGATTCCTAGGGGGTCGGTGTAGGGAGCGATCTGTGGCAGCAGCACAGAAGCGCCCTCGAGAGGATACGTACGGCCGGCCATAGGGTTGACGACGGACCCGGGCATGTTGGGCAGGACCTTGGTAGTCGCGAATGTCACCTCGTTCAGGATCCTAGCCTCGTTCCAGTAGCCGACGAAGATGCCACCGCCCGGAAGGACAGCGAGGAACGGATACAAGTTGTTGGGATCAGTGCGGGCCAGCCAGTCCATGTTCAAGTAAGGACCGACGGTAGGCAGGACTTCCAAGCTGGGTTCGGGCTTGTCGTTGGATCCGATCTCACCACCCACCACGAGGATGGAGCCGTTGGTCATCACCATGGCTGAGGGATACCATCGACCCCTTTGGAGCTTGAGGACGTTGACATTCTCTTGCCAGTCGTTAGTACCCGGGACGCCAGCCGAGCCATCTGGCGTATACAAGCGGACACCGTACGTCGAGTCGAGAGACCAACCGCCAATAGTCAACTGCCGACCAGCCTTATCGGGAAGAATGAGACCCGCAGAGCAGAACACGTCGGTCTTGAGATGCATGGTCCTCCACGCGCGAGTGAAGTTCCCGACCTGGCTGAGATCGAGCTCGTACGCACCCGTGCTGTTCGCGGCGCCGGTTCCCCATTTCTCTAGGAAGGTGACCTTGCCGGTGATAGACTGCATCGTCATGAGAGGCGTGACGACACCGCCGACTAGGTTCGAGTAAGTACCGGCGTCATTGCCCTGGGGATAGTGGAAGACGTAGAGAGGCGTTGATCCGGTCCAGAAGTACATGCTCAGTCTTGAACCGCCGCCGCAGATGGCGGACGCGTTGCCGGCGCATACGATGTTGCAATCGGATTCAGGCTGCTTCGTCGAGCCTGCAGTAGTGATGTCTAGCGGGTCACCGCAGTAACACTCTTCACCGTATTCCAGGCCAGCGGCGACGTAGCCGAACTGTCCGCATTGGTACAAGCAAGTACTGGCGGTCATGGTGCCGGGGAACCTGAGCTGCCACGGCAGAGTGCGAGCGTTGTTGATATTGTCGTTGTAGCAACCCTGATATGTCCACGTCCCGTTCAGACCAGACGTCTGCACGACCGGTGGCTGAAAGGTCTGCGGTGGGCCACGGGAGTAGATAGTCAAGTAACCTGGGCCACCACAGTTAACTGAGGAATTTCCACTACAAGGGGTGTTGCAGTGGCTGGTATCGCTGCTCTGAACACCACCATTATAGATGGCATTGCTACAGAAGCACTGTCTGTAATACTCCGTCCCCGAGATGCTATAGCCTAGGCTGTCGCAAAGCCCGGCACAACTCTGTGGTGTCAACTGGCTGTTGTCGGGGGCCTGATACGTACTCATGATGCGGCCATTGGGTCCATCCTGCCAGCAACCTTGAGAGGTCCAGCCAGCAGGGAAGGTGGTGACAACAGCCACGGCGGAAGTGGTTGCGGTCGGGATGACTGTGCCGTTGAGCACGTAGACTGAAAGACGTTGACCGTTACCACAGTACTCGAGGCTGTTGCCGGCACAGGGCTGGCTGCAGTCAGATGCAGGAGCAGCGACAGAACCCGATTCGAAATTGTTACCACAATAACACTCGCGGCCGTACTCCGTGCCGAACAGTGTTGTCCCTTTTCCTGAACAGAAGGCCTGACAAGACTCCAGTGTCATGCTATCGTCGGCATAGTCGAACGCGCTCAGGGCACGAATGCCGTTAGCCTCGGTCTGACATCCATACCAGTTGTAGTTGGCGATCCTAGCCGGTTGAGAAGGACCAGTAGGCGAGGGTGTCGCTGAGGCATCAGCCCTACGAAAGGCAGCCGGATGTTTGACTACCGTCGGGGAAGCGTGGCGGACCTCTAGGACATCAACTTGATCGGCACCGGGTACAACTGGCTTGGCGGAGGCGACACATAGGAAGAAAGAGCACAGGGCCGGACTGGCCCGTGTGAGCCTCATCATGTACTAGCTCGCCGGAAAGTGGCTTGATATGTTCCAGATGACAGGGCAGAAGAACACCAGACCAATGACAGCTGAGAAAGGAAAGAGGGAAAGAGACACGGCTGGAAAGCCGGGGCAGAAGCAAACGCAGGGGTGGTTTCGCGGATGCTCTGTTGGCCCAAGAGTTGTCTTGAGGATCGAGTGACGGAGTGTAGAGGGAGCGGCCCGGGGCGAAGAATCTGGTATTATATACGAGATCACTTCATGCAAGAAATTTTGTCAGCTCCGTTACAGCTAAGACTACCCACTCCACGATGCACGCTGACCGGGGGCCGGATCTGGCCACAGTCCTCGGTCGACAAACTTGCCATCGATCAGCTAGTTACATGCTCACAGTTAGCACGGTAGAGCCACCGCTGCAGTGGTCTTGGGTCCTTGAAGCCGCAAGCGAGAAAAAGGTCACTATTATTCCCATACATATTCGGATATATGAAGGGGTACGATGCACAGCATCCAAGCTACATGGGGCTATTTTAATCACAACAAATCCCATACAGTGAAAAGGGGGTTTGTGGTATGTGACATGACGCCTAATGTCAGCCACGAGCGCCCAGTCCATGGGAACAATGCTGTAGCTAACCCCGAAGAAGGAGCAAAAAGAGATAAGAATAAGATAGATGTTTTGGGGGCAAAACAGACCAATCGGCATCGCACAATATTTGGTGCGTCTGGACAGCAAGTCTGGACAAGCGGATTTCCTTCAACGGGGCTACACCAGAGAAGCAGCATCGCATGCTAGGTAGGTAGGTAGGTAAGGGAAAAAATTACTGGTAGGTATGCAGAGTGGTATTGTTGTCAGATTCTTACATAGTGTATACTTTGTTTGTATCCTTTTGGGGTTCTTCAATTCGCTATTGGTGCCTTTCGAACACCAAGAGCAAGAACTGTGGGTCGATACGATACGAGGTCAAGAGCGTCAAAAAGAATGCTACCTGCTGGCTGTATGCTGTACAGTGCGCCCATGTATCTATTATTCAGTACGGCAGGGCAGATGATCATCAGGGTACTAACAGGGGCAAGGGGGAAGACGCGGGATGGAACTAGCATGGTAACAGGGCCCTCTTTTGGCGATCTTGGTGCTGGTCCGGAACGCCGGTTTGGCGGGTTGAGAGATTGGTATTGAGCATGCAGATATGTACCTATGCTACATATACAGCAGATACACTGACATAACGCCAACAATGCTCTCTTCTGGCCCAATGGCAAGTAGTGCAGCGCCACTCCAGGGAGCGTACCCACGACTCATCTATGGTTGGCCTTCTGCTGTCTAAGGCGTGGTGTACCAAGGTCACCGAGGAAATGGACAGCAGCTGAGCGCCTAACCTAATTCGGTTCTTCGACTTTGTGAACTGGCAGACCGATACCCTGGATAGCAGCTCACTAGAAGTCGGGTGTTATTCTGTGCGTGCCTAGCTGTAGCTACGACTAGGTACATAATAAGATCTAGTCGGCAGGACTTGGATACGTGTACATCCTCACCTACCTAAGCGGCCCGCCCAGGAACGCTCATTCCTACTTACGTCAGGTACAGATGTACATAAGACAAATGCTGTAGGTAGGTATGCTGTACTAAGCTATCGCTCATGGCAACGATAAAGCCAGTGCGCTCAGCCGCACGGCGGTCATTCCATGGCACGTCACTTGCCCAGGCTGCTGACCCTTAATCAAAGCAGCACACTGTCTGAAGGGTCGATGAGACGTAACATACGGCAAGCCACATCAATTTGTCTAGAGGGGAGCACCGCCCTCTCTGTGGTCACGAGTTGTTGCCTTTGCGAAGCTGTGTAGCCGGCGTACATACGCATAATAAGAAGTTCGGACGGTGTGTGGTACTGCCGTAGGTATGTGTGGGAGGATAGCTTGCTGTGTGGCATCTGTTCGTGAACTCGTAGTACCGGTAGGTAATAACGAGATGTATGTGGTGTAATCGAGCTCATCATATCTGACCAGCCAACAGCGGTGAAAACATTCCTTCGCAAAACATAAGCCGCGCCCACAGACAACATTTCGGTTCGGCAGGCCTGATTAGCTCCCCCAAAGCAGACAGGGATGATGATAGGGCAGATAATAGATGAAGCACTGGCGATGGTGGTGGGTTCGTGAGAAACGTAATAGGTAAAAAAGAACCCGGTGCCCTGCCACTTGTCACGGCCCTTGCTAGCCCTTGCTGCCTACCCCTGCACAGAGCAGGCACACGAGCTCGCGTACATGTTTAGCTGTCGATCCACCGTCCATTGGACCCTTTGCAGGCACTGACAATGTCGTCTGGTCTGCAGTAAGATTGAATGTTAGCCTACTACTATTGTTTGCCGGGCCGATTTCGAGAGCCTTTCCTCTGACATACATGCTTCGGTCAACATAGACAATGTCTATCGGTTAGCGAAGAGGTCATAAGAAAGCTCTCCTGAGACTCGCTTGCCTCTATGATTTCAAACCCTATTTCCGGTTTACAACAGGAAAAGAGACGAGGCGAAGGGGTCATAGGTTAACAATCACAAATATGGTAGACATAACCGATACCACCTCCTCAACGCGCCAAGACTGTAATGGAAGACTCGAATGTGGACTGGAATGCACACCCACACAGACACTCGCATATTTTTTCCCTGGGCGTTTTAGGCGCTGAGCGTCTCTAGATGCAGCCCGCCCCGCTGCAATGGTGTTGAGCTGACCCTCTTGGCTCTTGGGTCGTTTTTGGCTTCTGGGCCGCGACGTACTCCACACCAAGGATTCCCAAGGCTCTAAACATTCCATGTTGTTCGATTGATCATTGTTGGGACCCATGTTTCCGTAGCTTGGCCGCTCCCCTTCGGGAGGACCGTTTTCCTGGTTGGTCCATTTTATGGAGACTGGACTAATTCTATCACCACTTCCATCGCTATTCCATCCTGGGAAAATTATTCAAGTCTTTATTAGTCCTTCTTGGTCGAAAGGCCGCAACATTTCTCCAGTGGACACTCTCAGTTGAAGACATCTCCAATGTCTCTCTCGATAAGTAGGTATGTCTATGCTGTAGTAAGTGCGGTCACCCCTGTAGCCATATCGCTTAGGTGGTCTTGATAAAGGACAAGATGGAGCCTTTGTCCTTGTAAGCCTCAAGTTGTATACGAATGTTAGTCAACACCATGGCGTTCTGCCCTCGCTACCCCAACAAAATGGCGTTGTTATGGTCTTACTGTGAAATCAACGGAGCTCGCCACGGCTTCATAGCTCTCGGTCCATTAGCATGCCACTGGGCCGGGGTAGTAGTCGATACATAGACAAGTGAGTGCTCTCATCAGCCGCGGAAATGTCTATGCATACGGTCTGTAATCGCGCTCTTGGTTCCTTGCAGATACGCCCTTCGGCCAAGACCCTTCGCGCTTGTGGAAGGGGTTACCACCATGATCAGAAGCAGAATCAGGAGCTACCGGGCTCGGTTATCGATGCAACCTGTCTGGAGGCCAAATAGGGTACAAAATACCTATCATGGGCCGAGCGTATCATTGGTTGACTGACGGTGAAGGCGAAAGCATGTAGCGAAGACACATCTAGACAACCGCCATATTCCCCCAAGAGAGGCTTGGCATCTGGGGAAGTGGGGACCAGCCTGGCTTTTGGGGCATGAGACGTCGAAGCGCGAATCCAGTAGACTAACCTAGGTGCTGAGATATGATATTCAACGTTGATCGGCTCCCACCAACTAAGCACATGATTAGGTAGTGATAAGTTGCGTATTATTCAGGCGTTCGTTGGCTGTCAACGTCGTCGCAGCATCTCACACAACACGTAAACGATCGTAGGAATCAATATTACATGCAAGCCCGACATGTTCGGCAAAGAAGCCATGTCCGATGATCACGATAAAGCAAGCAACATCTTCGAATTTAGCCCTAGCAGGGTCGACAAACGCACAATTACTTCTCAGCCGCATCTGACAATTAAAAGGCCCGAAAAAGGGCGATTGTGTAAAGCCTCTACGATGGAAGCAAGGCTTGAAGGCTGAACGCTTGCAAGATAAATCATCTCCGGTTAGCTAGGCCGTTGTATGGCATGAACGGATAGATGAACCTTTTGTGGCTTCTTAATAAGGTAGCAGTCATGTAGAAATAAGATAACGGCAGCCTGGTCCTAAGGTATGCTGTCATTCCTAACGATAGTTTGGTAGATAGCAGGTTAGCCGAGAGCATCGTGACATCCGGCAAGTGCCTAAGCGCTGGACGGAGCACGAAGCGGGAAGACTTTGAGAAATCGACAGGCCTAGGCCGGACCTCTCTTATATATCTTGGCTTTCTTGTACTTACCTTGTCAAGGCCGTGCCACAAGGGGTCGGGGCTGGCTTGATGGGGTGTGGAAGTCACACTACTTTAGGCGACTATGAACCGCAGGTGATATACGCCCGGTTTAGACTCTTCATAGTAACATACGCTGTACTTAATTCCCCGATAACTCTCTGGTAGCGAAGCTGTTAAGAGCCGTAGGGAACGCGATATACCCATAGATACCTAGGTATGGAAGTTCCAGCAAATTCAAAGATCGCTTGTCACTAAATACTAGTAAGGATTTAATGGCAGTACCATTTTAAGTATGTATCCACAGGCGACTAATCTCGAGTGGTGGGGGTGGGACTTGGAGGGACTCTTCTTCATCTCAGGCGTCAGGACAGTATTTCTTTAAGGACACAGCTTTAAGCCAAGTTAAAACTTCATCTAAAGGCTACAGAGACAATTCCTGTTTTCAACACGCCATATATGCTAGCAAGTAGATAACTAGAACATGGGGAGGTACCTACATTTAGGGCCGCTCTTTGATATAGAGATATAGAGATGCTTACCTAAAGATGTGAGGGGTCAAGGGTGATTTATTTTCGTTCGGATCTCGTTCATTCACTAAAAGACGGTCGTTAGAGACTGATCTATAAGACCCTACAGAACCTTTATACTTCTGCTCTAACTCCTGTATTGATGCTAGCCTAACCATTTACGTACAAGCGCAAGAGAGGCTACTTCTTAAAACGACATGGGTTGACAGCTGCCGCAGGTTTTATCTCAGCATGAATCATAATGTCTCACGCTTAATGACTCATCCAGTCAACCAGACTGCCCTACGAAGTGCCAGAAAATTTACCCACAACGCCACCACAACACAACAAAAGGCGGATTGCGGATGGAATTTGGCTCCTGTTTTGGAGTCCAAAACCTAACGTAGAAGCTAATAAGGCTACCAAAAAATAACTGCTCTTCGGGGCACTAGTCCTTAGTTTCGTGATTAATAATGCATTTGATTCAAGAGTCATCATCTGTTGTCACGACCTATTAAAGAAGACCAAAGACTCGTTGCAAATAATCCTTCTGCATTCGCTTCTACATATTTTTTTGTTAGCGAGTTTTTGTTATTTTTTCTTTAAAGATTCGAAGTCGCTGTATTTCAAAAAGCGCACAGGACTATTGCATTGGCCGATTTTCATGTCACTTGGCAGTATTTTTCACATAAACAGAGCTCCGCATTATAAAATGGACAACGCCGAAAATGCCGGCAGTCGGCCCAACGATGAGGGCAGAACCAGAGGTCAACGCTCCCGGGGCGTACGAAGTGAAAGGGGAGGCCGTGGCGGACGGGGTGGAAGGCCCTCAAGAGGTCGGGGCGGTCATCAGAGGAATTCTCAACCGACTGAAGCGGTCAATGAACTACAAGGCAACGCCACCACAGCACCAGTAGCAGCAGCAGCACAGTCTGCCCCTGACGCCCAGGATAGAAATATTCGCCGAGGAAGGGGCCCGAGAGGTCCAAGAGGCGAGAGAGGTGGAAGAAGTGGAAGAGGCTCTGCGAGGGGGCGTGCCGGGACCAGTGGTGGACAAAGAACGATACTGGCAACAGGTAGGGCCTTTGGTGGCCACCTCACAACAGAGACGGAGGATGAAGATCGAGATAGTCAAAATTCATCTACGACTTTAAACGCTGGCGCATCGGTGTTCGTCCCCGGTCAGTCGGTTCCAGGCCCAAGGTGAGTTACTGCTGATTACCAAGCTTCATCGAGAGACCACACTAATTATAATCCAGTGCCAAACCTGTCAGCCAAGGTGCCTCGAGGCGAACTCGTCGGCCGTCTAAGTCTAGCGCCGCTGATCTTCCCACGAGAATCCATGAGGATATCAGCAATGGACAGTATGAATGTGTTATTTGCACTAATGAAGTTCTGCGTAACTCGCGTATATGGTCATGTACCATCTGCTGGACGGTCACGCACATGTCATGTGTGAAGAAGTGGTTCACAAATAGAACTAAGCCCCCGGACCAAGAGCAACAGCAACCCCAGCTACCGATTTGGAGATGTCCTGGCTGTAACTCAACGATGAACGACGAACCTGGAACCTACCACTGTTGGTGTGGAAAGGAGATCAATCCCAGCCCAGTCGCCGGCTTGGCTCCTCACAGCTGCGGGCAGACTTGCTCCAAGCCGAGGGCGACGTGCCCTCATCCATGCCCCCTACAATGCCATGCAGGGCCTTGTCCTCCGTGTATCTTAATGGGACCCAGTCAATCTTGTTTCTGTGGGAAAAATGTATCAACCAAACGATGTGGCGAGACCGACTACACCAAAGGGTGGAGCTGCCATGAGATATGTGGCGATCTACTCCCGTGCGGAGAACACGAATGCCAAAAGGAGTGCCACTCCGGCCTTTGCGGTAGCTGTGAGACTCTGGTCGCATCTCGGTGCTACTGTGGCCGAGAATCCAAGGAACTACCCTGTGATACGCTCGGGGACAAGCTAGAATCCTACGCCCATGACCAAACTCAAATACAAGACAACACACCTGAAGCCGGAGAAGAATGTGGACTAAGCACTTGTTTCACCGGATCTTTCAAGTGCGGCCACGCATGTGGCAGAGCTTTCGACTGTGGGAAGCATTATTGCCAAAAGGACTGTCATCCCCAAGACGAGGAGCCGGCTCATTGCCCGTTCTCCCCCGATGTCGTCACACGCTGTCCTTGTGGGAAAACACCAGTCACAGATATTGCAGCGGGCCGTGATTCCTGTACGGATCCTATTCCTCATTGTGACAAAGTCTGTAATAAGATTTTGGACTGTGGTCATCAATGCCAGGATAACTGCCATACCGGACCTTGCTCCCAGTGCGAGCAGGAGATTGAGTTGGATTGTCGTTGCGGCCGCACCAAGACAACCGTGATCTGCCACGAACGCGATCTGCATAGCCCTCTATGCGAAAGGGTTTGCCGTGTCCAACTTAGCTGCGGTAGACATGAACATGGTGTTCGTTGCTGCCCAGCAGAAAAGCGAGCAATCGAGCGAGTGGCAGCGAAACGGAGGGCGAAGAGCTCCGCCCCCTCAAACGAGGAGTTTGAGGCGGAACATATTTGTCTCCGAGTCTGCGGTAGAGAACTTAAGTGTGGGAAACATCGTTGCCAGCAAATGTGTCATAGAGGACCTTGTCCTTCATGCTTGGAGGCTGTCTTTGACGAAATCAGTTGCAATTGCGGGAGGACCGTCTTGCAGCCACCCCAGCCCTGCGGTACAAGGCCTCCAGAATGCCGGTTTGATTGCTTGCGGCCTCGGCCTTGTGGGCATCCACAGGTAAGCTGGTTCCACGCGTTGGCTTTGTACTATCTCGATCCTTTGCTAACCCACTGCCTCACAGGTGGCCCATAACTGTCATTCTGACGACTTGCCATGCCCTAAATGTCCCTTTTTGGTCGAAAAACGGTGCATATGTGGGAAGAAGACTCTCAAGAACCAACCTTGCTGGTTCGACGAGCCGAGATGCGGTCTACCGTGTGGCAAGAAGCTTAAGTGTGGGTATGTAACAACCATATTGCATAGCATAATGTGAAGATCATCCGCTGATATGCTTGCAGAACTCATACATGCACTAAACTCTGCCACCGGCCAGGGGCCTGTGAAGATGAGGGCATTTCCGGTTCTCATTGTCAACAACCATGTGGCAAGACACGTAGCTGTGGCCATCCGGATATTGAACAGTGCCATGCCCCCTACCGTAAGCCAAAGCTACCGCCAATACCACGAATCTGACTGACACACAAAATTTAGCATGCAAAGAAGATAAACCTTGCCAAGCAAGGGTATTTGTAACTTGTGAATGCCAGCACCGGAAACAAGAGGTCAAGTGCTTAGCCACCAAGACCCAAGAGTCACCGCAGCGCCCACTCTTGAAGTGTGACGATGAATGCCTTCGTTTGCAGCGAAATGCTCGTCTTGCTAGTGCCCTTAATATCGACCTACAGACTCACACCGATGACCATGTGCCATACTCCGACACGACCCTGAAACTATACAGAGAAAATCCACAATGGGCACAGATTTATGAGCGAGAGTTTCGGGTATTTGCAGAGGACCGAGCTGAACGACGACTGAGACTCAAACCTATGAAGTCGCATCAACGGGCTTTCATCCACTCGCTTGCAGAGGATTTCGGGTTTGATAGCGAAAGTAGCGATCCTGAACCTCATCGCCACGTTTGTCTGTTCAAGACACCACGCTTTGTTTCAGCTCCTATGAAGACGTTGGCCCAGTGTGCCAAAATCCGAGCCAGTCAGGACACGTCGACGCAGCAGTCTTCTATGGCCAGCGATGATGCCAGCCTCGCCCCCTATAATGCATTACTATTGACGAATCCTCAATTCGGCTTGACGGTCGAAGAGCTAGAAACTTCTATTCGAAAGGAGTTTGCAGCATATCCCACTGTGAAATTCCACACAAGCTTCTTACCATCTGAAGAGGTTGTGATCAAGGGATCGGGAACATGGACATCTCAAACCCTTACGGCTGCGCTCACGGCTCTAAAACCTACTCTAAGACAGACAGTGCTTCGTCTCAAACTTGCCGACGGTGCATTCCTATGCGCGGTGGACGACTCACTGAACGTCTTACGGCGAGAACAAGGTCCGGTTCAGAGCGAAGGGGGATGGAGTGCAGTAGTTGGCCGGTCGACCGTTAAAGCTAAATCTACCGTGGCACCCGACTCCCTGCCCGTCCGTAGCAGGTTTGTCGCGCTCAAGAAAGAGCAGAAGAAGGTAGTAGACGAGTCGGTAGAAGATGATTGGGAAACCGCAGCTGAGAAGCTGGTTGGTGAGGCTGATACTCCAGAAAATGCATGATGATGATCGGGCAACGATGTGGAAACTCCATATATACCTACCTGTTATTAGTGCGCTTGGTAGTCCATATATCAATAGAGATATACCCGACGCAGCTGTCCTAATGTATTTCACCATTACTTTGCTGTGACGACCAGGCGCTCACTCTTTCTCGCATGATACGTACGATACAAGAGTGATTAAGGCGTGACAGCAGATTATACATCCCCTTACACTGTCTCGATGTCGTGGTAAGTTCAACACTTGGGGCAAAAGATAATATTATTCATCGGGTATCAACAAATTTATCAATCCAATAACACTAATAGATACTGTACAGTGATACAGAAACTAGCTTCTTAGAGCAGATACCTAATTAAAAAATACTCACAACACGGTATCAATTTTCTTTTCTTTTTCTTTTTTATAAGAGACCACCTGTTGCTTCTACAAATATACATATATAGATGTTACCAAAACGCTGGTATCAAGCTATACTTGTACTCTAAGTAAGCCAGAGGCTCCTAACTTGTAGAGCATGAATGTTGTTGACACGGTATTGCTGTGCATGCGCGGAAACTAGTTGAATGCAGAACAGCTGCCGGTGGCGTCAGTGGGGTTCCACACCGGTATGCACTAAAATCTCAGGGATATAGTACAGATGTACTGTACCCTGATAGTGTGACTTTGCATCTCATTCACACGACGACAACGGCAACTGCTACCTACATTCTCATGCCAGCGATACTGCTACGCAGGTAATACCGACTACGACCATTCGCAAAAATATATCAAATTAAGCTGTAACCTATAGCCAGATTGGGAAAGACGGAAACAAAACAAGGGCAGGGGAAGGGCAGAACAAAAATAACCCTAAAAATGAACAACTTCGGCGTGGTAGAGATAGCAACGGCCAAAACGACCAGCGCACCAGGATGGGCCTACGTACCGGAGAGGCAGCGACCTCTGAACATCCCAGCAACGGGGGCAACGACGAATCGCAAACGACCCCGTAACGCAGCCGCGGGCGCAGGCCGCGCTGGAGCAGCAGCGCTGAGCCTAGCAGACGCAAACGCTCGACAAGAGGCCAAAGCACGGCGCGAGATCGAGATTCTAGATAGAGACAACTCGCGGGACGTACAGATCGCTGTGCCGACCCGGCCGCGCGGGCACGCGAAGAGGGCGAGCAACATCACGAGCAAGAAGTCGACTTCGAATGTGCGCAGGATATTGCAGTCACAGAAGACATTCACGAACCATTTGGACGATTACCTCGCTCTCGAGTCCTCGGCGACTACGACGACAACAACGAATACAACAACAAACAATAATAACCAAGCCGGGGGAACACCAGCACCCGCTGAAACGAGAATAACAAGTACGACAACAACAACAACGACAGGTGGTGGAGGCGGACAACGACAACGGCAAAGCTCCACCAGCACAGCCCCATCATCGTCAAGAAGATCCCAACAACATCCCCCCACAACTATAAAACAAGAACAACAACAAGACACCGACGCCGACGCCGACACCGACATACAAATGCAAGACGCCCCCCCTTCCTCCTCCTTCTCTACCTCCCTCCCACAAAAACCCCAAAGCGAGATCCTAACCCCATACACTTCCGCGCCGCCCTTGCACCCAGAAGACAACAACCCTCTCCTTGCCTCGCGTCTTCCACCGGTTCCTAGCGACGAAGAGCTGCGTGCCCTATTGGCCGCCGCGCCCCTAACGTACCTCGAGGTGCGTGGCACATGGCAGAAGGAGAGCCGTTATCCCACGCGCGAATTCTGCGCTATCTGCGGATACTGGGGTCGCGTGCGCTGCATGAAGTGCGGGACACGGGTGTGCGCCCTTGACTGCTTGGAGACGCATCGGGAGGAGTGTGTCACGCGTTATGGGCTATAACAAGGCAAGGAGATAGTCGCCGGTGGTGGATGGTATAACAGTTTATTTAACGCGGGGACACGCATAGCAGCTATTATTGTAAGGCGCAGCAGAAAAGGTGTCGGTGTCGGTGTCGTAACCTTATAGAACTTGTCCACACCATATACGAACAGGGAAGGCAGAGTCTGGGAACGGTGGCACATGGAGTTTGACTACATACAATGATACCCATATTTTTCAACTTGAGGCGTTTGTAGTAGACCCGTGAGGGTAAGTCTTGGTTCATTTTCTATTCTCTTTACCTGCGTGTTACAGGCATTTTGTCTACTCTGAACCGAGAGAGAGAGAGAGATCTCATTCTCTGGTTGAATGGACTCTCATCATAGAGTGCATATGTACAAGGAAGAACAAATGTACAGTACAAATCAGTGTGGTTTGTTTTTCTCTGATGTTTGTGATGCTTGCATCTAGAGAAGAGTGTAAAACGCCGGGCCCCAATGCTTTTTGATTGTCCTCTTCCCTAAGGGTATTTCCCACTTGCATGCTTGCATGTATGAATCGAATTGCCGAAAGGTAAAATTGCCAGCTCCAATTCCAGAAAGGAGAAAATTCTGGTCAGTCGTTGTGTTATTGTTCGTTTCGTTGGGATTCGGCACCCCAGTTAGACTCGAGTCGACATTTTTGACGGATGACCATGGCACGATGGCACGGGATCCCTTTACGGTGATTCGAGACTGAAATTGATATCACCACTCGAGGCACCACCAGAACAAGTACCTTTCATGCTTCCAGTAGGGCAGATAGCGCGAGCTGCGCGAACACACTGCTCCCAGCGGCCTTTGGAGATGTTGATCGTAGCACCGTTCTTGACAGGAGTGAGAGTGAACTTGGCGCTTCCAGACTGGCCGATTGTGCTCTCAGGTGCACCACCACACTTGGTGATGGAACCAGCGATGCCTCCACAAATTGCCAGTTCGGCGACATTCTGGTCATGGAACACAATGTGTCTGTATGTAAATTTAGTAACGTAAAACGAGGATGGGATATATTCTGGCAGTTGCTGCCAGGTAAGCCAGGTAAGGTATCCGTTGGAAATGCAGCCACGGAGGAAACTTACAGGTTGGGATCGATACACGTCACGTCGCTCACGGCAGCCGAGTTCACTGAAGTCGATGCTCTCATGGCAAGAACCTCGAAGTGCTCGTTATCGACGGTATAATGGGGCCAAACGGGCGAGGCAAAGGTGCAGGTAGCACCAACGAGAAGAAGGAGCGTCGGGTAATGCATCTTGATGTATCGATGCTGTATCGATGTTGTATCAAGAAATATTTTATAAATATGATGTCTCTTGGGTGTGAAGTAGGTGCCTGCCGGGGATCTCGAAAGAGGAAGGATGAAAAGAAGATAGTATGGGAAAGAAAAACGAGGTGGAAAAATCGAAAGAAAGTGAATAGACGTCAAGTCTAGTAGCGGCTCAAAGGAAGGGAAAGACTGTGAACCGGCAGTTTTAGAAGAGAAAAGAAGGAAAAGAGAAGGTGCGGCGCGTGTTGCAATTGCAAGGCAGCGACGATATGATTGTAGTTGTGTTAGTGAAGAAGGCTACTTTACAAGTGAAGCTGGGATGAGGTCAACTTTATTAGTGCTATGCCAGACAGAACACAGATCTGGACCTTCCTGGGTGGGCAAATGCTAAACCGGGGAAAGGACAAGGTATAATAATAATACATGTAGGAAGGTGTGGATGACCCATGTAACCAGGGCTTATCAAGTTAAGTGTAACAAACAGATTGTGAGGCTCGCTACGTGGTGCAATCGCGGCTACCTACCTCAAGGCCCTCTGGTCAAACACGGACCAAGACAAAATGCAGCACGATGAGTCTTGGGGCTTATCCGTATCCGTTACCCACTCAAGTTCTACCTACCTACAGGTCGGTACCGAGCGCACCATGAGAAGATAGGAAGCGAAGCAGATTTCTGCGGCCTCGGTCTCAATTTGTTACCTTTGTCACGACAAAAGTACCTGGGCGGCTGGACTTTGTCCTGCAGGTGGTATCCAATTGCACATACAAATTCATCTTCCATCCAACAGTGACGTCGACTCAGGAAGTGCTAATAGTGCACAGAATATTTCGTGCATGGAAACGCGTTCATATGTAAAGCTCCTCTGCTCCCATCCCAGTCCCGTCTCCCAGCGATCATCATGAAGGACAGATGATCACAAGAAACTAGGCGGGAATCATAGCTGGTGAGCGGGACATTGTCCTAAAGCTCAGGTATTCTGTTCGGTCAACAATCCTACTCACGTGGGAGTTCTAAACTTGGGCTGGAGTTGCTATGCTGCCTACCTACAGGACAATGATACTACAAAATGCCAGGATGGGAGGTTGAATCTGAAACGTCAAAGCATGATGATCACAGGGGTCAATGCTGGACCACAGGTGCCCTACGGTTAGGACCCGTCCTTGGCATTCTGTTAGCGTCCCTACTTGGCAATCCATAGGGTGTTTCTAGCAGGTCAGTGGTTATCCTGCTCACCTCGAAGGGCTGCAATTGGGATGTCTGATAGGCTTAATTTCGATGCAGGTGGATATACTTACGCCCCCTCCCTCCTCACAACGCATAAACATGAAACCCTCCATCGTCAAATCGTTCGGTGCTTCTAATCCGTGCCTCCTGAGAGCCCTATGGGGCAAAGCCTGCATTAGGCAATTCGTAAGAGAGGCGCTGCGTCATTTATGGGCGGAGGAATATGCCCTGCCCATCCATATTTGTTATTAAGCCATGAGCTCTTCCACATGTCGAAAGCTCTACGGAAGGATCGCAGGAGCCGTTTTTACCTTCTAAAGCTGTGGATAATGGATGACCATCAATAAGCAAAATGTGGCTAGGAAACAGAAATAGCAGCTTTTAGATGCCTGGTTGACATGGTGGCGAAGCTAGAACGGCATCTGCGTCAGCCACAGCAATCGCTTATTGCTCTTCCGTAGAATGGGTTCGGCCCTAAAGCTCCAAAATTAGACGAAGGAGGCCCTTTCTATCGTCTACAAAGGAAACAGAGAGAGGGGAAGCTACTTTATGTGCCCTGCCTTCATGCCATTTTGCAGCTTGAAAAGCTTGCTTTAATTGTACGAGGGTATCATATCATATGGTACATAAAAAAATTCTGAGATGGGACGGGTGTAACAACTTCATATAGGCCTACACGCGTTCATTTTTGCGTTCACGACACCCGGGAATGTGTGCATATTAGGTTACACAACTTAGTGCACTTAGTTGATATAGTAGTCTCATTGATCTCTGTCATGTCCAGATACAAGTAGTCACCACTGGCATGGTATTATTCTAGCATGAGGCGTTCAAACTGACAATGCCACCCAATACCCTTCTCTCTCTGTAGTGGGCGTATACAATTGGGCAAGTGTAGAAGTCGATGTGTTCGATACTTGAACACAGATTACCATCATTAACACATCTGAAGACATTGTCGCTGGCACGGACGGAATATAGTCCAGCCAGGACAGATTATGGAACTGAAGTTGCAGCTTCTTGTAAGGCCGGTCCACGAAAGTCATCACTTTGCAGACCCCTTACGCTTGCCACAGACGCCACAGACACCTAAATCATCCGGATTCAGATACAAGCTTCCCTTGCATTCTTGACTCTTACATCTCCAGAAGGCCACCTTGCTAGGAGCCAACACGTGAGAACAAGCACCACAAGTCATGGCATCGGGTGTGTTTTGAAACGAGCAAATTGGACAAGCACGCCCGGATTTCGGAGGGCCGGTCTTCTTACTCGAGGAGGCGGAGCGATGCGTCGTCGCAGTAAGCGGTGAATTATGACTGGTAACACTGCGTATTCGTGGCTCGATAGGTAGAAGTAGAGATTCATCCGTCTCGGGCTTGATAAAGGTCGGCGGTGGCGATAGCGATGGCGATGGTGACCTCTCCTGCTTTATAAGTGCTGCCGAGTTCAGCTCCCGCAATTCGTTCTGCGCGTCACCATCTGCAGGGTTCTCGTCTTCACAAACTTTGATCAGGCGACGCCCCTCTTTGTCAACGATACTTGGCTTAGTATCATCATCCTCAGATGCTGTTTCGAAATCGCTGGCTGTCTCTTCGTCGTCTTCCTCTTTCTCCTCCTCTTTTATTTCTTCTTCGGCCTTCTTAGCCTGCTCAAATCGCGCCAGAGCCGCAGCTGCCCTCAACTCGCGGCCGCGTTTGCTCTTCGCGACTCTAGGCTTTCCCTTGGCTTTCCTGCCGTTCTCTAGCTCCGACTTGATCTCCTCATCTTCGCCGAGCGCAATGCCGTTCGCGCCGAACTTCTTCAAGATTCGCCGTTCCTTCTGTTCTTGGTAGGACAGCTTTTTCTTCGGCTTTCGTTTTCTTCCTGCCGAACGGTACGTTCCGCCGCACAGGTGCTCTGGCAAGGCATCTTGTGTGGACACGCTGTTCTGCTCGAATTCTCTAGATCTGAGAAGCTTCCCACGTCCCCAGATTCCTTCGCCGGTATAGTTGCGGGTCCAGAGATCCCTCATTTGACTGGCGTAATTGTTACGTACAGCCCAGAAGGCCTTTGAGTGGTTCATCTGCTTGCAGTGTGCAAGCCTATCTGGTTGTCAGTCTTGGTGTTGGCGTTTTTGTATGATGGGTCACTCACTCATGCATCATGACCATTTGGACATAGTGAAAGGGCAGCCATTGTCCAGTTGTCTTTGAAGGTGAGCGTTAGTGCTCTTGGCCAGCTACATTTAAAGACAACTTGTAAGAAGTCGAGAAACTCACGGCCGATCTCAGAACCAGTTGGATCACCTCCCCAGCGTTGAAGTTTCGGCCAACAAACTCGGTGTTCGCCGGGAACTCCTCAAGCGACATCACATAGAGGTGATGTTCTCGCATAATGGGCACTGGTGTAAGTTAATATCCATCTCATGTTCCTTTGACTCAACCAGGCAGTACTCACCGCATTGTGCCGCAATACGCTCTAAGAAATCCTGAGCTATTGCTTTGTCATCACCCTCTAGGGGTTTGATGAAGTTAATGTTAGAGTTTGGTTGCGATTTCCTCGCGTTGAGGCGCTCGAAGCCGAGAGGCATTGTCGCTGTTGATCGCCGACACGCCAATCAGTTAGCAACAGAAGGCGATGGCAGGAGTTAAATAGCTACACGGATAGGGCTCACGCTGGGAACTGGAACGAGACACGACTTGGCGATGCTTGACCGACAGTATCTCTATGGCTTTTTTTGAGTGGCAAAGTGCTATTACCTCAGGTTCACCTATATATGTACCTTAGGTACCTACCTATATGTAGGTGTTTACGTGGAGGTGCCTGGTATCTGACAGGCACCTAGAATATTGGTTCCACACGCCTAGAATATAGTGGGCATAACACTACGCCTTCAACCGCCCTTTAACTACACTTCGCTTTGGTAATAAGCAAGGATTAAACACCAACTAGATTGTTATAACAAGGTACCATAGCCTTCTAGATTAAGTATATATATGAAGTTTTAACAATTTATTATGTATAGTTTTGTTGAAAGGGCGGTTAAAGTGGAAAGAGTCAAGTACCTTAGGTGTTGTAGTCGTATTTGGCTTCAGTCAACAACGAATCCCTCCACGTCCAATCAACTCCGAGAGCTCAATATCGATATGAGACATAGTTGACGTGGAAACAGTGTTTATCTGTGATGAGTTGCTTGAATAGTAGTATTTCCCCATCATCGTCTTCGTCCGGCTCCTCCAGCTCCAGAATCGCCCCTATCTGTGAGAGAGACCACTTCACTAATGCCAGCAGCTTCCTGCTCATCTTCAAGCGCAGTAATCTCTTCTCTGCAATCCCACCATTTCTCCTCGCTGAGTTCAAATGCTTTGGACTTGATCTCCTTTATAGTGAGAGTCTCTGGTTGAATTCCTTTCCATCTAAGACTAGTCATCAGGACCTCTTGCCATTCTGCCGATGTTCTAGCAAAGAACTCCCGTCTGGACTCGAAGGGCTGGAGGAAACACGTTAGTATAGCTTTGCATCAAGTTCGTGAAGACTTACTCTGGGGTGCGGAAGCCCATCATCCTCTGGCACTGAGCTAGCAACGGTGTCTGCTTCGCTCTCATCATCACCGAATACCGACGTGGGGGTAGTTGATGCTGAATCTATGCTTGCAATGTCGTCTGTCTGGAGCTTCTTCCGTTTGCTCGGCGACACCAATCTTGTAGGCTCCTCATCAAATTCAACGTCACCGTCTTCATCTTCGTCCTCTTCATCGTCTTCTTCATCATCCTCGTCATCCTCGTCTTCTTCGTCGTCAGAGCCCTGTAACAGCACAAGTTAGGCGATAAACATAGCAAGCTGATAATGATACAGATCAGGCAGAATAGTCCACTTACCACCCATGACTCGTCTTCTCTCTTGAACACTTGTTTGCAGCCATCCATCTTGCCTAGATCAATCGCATGAAGATCATCGAAAGTATATTCTCGGTCTTTTGATTCGAAAGTTCCACCATAGATATATAGGACATCTTCCTGAACGGCCAATAGTGCGTTGAACCTAGGAGAAGGGAATTCCATGGAGACTGGCATCTCTCGAACCGGATTAGCAGGCTCCTCGTTATCACCGTCGTTCTTGAGATCAATATCCATGTCGTCTGCATTCTCAAGTGACATACCAGCCTGCAGCGCAGCAAGCTGTTTTAACAACTCTTCTTCGTTTGCCTGAGCCCTGCCGCGGCGGCCGACCCTTTGGTCCGAAGCGTTGGCCTTCTTCTGAACCCTTGGCTTCCGAAGGGCCATCGGGAAAAATCGATTTCTCTCAATATTCCAAGTAAATAGTTCGTTAAAAAATTCACTATCTATACCCTCCTCACTTTGTTCTACGTCGTGAACACCGCCGAATGATAGCCCGCGGCCTTTGTGGTACGCCATCGTTGCGCCAGCACGAGGGGGGTTAGGTGTGTTGGCGGGCTTCTTTCGTTTCTCCCACCTTACAGTTGGGGGTGTATTCGGCGACGCATCAGCGGGTGGCTGAGTAATGCGTAAGTAGAAACAGTCCTGATGGACCATAGGCTTCAATATATTTCTCTGGCCTTGAGATGCTCCCTTAGCTGACTTGTTGGCAGAGACAGTTGCTTTCACCCGAGAGTACCCGCCAAACAAGACAGCCCCCTGGTCATGGGGCAAGAATGTGAAAGAGGACCTCGCATCGGGCTTAAGCTGCGCTGGTGGGAGGGTGGGATTAAACCACATATAATTCTACGCGAAGTAATCAGTCTGCACATTCTGCCACGTTACACTGGTCGGGGCCAACGTACTTGGGTATCAAATAACCAGAGGTCATTCAGATATTTTGTCTGATTCGACGTATCTTGAAATCCTGAATCAAACTGTTAGATATTGTTTATCGTTAGGTGGAATCAAACACGGTCCGTTCCTAGTAACTGTCGTACCTCCAAATAAAATGATATAATTCTTATAATAAGTCATGCGATGACCACTTCTAGACGGTGGCGTCTTCCCCTTGACCTCTATTCGTGTCCATTCACGAGTACTGGGCTCCAGACGCCAGAAATCATTATAGTGATAAAAAGTACCCTGTTTCGGACTGCTAAATTCACCACCGAACAGGAAAACAGAGTCTTTTTGATTACCTCCTCGGCACCAAGCATGGCCAGATCTTGGAAGTGGAGCGTTAGGGGATGTTACGCAATGCCACTCATCTCTGTCTGTGTAATAGATATTGAGATCGTTGAAGAAGTTGGCAATGGCGCCGTTCCATGTCTCACCCCCGAAGAGCAAAAGCTGGTTGCTATTGGAGGGTGAAGCTAGGAAGGTTGCTGATGAGCGAGGCTTGGGAGGGGCATCAAGGACTGTCTCGGTAACCTTGAGGAAGAGTTCCTGCTGCTTCTTGAACTCGGCTAAGACGGCGTCAAGATCCACATCCTCGGCATCACTATCTTCTAGCTTAGAGCTCCTAGACTTTTCTTTCTTCTGCGCCTTTTTCTCCTGTTTTTGTTTCTTCTCTGCTAGCTTCTGCTGCTTTGACTCGGATTTTTTCTTCTTATCTTTTCCCATCTTTATACAAGGTAGACAGACTGCTGATAAAGAGAGTAGTGAAGCGCTTGAATCTTGTGTAAAATTGCATAGAAACAAAGAGTTGAATAAATTTCTAGTAGTACCCGTAGACTTTGGTAAAAGATGCTTAACTAAAACCTGAAAACTTCGTGATCTTTTACCCCCATATCCTGTGTAATTGTTGAGGTAGAACCTTGAAGCTATTACCCCTCCAGGCCAGTTGACAGCAGCTGGGTGCCCCTCCTAAGGACTGACTAAGACCCGCAAGGTTTTACACTCTATTCTCCTTCGGTTCCTGATGGGTCACACTACGTTGTACCTAAGTACTGATGATCTGATAAGATTATTTTGCCCCAGTGCTCCATTGCCCCACGAAGTCTATTGGCAAGTCTTGCTATAGCGTAGGTACCGGCAGTAATACATAGGTACAGGCTTGTAGATGGTGATAGGCCGCTGTAGCGCCGTGTCTCCAAGCGACATCGCTAAGAAATTTATTGTAAATCAAATCTCCCATCCCGAATACTCCAACGCACCGAGCATAAACCGGGAAGTCCGTAGTCGTGCCAGCACACAATCAGTGTTAATTAGGCGGCGATTGAATGCTATAATCCCGCTCAATCGGTCTACCGAAAATGGATTTCGCACTAAGCGTTCCGTCAGTCTTCCAGGTGCACCCACTTAGTGGAAAACTGACGGTGACTGGCTGAAACTCGTACGAGTAGTTGGTTGGCGTATTCGGTCCTCCACCAGCAACATCAAAAATCAAAACCCAAAACCCAACATCGCCCGGCCCACCTATCATAAATTTCCAACAACCCGCCCACCTCCAACTTTCAGCCATGTCATAGCACAGACAGTCGGATCTTGTCGCCGTTGCCTGCCGTTGTGCATGATTATCTAGCCCGGCAGGCCTTCTGGCGACACTGTCTTTGGCGCCATTCTTTCTACATTCCAACCTCAAGTTTACCCAGCCGCAATGGAAGCAAAGCAAGCACACCCTGATCCCGTTATCCCCTCGCGCCCGCGACCTCGTGCGCAGGAGAAATCTGGCACAATGGAGGTCATCGAAGATCTCCTTTTTGGATCTGTAAGCCATGTGACACATCTGATTTGATCCCTAGCACAATTCGCTCACACCAATCAGACTGCTGGTATCGTGGGCAAATATATAGAATACCCTTTCGACACCGTCAAGGTCAGGCTGCAATCCCAGCCCGATCACCTTCCCCTCCGATACACTGGACCCCTCGATTGCTTCCGACAATCCATCAAAGCCGACGGCGTGCTCGGTCTGTACCGCGGAATCAGCGCTCCTCTTGTCGGTGCTGCTGCCGAGACGAGCAGTCTCTTTCTGTTCGAGCGCCTGGGACGAGAGGCCGTATATGCCTCTGGATATTGTTCGCGTGAACATATTCTGCCCTTGCCGGCATTATGGTTCACGGGCGCCTTTGCAGGTGCTTTCACATCGGTCGTTCTCACACCTATAGAACTCGTCAAATGTAAGGTCCAAGTGCCTGCAAGTGTGAATGGCGTGGCTCCAAAGGTCCCCAGTGTCATGTCGGTCATCCGAGACGTCTATAAACACGAAGGAATTAGAGGGTTCTGGCACGGCCAGATGGGTACCTTCTTGAGAGAATCAGGCGGTTGCGCAGCATGGTTTGGATCCAAAGAGACGACCACCAAGATGTTTTATCTTCTTAACGAACGCTCTGCTACCTCGCAAATGGAGAAGGATGTCCTCGCAACCGAGGCGCTGCCACTGTGGCAACAAGCCGTAGCAGGCGCATCCGCCGGCATGTCGTACAATTTCTTATTCTTCCCTGCCGACACCGTCAAAAGCCGCATGCAGACATCGCCCGTTGGTGGAACCAGGCAAAACCGAACCTTCATGGAAGAAGGTAGAGCCTTGTGGAAACAACATGGCATACGTGGTTTTTATCGTGGATGTGGTATCACAGTCCTGCGATCAGCTCCCAGCTCGGCCTTTATCTTCACAGTTTTCGATGGTCTCAAGCGGAACCTGTCGTTATAAATGCAGTGTCCAAAGAAGATAGAAAATGTATATAGATGAGTATCATGAGCGTGTACGGCGTTGTGGCGTATAGGACTCCGGAGGGGTTGGTTAGATCACATGGGTCTTGGTTCATCACTTTTATCGGTGGAAAGTTTCTTGGCACTTGCTCTTCTTTCTTTGGGAAGGGTACATACTTGAGCAACCCAAGTGTCTATTTGCTATAGTTACAATAAAATATTCCACATCTGTGACCAACCATAAGTAGTCCTGCTCTCATTGGTCTTTGCCCAGGGCTTTTCTCGTTGCTAGTGTTGAATCGGAAATGTCCCAATGGTTCAAATATCCCACGCCCGCGTTCAGATACGTGGCAAAGCCGAGCCAAGCCAGATATGGAACCATGCACCAACCAGCAATATTGTCGACCCCAAAGTAGAGATACGTCAGGTAGCCGTTCAGGCCAATGAGCGACAGGATGTTGGCAAGCGCGAGGACCGGTCGACGGAGCCCGAAGAACAACGGCATCCACGTCAGATTCAGGCCGAGTTGGGCCGAGTACAGGCTCTGTAAGACCTCTGCCGTATCGGATGGTAGCGGAGACGAAAAGGACGGTAACGAGGCGTGTGTCACAGCTCGATGAGCCGCGTAACCCATAAGTCCGTATAGCACTGTCCAAGCCGGCCCGAAGACGTAAGGTGGTGGTCTGAATGGTGGTTGCTTCATTGCTGTGTATGTCTCTTGAGTTTGTTTTGCTGCAGTGTCGTATTGTTGTCAGTATGTGTCTGAATTGAAAAATAAACGGAAATGATAAGGGGAAAGGAAACAAAATGGGGTTAAAACTCGATATCTATAATTGGGGTCTTACGTCTTGTGCTGTAGCCCACGGCTGTCCCCAGCATGATAGGGAGGAGAGTAGATGCTGCGGAGTTGGTGAAGACATCGTATGGTATCAGACTGATCTTTGGCATATAGGTTGTCATTTTTCAGATTTAGCTGTCCAGCACAGTTTTCAATGTGTAGCAGTTTCCGGGCGTTGGATCATAGTAGATTGTCGTTGACTTTAAGTTTGTGCAAAAGCAAACGAGCACGGAAAGCTTGGACCTTAATGTATATGTACGAAATATGTGCTTTGCTTTATGTAGATGAAGCTACGAGATATAATAGTGTAGTGATGACGTATGGCATGCAATGGCACTCGCGTCGCATACTGCATCCACCCGGCTGCCATAGACAATTTCAGATCCAGAAATTGATAGCTTCGGTCCGGCCGATGTCTCTAACCTAGTACTTATAGATTTCTGGCAGTCGTTTATTTGAATTCAGGAAAGCTCCCTCTAGTGATCTAATGACTGTCCACCTCGGAATTTCGATCCAGGACGCTGGCTCTGTTGTCTTGGCATCGGTTACACAATTCACGTTGGATCCCCCAAGTTAGTAGCTTACGCCGAACCTATGCAGCTCTAATAATAGACGAGCATCGTGACAGGATGGGCAAGACATAAAGTGAATAACGAGTACCTATGCCTCGGTACTCAACGATGCTGATCATAGGCAGATATGACTAGCGGTAGTATGTTTTCTGCAGCCGGAATGTAGATGCTGATGCCTTAATATATTTGCTGGGTTACATTTCTGTTCTACATCAGTATTTAAACCTGTGAGTCTATAACACGGATTAAACTGCGGAAGCGAAGCCTATCGTGACTAGGTCACAGACCGAGGTTGTGGCCGTACCTAAGGCTTAATGCTTCTTAGGTGCCCAACCCGCACAAACGCTACTTACAAAGGGCGGACCACCGAGATATGCCTGAAAGGATGATGGTTATTTTGGTGATGATGTTGCTCTCAGACAAGGTCCGGTCCTACTCGCATGCCACTTACAACGTGTTAAGCAGACCAGGCGCGATGGAAGACTGAAGACTCCAAACAACGCGTGGGGTAAATACCTACATACAGCAGGTGCTATGGTTGCCCAAGGTCACCCATTCCCTCCCACTGCACAGGATGGAAGCGGAAACCAGGTGCTCTAATCGTGCCTTACTGTAGTAGATTTTACGAAAGGTAATTGAACGTAAGGTTGTTTCTGGGTATGCTATATTGAGTTAAAGACGTGGAAGTCGCTGCTGGTCCAGGTCGTTTCCCCATTGAGCGAAGTGAAAGGATTGGTCAGCCGCAGATTAATGAACCACTGGAATCCGCCCATTTGAGAAAGTGGGTACCTCGGTGGCTGACACACGGTAGAACTTCCAATCTGATGGCAAACAAACCAACCTACCTTACCTGCCTTCCCTTTGTCTTCGTCTCACGTACTCTGAACAAAAGAGCAACATATTTCATCACACCCTGCGGCATCAGCAGCAGTGGTTAAATTTCACCATACATATTACCGTCTCTGTGAGAAAGTCATCTGGTTCTTCCCATTAGAGATCCGCATAGTTCGTCAATCCTTTCTCCTTCACCCTTTACCGTTCAATTCATCATCAACCCCGAGCCTATTGCAACATACCTGCCTACCTATCATTCCTCCTACTACTTGCAACAAACCATTTGATCATTTTTGCTTCTTACTCCCGCTTCTACAAACCATTGACAAACTTGGCATTTCCCTTTTCTTGTGGGCAACTACTTGTCGTTTGCTTGTTGCTGGGCTTTTGCTCCAGCCTCTGGTCGCCGTTTGGTCCTCCCCTACATCATCTTATTCTCTATTGCCACGAGCGCAATCCCTAGTCGTTCTAATTGACTACTATACCCGTCTTAATTATCATCATATCATCACTTCCCTTCCAACTTGTTCAGAATGATTCCTCTAACGACAAGCGCTTCGCCAAACAACAGGCTTCCGACATATCGCCCCCGGGCTGAATCACCTGACGAAACGAAGAGGACACCGCTCCTACAATCCGACCCTTCCGTACATATACCAGATACATTAATGGATTGTCGATCCTGATTTATTGATACCTGACGTTCTTCGATATATTATCTGCCGACATGGACTCGTACCCTTATCGTGACGGCTCAGGCCGCTCACCCGGCGATCGGACCTGGAGTGCTCGAGATGATAGAATGAAGGACGACTCTCGCGATAGCTTTTATCGCGGACGTTCTCCTGGTGCGTGGCTAACTCTGTAGTTGATGTCTCTTGTTTGCATCTGTTCCACATGATGCTTTGTTTTTGGCTGTCGCCCCCCATGACCTTTGTAAAATCACTATCAGCATCGGTCTCTTCTGTCGTTTAAAATAATTCATTGGGTCTCTCTAACTCTAGTAGGCTATGAGCGTCCTCGGCGACGTTCTCGTTCCCCGCAAGTCGATAGGTACGAACCTCGTGGTCGCGCAAGGGACGACCACCCAGGCACACGCGACCGTGAGGATCGTCGTCGTATCACATCGCCTCCAGCCAATATCGACCGCTATGTTCCGGGCTCCAATAGTAATCCGGCTCCCCCGCCTCCAGCTCCTGCATTTAATCCTTTAACGGACCCTGTGAAATTACCTTTCCAAGTTGGGTTTTCCTACTTTGGCGAATGGTGGCGAGCCAATGAGAAGATCAAGGAAGAGAAAGAGCGTGCCCGCACGGGCCGGAGACGGGAACCAGAACGTCCTCGTGGTCGCGAAACCCAAGAGGATCGCGATAAGGAGAAGGCCAAGATTCAGGCTGCCTATGACGCATATAGGGAGGAGCTTCAGGCCAAGATGGCGAGAAATTTCGTATCCGAACACAAGAAAGAGCAATGGTTCCGGGAGAAGTATGATCCTGAAGCTCGCGATCCGCTGCGGGCGAAGATCAATGATTACCGTCGCGGGGTGTACAATCAATGGGAGCACGACTTGGACTCTGGCCTGTTTGACGAGTTCTCACTGGAAGGCATACCCAAGAGCGAAAGCAATGGTGCTGGTGGGGTCATTGAGAAAGAAGAAGGTGAAGCTACCGCGGCAAATGAGGTTCTTGGTGTCGGCGACCTGGTTCCTGCGTCGGGTAATGACCTTCGTGATGAAGGTTTATACCAACCCACCCTTCTGATCAAGACGATAGCGCCTCACGTTAGCCGCCAGAATCTGGAGGCATTTTGCAAAGAGCACCTCGGGGAGGGTGAAGGCGGTTTCAAGTGGCTTTCCCTGAGCGACCCGAATCCTAGTAAGAGATACCATCGGATGGGATGGGTTATGTTGCACCCTGGAGGTGAAACGGTCGCTGTCGATCGTCCGGATCCCAAAGATGAGGACGGGGATGTAGATACTAAGTCACCCGCCCCAGTCTCTACGGCGGAAAAGGCACTGGAAGCAGTCAATGGCAAGACTGTTAAGGACGAAGTTCGAGGAGACTTTGTTTGCCATGTCGGTGTCCATAATCCTCCTACGAATCCACGTAAAAAGGCCCTCTGGGATCTGTTCTCCGCACCCGAGCGGGTCGAGAAAGACCTCAATCTTGCTCAAAAACTCGTCAGCAAATTTGAGTATGATTTCGGATCCGATTTCAATGCTGCCCTCAGAATCGAAGAAAGGGTAGAGACCCTGAGGAATGCTGGCCTTCTCCAACTGGCCGGCCCTGCCTCTACAACAAGGAAGACGAGGAAAGAGCGCAACCTAGATTTCGACGACGACCTAGACGAAGGAGAAATGGGCGAGTCGGACGAGGAAGGGGCAATTGACGACGAAGTCGATGACGAAGATCTGCTCATCAAAAAGAAGCAGCTCGATCTGACCATCGAATATTTGCGTAGAGTTTTTAATTTCTGCTTCTTCTGCGTCTTTGAGAGCGACTCGATTCATGAGCTCACCCGAAAATGTCCGGGGGGCCATCTACGCCGACCGCGAAGCACGCTTTCTTCTGCAGCCAAAAATGTAGCTCGTGCGAGTGCAAACGGAGAGCCTTTCCCATCTAAAAAGCGAAGCGAGAACAAGGAGGAAGAGGAGGGTGAGGCAACCGAGCCCGATCGCAAATTTCGAAATACATCATCCAAGACCGAACAACAGCTGGAGCGAGCCTACAAATGGGTGAAGACATTCGAAGATAAAATCATGCAGATCCTGGAGCCTGACTCGGTCGATGTCCGTAAACTCGGTGGCAAACCCACAGAGGAAGCAGTGAACGATGAGCTCGCGAAATTTGTCAAGCAAGAGGACGAGCACAAGTTTAGATGCAAGGTACCGGAATGTTCCAAGCTCTTCAAGGAGGAGCATTTCTGGAAGAAACATGTCGAAAAGCGGCACAACGAATGGCTCGAGAGTATGCGACAAGAGGTATGTGATTTTCTGGCCATGACCATGACCATGTATAAGGCGACCACTTACACTAGCTTTAGTTTGATCTCATCAACGCGTATGTGCTAGATCCTGCACACATTGCTCCGTCCAAGACGGACGCCAACAGTAATGGGCATTTCCCCCCAGCAAGCGGGCAATCGCAGCAAGGCACACCCCGCGGTTTCAACCTGCAGAATTTTACCATGAATAACATGGTAACGCCGTTCCCCGGTTTCCCGAACATGGCTGGAATGCCCTTCTTCGGTGGTAACGCTATGCAGAACGCAGGATGGAACGGCGGTGGTGATGAACGCGCCGGAGGGCCGATTCGTCGTGGCGGCGCTGGAGGGGGTCCCAGATTCCAGAATCGGTCAGGCCCATACGACAGACGACCCCAGTCAGGCCGTTGGGGTCCCGACGGACAAGGTTCCGGCCGGGGTAGGGGTGGTCCCGGGCGATGGGGTGATGGTGCCGCCGGTGGAGCTGCGGTTGGGCCCCGTGAAGCTGTTCAAGGCCGCAGCTTGAAATCATACGAGGACTTGGATCATGTTGCTGGGGGCGGTGGCGGAGAACTGAACTACTAGTCTTCGTGCCCAGCATTTGTCTACACACCTAGTTCGCATTTCACCCTCCCGGCAAGCTACCCAGTTTCTTCAAACTTCGAGCTAGGATTTACTGCGGCGAATGCAGGGGTAATCATACGACTCTCAAAATGAGTGTACGCTAGACACATTGATTTTTACAGGGCGGCGCTTCTCCTTACTGAAGTGAAGAGGGAGGTAGCTGCGTCGGTCAGAGTGCTTGGTGTTTCATAACCTTTTTATGTTCAATTTGGAGGCGCTTGCTTCACTGTACATTTAGCTTGCGGAGTTATTATTAGTGGGTAGAGTAATGGGACAAGTATATTACCCAATAAGAATATGCGACCTACTTCTCACCCGACAAAGTGCCCTATTGCAGGGCAATTCATGTATACACACGATATCTACCTATGTAGGCAGATAGGCTGCGGAGATAGCATGAAGTTGCCAAGCACCCAACCCAGACCATAGTCATAGTCACAGCCTGTGACTCACTAATGTCGCGAATAACACGTAACAAAGAGATACATGTCCGAAGTACGGAGCTAATGTATTAGGTAGCTTGTACATACTTACATACGATTTCAGTTTGCGTTGGGAACAAACAGAGTCCATTCATTAGTCTACTTTGTCTTCAAATCAAAAGTTTTAAGTTAGTCCTAGGATTTATCGGTGGGAGGATTACAACAACTCTCGGTCCTCCGGGCGTGGTTTATCAAATACCTTGCAAAACTTACTTACCAGTCAGTTGGTAAGTTGGTTAGTTAATTACTTACTTACCAACATGTCTCCGCCGGTGTCGTCGTCGTCGTCGTCGTTGCCGCGCACGCTTATTAGCTCAGGCTCTCCGTTTGAAGAACAGATCGGGTACTCTCGAGCTGTCGTCACGGGCAACTTGGTGTTCGTTTCGGGTTGTACGGGGTATGTATTTACCTATGATCTCCTAGGAATCAAATTTATTTATTGTGTTACTCTATGTCTTGACCTGGGTTGGCCGTGGTTGATACAAATACGAAGTGTTTTGAAGGGTTGGTAGTGTTCACGTTGAGCGTTGAGCGTGGAGTTGCGAGGGTTTAAGATTTACTTTAATCTTTCCTTCTCTGGTGACCTCGTTTCTCTGCCTCTTATTCTCCTCGGTTGTTCATTAGCGTTGGGCAGAGATGAAACACTTTAATAAATACCGCCCCCCTTATCCCCTTCCTTCACTCCCAATCTACAGAGAGATGAATGAAAACCCGCAAAAAGCTTGCCAGACACTCCCTGAGACCAAAATAAAACAGATACGACTACAGAACAGGCACCCTATCCCCCGATGTAGTCGAGCAAGCGGAGCAATGTCTGCTTAATGTGTCTTCGGCCCTGCAAGAAGCCGGCGCGTCGGTCGACGAGGTCGTCCGCGTCACGTACACACTCCCCCACCGCGAGGATTTCCCCCGCATATGGCCCGTGCTGAGGAAGTGGTTTGCTCATGCACGGCCCGCTGCTACTATGATCGTCGCGGGACTCATGGAGGAGGAGATGAAGGTCGAGATCGAGGTCACTGCTGTTAAGGGATCGGCTTTGGCTAGGACGGGTGAGGGGGCTTGAGAGGGAGGGAAAGGAAGGGGGGAAGGTGGTTGGGATGAGGAGGAGATATGGAGGGAGCTATGGGGAGTTAGTTAATTATTGGATTTCGGGTCGAGCTGCATTGACTGACTGATGACTGGATGCTTAGCTTTAAGGGAATGGCAACTTGGGTATCTACATTATATGTCTTATAGGAGATAACCTACCCTACGGCAAGACAGAGTTGTTGGATGTCGCGGTAGTCTATCTTGCTATGTACAGATAGTCATACCGTTCAAATTCAGGAACAACATACCATACGTGTGGAAAGTTTGTATAATTACGTGCCACATCCCATAGACCAGCACCATGTTAAGATTCTAGCATCCATGAACAGTCCTTCAAGAATAAAACGCAGATATCTGCACAGAAGCCTCTCTAGCTACGCTATTATATATCAATATCTAGCTAATTACCAATCTTTGATCAAACATCATATTACTTACTGCCTACTTTGATATACATAATCCCGCAACGCAAATAGGTACCTATCTAATCGGAGTTTAAGTAAAGATGCATGACACAAAATTCTAGAACACGCCGTTGGGATTCGGCGACTAAGAATGCGCGCGGCTTTTCTTCCGCCCCTTCCAGGAGGGAAATAAAAATAAAGCAAATGGGTATTTATGTATCTTATCAAACATATAGTAAAATACAAAAGACCTACGTACATCAAACCCCGGACCTTTTGCAACGGCCCCGCGGCTCGGCAACCTACCCCGTCTTACATACTTAATTTACCTT
>Ga0247782_1000096_pt1 | contig 121299 bp, 96 predicted proteins | sample UWRJL019104C5_FD_179928 | JGI IMG/M metagenome (GOLD analysis project Ga0247782, IMG submission 179928) | Plant litter microbial communities from Arlington Agricultural Research Station in Wisconsin, United States - UWRJ-L019-104C-5 | ecosystem: Environmental > Terrestrial > Plant litter >... | reverse complement strand
AAAAAAAAAACTCACCCGCATCCCTGCGGTGTCGACACTCCGAAGAAACAGTCCCCTTCAACATCGGGCACCACGTGATCCTTGGTTATGGGCGTGATGACGACGCCGGCGCTGGCGACGGCCGCGCAGAGGGTTATGATCAATGTGAACGTCTTCATTTTTTTTTTTCTTTTCTTTTTGGTTCTTTTGGTATATTCTCTCTTCGTTCCGGGGAGACGACTGTACTACGCGTGTTTCGCGAAGGAGGTGTTGCCCGTAGGTCGTCGGCTACAACACACAGCGTACGACAGAAGGTTTCGTGATGGGATGCAGGCCAAGAAACGCGATGTCAAGACAATGCAGACAGACCAGCTGAGAAGAAGCGAAGTGTTTAACTATTAATCAATATATCGATGAGATATAAAAGTTGTGTTTGTTGTCGCCGAGTGAAGATGACTTCAAAAAAAGAGTATTATTATGGTGGAAGAAGCGAATACACAACACAGCGCGCGGCGCAGGTCAGTCACGAGCGAATGAGTAGTATGGAGAAAAGCAGAAGAGAGAGAAGGCGATCATGGCAGAAGACAGAAGAGCGTTGCTAAACTATGAGAGAGAGTAGGTAGTACAGCCTAACTCCTATCTGTCACAGAGAGACCCCCAAAATCAGGTGCTCCTGGCAATATCTCAAATACCCATCATCCATAATACAGCAGATATTAGACTAACATACAAAGTTGGTTAAGGTAACATGCGGCGGTAAATATTGATTTGATTGATTGATTGCATATAAGTACCTAGCATTTAGTTGGCTTGCACCCATGTATAGTGCAATCCCTAGGTAGTACATAGCAAAGAATGTGAAACCAAGGGGGCGGTTCGCGACGTCTTGTCGACCGCCGAAACGAGCGAGTCCAAGGGGGGTTTCGGGGTCCAAAGTGGAATCGATTGTACATATGAATCTACATATATATTCTGACCGAGGGTCTATCAACGGTATTGATTAAAAAGACACAATTTTATTGGGATTACGAGTAAATATATTAGGTGTTTAATATGATCTCATAGAATTTATTAGGATAAGATTTGCAGCCGGTAAGAGGAATGTGAGGTTCTAGATGTCATCTCAAAGTTTTGCTGGTTGTTTGACAACTGTTTGGGGCGGTTTTGTTGGTGCCCCCGCTGGGAGGGGGGGGGGCCTGGCTGTACATGCGCTTGCAGGGTAAGATGCCAGTTTAGGGGCCAAGGCCAGGGCCAGGTTCAAGGGCCATGTTCAAGGGCCAGGGCTCGGGTTTGATTGCGTCGGCTTAGAAAGGACCTAACTCCCCCTTTCAAATGAACCTCGGTCAGGACTGTAGAACTGTATGTGGTCTCTCTTCATACTGCACAACTACCTCCACTATGCTAGACAGGATTGATTATCTATGTGTAATATATAATATCGGTTATTTATTGTAGCCGAGGATATTGCAAATAGCTCAGCCGCAAGCCGCTTATAGCCAGACACTCTTGACAGCTTGTGTAGCTAATCTCTTAGTTTACCGATGGTTTGAAGACCAAGCCGTGAACAAACATCTGGCCTACAAAGCCTTGGCAAATATCCGAAATATGTAAAGTCGTACTGTTAAGACCGTGAAATGGTATACTTCTATTCCCATAGTCTCTGTATCTACACTTGGGAAGAAGTCTTGACAGCCTCTGGGTTAGATCATCATAACCCTTTCCTTGGGTAGGCGGACCAGACCACAGATACATTACCTTTGGCGTGGATTCCGTATTAGCGGGAGAGAAAACTTCGAGTTATCCTGCTTGAGAACATCCACAAGTAGCTGGCGTCTCTTAGCATCTACCCACCTCGCTACCTATCTGCCGAAGAGATAGAATGATTCGATGACAGCGTACCGTGGATCATCGGAGGCGTACTAGCTTCCATGCTATCGTCAATAACTCTAAACTCGCCAAAAAAATAAATACTATAAATCCGCTTCTTCCGACCCTCACATGGTGATCATAGCTAGCAAATATCTGTTTCGCATGAAAATATGTCTCTATATTCTATACTTTGATAGTCTCATCCCAAATCCCCACGTTCTCAGTAAAAGTGTACCGTATATCCGAGCTGTTGACATACTCGATCACACACGGCTGGAGAATTGCAAAAAAAAAGATCACATTGTGCTAGGAGGGTAGAAGCTCGGAAAGAAGGATGTGATGGCCGCGGCCAATGCAGAAAGAGACGATTCTGACGACACAGAGTGGAATACTCTCACCGAGCTAGCGCGATAGGGGAACAAAGGCGACAGCAGTGACAGAAGCTAGAAAATCAACAACCTACCTCCTAGATAGAGTTAAAAGCTAGAGCAAATATCACCGCAGGACATAATAGGAGCTCATCGCTCTACCCGGTACCATAACAGAGCAGATCAGCGGGGGGTTACAAAAAAAGAAACGACTCGTCTTCTCTTCTTCTTCTTCTTCTTCAACCGTAATTCAAGAAGCACGATGACAACGAGAACAAGGCATTGGTGGATATGGATCATCTCGTTCCAGAGAAATAGGCCAGTGCCGTAAAAAGATGAAGTGATAATAACAAGGTGCCGTCAGGTAAAGTTATCAAAGAAGGGGAAAAGCCAGTATGTATTCGTCGTCTCACTAGCAAGGAAAACCATGAAAACGATACAACAGACCACGTAGACTCCTCGCGGACGCCTAGAAACAACCCACCCACGCAGAGTCAGCCCCAGTGCGCCATGGAGATTCAACTGGCAGATTCGACTCCTACTATTACCTATTTTGATTCCCGTGATAGTTACGGATTCATGAAATCTTCATCCCTGGACGTTTTCTCTTCTTGTATTGTTGCAGGTTTCAATTCGAGGAACTCATCAAGAGACCAGCCAGTGTTTAAAAAAACTAGCTAGCTATGCAATCGTCAGTCGATTGTATACCAGGAGCCAGCTGCTTTCTCTTCCTCTCTCTCCTTTCCAATATCATTTCCTCTTGCAAAACACTTAATCCCGTTTTCGTCCCGAGAATAAATTAAAAAATTATTCGAATTCACTTCTCAGCACTGGGATATATACACCGCGAAGCTCGACTCTTGAAATTTCCTTAATATAAATGTCTGCCATACCAATCATATAAAAGTCAACCCTCCAGTATCTCTTAACAAGCTTGGCTTAACTAGCCATCTCGCATACGAAAAATAGATTCCGTTCGGATAATCTAGGCTCACTGGGTAACTCGGCAGATGAACTGACTGAACCAACACTGTCTCCCTCAGAAATTCGAGAGCCATATGCATCTCACATTCAAATCCCAGGAGGTCTTGATTTACATAATATGAACTATCTACGGGCGTTTTGCAACAGATCAAGTCCACTAAGCTCTTCTCCCCCGGCACCGCATTAGAACTGGGAGCATGTGTAAACTACACGCACGCATACTGAATAAATGTCGGTCTGTAGAAGGTATAAACACGCGTGTGCGCGTTTTCATAAGGATTTATATCGGTATGAACGGTGGGAGTGTATGGATATATACATTATGTTAGCTACAAGTGCACACGGATGGTTATGTGGGAATATATGCCGTAGTGTATGAATCCTTATGACATTTCTAATCCTTTCTAGTTGCCCGCGTGTTTCATCGGGCGCCGTGACCTCTGATCACGCCGGCCTGCGACCCCATAGAAGACATGGGAATTGGTCGAACGGGACAAAGCCCCAAGCGCTAATTGACGTATGCGAGAATGGTTTGGTATCGTGAATCTGACAGTGAGCCCCTGGAGGCAAAAGGACTGAGCATCGGTGGCTCTGAGCTATGAACAAATAAATCAAGAATGTTAACTGCATGACGCGCTTCAAACGATAATAAACTAAGCTGTTATAGGACCAGACAGACCAGACTCCTACGCAAGCCGTACACGCCGACCATACCGCCCAGTCTTCAACCGTCCATAAACCCATGCCAAACCCATTCAACTGATAATCGTAAACAAGATATGCCATGCTCTGTCATGAGTTATGTCTAATACGTTACATGCAGGATGAAAAAGGAAAAAAGGAAAGGAGGCCGGTCTAAATTGGCCATGGTAGCGCCGTGTGCAATGGATATTAAGTAGATCAACCAAAAGGGAGTGTGAAGAGGCGCTATATCTTCCTGGCATCGAATAGCGTCAAGCTTAAACTCGTATCGTTCTCTCCTACGTTGGGCGTTGGTTCGTTCAGGACCTCCCAGCGCCGGAATACGAAGGGAGTCAGTTTCTCCGGCGGTCCCATACCCGTATTCATCGTCATCATGCGGCGGTCGTGAAGCCCCCTTTCCCTATGGGCTAACATGAAGTTCTCGGCCGGATCCGGGGCGAAGCTGAATAAGTATCGGAGTCGAGGATCACCAGTGTAATCTTTGACAGCACGGACGCACTGGAGCCGACTCTCCTCGGAGAGATTGTCGACGAGTACCAGAGCAATGTCGAAAACACGTGGGCCAAGGGCCGACATGGGGTACTTGTCGAGTTCCAAAATAAGCCCTGCCAGGATAACGAGCACACGGGAGCGACTATCGCCGCCTGGCGCTCGTGGCGAATCTAGAGGCACTGGGTGCGAAGCTTGCAGTGCTAGGCACGATAAGAGTAACGGGAGCCAATGGCTGAGCACTATCCCCTTCAATGCCGTGCACTCGTCGTCCGTGGATGCCAGGATCTCCCAGAGGTCGGTCAATTTGTCAGCCATTCCACTCGAGAACGACGAGGCTTTTGGTGCTGACGCGGCCCGGAGCACCGAATCAACAACCGTAAGTAAATTCTCTGCCATGTGGAGGTCGGCTTTGGAACTAGCCTCATCAAAGGGGAGGCTCTTCATCGAGGGAAACAGGTCTAAAAATCGTGCTTCCGCTCGGTTCTTGAGATGCAAGGTGATGTCGGAGTTCAAGCAAGAGAGCATACCCGTCCACATGACGTTATCCGCTTCAATCGCATTGTCCATCGCTATTGACAGTTGCTCGAACTGTGTTTGGAGCTTCTCGGCCCCTTCCGGAGTACTGGGATCGTGAATGGCCAGGTTTAGTGAGAGCTTCACCTGACAGAAAGGGAGCGTGAATTCGTTTGCTAGCCTCAAGACCTGTTCGAAACTCTTCTGGCCACCACGTTCATGGGGCGCTAGTAGCTTGGTAGTGAGGGTTTCAATGAGCGCAGCTAGCTTTGGGTTTGGGCTCTTCAGTGATAATGTTTGACTGGCAGCTTGTGGATCGATGAGAATTAGGCCTTTCAGTAAATCGAAAAAGTGCGACTTGACCTTCTCATCGTCAAGGGGCTGTGGAACAGGCGGCTGTTGATTTCGAGATGCTGCATATTCAGCTAAAGCCCCGCGAACTAGGAGCATTATATCCTTGGCATACTCGAGGCGTGCTTGTTCCTGAACGATTCGGAATCTGTAACAATCGTCTAGAGTCATAACCTGACCTGGCTCCAATGGTATCGTCATCATTCTCAAAATCTCCTGCATATAGGTAGAGGCCGACCCCACTGCATGGGTCTGAGTCTGCGAGCCCTGGTGCTGGTTTTTTAGGGCCGTTGCGAGAAGGGTAGTGAACGGCAGGCAACCACAACTGATTAGAAGTGGATACATTTGGCAAAGCGGTAGCCGCCTGGTACGCCTGCGGGTATGTTGTACCCATTCACTCATCAGGCTGTCGAAGTACTGCACATCGAAGACTCGGAGACGAGCCAAGAGAAGGCAATAAGGACGCTGTCGTTCGTCACCTTTGGTCCAGCAGCTTGTTAGCTTCGTCACAATTGTATGGAAGAGACGCTCCATAGTATGTTTGTCAGCACTAGTGTAACTAGCGAGCTTCTCGATCTGTTCGCCCAATTCTGTCTCTTCATCTTGAAGCTGGTTAACCATGTTGTCAGATAACGGCGATGATACATCCACAGCATTGCTTCGATCCGTCGAGATAAGCTCGTTTCGTAGCTGTAATGCCATCGACTCCAGCCCAGGAAGCCGGGGCGCAAGGCTGGCGAGCGAAGCAAGCAGTGGCCGTACTCCAACGCCATGGTCTATGCTCATTGCTCTAAGACGCCCATAAAAGGAGTGGAAAAGAGTTTTGGCCGAACCAATGGCAAAAAATACGGGCAGATGGATACTGAGTGTATTCACGCAATAAGAGAGTGTCTCAACGTTGGATGAGTTTGCCATGTAACTCAGAGCCGTGTCAAGCATGGAAAATTCTTGAGCAGCTTCTAACAGCATCCGGACCACATCGAACACTTTCCAGGGCGACTCGAAGTGAGGCTTATCGGGTTGGTATTGAGTAAGACTGCCGACAAAGTCGTTCGCAAGCCATGAAGAGACTTCATACTTCAATGACCGGCTACTCAAATTTATTTTATTCACCAACTTCTTGAGGCTCATCGGAGGCTTCTGTGATATCGGGTCATTGGGATCGAGAGGAATAGATAACGCATGCTTGATACACCGGATTGCTGCGCCAATGTCGCTTGCTTCGTCTTCAACGGGGAATTGGACTCGGCGCAGAAGAGAGGCTCGCAAATTCTTCATGGGATCCCCGAAGAGACGAGCAGAGATCTCCACTAGTAGCCTCATTGGACAGGGTCCATCCGGCTGCGCTTCGGAAGGGTCCATAAGGCCCCCTCTCGCAATAAGCCATTGAATGTACTGAGGCACAGAAAAATGGCCAGAACGAATAAGTTCGGAGACGAGATGGTATATGTTCTGTTTCCGAGATATGTCGTGAAGTGGGTCAACATCTAGAAAGACTAAGATCTCGCTGGTGAGATCGGCTTCGGGGTCTGGTATTAACTGCAGAATTGTTGCTGAAACGTATATTTTTGCAGGGCCGTACCGATACGGTGAAGTGCACCATTCAAGTACCGTCCGTATAAGAACCTGAGTATTGCTGGTAGCTTTGAGGATCAGAGCGGGTGTATTCTCCTTTACAGGTAAGCGCAGCATGTCGTCAAGTAAACCAACTAGCGTACTACGAACCGCAGGTTGTGTTTTGACGCTGGAGCTGGTTAATGCATCGTTGCGCAAATCTATGGCTTTAAATGCGGGATAAAGTGTTTCTTGTTTTGGGGAGAAGAAGGACTGCAAAGAATCTCGACATCGGGTCCACGTCGTAGGATAGACAAAGCTGTCCGGACTTGCTGAAATAAGTGATTCAATAAGAGCCCCGAGTTGGGTTGATAAGGGTGACAACAGGTCTCTGTCCGGGCTGTCATAAATCTGATGGATGATATAAGCATGAGATCATGGAGGCACTACGCAGAAAACTTACAGAACAGTGATGATGGACCATAGCAGTGACTAGTCGCCGCCCGTGGCGTCGAAGCTTGAGCATGTCTTTCCAGTAAATTCGAACTAACAAAATCCACATGGGCAATCTGGCCTCATTACTGCTCTCCAAGTTGGAGATAAGCCATTCCATATAGTGGTCACGGTCTAGAAGGTGCTCAGCGTAAAGATGAGTAGCCAGGCGAACGCTTTATGCGATGACAAGTGGTTAGTGAGAAACGTAGTGTTGTGGATGGTTGTCTTAATAACTCACGCGTATGTGACTTTTGCTTTCCAGTCTTCCTCGTTGAACGCGCTGATAACAGCATCGACGAACTGCTCTACGCCTAGGGTCCAATCTCTGATCCATTTCACCTCGCCGCCCATGACAAAAGTGTTGTTTACCCCCTTGCGCTTAAAAGCCCTGATCTCGTTGGCCCCCACACATTTTGCGAGCCAAACTGCCCGATCAGTGGGGACGTTTTTGTTGAGACATTGGTCGAGGAGCACGCGGCCACGGATGCCATGAGGGATGGTTCTGCTTAGACGACGAAGGGGAATGGTCGGGTTGGCAAGATCCTTCAGCCAAACTTCTCTTTTCGTATCCGTCAATGTCACCCGCGGCGGTGGCTTGAAGGTTGAAGCCGATGTGATCTGGCCAATGTGGCGCCTCTGGCTCATTATACTGGTAAATATGTTTGACAGGGTATGTAGTCCGGCCTTATGTTTCATAGAAGGAAATAACGTAGGCTTCGCAGATGCCGTTTCTTGTGCTGCTTGTGCCGGCGCCGGCGCCTTATCAGAGTATCCCATGCGAATGATAGTCTCGGAGAACTGGTCCTCTGGATGGCCCCCACGCCATGGAAAGAAGTCTGCATAGCCTGTCTGTGCATTAGTACATTGCTGTGTACGGCCATCGTTTTTCCTGGTCCTACCGCACGGCTCTTGCTTGCCTAGAGGGGCATATCGGGGCGCGTTTGGGGGTACCTCGAGTACGAAGGGTTTGGGGCGCGAGTCTTTCTTTGGCGGCGTGTTATTAATTGGCGGCTGGAACCGCTTTGTTGGTGCCGCGAACCGGGCTCGGCGGACAGGCATGGGAAGAGGAGCGGAATCGTCGTCAACGGTATGACCCCGTGACGTTTGCGGGCTCATATCACCGACATCAGGGGCATCCGCCATGGACATGAGCCGCGACGGAGTGAAGACCTTGTTCGCAGACATAGGATCTGGGTTCTGGGGCGACTCTACGAAGCCGGCATGGACGAAGCCCTCGTTGGCTAGCAGCTGGAGTTTGAGTTTGGACCCTCCCAACCTCGATGTCGCACTATATCGGCTTTGCGATCCATCGCTCCCGTCGACGCCCTGCTCGTTTGGATTTTCAGACCTCCGTATCGGGGACTGTGGTAGGTACTGCTGGGAGAGCGAACGCTGGGTCGCTGGTCTCTGCGACAGCCCCGAGCCGCTTAATGATCTCTGAGGCTGTCGCTGAGGGACGACCAGAGGGGGCCGGGTGGTCATCGCAGACTTTGGGGCGACAAGCACGCCATATCTTCTGATAGAAAGTCAGATGGGAGGTCAGCTAAGTGGGAGCGTCGAATATCTAGATGTCCACGCTTGGGACGGAGACTCGAGGCTAGGGATGGATGCGACGATCCCGGGGTGGACAACAACGATAACGGCGAGCAAGAAGCGGGAAAAGGAGGATAGAAGTGGCGGTTTGATATCGGGAAGTAGGTCGCGGCGGTGTTGCTCTATGTTGGGTATAAAGGTATTGATCGTATGAGGTATGGACAGGTGATCGTGGAAGGAGGTGGTTTGGTGGTGGTGGTTCGGTGGTACGAGGAAATGCCGATGGTAGGTATGGACTGGTATGTGTGGCTTGTGGTCCGGACGGCGGAGAGACAGGGAGGGTCTGGCAAGGCTTGGAACTAAACAGTGATAGAGGCAATTACTAGAGATACGTGATACGCATTTGCACCCAGTTACTACTAGTATGATTGGTTACACAGACATCTCGGCAATACCATACAGATGTACAGTTGTACATAATGTACCCCGGTTGTCATGTATTTACATGCAGAATTATCATGTACATGCCACTGTAGTTGCAGCTTGCTCGAATTATGTCGGAAGAATCAAGCTTACTTCCACGGGCGGGTTTACAGGGAAATATACATAAATAGGTCGATGGATTGAAGTGGATGGAAGGGGGGGAAGCGGTAAGCGGGCTGGGTAGTACCAGTAAGGTTATACTACTCGTACCTAAATGTACTCAGCACCTAGATGCTGTTCAAATGAACTTTAAGTGTTAGGCAGTCAGGGTTGTCAGGAACCTGGGCAGCCAGGGCAGCCAAGTCCCCAAAAATGCAGCAGCTAGCACAGCTGCGTTATTACATCGTACAGCGCAACCAGCCCACAGAAAAAGGGTGGGCCGTCCGGATTTATGGAGAAGCGTGCTTGGGCCGGGGGCCAAAGGGAGGGTGCAATATGCCTCTCGAATAGGGTTGGCGTGATCTCCATCTCTACCATACAGCTGTTGTAATCTGTAAGTACAGTACAGTGTGTGTCTACAGTAGGCGCTTACTTTCAGGACCTAGACTAGACAGACCTAGGTTAGGCAAGTTACCTCTGTCTACTCAGAGTAGACATATGGGCACTATGAGGTTTGTTGAGATTGCGGGCAGAAAGCGGCCGCCCGAGTGCAAACAGATAGCGAAAAGCACGAAACATCGGAACCGCGGGAGGAGGCCGGCTTAATTCTAGTCTTTGTTAATCCAGCTTCGTTATTACTTCAGCCTCTACCGTGTTGCCACTGCCAAGTGCCCACGTAATACCATAGTCTGATTCGGGCTAACAGTTTGGCGCTTTTGTTATCTATCATTCGCAAACTCCTTACACCAGATAGGTACGCAGGTCGGTAGTGATTCTCTAATCCCGAATTTCCGCTTATTTCCTACACCTAACTGTCGCCATCGCTCTCGAGCTCTGAGTACCCGCCTATGCAAATTTATTGCATACTAAGCTAGAGTCAGCGACTATGCTATGCTATGTAATGCCTACTACTTACCTACACCTTTTAAGGCAAACCACAGTGTACTTATGTTCCCAATGAAGCCAACCATGTCGCTAGAAACCTCCCTAGCTAATCACCATTCCATGCAAGTCTACGCTATCTCGTCAGCGCCGAAAGACATACATATATAGTGTAACCAAGATAGTTTCGATTCGATAGTGCAGCTGTCTATTCAAGCCTCTAGTTGGACGAGCTCTCCGCCTTTTGGAGAAATAACCGCAGACCGTATTCCTCGATTTGTGGCCTAAGTATTATCTAAGTGCGCACGTTATATTAGGTACTTAGGTCTAAACTGGTGTCAGCAACATCCCACACATCAAATCCGCTATGAACTAAGCCAAGGTATAATAGTAATCGTCCAACCTACTGGATCCGCACCCCGAAGTCCCAACGGCGCATTTGTTATCTGAATTTCATTTTCATCTCGCAGATCCATTACGGAAGAATAACGCCTGACTCGGCCCCCGTCGCTAAAGCCTCTCGTGCCCCTGATGCACTCAATATTGCATTATGCCATCATCCCACTATTCCGTTATTCGCTGGAAAGCAGTCTGTTCAGTCTTCACGGATCAGCGCTCCAGGATTATACCAGACGTAACCTATAAGTCACGTAGTAGCAAGTCAAGCAGCTAGCCTAACCTAGGTAATCACGCATTCGGCCCAGCCGGCTGTTTTAGCCACGCTTAGCGACGAGCTCGGCGTTTTTTGCTTCCCTCTGAATAATCACCTAAACGGCCGGTAATTATTTCTATTAAGTAGATGTCTTATGTCCTAACCCGGAGATTGTCTCATACCTACTTACTTTGAATACCTCCCTAAGCAGGCACAAATCGCTGACAAACTACCTGCCTAGGTTAGGGGCTCCAGACCTCCTTTGGGGCTTACGAGACAAAGGGACAAGTAATTAACACGATTGCTAATCATGAGGCAGAGTTTGGCAGAGTATTTCGCCCGCTTGGCGCGCCCCCGGGCTGACATACCTACATACTTGAGATTGTTTCGGCTTCCGATGCATGTGGACCACCAGTTACCCTCCCATGGTCTTCTGTAGATGGCATTCGCCGACACAGAACATGTATGTAGTCCGCAGATCTCACGGCTTCATGTTCCCCCATCCAAATACATTTTTGGGGTTCTCATTGGCGTAAACCCCCTCTGATTCTAACCAGACGGTTTGTTCCGGCAAAAAGACCCCGATTCGGGAAATGTCGTTATCGCTCAATTAATCGGCTCTCCTGAGCAGAAGTGAAAGGGGCATGACGTTTGCCGCGTTTCTCCGTTCCTTCTCCGTATCCCGCGGACCCCTAAAACCGTGATATCCGTGGAAGAAGAATCACATTTTGAAGACCGCGGCGATACTGTAGCAGGCAGGAGACCGTCTCAGTGTCCCATAATCTATTCCTCCTGCATGAGATGTTGGGCCGGCATCCAACACGGAATGCGGTGATACATTTCCAAGGTCCGGCCTTGCCTCGGCAACACCGGTCGTACCGTAGGTGGAACATCACTCTACGCCTTCGTTGTAGCCCGGGAAGCTGTCAAATAATGACTACGCACATTATTTATCTCCGGTTGACGAGCTGCAGGTCTTGGCGTTAAACATACAGTGAAGGGCTAACTGCTCCCTCCTGCTAGAAAGGGGGCCGGGGAAGGGCGCTGTGCCCCATTCCTTCACGTCTCACCGCAGTCTGGAGATGGTGGGATTTGCAAAGCCCTCGAGAGGAGCGAGAACAAAACTTCGCTTAAAAAGAAACAACTACCTCGGGAGAGAACACAGATTGAAAGGGAAAAGACATTACCCCGGTTCCCGGCGGGTATTGCGGTAAGTAGATAGCTAACAACCTCTTATTCTGTTCCAGGGCCCGAGATCTCGCTGTTGTCGAGGATATGTATACCGCATCACCATCGAAAACTGGTGAATTTCCACGACACACAGATTTCCCTGGTGCCTAATAAAGGCAAAACTTTTTCGGTGAAGCTTATCGTTTGTCGGACATGTCCAAGATAGAATTCCAAAGTATATGTTACACAATAGATGATCGGTCCCGCGCTGAGTCGAGCATCCAAAACCCCGCTGTGCATATGTATTGCTTACGCTGTGTGTACAGCATGGCTTGTATTCATGATGGGATGATATCGATGCAATGTATACTAGGTACTAACGGTTAGTGATTAGTATTAGCTATACATACCTATGCCACCTATCTCTTTCTGGACCAACGTAACACCAACGTCCTTGATCAAATTAAAAAGCCTACATTGGCCTATAATGTAAGGGTGTTTCACTAATCGGATTCTATATAAAAGGGGCTGTTGTAGGTTTTTGGGCCACCCGACGTAGTCAGGGATGTTGATGCCATTTTGGTTCAAAGGGAAGGTACAGCATAGCTGCAACTACTGTAGGTGCTGTAGTGCCTTTTAGGTCGTCTACACACTACCTAACCAGCGGGTATATCAAGCCCATTTACCAACGGTTACTGCTATTATAGTACATACCTGTAGGTACCTTAGACCAAGTACAGGAGGAGTACTCATCGCCGCTGCACCTAAGCTCGTAACTAACTACCAACCAAGCTGCGATATCCGACTGGCGACCAACAACAACTTCTCTACAAGCGATTTCAACACCCTTTCATCTAGGCGAGCTTCGAAAAGACAAAAAGGGTATCTTCCACATCTACTAGAAGGGAAACCAACAGCACAATGGCGACGAAGAAGGATATGCGACGGGCGGACCTGAGTGAGTCCGACTAACTTGCCCCTTGTTCCGAACACATTTCGATCTTGCGCAGCAATATCGCACATTCCACCACATCGCGTTGCGACAGGCTCGTAGCAAGAAAAGATCCGATTGACCGACTGACCATGCGTCGCAACAGTTGTCCCATATCAGGAGCCGCCAGCCAGCAGTTCGGGTGAGACCCCCGAGTTCTCGTCGACGCTGTCATCGACGATGCCCATGGCCGCCATCTTCACGCGCAACAAGTATATCGGATGGTAGGTTTATCTATCTATCTGTTCCCCGAAAAGGCGAAGAGACGCGCACACTTACAGAGAGAACAAGGAGGGGCTGCAAATTCCACGAGCTGAATCTACGAGGGGAATCAATTCTCTGATTCATTGTTCGTCCGGATTAATGAAGAAAGATCTCGGGAAGAGCAAATCGCGATCTCACACATAACAAGAAGGCACCTATGCTAACACTCACACCCCTTTCTCCCTTACTACAGGGCAGCCGTAGTCTTCAGCATGCAAAGCTGGCTAGGCGAGAGCGCAGCGACGACACAAACCACTAGCACGCCCGGCTACTTCAGCGTCGGCATGTCGAGTAAGGCCACACTCCTTGCGATCGGACTCCACTTCAGCATGGATAGAATATGTGCTAAGCCAAGATAAAACAGTCATGTCCCTCCTCGTAACCTACCTCCCAATCTTCATGCCTCCAGTACCAGGCCAGGCCCAACCTGCAGCTCCTGCTGCTGCGGCTGCTTAAAGAACTCTACCCTATCTACGTACCTAATACCGAATAAAAGTAATAAACATCAAACGAATGTCGATAAATCTACCTACAGAACTGAGCGGGCGACGACCCACGCCTCTCGTCTAAGCCTTCTATCCGGTTTGGTTAATGGTAGATATTTGTAAGAAAAAGGGAGCTACGCGAGTGAGAGAGGCATAGAATTGAAAAATGAAGATGCAATGCTTTTCGGGAATGGGATCAATCCATTCGTATAGACGAGGAGCAGGAGGAGGTGGGAAAAGGCTTCAACGGAGAGACTTTATGGGCATAATATATATCAAGCTAGGTGGAAGAGAACATACCTACCTATACAGGTACTCTGACGCCAAATTACCGGATAGCAAAGAGATATTCGTCTGCATTTCCGTATGAGAACGGAGTTGAGTATGGGTGGGTTCATAGACTCTGATCATCAAAAAGAAACGAGAGTGAAAAACGCGGTGGTGGACACTAGGCATGCTCTCGATACCCAAACAAAGTACATTCGACTCGAAGTCATTATTCAATTTTAACATCCAAATGAAGATATGTGTGTATGTGCGAGAGAGAGACGGAAAACCGGGCATTAATCGTCAGAAAAAGATGAGCAAAAGCTATCTATTTCCCTCCCTCCCCTGGGGCGTGGACAACATTCTCATACTATGTTGGCTTTTAACTTTCTTTCCCCTGCCTGCTGAGGTGCTTTGAATCCCTAACTCCGAAAACCTTGCTTGACCTTGATGCGAACCTGCAAACCATACAAACCAACCTACCGATCTAACATCGCCCCGAGGTTAACAAAAAAATGGAAATCGAGGGCAGCAGGGAGATGATGCTGTAATTTGCTCTCAATGAAGGCCATATTCGTATCATAATCATACAGGCGGTTGCCTGTCCTTCGTGCTGCAACCGCCCACGAACGTTCTAGTTACAAATACATGATCAATGTTCCCCCTCGGTGAAAAGGGGGAACAGAAACCTAACTCGGTTTCAGTCTTCGTCGAAGATCTGGTACGTATTCTGCAAGATCGTATCCACGACGCGAACCTGCCAGGAAGCATCCGCGATATTGCTGCCCGGGGCTGTGCCCATGAGCGTCGGCCCAAAGACGATGGCCAGGTTCTGAGAGCTCATGCGGTTGACGGCGCTATTCTCCATGACTCTGTGCAGGTGCAGAGTGAGTGCGCGCAAGGTGGCGTAGTTGGGGTCGGGCAGGTTGTTGATGATGGCGTGCATGCTGTCTCTCCGCACAATGTCGTCGTCGTGTTTCGCCGCTTCGATGAACGCCGAGTAGTTCTCGGACGTAAGGAGGGGGTCCGGGAGATCGCGGAGGAACTGCTTCAACAGACCGGCCACACCATTGACGTCATGGAAGAAGTTCTCCGGGTTGCGGAAGTCTAGGATATGAGATTCTTGATCTAGGAAAAGAAAACCGGTCAGTCAACTACCTAGTTAAGAAAATTTGGGTGGTTAAAGGAAGAGGGCAAACGAACCTGTGTCAAAGAGGGTTTTGAGTTTGTTCACGTGCATTGAGGAGCCAGACAGACGATAAATACCCTCTACAGCGAGGCCGTATAGATCGACTGCCTGTATGCATTGATGTACAACCATGGGCACCGCGAACTGATCTCTTTCATACAACCGGGCAAGAGAAACGCCGAAGACCTGCTTTCCGCTTGCACTGGAGCTGGGATACATCTTGGGTGGCGATGCCGCGCGGGATGAGGATTCCTGTGGTGGTGGTGTTCCCCCATAGGCATTTCTGCCACCTTGCTGAGGGGATTGTGGCCTAGGCTGATGGCTCTGGAAGGGCAAGGCCCCTAGTTGTGGAGGGCCGCTTTGATTGCTTAATGAGCTGTTCACGTTTCCATTATTGAACCTCGACTGTGGAGGGAGCCCTTGGGTCGAGTTTCGAGGGTTGTATGACTGCTGTGGTTGCATACTGGCTTGAGTCAGCATAGCTCCGTGACTGTAACTTCTCTCGTGTCCGAGGCCAGTGGCTGACCGCTGAGCAGTGGATATCGAAGGAGGGATGAAGGTCTGCGCCGGACTGCCCTGACCCATAGAAGTTGGCGTGTCGAAGGTCCCTGCCCGTCCTACTGGTCCAGAGGGGGGCACTTGAGTCTGCAAGGGTGGCAAGGACTGGTTGAGGCTCTGCTGTTGAGATTGTGGCCTTGTTGGTTGTTGATGTATGTTTGTTATGTGACTTTGGGTCGCACTTTGCGGCGGATTAAGAACCTGTACCCGTTAGAATCCGAGCAGCATTAAGCTAAGAGGGCTAGCAAGAGAGACGTACCGGATTGCGCTCGTACTTGACCTCGGACGTCTTGGGCGACAACCGAGAGTGAAAACTGGATACATAGTCTTCGAGATCCTTTTTGTTATCTATGGCGTGGATAACCTCCTTCAGACTTCGCGAGTACTGGTTTGCCGTAGTGGCGTTCTTTAATGGACTAATAACCAAGCCGTTGCTAAGCAGTAGCTTCTCGTTGAAAGATGCTATTCGTGTGTCAGTAACAACGTGCCGGGCAAGACGATATATTTCCCTTCACTCACCAAACTTTTGCATTTGCAACGTAGTGCCAGAATCGCATTCTCTTATCAAGTCTTGCAAGGCTTTGATAGCTTCTGGGCGTGTGGTGGATTCCATTGTGGCCTTTTCTGACTGGTATGCTTGCACTTTGCCCATATAATCTGTATCCGCGGCCTGGGTCTTCCGCAGAAGGTCTTCTTCCTGCTGCGCCGCGGACTTGGGCCCTTTGATACCGAAAACACGGGGACCCTGCCGAGCCTCTCCAGTTCTCACCCGATCATACTCCTCGGCCAAGGAGTCATACTTGGTCTTGGACTTGCGCATCGCTGTCTCGATGTCCACTAGACGCTGTTCGGCGGCCATGCCATTCTGTTTCCACCCCTTCCGATGCTTCTCTGCCACCGCCACAACCTCGAAGAGGTCCTCGTGCATCTGATGTAGCGATAACGCGAACTGGGTACCGTTCTCAGCCATGCGATCGTGTATTGCGAGCATCTCCTCGTACGCCTTAGCGAAGCTTCCCTGCCGGTGATCCGAGTGGTGAATACTATCTTGGGTTGATCGACAGAGCTTCTTCATGCCCTTCGCATGCTCTTCTTCCAGGGTAGATCTCTTTTTCAAGAAGATGGCAAATTCCTAGATAGGTAAGCACCAAGTTAGCCAGAGCTAGTACAGCCTATACAATTCTTGTCCTTGCACCAAACTCACCTTTGCCGAGGCGATGCTTTGCTTCAAGCGGTTCAGCATAGTTGGTATGCCCATCTATTACAGTCAGCTGTCTCTATCTTCGTATCGAGAGAGCTTTTCAGGAAATTCATGGCGGAAATCCGTACATCAGATCCCAAGACATCTTGTACTCTCTGAGAAGCATCGTCGGACTTTGTGCCGTGGGCAGGGACGGTCGGGCTTGTCTCAGTGACGCCATCGCCAGCTCCAACCCCCAAGCCGTCTGTAGGACCTGAAGCGCCGTTCTCAGGCGCAGGACTAGGGGCATTGCCGTGCGACATGCTAGCGGTTTGCTCTAAGTCGGGATATGAAGGCGACGGCCTGTCGATGGATGTCCGGCTAAAATCTGCCATACTCGGGAAAGATGAGGGCGAGCAGATCAGGTTAGGCGTAGGTATTTACGTCGGTAGGTATTTACGTGGGTTTGGGCGGGACAAGGAACGGGTGATGATCGGCAACTCTGGATGGGTGCTATCGCATGAATTGTACTCGATCGCACGAGATATATTGGTTCGCTCGTAAGAGAATAGTGAAACGTGCGAGTCGCGCAGGATGTTATGCAAAGCGGGCAACGTTGATTTTCGGGAAACGTGTAACGTCCCTCTTTTATTTTAATTTTTTCTCGTTGTCGTCCTTGGTTAAGCCCCAGGCCGCTCAACGTAAGTCTTATGGACGTATGGTCTGGACGCTCGCTACTATACTAAAGGTAGAAATTGCGCGTACAAAAGGGCATGCAACAATGTATTAACCCAGAGAGCTGGAGAGCCAGCAAACTTTAGATCGTCAAGTTGTTAGCTCGGTTCACTCCAGTTGAACCTGGAGTCGCTATTGTGGAAAAGCAATTAAGGTAAAGACTGGAGCAAATGAACCAATGACTATCTGGCATTGGATTCCGGGGCGTGGCTATAAAAAGGCAGCTGTCTCTTAATGAAGTTAATAAGGTGCGCTTGGTACTTTAGGTACCTAAGTTTAGGTCGGTGCGAACCGCGGCTCCACTGCTTCAAACTCCTCTGCCTGAGCCAGTTGAAGTTAGTGAGTACAACAGCTAACGGCCACTTGCTATTACGTACATGTCTGATAGGTACTGGTGCACATCAGTGGTATGAATTTGCTGTAATAAGGTAACAAACTACCTTCTTAGTTTCGCTACAATATTTCTCACAGTTTCCCACCAGTTCAACTCGTTAGCTACCTACCTAGTTAACGTTAGACAGGTCGCTACGTGATGCTGGGGTTGTCTACATTGATACCCGACCCAAGGGGTATAGCTCTACCTCTATCTATATGTCGGTGGGTAGTATTATACTAGTTAGGGTCTACGAAGTACGCGTAATATCATAAGGTATCATCCCGTCGTCATGGCCTGCCGGGCCTCCCAAGCGTTAGGTCTTAATAAGCATCCAAATAACGCCCCTGCAACACGGAGTGGATAATCGACAACATTATCATTCACTAAACTGCCCCCACGTGTGTGAGCTTGAACCGGAGCAACTCCAATTAAAATAGTAGGAGGGAGAATCGTGTTCATGATCCTATTGTCTTTCGCCTCGTGGGAAAATAGCAGCCATCCGACTCGTGAACTCCTGGTCATAGGTAGTACTAACAGGTTTTAAGCAAGGCATCTTCTGAAGGTAACCGAAAATGGTTTATGTCTCAAGGACATTGTCTCGAGAAGCGAATAACCAGGCTTTGGATTGCCCTGCCGTTGGCCCCGGCCGATACAACCCTGATCGACGAAAAGGATTCCGGATACTAGTAGCTGCCACAGAGTGTCCCTTTCGCACATAGACTCATAGTTTAAAGGTTACGCCTTCGTGCCACTGCCTCGTCAATTCTGGTCCTTTCATTCCAATAGCGTCGCGGTATGCACCAGGATATTTCCCGAGCAGTTGGTTGTCACAAACCATACCACTTAGCTTTCCATATACCCGAGATTGCTGTGCGACAGGCTATCTTGTTGGGAACTGCTCAGGCCAGTTACCAGTGTCAAAAGGTTGGAACCCAATGTAGTGCCTTGCAGATACGGTAGAGCATAACTTTTGCAATTAAAAAAAAATTGTGCTTAAACTTAGAATAGAAACGGAAAAGAGAAGGAAGAAGAAAAAAAGAAAGAAGCCAACTTCATAAGAACAACTATTCTGAACTCCGGTACGGGGAATCGAACCCCGAGCCCCGCGGTGAAAACGCGATATGTTAGCCGTTACACTATACCGGACTGTTGTACTATTTTGAGCTCATCAAAAGCACTATTACTCTACAGAAGTTTTGCCGAAACCTCCGATTGTGGGCAGTCCCTACGTTTGAAGACAGTCACATACACCTATCGCAAAACACTTGTTACTGTCTTGTAGGCCACTGATAGTGTAATAACTACTTTCCTCCCACCACGACGATGGGGTAAAGCCTAGATAATGCTCAAAACAGGGGTTAAGGATAGGAGCTAAGCCGTGTTAGGTCAGCTGAAGTTGACCCAGCTCCTCCATTTGGTAGGGACATGAAGTGTGGTTGAGAACGAGAACTTATTTGTTTCCTCGCTATGCGATCGGTAAACGATCAAATGACACTACGTCATCGGCTCTACGATGTCGTTACGACTTGATCCACGAGCCAGCCGGTACCTGTACCCACAGCTCGACCCGGGAGGTCGGACAATTAGGCTCATCAACCTCCTACCGGGAGAGTTCTCGGCACCAGTGCACTGCCAGCTCGTCGAGAAGAGGCTCTCGCCGACACTATCATACAAGGCTTTATCCTACTCATGGAGAAACGACGATGACGCATCATCATCATCATCACCATCATCATCTTCATCATCTTCTTCTTCTCATGATGATGTGACCATATTCTGTAACTGGAAGCCGATCCAGATCAGCGCGAACCTTTACGCTGCGCTGCGTCGGCTGCGGTCGCCGCACGGCGTCCTATGCATATGGGTCGACGCGATCTGCATCAACCAGCAGGACGACGCGGAGCGCGCGCGCCAGGTGGGTCTGATGCGCGACATCTACCAGAACAGCGACGAGGTGTGTATCTGGCTGGGCGAGAGCAGCGCCGACCGCGACGACATGGGCTACTGGATCGAGGAGACGACGCATAATCTGGCGCTGCGCAACACGCACGAGAACCCCAACATCGTCCGCTGGTTCGGCGACGAGCGGGACATACCAAAACTAAAGGCTTATTTTTCCAAGGCGGAAGGGGTCGACGAGAACAGATGCGACATCTTTGGCGCGTTCAGCGTCTTGCATCTCCTCGCGAGCGGAGTCCCCGTCCACAAGATCTGGCATCTGCGACATGTGCAGTTCTCATCGGGCATAGTGAACGGGTTAAACGCGATCATGGAGAAGGCTTGGGTAAGTTTTAAGTTTAGTCATCTACACGTAACGAAATTGTACCACACAAATATACGAATATTGCACTTCGCTGAGTCTGACTTGCTGGTGGTTTTCGCGACATTATAGTGGAGAAGGATATGGGTGGTTCAGGAGACCGTCGTGGCGAAGGCGCCCGTCATCTTCTACGGCAACATGTGCGCGCCCTGGCGTCTCTTCGCCCTGGCAGCCGTCGAGTACGACATGAACCGGGCCGGGCACAACCTCGACGGCGCCGCCTTCTCGCTCCTCAAGAGCGGACACAGCCTAATGCAGTTCGCGCGCATCATCATGGAGATCGAGTCGACGCGGCGCAGTTGGCAGGGGTCGGCGCCCCTGGTTCCCCTAACGCTACTCCGCAAGTTCCGCTCCCGCCAGTCGACAGACGCGAGAGATAAGGTGTTCGCGGTCCTCGGCATCATCAGGACATGGGGTACTGAGCAGTCCGGCGAGGCCATGGAGGCCATCACGGCGAATTACACTGTCGATAGCAACCAGATCTTCTTCAAGACTACTGAACTACTGATCAGAAACACGCGATCGCTAGCTGTTTTGGCGGGTACATTGCAGGGACGCGACGCCCATTCGATGCCGTCGTGGGTTACCGATTGGTGGCACCCTCCCACGATCAACGAGCATATCCGAGTAGGTAATATTTCGCTCTACGATACGGCCAAGTATCTCAGCGGCCGGGTCGCGCTGCACAAGAAGTCAATACTCGAGGCACAAGGCTGTATTATAGACAAGGTAAATTACGTGGGCCAAGTTCTCGGGAACGAGCTTGGAAGAAGCAGAGCTCGGCTCATCGTGCAGGAGTGGCGGAAGAGTCTGGCAGAAGATTCCGAAGACACAGAGGACAGATATGTTGAGGGAGGGCTATTGCGTGCTGCATTCTGGCGAACCATCTGTGCGGACCTTGAGTTCATGCAGTATTCTGAGAGTTCTGCCTACGTAAGGCAGTTCCACAGAATCCCAGAGGGCGTGCTCGATAGCGAGGCCTACGAAAGCTGGCTCCGGGTCGACGAGCAATCCCATAGGCGCACCTCGCTTGTAGGTGGTCTATGGGTCGAGCCTACAAACGGGGAGATGGAGACGAAGAGTAAAAACGTGTTCCAGTACATATTGGAGTGCGCATCTGGGGGCAGGCGGTTCTTCAAGACGAGGAACGGCCGCATAGGGACGGGACCGACAGACATGAAAGTAGGGGACTCGGTGGCCGTTCTGCTAGGTAGCCGGGCCCCCTTCATACTCCGCAGAGAAGACCATCACACAGAGCGATGCTTCGGTCAAGAGATACGGGTCCTGTTCAAGGAACGATCGGCGTACTACGAGGCTGGAAAAGGAGCAAAGCTCCAGAAAGACGAGGCGACCAAGTGTTACAGCTTGCATCAGCACTGTCATCGCGTGGTCGGAGACGCCTATGTACACGGCATCATGGATGGGGGTGTCGGCCGGACTAAGGAGTGGGATATGGGGCCTATATATATGGTATAACATCCGGTTATACAGGTTTTATGATTGGTGTTGGCATTATTAGGCGATTATTGGTGTTAGGCGATGGAGGCTTTTTGCTAAATTTTTTTCATCCAACATTGAATACCTTAATTTATTATGTGCAGAACCAGCAAATCATGTCTATTACGCAGGTTTATGGCTACTTAACTTCATTCTAACCCAGTCGCTTACAAAGCTGTATCATGATACCATCTCTGCACACAAGCCCTCCACTAAACTTGCGGATGCATTCCTGTCGACCTACAGATTCTATCTTCCCCCAACAACCAAATCATTAAAAAAACCAACACTAATAAGAATAAAAATTCTGCCTGATAAGTAAACAAATTCATCCTTGTACAGGGCGGCACAGGATGTATTGAGAGCATAAACAGTTGTCCATCTCCTGGTAAAGCCCAGCATAAATATACTCTCCAGGCACTTATCCACCGAAGATTAACCGTATAAATGCCTGACTGACCGTTCTGTACTGTACCTTATAGTCTATGAGCAGGTGGGCCCCTCATAACGTACGATACTGCCAACACACTCACACTCGTACGACATGTCTCGCAGTATGAAGCCTGCAAAGCGCTGCAAGGCACCAACACAGTCTGCAAGCATTGCCGAATGTACCTCTGCTCACAGGCCAGAGGCCTATACTGTATTTAGTATGGCGCAGGCCCACAAGTAGAGCTGCAGTACCTGACATAAGCAGGTACGTTTAATACGCCTGACACTATAGTAGTACCTACACCTACCTTTCCTGCCAAGCAAGGAGTGAGACCAGACGTCATTTACTTATATCCAATATGCCAAACAGTCAGCCTACAAGGCATAAAGCAACACCTTTATCCCTTGCTATCCGTCTAAATACTTAATAGCATCAGCGAGATGCAAAGAGGCCTATCCGCCTCACGCAAACATCTAACGCTGATCGCGCCCCGGCACTCTATTCTACCCGCGACCTCGTCGTTGCCCACGCAAACTTACTACAGAGGAGTATTGCGCATATACGACTTGAGGAGCCTCACATCAAATTACAATTCTCACAACAAACGAACCAAAACCACAATGGCAACGACCACAATCAAGCTTCCATTATCCAGGCTGCCCAGAACACCCGACGTGAGCGTCTCGCTCCCGGCGGGTTTCACAAAGGAGCAACTTGACTCATTCTCGCCATTTCAAGTGAGTTTACTCTCAGTCCCTTCCTACACGCCGGTAGTAGTAGCAGTACCTAGCAAAGTCTAGTAAATCAACTAATCAATAATCAACAATACTAGAAATGGCTTAACACCCTAACGCATTCGCTATCACTTCAGTACAAGAATGCAAAGCACCCCTTCCACTCAGATCCCTACACTCTGCGGTCCATCGAGATACAGAGCGTCGATCTGTGGGGGCAACACGTGGGATTTCTGAAGCTGAAAGCTGAGGTTAAGAACAGCGCGGGGGAACACCTAGGCGGTGCGGTATTCCTGCGCGGCCCAGCCGTCGCCATGCTCGTGATGCTGATCCCGGACGATGTCGTCGATGTGGGAACCGCCGAGGAAGAGGAGCGCTACGTCGTCCTCACGAAGCAGCCGCGGGTTCCAGCCGGTAGTCTGGACTTCACCGAGTTGCCGGCGGGCATGGTAGATGACGCCGATGGCGCAGACAGCGAAGAGTCTACAGCGAAGGTGTTCGCCGGGGCGGCAGCACGCGAGATCAAAGAGGAGTTGGACATGGAGATCCCCGCCTCGGAACTGATCTCCTTGACCGACCTTGCGTCAAGCGAAATAATAAAAGGTCGGGAGGGCGAGGACGAGGAACGGGAAACTCTGCCTTTCGCAATGTACCCATCGGCCGGAGGCTGCGACGAATATATCCCCATTCTTATGCACGAGCGTCGGGTGCCGCGGAAGACGCTAGAGGAGTGGCAGGGCAGGCTTACGGGACTTCGGAAAGAGGGCGAAAAGATCACGCTCAAGATCGTGCCCATGAAAGATTTGTGGCGGGAGGGCCTGCGCGACGCGAAGGCACTTGCGGCCGTGGCGCTGTGGGAAGGGTTAAGACGTGAGGGGAAACTGCCTAAGGGCAAGCTGGGGCGGCTTTAGAAGCAGTGATGAGCGGCGTCGTATACGTATTAGCCGGCCAAGTGGTTTGAAAGATGAATGCCGACCCACTCGGCTAGCTGTGCAAGTTTGCGCGGATAGCTTCGCCATGGATGAACAGTCTGTAGATTAATATCTACCTGTATTTCTCATAAAGAGCTATTTCTTTCTGTGCAGCCTCGACCTTTGCCGCGGTTTCTGCATCATAAACCTCTTCCGGCTGTTTATCACCGCGAAGAATGAGCTTGTCATGGCGCGTGCCTTCTTCTTTCGTCATCAGGACGAGATCGCTCAGCTTCAGGTTCGACGATTTTTGCTCGTCAGAACCCTCTCCAATCTTGATCAAGATCGGAGCTGTAGGCTTTCGCCAGCGGGTTAAGACGAGTCGGGTCGTTAGCCCGGTGACGACGCTCCGGCCTCTGTAGATTTCCTCTGCTAGGAAGGCGATATCGCCCGTTGTAATAGGGGTCTTTAGACCTACTGATATGCTCGGGTCGCCGCCCGTCTGATACCGTAGGACCTTCTCCTCTCCTCCTTGTACAGATGCGAGTAGACCTTCATACATCTTCTCACGTCCCTTTGCGGGTAGGTAGTCGTGCGGATACCCTGTTCGCAAATTAGCAAATCTGTAGCGACAGTCATACATGCTTTCATTGTATTGCCACGTACCTGATATGGAGAGTATTACGTGATTGGCAACCGTGTAGCCAAAGACAGCGGGCATAGTACCCAAGACGGGCAATATGCGCACTCTGAAATCGGGAAGAACACCGAGATCACCGACCTGACCTTTCTGAAACTCATCCTCCGGTAGGGGGAGCAGCTCCGCCTTGCCTTCGCCTGTCTTTTCCGTCGAGTAGACAGTTGGAATGCCCTTTGTTACACCCAGCAGCTTCAGCCGTCTGCGCGTAGATCTCGATAGGCCGTCCTCGGTGCTAGTTCCTATATCACCGACGATGATACGCGTCGGGTCACTCTTGCATCCGGCGCCCATGGCTGAAATCACCGGCAACGTGTGATCATGGCAGTACTTGAGAAGGGCGACCTTCGTGTCGATGTTATCAATCGCATCGACGACAAAGTCGGGCTTCCGGCCCGTGTCCTTCCACGGCTCGAGTAACCGGTCCGCAGCCTGATCCCAGAACTTCTCTTGCCGCAAATCGAAGTGTACCCAGGGCGTGATTGCCAGGAGCCGTTTCTTCAGACACTGCACCTTGGGGATACCGACGTCGGCGAGCGTAGCGACGGCGTGTCGATTCAGCGAGCTCAGCGTCACCTGGTCGAAGTCTATCAGGCGTATGCGCGAGACGCCCGACCGCGCGAGCGCCGCGGCGCAGTGCGATCCAACGCCGCCGCACCCAACTATGACAACGAACGCGTCTCGCAGCTTGTCTAGGCCTTCGGGGGTGAGAAAGACACGGTTCCGCGCTAGTTGTTCGAGGATAAGCTCGTCGTCGTAGTCGCCGGCCTGCGCGCGTCGTGCGAGGAACTGGTTTCGGAGGTCTTCCTTATCTTCCTTCGAGGCGCCGCCGAAGCTGTTAAGCTAACTTGCGCGCATTAGCTAGCTAACTAGACTAGGCTTATGTTGTAGCTGGCAGTCATATTCACGCTCGACTAGAGAGCAGAGCAATAATGCGACGCGTTGTGGACTGATGGCTACTCACCTTCCGTAGGGCCTCGTCCTCTTCGGAGAGAGATGGGATCGAGTTCTTCAGGCTGTGAACACGTTCCTCCTGTCGCAGTCGCTGGTAGCCCAGAATGACGCCCGCAACAACAGCACCAGATGCGATAGCTGTTGCGGCGAGCTGGACACGCGAGTTGCCGCTCGCTCGCTCGAGGATAGATGCCATAGTATGCCTTTTTTTTTTTTCTCTCTAAATTTCTCCTTTTCGTTTCCCTCTTACCATCAAATTAAACCCCCTTTACCCAATTGATCTTAATATTCTATGGTATCATAGCGCGCCTAGAGAAACAACCTGCTCTTTGTGCACCTGCTTGGCGAAATAATTTAAAAAACCCGATGACGGAATCTGTAGATTCGATTAAGATTTTGGATACGACAGTATATTAATACAGTGTGCAGAAAAGTGCACGGTAGGTAGATTAATCTGCCGGTCACAGCATGTTTGTTCACTGCATATTTAGTGGTAGAGCTAAGTATTATAAATATTTTCTTATATTAATGCCACGTCTTGCAACGCACGTCTACGTGACTCTTAATTCTATATCATCTACACGTGGCGTATCGAAAGTTTGCTGTTCTCCACATGAAGCTCAGGTCAGTATATCCGGAATTCGCAACAGAATGGGAACGTGAAGTCTCGACGCGGGTTTGAAGACCATCCGTCTTAGTGATTCAAAGCTTCGCATTCCTCCATACGTCGTCTGAAAGCACAACCCAACCTCGTGAGGACCACATCATGCCAGATCCTAGCAAGGTTCAGAGTGGCCATCTTCAGCATAATAGCCACTCATAAATTGATAATAGCAGCTTCCAGCCTATTGTAGCGTATCCTCAGTCAGGGATCTCCAAATATCCCTTCGAGTAGCTACGATGCGAGATCAACATACCCCCTAGGGATCTGTAGAGGACGCGCAGGATGAAATACCAGCCGATGACACTTGGAATCACCAGGGTTATTATATAAAATGGCTTAGTAAAATCAGGCGGGATCGATACTTGTTCGTTACCGGGGTTATTGTACAAATCTGTAGGTAAGTCGATGGGGATCACTGGCTCAGGTAAAGGATTTGTGATGACTTGTGGTGCAACATCTTGGGGTATGACCTGTTCCAGAGGTGTCGGAGGCTCAACAGGTTGTGCTTGGTCAGCCACTGGAGGATTTTTCTCGACTGGCTTCATAGACTCAGGGTCCTCGAGGTGCTGACCTATTTCCATTATGGATGGGTCTTTTGGTACGGGTACCCAACCATTCGCGTACTCGGTCGGGACATCGTTCGAGCTCCCCAAGAACTCTCCATTGATATCGTATGCTTCTGCCCGGACCATACCGGTGCCGTTCGTTGTCACGAACACGGTCTCGAACCCGGTCCTGTTAGCACTGCCGAGAAGCTCCCCATCGGAGAAGAACTTCCAAGTCCTGTGTTCGGTGGCCCCGTTCCATGAGACGTAAATGGCGGTCATGCTGCTGAAACCAATACCATATCCCAAAGCTTTGACATCCGGCGGCCGCGTCGGCCGGCCGACCCATTCCGTGGACTTATACATCCGGTAGGTACCGAGCCTGGTCTCGTTGAGAAATCGTCCTTCCATGAGGACTCTGTCGTCTTCGGTGTGTTCGGAGAAGTAGCCCGCGTCCGTCCACGCTAGGAGGACGTTGCCATTCGGGAGCTGCTGCATGCTCCCGCGCTTGTCGGCGAGGCCCCCGTCCGGCCGCTTGTACTCCTTCAGAACCCGGGCCCGCATCGGCTCGTCTTCCGGACGGAGAAGCTCGACTACGAAGCCGCGGCTGTACGCGTTGGTGGGCGGCTGGAAGTCTTTCTCCGGCTCGCCGGCAGCGTTGTCTAGGAAGCTGATAACGTCGCGCCGCGGGCTGTGGCTAATGTACCTAGCGTGGTGTTGGCGCGAGAAGTGCAGGTCGTCTTCGAGGATATAATCGCTATGTTTACCGCCCAGTCTCCAAAGCACGCGGCCATCGTCCCCGGCGATCAGCATGATGCAGTCCAAATGGCGGAATGATACGAGGTAATTCCCTTCAGGATTCTCGTCTATCGAGTTGATGTGCCTTGCCGATGTTTAGTTAGCGCATCCGATAAAGTCGAAGGACGTGGGTAGGCTTCGCTTACCAGGGATCCCAAAGATATTCATACGTGAAATTAGTAAATGGGACCCGAGTCTTGTTGAATTCCGGTGGAATTGAGTATGCAGGCGGGAAGGTACTCTCTTCCAGTTGGACATGGTCTTCTGCATGCCATTTGAAAGTTACATTCCCACTTGTCATGTCGTATGCTCTTATGCCATTTGACTCGATCCAGACCAGATCCTCCATAAGGCCAAGGGAATGACCCGACCACCGGCGAGGTTTCCTCGTCGTGATCAGCGTCGTGTTGCGGTGCTCGATGTAATTGAACTCATGAAGATTCACATGAAAATCTTCCTTGTCGATGAAAAAGTTGTGCATCACCTCGTAGCTAGAGTCCAGATACAACCCAGCGCCACAGTCACTCACCGGGAACTCTGAGTGCATAACTATGGCCTTCAGGACCGTCTGCCCGGCGAAATGTATGGGTTCCAGATCATACATGATGCGGTTGTTGAACTGACAAGCGCCGCTCCATACGAGCTCGCCGTCGTTATCGTAGATCATGGGGCCCATCTGACATGGCGTCCACTTGACATCGTCAAGCCAATGGCCCAGAAACTTAAAGGGCGTGACGAACCAGTAGCCCGGTGCTATCTGGCTCTTGTCATGGTACGTGATGTTCCATTTCGGGCTCATGAGATCGGGCCTCTGTTTTCATCGTCAGATAAGTACCCAAAATCTCGCTCAAGAATGTTTGTCTCTCTTATAGTACTAACTGTCACGAATTTGAATAGATCGCCCGCACCGTCGAGGCCGACATTGCAGTAAACACTACGCAGCCATAGGGATTGTAGTAATACGAGTAGCAACACCATCCCCATAGTTTATTAATTTTGTCTTCTCAGACACTGTTACTGACAGATGCATGGGAAAATATCTGAACATGAGATTTACAACATCCGAGGGTCAAGCTTTAAGGCTCTGGCCCCTAATTCTCTACCAGGTTTGTGGCGCTAACTCTGTCCTAGGCGAGCCATTGTGTTAACGCAGGTCGCTGTTCAGCCCGTCCGCCCTGACATGAAGCTGAAACATACACCTTGATGTTCGTTGTCCGAACATTGCTAATTATACGAACTGGTTAAAATTATGTTTCCCGCATAGGTCAGCGGGGTCCTCAGTCGCCTTGAAGGTGGCCGTGTCTGGTCAATGATGCCTTGGTGATTAGATCGACCCCTTTCCTATCCTCTGGGTCCGGCTACCTCACGCTTCTTAGCGATCATACTATTCTGCAGCCCAACAGTGTGTATCACGTTAAGTAGAACGACCCGGTTGGGTGCGCAATTAGCTTAGCATCTCATCCAGCCCAATAGTTTTTTCTACTCTTGTCCCACATAGCTTGTGAACCTAACAGACCAACGGCACCCGTCGCCAACTTCGCGAATAATGACTCAGAACAATAACATCTCATCCGGTATAGTGTAACGGCTAACATATCGCGTTTTCACCGCGGGGCTCGGGGTTCGATTCCCCGTACCGGAGACATGAAAAAGAGCTTGGCTTCAAGTCAAGCATCACTTTTTATTTATTTTTCTGTGCGTTGTGAGTCCCGCCTCGTGACTTGTTTTTTTACGAGGTTGTGTAAAATTTAGTGTTCTTAGCACGTATTGTATTTGTCTTGGCATGTGTTTTGGGGCTGCCGCCATGACATCACCGGACGGGAGATCTAACTATATCAACCATCCTGGTTTTGGGTATTTACTAACACTGCTACAGATGCACACATCAAAAGAATAAAGCAAAAACGAAAAGAATAGATAAAATTAGTGTACTATTGTCGAAAATAGCTAAAGAAGGAAAAAGAGAAATGATATGCTCTCGATCGGGGAATCGAACCCCGGCCACCTGCGAGCTGCCAGATGATGACAAGCAGGTATCCTGACCACTAGACCAATCGAGATTGTGAAACTTGATCCATTCACGCCTTATGAGTTCGTCCATCCAGACTCCAACTATACGACAATGCCATCTAGATAAAATCTCTTCACGACGTGCTTGATAGACGTTTTGATAGCAGAAATACGTCGAGCCAAAAGATCGCTAACTGAAATTATACGTACATAATTGATACAAGCCGACATTGCATATTACCCGTCCTTGCAGGATTTCACCCAGTACTACTAGGATGTCGCTTTTACTTCTTCTGTTTCAATGTTTTGACGTATGTACTCTGACGTCTATCGTATATATGCATCCTAACCACCAGCGTTACGATATTTTATTGAGTAGCTCTATGAGAAATGCGCAAACCGGGTGCTATAATCCCCAGGACCTATAATACGTGACTCAACGCTTCAAGATAGTAGATGTAGTCACTGCACGGTGCCCTGGCAACACCAAGCAGACCAGACGAAGAGTGCACTCAAGTCAACAGTTTTTCTCATCTCGTCCTTATTTCGGCCGCGCGGCCGGCTTCAGGACATCCGCATCTTTCGTCACTCCCGGGTCCTTGCCCTCACCGGCCTTCGTTCCCGGCCCCTCCGTCTCAACACCAGTCGATTTGCTAGGACTCTGCTGCGGGTCGGCTTGCTTGGCCGGATGATCTCCTCTGCCTTCATCGCTGGTCGTCTGCTTGGCCTCGGCCTTGTGCTCGGATTTCATGCCCTTGGAAGGGTCGTTGGATTCCTTAGTCTGGTCGAATTTTGTCTCACCTATCGCAGATGAGAAGTTTCTTCGTTGTTGTGGTTGGCATTGGCAGCGGCATGCCGTTGCTCTTGCGGTTGCTGTAGTTGCTGCTGGGGCTAATACTCTGGAACTTAAAACAGGTGAAAAGAACGCGTGTCGAAGCGACGAAACGTTGTAAAGTTGTCGCATCGCGGTCATCTATGTATGAGCTTATCAGATGAGAACGATCTTCGAGGCTTTTTTATACAAGGTAATTGATTGTACAGTTCCATATACATAGGAAGCGCGTATAAAATGCTAATTGCGTTTCTTATACATTGCGATAATACGTGAGCAGATAGTATATCGTCGACGTCATTGTTGTGTCATTCAAGCCGAGGACGACAACAAGACTTAATGGATAAGAGAATAGAACTATTCTATTTCTGAGCCCTTCATATTTTATACGTCGAGATATACTCCTTTACGAACAATCAGAAAGATAAAAATGTACCGCAGGTTTACCGGCAGAGAACGCGGTACGGTCATCTAAATCGGTAATCTAAGAAACCCCAATTGCTGCTCCTAGGCCCTTAGGGTAGCTTTCTCGAGTATATATCTCGATGCGAGAAACCTTTATCAACCTTCAGACCTGTGAACAGCATCGGAGGTAGCGACGTTCAGCCTGCCTGATGGACATCATGAGGCGTCTCCTCATCCGGGCCACGTTAGTGCGGAATGTCTAGCCTCAACTCAAAATGGCGAAATGGTAATGCGCACTTACGTTGAGAGTTGTTAGCAGACTGACTGAAGAACTAATGTGTAGAACGTCTCTCATCTGTAGTTAAACGGTCTCTAGGGTACTAATGGTATCTGACGGGGTAGGAAAGTTTTACTCGAGGATTAGGCATTATTAGTAGCGTGATCACCGCATGTTATGTGGTGCTATAGTGACTTTGATATACTCATTATTAGTTACAAATTAGCTGTATTATGCTCTTGCACGGTCTAGAGTTAACTTTCATCTCATTTCCCATGGACGCTTCTAGCCTTACTGCAAAACAGCCCAATCGCCAGTCTGCCCATAAATCTTGGGTAAGAGGTATGAGCACATTTTGGCTAGACGGAAGTGGTACAATATATAAAACTGGCGAGGGTGCATGACCACGTGTCTTCCTCGCGCCATGTGCAGCAGACATCCAATCTATATGGGATGAGGGCGTCCGGCCGCCGCGTATATCAGGCCTTTGGTGTCAATATACTAGACAACATATTTATTCTCACACCGAGCATCGTGGTCCGTGGTACAGTAGTGGAAGCTACCGCTTTCTAAGTATCCGGAACACAGCTGTCGGCCTGCGGAGTCGAATATGCCACGCAATTTGAACAGAGCCAGTGAACTATGACAGTCCGTGTGTCATATGGCTCTGGGCCCGTTGGCGTCGAAATAACCCGCAACAAGACCTGATTTATAGGACGATCTTGGGACATTGATGACTTTTTGGCTTACCTTCTTACAGTCGTGGACGACATGTTACGAAGATGCTTCTCGATCTTAATGTCATACTCAGTAACTATGTAGACAGCTATACACATAGCTAATCTAAGCACATAGTTTTCTGAAACGATGCGGAGAGTAGAGGATCATAATAAACTCTCAACTCTCAACTTCCGTGTGGACGGTTTGACATAACACAGGGCCCATCTCAGTGATAAGGGGAGAAATAAGTCAACAATGAGGAACAATGAGCCCGCAATAAATCCCAAATCATCTCCCTTAATGATAAATGACCGGCTAGTATTTCAAGAATATTCCATGGCTGCTAGACTGGCAGACTTCTATGGGGGTCTCTCAGTGCATTACTGACGCATAAGTGATTTTTGTCCAAAAATATTACAAGGGGCCCAAATTCCAGGCATCATCCCTTGAATCATAGATGGCGGCTCTGTGGGTTAGGCAAGTAGGCCATCCCGACCCGTAGTCCGTATCGGATAGACGGAAGTGCATATGTGTTTGATTGGAGGTGTGTAAGGTTGGCGTAACACACGCCCAAACCTTCCAACACAAGAAACAATACTCTAATTCCGATGAAGAGAAGTCAGGGGCAGAAGCATTGCAAGGTTGCACGATTCGCGGGGTACATCCTTAGGCCGAAGCCTAAATTTGCTCGAGGATTGGTCGATACATACATACTATTCGGGATATGGGCGAGGAGTCGGCCGATAGGCTCTGTCTGGCCTTCTGATATCAGTCAGAAGTGAGTTTTTTCCGCGATGCAGTGGCATGTCTATCTAGGGGGATTAATTCTTCTAGTACTAGGATGACTATCCTCTGTCACACGTTGCGGTAGTGTTTCTGTCTATATAAATAAGCTACGCGCACGTCTGGTCCAGAAGTTGCCGTCTATCCTTCACCTGTGGAAGCGTTCATCTTTCTTGAATCCCGTCCCGGTCTACGCTGAAATCTTCGCCGTGAGGTTTGTCTATCGTCAAGACAGTCTAGATTTCTCGTCTGCTCGGCCACAGCCTTGATGGCCATGTTATCGCTCTCCCCGTTGCTCGCCCTGGCGGCTTGCTTTTCCGCCTCCTATGCCCAAGATGGCCCCAACAAGACTGCGGTCGATCCGTCATTTGACATGTTCGGAGGAATGAGCGAAGTAATTGGGTCGCACCTCCCCTTTCAGAAATATATAGTGTCATATTGGGACAAAGGTTGGATTCCGCATGACTGTGCTTTCCACGCGGAAGCCTTCGGCTATGCCGCCGCTGATCTAGAGGCTTTCAACCTAACCTTCCCCGATTGTGATGAACCGTGGGTTACGTGTCGACACAAGGACACTAAGACGAGCATCAGCACAATAGGATATGTAAGACCAATAATACTCCATTTTATTCCAATCTTTCACGCGACTCTATTTAACTACTTGCTCGTATCAGATGTCAACTCTCTCCTCGTCTTCTCATACTACGCTCACCCCATCAATGTAAACAGCAAGAGGTTGATGAACTCTTAGATGCTAGGGACTATTCCCGTCGGAATGCGAGATTTCCTCAAACACATGATTGCCATTCCGTCTTTCCACGGTCCGTACTGTGGCATGACCTCAGGCTCAAATACGATGATCCAAGACACCTGCTGGATCTACAACGTTCTACTTCACGAGCTGTCACACTCCATGGACTGGAACGCGCTCAAACATGAAGTTGGCCCGGACGGGTCGTTCTCATCCGGCCAGAAATGGCAGAGCGAGTACAGCAAGGACCAGCGAACCATCTCCCAGTACGGGCTGACGTCGTGGAGAGAGGACTTTGCCGACTCGGGTGTCGTTGCCTTCTACGATCTCATCGTTCCGAAAGGCGTACCGGCGATACAAGCGAATTGGTCACAGGTTGGTTACTGAGACAGCAGCTACTTACACTTATTAGTTTTTGCATTGAATACGTCAAGCTAACGGCAAGTCATTACCAGGTCCAACACCAGTACTCGACCTTTAAACAGTATTTCCAGCAATTTATTATCAGCCCGGATCCTCATGCTCGATGTAAAAACCGAGTAAACAACTCGGAGCCTATTGCTGTTGGCCACGCGGTTAGACCGGGCATATTAACATTTGACACCAAGAAGATAGAGGAGTCCCCAGCCAGTAGACACACATGTCGATTCCCCCATTGGTCGGTTAAGAATTGAGAGGGATTATGTACGAGCATGCTGTATCACTAGTTGAAGTGTTATCAATTCAAGGACAAAATTGAGGTAGACAAGTAGCATCACGTCGGTCACGTTTCATGAGATACCGACTACCTACGGCGAGTTCCCTGGAACTTAAAGCATCCATTGCACACTTCCTATGATTGATGCGAAACTCCTGCGGCCAGTGGTGCGTGGGAGTTCCCATACTTAGATTCCACGTGCTGTACCTGCTTTAACTTTTAAGCTTGAGTCCTACGGCACGGCCCGCTCTCAAACTTATATACCTAGATAGACGCAGTCCACCCCACCCACACAGACAATAGACAAGACACACTTCTGTAAAATCGTCTTTACTGAAGAGCCTGGGCAGCGTGCTAGTTAATCGTGTGTAGTAAGAGTGTGGTGTCTAGGACTTCTATATGTATGTGTAAGTCTTGAGGCGTAAGCCGTGTTTTCTGCATACTGTTGAACAAGAAAAGACTTAGTTAGGGGACCTCGAAGGGATTCTTAATGGAGGGTCTTCGTTGGTGCCTGGTCGCGAGCCTACCTTCACTCTAAGACGAATTACTTTTACTCACATCATCTGTCATAGTTGGCACGGGTTCTGGGTCAGGATAGTCTAACTCGAAGTATAAATGAGAGCACAGGTACGTGTATGTATCTACCTACCCACACCATCGAAACCGAACTCCGCTCGGAAAAGCAAAAGAATACCTAAACCTGCGTCCCAGAAACCGAGACTCCAGAAGACCAAAGCAGCAAAAGAAATTCCGGATCGCCCGACCTAACCTAACCCAACCTGATCTTACCCTACCCTACCCTATCCTGCCGTGTCCTTATCCTGCTCTCAGTCCCAGAAAACCCATCTTAAACCCATCTCACTCAAATCCAACCATTCATCAACCAAGCATCTCCATCCCGTTCTAGTTGCCGATCTCGTCCTTGAGTAGGCATACTTCTCCTCTGTAGTTGCTGCTGCTGCTGCTGCTGAGCTTCACCCGCGGTTCGTCGTCGAGGGGACCCGACTAAAAACTGCTCGCGCACATCCGCGGCGAACTTATCATTACGACCACCAGCGAGGAATTTATTTCCGTCCTTATTTCTATCCCCATCACTCTCCTTATTTTTATTATCTTGCATGAGCAAGACTTCTCCGTACCTGAATTTCTCTCGCGGCGAGACAGCCGCAGTAGCAGTGACAACAGCAGTAGCATTAGGGATGTTGCCCCAGCCGCCACTGTTCAAGAGCTCCTTTTCATGACGCTTGTAACTCCGATAGAAAGACTGATCCACCAGGGCCGCGGCGCGCAGGTCGCGGGGGTCGGTCAGGAGGCTTAGGATTCCGAAGTACACCGCATCGTCACCATCCCTATACCTAACACTATTCGCAATTTCGCCAGCGGTATTAGTAGTCGTAGCAGTGTTCGTAGTATCAGCACTACCACCACGTGACCGGAAGAATACTGCTGCGCCATGACTATCACCGCCATCGCGCATAGTACTATCACTGCCATCCCCGGGCGCACACCTCTCCCTGGTAGCGATCTCAAAAAGCTGCTCGTGGCCCTCTTCTTGCGATGCGTTATTAATCATGACATCATCGGGATCACGATCGTGCTCGGGTTCTCGATTACGTCGTTTAGAAAGGGCCCAGAAGCGCTTCCCCGTCATCGAGACCTCGGCGAGCGTCAGTCCTTGCACGCTAGCGTATATATCCCTAATGGCTGCGCGGAACGCCAGCGTGAAGTCGCAGATACCGCTTCTGCTGCTGCTGCTGTTGTTCATGTCATGGTGTTGGTGCAGTGGCGGCGGACTAGGCATTGCGCAGAGCGCGTTCATGAGCTCCTGCAGACTGCGCTCCGGCGGCACGACATGGGGGAAAGCTGGGGCACAGGGCAACACGGCCGGCAATATGTCGAGTTCGGCTAGTCGTTTCATGAACCAGCCCAGGTTCTGCGCGTCGCATGTGCTGTCTCCTCTTGGACAGCGCAGTCTTGTACTCTGGTTCCGAGGGAACCGCTCGATACTGCTGGATGGCGATTCTATTAGTACTTCGGGTGCGGCAGCGGGCCTGAGATACTCGTTGAGAGTTGATCTACATTGCTCGTAGACTTGTTGCATCTATCTTTCGGCGTTAGTCTTATTGTTATTATTGTATCATTATCACGTGCAAGCGCTCTTCAGTAACCACATCAAGAATTGGGGGAACTAATAATCTCACCTTTGCGTTGCGCACCGCGGAGATCTGCGCTTGGACTTTAGGCGGCCAAGCCCGGGATTGTAAATGGTACTGATCCGTCATGTGCAGGATAGCCAGCTTCGACAGGCGCGTGAAGTTCTCGGCGAGCCCAAAGACGTAGGAGATGAGCAAGACGCCCGCGAGCATGTCGTCGGTGGCCTTGTCGCGCCAGTACGGCAACCACATGTGCTCGACGGCGATCTCGAGCGGGGACGTGCAGCGGTAGCGGAGACATGTCTCCGTTATGGCGACGAACTGGTTGAAGTGCACCTTCCTCGGCACCCTCCCGTCATGATTGTGCGCGGCGTGCAGCAGTATCTCGAGCGACCGGCTGGTGTTCAGCTCGATCTGCGGCATGCGGTACAGCAGGACCTCACTGCCGTCGGCACAGACGTGGCGAGTCGGGGGCGGCGGGAGACTGCGTCGTATGTCGTCGTCCAGGTCTGAGAGGAAAGGCGACTTGAACATATGGGAGAAAATCGGTGAAGAAGTCTCCCTCAGGCAATGCGACGACACGCGGAACCGAAACACAGGGTGCTTCTCGCTCTCAATGTTGGGAAATTCTAACATGACGTCTCCCTCGGAGGATATGCGTTGCTCTACCACGGTTCTCTCCTGCGGTATGCCTGACGTGCTAAGAAGCGAGTGTACCCGAGACAAGTCCTTCTGAATTTCGTCGTAGTTACGAAAGCGGGCGTCGTACTTAGGGAAGATGTCTGGATTGACTGACCTCGCCCTAGCGAGGCTCGCACTTCGCATACGAGAAATAGTGTTATGGCGGGCCGTCTTGTCCCAACATATTCTCTCGAAGCCCTCAGGTGTCGCATCCTTGTCCCAGTCGTTATATGTTTCCTGTAGCGACGTCCGCAGTGATTGGGCGAGGAGGTCAACGGCAGTCTCCCATCCAAGAACGGCCTCCTGGCATTCCTCGTCATGGGAGTAGAAACGTGAAGGTGAGTCATTGTGACTGCTGGAACTTTGTATCGAAGAGCCTGTGTCGAGAGTTACTAAGTTCAACGAATCGAAAGACAGGTGTTTCTGGTGTCCTGGTCTGGGTGGCCTGGGTGGTTTTGGCAAGATGGCGGCGGCGGGACTGGCTGCCAGCGACGGTGCCATCAATTCTCTGCACCAGTCAAAGCATCTCTCCTTTTTCTTGGCGTAGTCATTCCAGGCCGAATCGACGTAGCTAGCATTCTTTGCAGCGTTCCTGACTTTTATTGCATGTTTCCGCAACTTGTACAGACTGTGGGCTACTCCCGGATCGGTGGAGGACGGCAAGTTACCGGCGTTGTTATTGCTACCGATCTACGGTTAATGCATGCATGTCAACACCTGTCTTTAGCTATTTGGCATTCGGCGCCGCGGTTTGAACGGGCCTTGGGTCTTCCAGACCGCCACGGACGCCATCGATTAGTGCTTACCGGGAGAGTAGTCTCAGCACCGTGAGATCGAGCCTTCCAAGGCCGATTGCCGTTTGCAAAAGTCCATTCTTTAATTACGGAAGATAAATCGGATGTGCTGCGCCTGTTTCTCTTCCCCGAACTAGATCCTTTCTCATCCCCAGCCCGGTGATTTGAGGCCATGGTAAATGCATACAATCTGGGTATTATCGACGGAAAAAGGATGGTGGTAAGTTTCACCGTCTCGTCAACTATTAACAATTAACCAGTTACTGGTCATGTTTTGTTTGATAGCATTGCTTGGAATCGATCGGGGCTAAGCTGCCTTACCAAATCATCTCCAACCGCAGGGTTGTTTTCAGCTCCGCTTGTTCGGCAACGATCCTACTCGGTAATGTGAAAGGGAGGCAGATTCACTGACACAGCCCCTTTATTGCACACGGGGCTTGCAGCCGGCATGACAGGGGCCCATTTACCAACTCCTGTCTACCTTGCATATATTTAAGTGTCTACCTAGATATTGTGTTACGTACCTGAATAGGTAGGCACCTCACTTATGATCCTTCACCTTTATTGTTCAGTTGTTTGCATGCTGTCGGCTGCTAGGGAGATGGTGATAGGCGCTTTTTACATTTTTTATCTTTTTTATCATTATCCGTTTTTTTGTTTTCTGTTTTCTTGTTTCTATGTACTACTCGTTAGTCTATTGAGCTTTCTATTGTTTTGACCGCCTTCATGAACCTTGACATGACCATCATCTGCCTAGACTGGGACACATCGGTAATCCACAGCGCCAATACTGCTTGACTGATTTTCCCTATCCATGAAAATGCCTATGATCCTTTTGAAATACTGACATGCCCACAAACCTACAACGCTATAATATATAACCTACTTCATCATTGCTCCGTCACCCTATGACAACTATTTTGATGATAGCTGCCAATGTAGGACGTGACTGCAGGAGCCCTATAAGATCTTTAAGTCGCATTAGCTATGAATCTGTTACCATGGGGTTGGACCCGATGCCGTAATTAGTCAGGTCGTCGGAAAAAGACATTCGACCAGCCCCGTGCTTCTCAACGATATCTTTGTTTGCTTCAAGTTCTTATTGACTGTATCTAAGTCGAGGCCCCGAGGAAACGTGGCGGACATCCACATGTATTTGTCCGTTATTCTGATTTAGTGGAGGCCTCTGAGGAACGGAGACCGTGGCGGCGAATCCATCTTGCTGGTATGGGGCTGAAAATATCGACTGGATACTAACTGGGGTGTTTCATCAGCTCCGATCGGCAACCTGGACACCACCCATGCGGGGATACGAGGGGCAATAGGAGGCTCCGAGTCATGTCTAACATGACCCCATTAGCTGGGAAGACACTGGCTCCTGCCGCCCAATCTGGTTGTCGCCTAGCAGTCGACAGTTATGTAGGGCGACGGATATGAGCCATCGCGAACAGAAAGCGACTGAGAAGCCGCTATCTATCAGCCTCCTTTTCTGTCTGCATCGTTCTTCGGCGGTTGTTCGCTCTGTGTAAAAGTCTCACCCCGTCCTTTTAGGTCTATTACTCTCTTCCTCCCTCGAGGCTTTTGCCACGCGTTATTTACGCCCGCATTATCGCTTTCGCTTTTGACACCACGTACGTGACCGTTTTCTCTCACCAGGCCATTAATCCTGGGATTTGAATGCGAGGGAACGTCGGCTTCTAGCGTAGGAGAGTCAACTGACGACTCTGGTTTAACTCGGCTGAAATCCGCAGCAGCAACATCACGCCGTTTCTGGCTGGGATGCATCACGCGGCCGGAACCTTCACCTGATGGCAACTCTAGCTTCCGCGTAAAGTTGGGCGATGCACTTTTCGTCTCAAAGACGGGTGATAGGCTGTTTTCCGTTGCGAGATCTAGCTGCTCGATGAGTGGGCTCGGGACAGGCCGTGCAAATCGCTGGAGGGTGGCCGGTAGCCGCCCTGAATGTCCCGCGTTGACAGCTGGTGCTGTTCCCGTGGGCCAGGTGGCAACATTAAGAAAGCCCTCTGGATTCAGCGTCACGGCGTCATTCGTGAAGTGATGCCCATGATGGGGTGGGGTGGAGAAGCCGGATGGATGTGTAGTCCCGTTGACAACCACTGGTTGGTTAGGAACTGGTGGATTGGTGTCGCGAGGCGTGACAGGCGACTCGGACGAAGAGGCGGGCTGCGGAATGATCAAGCTGGAATCCTGTTGGATGTGAAGAGGATTCTCATATATAGGTACAGGTAAGTCAGCTGGCATCATAGGCTCACCATGCCATCCTTGTCCCGGTGAACTGTGGGGCGTTGAAAGAGATCCGTTAACCACCAGAGGAGTCGTTTCGCGCGCTAGGTACCTAGGCGAAAAGGAGGTGCTACTGAGCGGCGCGGAGCCGAGACTTTGGGGATAAGCCTGCTCTCCATTATTTGGCGAAGTAGACCGCGACCTAGATGCCGTACGTGTAGGTATTCCTGACGTAAAATCATCAGACGAAAGACGGCACCGATCTGAGGTATCTGGATGTGAGCCAATATCGCCAAAAGCAAGCATTCCATTAGCGCTACCACTGGCTCTTCGGGGACTAGAAGGGTTGGTATAGTAGTTGAGACTCTTCCCGTCGTCAGGCGAGTTGGCAGTCGTGCTGATTTGTTCGTTATCATTGCCCTCGTCCGGGATAAAGCTCGGGATCGCAATGCCATTGACATAGCGAGTCGAAGCTGTAGCGAATCCGTTTGACATTGGACTAGGGATCATCAAACTCTGACCTTGGGGGCCGGCGACTGGCCTCGAGGCAGGCTGAGACTGAGACCGTATGGTACTTCCTGATGAGCCATGACCAGCATCGCTGGTGGTCGTTGATCGGTGTGAGGGCCGTCTGTACTCAGTGCTGTTCATGTTGGATGGTATTGGGTAGGCAGCAAATCCGTATAATGCCTGTGGGTGTTGCAGAGGCACTGGATAGTAATATATCTCAGAACGCATGTCTGGACGGAGAGGGGCACTCAGTGGCGGAGTGTCGAACGAATTGGTTCTGGAACGGTCCGTAGAAGCCTGTGATTGCGGGGTATTGCCCTGCATCCTCTGAGCATGTTGTAGGGCCTGCTGTTGCACAAAGGTCTGCGAATGAGTGTATTGCAGAAATCTCAGATTATTCTCCTGAAGTTGTAACGCTGAAAGCTGCGCGGCAAGTTCTGGTGGTTGGATGTACATGGCATTACCATCCTGTCCCCCAAGAGCCATGGGGTAAGCAGGGGGGACAAACATCGACTGCGCTGGATTGTCATACGTCAAGCCAGAAGATGCCCTTCGGTTGGTGGCGGTGTTATTGTTGTGACCATTATTGTTTCGATTTTGATGTCGACCCCCCCCGCGATATGTCCCGCCACGGCCGGGACGGGATGCTTGTTGCGACGCGCTTCTGAGGAGTACCGGACGCGAAACAGGTGCCGGTTTTTGAAATATTCTCTCTTCCTCTTTCGGGTACACATATTGCTCACAGCACTCTTCCAGATTCCCCTGTGCAATGCAATCGAACGCGCGACGTAGCTCGATATGGATACCGCGAAACGTAAACTCATCTGCGGTGTTGCCTAGGTTGCGGTGCGTGTTGAAAGGCTCTTCGACAGCGAGGGGATGTTGTTTCCACACCAACGGCTTTTCATCCTTAACAATCAGTTTTCCCAGCCTCACAGAGAGCACATTCGCAGGATAGTCGAATTCGTGGGCAAAAAACCGGAAGAACTGGAAGAGCAACTCGCCCAGCGAGGACTTATTTGCGTCACCAAAACCTCGCAAGCTTTCCACATCATCAGCAAATGCCGCCATGCCGCCGCCATCTTTCCTAGGCAACTTCTGATGAGGCCGCTGATGCAGGGCGGGGAGGACCGGCGGTTGACGAAGTTGCAAGAATGCGATGATCATACACATCCAGGTGTACGAGCTCAGCGTGCCACCGAACGCTACACACTCTTCATCAGAAACGTGGGCAATTCAAAGATAAGCTTGACAACTCACCAGCGTCATTGAGAATCCTTCGCCGTGTCCAGTACTTGACAATCATCGCTAAAGGCCGCACCCGCTCGTCGATCTCCACATACGTTTTTATCATACGTGTATTCTCTAACGCCAAGGTGTTGTTGACATTCATATCGCAGCTGAGCTCGAGCTCAGGATCCCATATCTTGACGATAGGGACCTTGGCCGAGGCAACGCATACAACCTTTTCCATACCATCTATTGGTCAAGTAAGCGATACGGTCATAGCCTAGTGAGGACAAGTACAGAACATACGTTTCGCAAGCAAGTCCGCGAGCATGCAGATACCCTCGAGCTCTTTCCAAGGCGTCACAATACAAATATCCACTTGCCAAGTAGTCAGCAACACTTGTCAAACAATGAAAAGTAAGAACACCATACCGTCAGAATCATCAGAGCACAGAAGATTCCCTGATGACCCGAATAGATGTACGGTGATATTATGGCCTGGCCAAGCGTCGTTTAGAAGCTTCTCTAGTTTGTGGACTAGCTTCTGTCGTTTCATCTCCACGGCCTGCGTAGGCTTTAACCGGTCGTACAATTCGCGCATATCTGTCGAAAGCTTTCTTTCATCGTCTTCAGAGAGTTTGTTGCATACAAGGCTCAAGTCAATCCTATCCAGAGGATCAGCTCCACAACTATAGGGCACCCTTCTTTTCATATGCTTCAACCCAGTTTCGTACTTGCATCCACCACCACGTGGTGGCAATGGCCGCAGTGACGGAACATTCGTATTCGTCTCGGAATATACGGAGCGAGGTGAATGACCTGGGTTTGCACCGGGTGACTGATCTCTTGATTCGTATGAGAACTTTCGTGCATGTTGGTGTGGCGTAGATGGGACTGAGCTGGAATGCGGAGGCAAGTGGGAAGAAGACATGGACGCTTTTGGCTTTGGAGGGAGACCTTGGGTTCCGTCAGGTCTTTTTTTGGATGGCATCTTAGCGTTAGCGACCTTGCCTGTTATAAGCAAGCGGTCGGGTTTGTGGTTGCTTTGAGTGGTCCTATTCCCATGGCAATTCTGGGAGCTCTGCCGGGGGCGAGAGTCCTTGTTCGACACCTTTGATAACGACCGAGACCTGGGGCCGGCGTGAACGGCTTGTGAGGAGAGAATTGGAGGCAAGGGAGACGTTTGTAAGCCACCCCCTCGGCCCGGCGCAATAAGTTTGTTGTACTGGAGAAGCTGGGCTTGATATACAGATTGCTGTGGAAATAAAATAGGAACAAGTTCCAGGTGCGTAGCGCACTGGGTATGTGCTACTTCGACGGGTTGGGCCGCTGCTTGTAGCGTACTGAGTCGAGGCACCGCTGGACTTGATATTGACCGGGTCCAAAGTTGAGTGGGATAATGATGCTTTGAGTCTGCCGCAGCAGGCTGCCCGTCCATGAAGAAAATCCACCCGCACAAACCGAGAGACAGCTGCCGAGCCAAAAGTTACAACAAGCTAGAACTCGTTGTCTTGTGGAATGTAATCGAGTATGAACGGAGGTCGATACGGCGAGAACCGGCGAGAAAAACGAAAGAGGGAGTTCGTAAGGTAGATGTTACCTGCGAACGGTGGCAATTTCAACAATAGCACTGTTGGCGACGCGGCCTATGGGTGTAACAGGTAGCAACGCTGGAAGTTGGCAACTTGGACCCGGCAGTTGTGACCGAGAGTGAAGGAGCGGACTACGCGGTCAGAGCTTGAGGAGTCGGAAGTCGGAATAGGTGGCAGAGCAAGAGTCGAAAAGGCTAGAACTGCGAGGCAGATGTATTCAAATTCTTCACTCTCGTTTATCAAAGACGCCAAAGAGGGCACTGTATCGATACGGTCGAGTAGTACGCATGCAATGCTAGTATGACGCTCAGGGTAGCGCGGGAGACGACTCATAGGGCGGGCCACGAACGGTGGGAAAAGAACGAGGGCGCAAAGGGTCAAGCAAGCATCAGTGCGTGACAGAGCGCTCAACAAGATCGGCGAGTTGGCTGACTGGCGGATTCGGCGAAGGTCGAAACGAGTGCACTCGGCAACAGAAACGATCGATGAATATAAGCACAGCGGATCGACGGACGGGTATTGTATTAAAAGGGGTGGGGGTATCGCAAGAAAGAGGGAAATCGGAAGACACAAATCAACCTTCGAAGTCGACCAGAGTGGTTTCCAAGGAATAACGGACGTCAGGTAGACAATAAGAAGCCGCGACAAGCCACGGTTACCCTGATTGTCCTGGTTGCCCTGATTGACGTATTGGTGCAGGTAGTGAAGGAGGGAGGTAGCGGACAGGACGGAGGATAGAATTAGGTTGAGGTAGGCAGGTGGGTGTCAAGGCTACTCAATGGTCGTGGGAATTGTGTCTCCAACCTAATTGCTACACCGTAGGTAATGGATAGGTAGGTGGTTTATGCTTATTAGTGGCTGGCTGGCTGCGGTGTGGCCTGTGGACCAATGCTAACTGTGGAGAGAAAGATTGAGAAAGAGAGCTGCTGCTTCAGGAGGAGCAAATAGGTAGACGTCCAAACAAACAAGTAAATGAATGAATAAATGAACAAATGCTCCAGGTAGTGCAAAAAGACCATTTGCTGTTGGCTCTAGAAGAATTATTCACCATGTGAGTTCGAGTTTGTGGCTGCTCAAAGAAAGGATTGTTCTCATCGAGCTCATGTTACTCTATTCCTGTTACCTGTTAGCGGTTGTAGCCGATTGTGTCCCAGTGAAGAAATAGATAGATACATGATAACTGTGTATAATTACGAGGAACTGAAGGTATCTAAAGCGGTACCTATCATATGCCTGGTATAGTAGTGGACGTTGTGAATAAGTGGAGGATAGACGTATTCTCGTATCTTATTTCCGAGTACCTACACCCAACTTCCTCTCGAGTTATGATGTCTGCATTTCCTTAATCCCCGATACTGAAAAATACAGCAAATGCTAATCAGATGTTAAATGCATCCAGGCGTGATACACAACTTTTGAACCCTCCATATAGCCAAGTACTAGTAGTACTGTACCTTGGAACATCAATATAGGTATGCTCCTAGCCCTCTACTAGGTACTTGCGCATATGACATATTAACACTTATATTCGATATCTTGTCCCTATACCATCGTGCGCCATGTCTGCACTAGGTACCTACGTTAGGCGTTACTCGGACGCTAGGCTGGGCAATACCTGTGACAACTTGGTAGACATGACTGGGTGTAGATCACCCGCACATAACGATGGGAAAAATAGCAACAAACAGCCGACTTGTCCACCGCCCATGCCATTTTTAGGCCTATCTTTCAGTCTCCATACTTTCTTACCTTAGCTAAGTGAAGGAATGGTAAGGCAATGCCGACGGAGTGAATGTGGTCTTATAAAATAGATACCAACCACAGTAGGAAGGTATCCAGCACGAACCCAAGGATGTACATCTATAGTACTTGTTGTGAGATTCATCATCATTTGTGAGATAGCCACTACGGTATAGAACGCGCTGGATTTGGTGTGCTATCACTGTATGTATATACGGTGCAAATGAGATGGCACTAATAAAGTCTGCGACAATCATGCACTCGGCGACCCTGTGCAGGACATTACAGTGCATCAACCTATGTGACTAATCGGTACCATAAAGGCAAGTACTATATAGTATAGGAGCAAGGCACCTAGAGTAGGTGGGATGTACCTCGCCTGCCTACTGCGTACCTTGGTGAAATATGGCTTATAGCATATCGCATACCATGTATAGTATATGGTGTCGGCATATCAACCGAGATACCTACCCAACGTGAGGACATTAATAAACTCTTTGTTGCGTGCCCATAGTATTATTAGTACCTTTGTATCTACAGTAGTTTCTTGTGACAAAGCGCGCTACACACATTACATAGTATGTCCATTTCGATAATGTTGCTTGTTTGGTAGTGATTTCAAATCATGCAGTATGCTGCACACGTCTTACTCTCCATCTATTTTTCACGGTCTACAGATCTGTAACATTTCCTCTTTATTAGCCTTGCATAAACACCAAACAAAGCTCCGCCCAATATCCAGACCGATAAATATACAGGTTGTGCAGCATCCAGTTGCATATCTTCTGTGCCATTATGTAAACCCGCCTACTACTAGTACTGGGTCTACTTTACTCTTCTACCTTGACGATTACATGTTAAGATTTCTATGTTTTGACAACCTAGCAGCAGGACTGCTTATTCCCCGATTGCCACCGACTCAAAATCCATGCCAGCACGTCGAGTTATCCAGCAGCTCGCGTCATCTGTGTCGCCTTCTCCATATCCCGCGCACATACATTATTGTTTTTTCCCACGCGTCTGACGACCTGACGTCACATCGGCTGAGCATATCGTTGTTGTCTTGCAGAGCTACGTTCAGCACTTGCCTGGCCGGCTTTCCCCCTGCTTCGGGACATCTAAACATGAGAGGTAGGCGGCGCCTTTGTAATAGGAATGAGAACTGCTAGAAATGCAATAGAGGACCAGCCAGTCGCTATCAGCCCTACCGTTACATGTCTGTGTCTACATGTTTAGGTAAACAGGTCAGTACCGCTTACAGCCCAAATGTCGATGCATCCGCTACCCTATAAAGCGAATTTGTTCATCGAAACTCTTAATGTACGACGCAACCTTTGAGGTACCTCGAATGTGGTGGTATGGGCTATCCTTTCTACTCTAATCGCCACCCAGTACTTTCTAGAGTAGCTTCCAATCCCAGAGCGACACTGCTAGAAACATACCAGAAGTTGGCAATGAGCTTCTTTTCGTTACTAGATCAGGTTCTCTTGCCCGAAGTCGAGGTGCTGAGCGGCCAAATTTCGGTCAAGAGGCGCGAGCATCCGATCAGAGTCCGATCATTCTTGTATAGATTCCGGTCAATCCACCAGTCAACAAGTTATTTGCAAATTCAAGACACAGATAGAAGATACGTTGATCGTGATTTATTGCCCCCAATTCGGAACGGAATAGAGTTAAGGCCGTTGACAGCAATAGCACCCGACAGTCGTGCCAAACCATCCTATCTTCCAATATGTAGGTGACATATGATCTGTAGCAGCCATAACCATTTAGAGCTGCGGCGAAAGTATCTTTAGCTGCATCACCACAAGGGCCATTGCCTTATGCTCTCCCTAAAAAAGAAAAGCTGCGAGAGTATGCCAACAAGTCCGTACAAATCTAGGCCGGTACTGGTTGGACTTGCACGGAATGTTGACTCCGAGGAACGTTGATAATCGCAGTTTTTAGTGCAGATGCATTGTTGATGGGTCATACATATACTCCAGATTGCACTCCTACAACGAGATATACACGGAGCATCCTGCCGTGTGTCTTTCAATCCGCTGTTGGAAGCTACCCAAATTATAAATATAGCCCATACAGCCCCGGATGCATCGACCGAGACGATGTTCCCTAAAATTACCTGGCCAATGCGCAGCCCTCGTAGTTCGTGAAGTCATCAAATAGGCGATGCTAACCAGAAAGTATCAGCTTGATCCTGACAGAAGATGATTGACATCACTAGGCTGAATATGGGACAATATATTGGTAGGTATCCTCGATTTTGCCAGCTGTGGTACCTGGCCTGCATAGTACCTGTCCTTCATTCGATGATCTTGCCAAGAAAGTCAAGGACAGAACAAAGTTGAACCGCGTGCAGACCCCGCAGATCCAGCTGGGGCTAGTCCAATCGGTAAAGTGCCAAGTTGTCAATACGTGGGAACCGGGGCTACAGAGACTATCCAGTTAGTAGGTATTAGAAGGTGGAACTTGTGCGAGGAAAAGGCGATGGCTGATTCGACCGGAGGAGCGATGAGGGCGAAAACAAATTGCTACTTGCTCCAATGGCACGAAACATGCAAGGCAGACTAGAAGCCTCTCTTCCGACTATTTCTTGTTTAGTCGAAATTCCTCATCTTTCAGACACCAAAATGGCAACCACTATAAGGACCTTACCGAGTCCCCGTTACGTCTAAGGCAAATCCCCTGTCTCATCGTTTAAGATAGGTAACAAATTAACCCATCGTCCTCAAAGCGGTTCTCCGTTTCCTAGTCTACATACCTAGCCTAGGCTCTTACATGGAAACATAAGAGTAGTACATATGCTGTACAGCGCTAAGATGAATACTACTTATTTCAACACACCGGAATTAACTACGGGGATGTGCGGCACTAGGGTGCCTACTTTCCTGCAGTATCCGGATTCCCGCGCCTTACCTGAGGCAGAATGAAGTGACGGTGTAGGTAGGCCTCATTAACTACTTTCTTAATACAGATGTAGGTTATGTACTACTAGGTCACCTGCCAACCTTAGTCCATCTGCTTACCTTATAAACATTTGTATGTACAGAAAGGACCCCCTGGCTTAGAACACTGCATCAGCCTTGTTCTTCCAAGATAGACCCCTTTTCTGCCATGCCAATTAAACGTGCTTACATGCTTATTTAAGTAGGTATTGAACTACCTACTATGTACGTACATCCATCCTGCAGGGAATGCTGATTATTAGTCATTACCCATATTTATATGGGATAGATAGCAAATGTACATAGGGAAAAGTAATCTCGCATCAGGGATCTCTATATATTTATCCACATATGCTGTATCTACACAGGTAGTGTGCACGAGGCTAAAGCACGGATCATCGACGTTATGAAACCGCTCCTGTATCAGGCACGTTTCCTTGCCTTACTCTACTCATCTCTCTTCTCCAGCCTTATCTCTCTCCTCATCTAGATGGCTAGGTTTTGAGGGCTTCCCTCGACATCTTTATCACGATACGGAAGTTTCACGTGCGTCCTGTCCTGTTCTATCCGTGGTGACTTATTATCAAATGCCTACCCCGTTTTCGCCTTTTTCCATGCACAGGTAGCTATCGGCGGACCTCTGCTAATCATACTAGATAATACCAGTAATCACACAACCTTCACTTATTTTATTCATGCTATGACATATGTAACCCACCAACCTAACCTACTGATACACACATCCTCGAGCCTCATAACCACATAAATCGGCACCGGTCCAAGCGCACGAGCCTATATTATAAACCCTAGGAGCAAATCCACAGACTAACCCAGATACCTAAAACCTCTCGCTTCTCATCGACATGACGGGCATGTCTAAAGTTAGCTAGGACCAGAAAACCATCGCTCTCGACAACGACGACGACCTAATCTAAAACCTAGCCTTCCTTCCTCCCACCTAGTCACAGTTGCATGTGTCCGTTTGTCTTGACTATCGCAAGCCAGACAACAAAACTTGGTACTTACTCTGCCTAATGGCAGGCCGCTGGCTCAATGCTCTCGCGTATCCAGTTTCCTGTCACCGTATGATAAGAGAGAGTCTCATATCACCTCTAGGCCCGGAACCAAATCCGAGAAAATTTATAAAAGATTAAAATAATAAAAGAAAAGAAAAAAACAAAATAGAAGAGAAAGAAAAAGCGAAAGAGCTAGTAAAAGATCAGTCGCGTTACGCTGCGCGACCACAAGCTGCTATAGGATGAGAATAGACAGACAGCGCGAGTTACATTATCATCTAAGACAGCCAACCAACCAACCCGCCGCGCGAAAAATATAGCGGGCGCTTCTCATTGATAGCTAGATAGGTGGCGCCTAACCTAGTCTAAAACATCAATATAGTCCTAGAGTCCTAAACAAAGCAGAAACAACCAAAGACTTCGGCCAAGTAAGTATTCCACGCAGCCTCAGCGCAGTGACCTGACTATATTCCATTTCGGTGGATTATTTGTAAGATTCGGCTATGAGAAATGTGAATATAATCGAGTCATCAGTCATTACTCGGCAGTGCAAACTACCTCATCTCATGTCTAGATACAAAAGTAACTATCTGCCTAAACATTCAGCCCTAAACCGCCTCACGACCCTTCCTTGTCATGACCATCTTCATCCATATGCATACTTCAAATACCGATCCAAAGACAAACCAGGAAAAGAGATCCGTATCCGGTTGAAGCGTGGTAAAATAACCACCAACTCAAAAGGTTATCTATAGCTGCGCTCTTTGCATTGATTGTTTATTCACACTTGATCGCTCATCTCGTTGCTCATTATGGTATGATTCATTCAGCTGGGAGCAGCTGAGTCTCTTCCTTCCAATAACAGTCTCCAGAAAATGAACAAAACATCGATACCGCAGGTAACTCTGGCATTAAACTGAGCATAGGAATTGATGACGAGCCTTAACGGTAATAGCGAGGCGCAGAGTCATAGACAATTTCACGCTCTACAATGCGCTCATCGTCAACCTTGTCCCAATGAGAAGGCCTATGAGAGCGATGCCGATGGTCGTAGTAGACGTAGTCGCGCTCCTCGTAATCACGGGCTCGTCGGCGAGCCCGTCGGATATCTTCCGTGACGTTGACGAGCTCAAGGACGTCCTCCTATGGAACCGTCAGCTACCATTCACTCAAAATGAAAAAAGTCTTGCGGAGAGGCCCGTTACTCACGTAGCGCAGGTATTTCATGACATAAAAGAAGTATTCCGTCTCTTCATACTCATAACCCAGCCGCTCGATCGCTTCACGGTTCACAAGATCTTTAGTGATCTCAGTCCACATATCGTCTCGTTTCCGACGTCGTTCACCACCATGGATCGAAATGCGACGATCCCGCACCTCTTCAACTTCAACCTCGCGATCACGATCGTAGATTTGAACGCTCAGCCGCTCACGAGAAGAATCACGAGCCGGTTCCGGTACTGCGCTAGCGGGAGAATCGTCTCGGTCAGGGATAAACTTCGAACGTCTCACCCCGTTGTAACGCTGCCAGGTCACCTCGGCCAAAGCGCCGCCTACACCGTCCATCTTCACACGTTCGGTGCCTGGGGGTACATCGACGATGGTCCAATCTTTGGTTACACCATGTTTGGCCTCGCCCATACGACCCCGGGAGTCGATCTTGTTCGTGATAAACTCGGCCTCATCATCCCATTCTGGTCGTGGCGCAGCTGAATGGGCCCGACGTCGAGGGACGTCTGACACTTTGAGTTTATCTCGGTTTTTGACAATGACTATGTCGTCATCATCATAATAGGAAGGCCGTGTTTGAGGTTGGGGGCGAGGTCTCTCGCGAGGGCGGGAACGAGATCGAGTTCGTCGACGAATGTCAATATCAGTTTCATCTCGAGTTATGTCGATATCAACGTCGATTTCGCGCTCCCGCGCTCGGGAGGGCGCACGACGTGGCGGTGGGGGTGGAGGTGTTGGGGGCTTCGCTCGAACAATGCCTATTTTCGAGTGTGTGAGCAAAACAGAACGCGTTCGGGTGTCACTGTAAGTCTTTTGTGGAAACTTACCATGGTCAATATCTCGATAGTGGGTAATGACCTCTCGTTCAATGATAGGCCCACGGATGACCTGAGGCTGGGGCTGTGGCGGAGGAGAAGGGGAGGGACTGGGGGACGGCGTTCGAGCCCTCTGTCTCTCACGTTCGATGCGAAGACGGATGAGTTCTCGCTCCCGATCAGGCGTTGGTGACCTTTCTCGTTGTCGGCGTTCAACTACCTGGACACGAGGAGGGGGGGAAGGGGAACGCTCGACAAACCTTGGTCGTCTCTCAGGGAGAGGCGAGTGGGCTCTTTCGCGCTCACGCTCGACGAAGCGCTCCCGATAGCGAACCTGAGGGCTTGGGGTGCGGGCCCGCCTCCTATCAACTGTCTCGACTTCTCGCGACCGAAGAACTAAAGGCCCTGCCTCAGTCCGTCCGTGGTCCCCGTGGAGGAAGGCAGGCGTTCTGTCTACTCGATTACGAGAACGGTCGCGTTCGCGGATGTTGACGTCGATGTCGAGATCATCCTCATAGGTTCGGACGGGAGCTCGCCTATGAGCAAAGTCACGCTCACTGAGCTCGCTTCGGCTTCCCCTATATGAAGACATGACCAGAAGTGCAGGTCAAACCACGACAACTGCCTTTTTCTATAATTCGAAGTGCAAACCTTGCAGCTAGCTAGTGGAACTTGGGCTTCCGGCAAGATCAAGCTCAACGAGTAAGTAGTATGCCGTAGTGGTATACCGTAGTCGCACACGGAGGTTGTAGAGATTGGGTTGTCGGGTGTTGGTCGTTGGGAGGATGTATGATGTAGCGCGGGGTTAGTAAGCTACTAGTCAGAGCGGGCAGCTGCTGAATCTCGATGAGGGGAAGTTATATACGACCCAGCAACACTAGTTGGTACCACAAGAATGGTAGCGGTAGCGCCTACGCGAAGAACTTGAAGAAATAAACTTTAAGTATCACGATAAGAGAAGGAGAGATCTCATAGCGTGTGCACCCGACGTGCGAGTACGCAAGTGAAAGATCTTAAGGACGGGAGGGTCATAAGGTTTAAAGCGGTCAGGTGCAGGGAAGGTAAGGTCAAGTGGGAAAACAGGAGCTGACGGGTTCTCGAAAGACCAACGTCGTCATCCCCACGACAGGTACGTAACTACAGTATGTTCACACGCTAAGCCTATTAGTGCCTAAAACACAGCCCTGTTAAAATGCTTGTTTTGGACTAGCTAAGTCAACTAATATCTGGAAGATAATACATAAATATCGTGACTATAGGAGTCCGTGTGCTGATTGGATGGGAGTCCTCAAAATTGCTATTCTACGGCATACCAGTGATACCACCACCTGCTTAGCATGACCGCTCTTCTAGATATCCAAGTTCTCTTAGGGCACTTCTGCATATGGGAACCGACGAGGCAGCGCCCAACACAGCTACCTAGGTTACGTAGTATCTTGAAGAAAGTTGATGCTTTGTCAGAGTAAACAGTATGCAGCCTGATGGGTATCCCGGTAGGTTATTGCGAGACCTAATTGCGCCTTGTAGTCCTTGTTAAAGTCAATAAGGCTTAGAATTGGTAGAAGTAACTATCCTAAAGGTAAAAGAACGTCGTCTTTTCTGGTAACCGCAAAACAGAAGAGGCATATCCATCCGTGTATGAAAAATGCAGTGCACCAGCAACCCTTGTAAAATTGCGTTTAAACAGCCTCCCCGTACCTATGCTTACGGCCAGAGCTATCTTCATGAATCATACTACGAGCAGCAGGCTGTCAACTAAGTGTCACATTGTAAGTTCGGGCTGAGCGATGCCAAGGGCTTCGTGTCTCGCCAGGGCTGCCTCTCCATAACTAGGTACATGGCCTACGGGGAATGGTTGTTACGTATTTCTACTGGGGGCCAAACCGTTGGTTCGCGGACTAGCGTAATGAATCCGTGCCTACCTAACTTTGTGGTCACGGGAGCGCCTGTCTGATGGAATCACTCGCGCGCTTGGCTCGGAAGCATAGCGCCCTCGAGGTTGAGAATACTAAAGGATAGACGAACCTATTATCAGTATCGTGGCTTGCTCCTCTGATAAAATTCGACTGGAATTCGACTGGAGATACAGCAGTACACAGTAAATACTAAACTCAAAGTTGGTAGGTGGGATCGTGCTGTTGGCGGGGTCGAGATGCCAAGCATTCAATACCCATTGGGGTCCAAAACTTGAAAAGAACAGTCAAACAGCCAAATCATCATGTATGCGCACGGAGACCAGTTTCTGTGGATCGCTGCTCTGGACGAAATATTATTCGGGTTGAGATTGGATCCAAAGCGTTGGAAAATCCTCCCTTAACGGTTCAATGATCGGGAGCGGTCGTTGGGCAAACTGATCTAGACTCTACAGGAGAGACGGCTGGAATTTCATGGCACAGTTGATGTCGAACGCTGACGCAATTATGCATAAAATGGGACTATAGTACATACAGTTCTTCGCACCTACGAACGTGCCGACAAGGATGGTTTCGAGCGCATCTATGCTGCATGGCTTGTTTCTATCAGTTTCTTTTTACAATTAACTGCTAGCATTAATTCTAAGATAGCATCCACACACGGCAGTTTTACTTGGAGTCAAGTGTTGTCACCCATGTCACTGACGATAATATCACCCAGGCAAGTTTCAAACAATACTAGGTAAATAATAGAAGATTGTTCTTAGGGTAGGTACTTACTAGCAGACAATTTCTCGCGCTTTAGTTTCCCGTCTGGCCACGTGGTAGCAACTAAGCATACCTACCTTAACCATAGTTCATCGCTGCGTTGGCGGTCTATCAACTGCACGGTGACGCCCTGGTCATAACTTTAAACATTATTAGCACTACCGACATTCTCTACGGTATCTCACAGCTGTCATTGCAACGCTGCTGAACCTTTAAGCAGACGAGAGAAATACACCAGAGAGGAAAAAGGGAAAGAAAAGGAGCGTAACTGACAATGTCTTGGAGAAAGGTTTGCCCCGCGCACGTGCCCAACCTTGGACTCTACAGTATGCGCAAAAGCAAAAATACTTCAAATCAAGCCAATCATATACCGGGAACACAGCAATAATGCATGAACAGGTCAGGTAACCTTATGTCATAGGAAACAGCCATATTGGCGTGGGCTCTTCAGACAACGACAACCTCCAAGTAGGTATGATGCTGAATACACCACTGGTATTTGACGATGACAACTTAGCATGGCGATCAAGTAGACACAAGAGCAAGTTAGCATACACTTTTCTTTCTACTAAGTGTATAAGTAAGTCCAGTTCTGGCTCAAAGTATATGCCGATGATTTGTCAACAGACACAGGACTCTCGCGCTGGCGTCTCTATTGTGCGGGAAGCTTCTTCCGCCCTTCACTATTTTTGATAGGGGGTGAAAAGCTGATGTGACAGAGTGGAAGGGAACAGGCGCTATAACCAAATACAAGCATTGGAAAACATCTATTATAAACTATTCATATCCTAGCCCCCTGTTGAAGCGCGCATGGTTGTTTATAAGTGCACTACGGTTTTGGATTTGCGTCAATATCGCTTGTGGGAGCTCTCGACGATCCTTCCTATATCTCTGTCACACTACTACTGTTATTATTTTCACCGTTGTTTCCAGCATGTGATGTATCGCCCTCATGCAAGGTAAGGGGCATAATGCCAGGGTTGTTATAATTGCCCGCCATCTCCGAGCTATTGACCAACGTTCGCTGTAAGGATCGCAGGAGTGTTCCGAGGCGAGGCTTTCGTCCGAAGAATCTATCGATTGGGCCGAGAAGTGCTCGTAAGCTCGGTAAACAGGAGCAGACGAAGTATGTCGCAGGCTCGATGGCCGTCCAGATGATGGACTCGACCCCATTAAGTACCGGGTCGGGGTCAAGGTTCGTGGTGAAGAACTCTATGAAACGGATGATGGCGGTAATCACCCCCCTGTGACCGTCAGCGACGGGGACAGAACGGAAAGGGTCCCCATGCCGTATTGAGCTATGACAGAATGATATCTAATGGTGTTACTCACAGGCTTGCTGTAAGGAGCGTTAAAAGAAGACCCATCTTCTGCGCTTTTCCCATTTGCAAGCGGCTTAACATGGGTAAAGGGAGGGCAAGAATGGCCAGGTCTGTAAGGATGTTTGGGATACCGTAGACCTTGTATACAAGTAGCCAGTTTCCGCATTTCCCTAGACTAGACGGGTCCCATTGGTAGGAGAAGGGTTGACATATGGTGAAACAAACTATGATGCCGTCGACGAGGCAATGCAAAGAAACGACGACCAAGATAATCCATATGACTGTTCTTGCCCTTCGGTTCCCTTCCGGAAATATTCGTAGATATAGGAGTAACAATGCGATCTTAGGCAGCGCTACCGCTAATGCATACACGAATTGAGCTGCCGTTTTTAACTTTAGGTTAAGCAGTAGTGTATCCGGGTGATAAAATGATAGATAAGCTGTATGTTGACCGGCACGGCCAACAAGAACAAGTACTGCCATCTTCATCAGAACCTAAAAAGCCACTATATACATCTGGGCGAACGAAAGACTCACAAAGACATAGGATAGAGTTGGCAGTTGTCGTGACGAACGCAGCTGGATACAGGACCCAAATATCCCAGGTATTACGGGGTGCGAAGAACGCTCGAGAAATGAGGAACAACACAAATATTATTGCTGGAAATATGATAAATGCAATGGAGACTCCTTCATATCTAATAGGAACATGTCGTTCTGAGAGTTGCTCAGGTGCCGGAAAGGACGGTGTATCACCTAAAGACTTAGCCATAGCGAACTCTCAGGATAGCCTCATATCAACCAGAAACAAAGGGGTCCTAATTGAGACGAAAACGTTCTATGATAGGAAGATTCTAAGGATTAGAAGAGGGTAATAGGAGAATGATCGATTGAAATAATTACGAGAATCTCTTACACGAGGCGTGACACACGCTGCTATCTGTCGTTCGGGGTGTATTGCAATTCTGTACTTCTTTATTTCTACTTACACAACATCAATCCTCTGCTGTATCCAGCTTGTAAGATGTGAAGCCGCGAGGCACCCATGTATTAATACAAAAAAAAAAGGGGGGGTTCTTATTATTATAGCTACGTTCTGATCCTTATGATCCGCTGTAAGGCAGTCCGAAATCATACCTGATGCTATTATAATGCAACAACGTGTACCATCTGAATATCGCCATTCTGACTCCTGGCCCCGAGACCAAACGCTATTGTTACAGGGGAAGAAAGATACCATAAGGGGTCATGGAACGGACCACGCGTATGCTTGTAGGAGTGGGATTGCATACAAATGTTGTAGTATTGGTATGGAAGCCTCAAGGAGTGGAAGTTCTGGTATATAGAAATGGAGTCCTCTATACTAATATACATTTACGAAACCTGAGCAAACTTACTGATTGAGGTTAATTTTGTAACACTTACTGCATAATTGAGAAAATAAAAGTGAAAGTTTAACAGATATACTATACTTCCTGATGTAGAAATAAAGTGAGCAAATGCGAGTAATAGCTATTAATAGACAGCGATGACTGTGACACGAGGTATGACAACGAAACGGAGAGTAACGGTTGCGCTCTCCACGGGCAAATGGTACTTACCTTTAAGGGGCGTGTTTAATAGCACTAATGAGACAAACTCTATTTTACCTTATTTTTAGAAATAGTATTTTTTTAACGCGGTAATGCCAGGAGCTAATTAGAATCAGCTACCAGTTTTCATCCCGACTTTATTATTTGAGGACTGGATTAGTCCTTAAACCCTGAGAGATGGATAATGACGAAACAGTACACATATAATTCAGCTTTAATTATGGCTATTGTTTAATTCTAATATAAAATTTATAACAGGTCTAGTTAGAGTACCTGTAATCTTTTGCTTAGCGAAACAAATGCGCCCGTTGTTTTTAGATACGCTAGTGCTGGGAAAAGTGATAAGAGGTGTCTAGCTATAAAGGGCAGTTCCTTGTAGGCTCGAAGACCGACTTATAGACACGCTTGCATTGTAGAAGTACTGACGCGGATGGCGTCTCGTGATTAAGGATTTGTGGCGGATGGGAAAAGGGGCAAGTTGTGTATGAAGCTTTTTGGGCATACTTAGCTGGATGCTTGTGTTGACGCACTATGGCTCACGGTTTAAACTTAGGCTGGACTATGTATAACTTATTTTGTAGCACTTGTAGTAGCTTATTTCCTAGTTTTACTAGGAGTGAGCGAGAATATTTAGGGTATTTGCTAGCTAAGATGGGGCGGCAGAATATAATGGCTTCCGGCTAGGTTATTAAATTTGCTATCTGTACCGTTCTTTAGGGTAAAGGTTTCTTAGATAATGATCCGAAACACTTTGTGGTTAAATTTCTAGACTTACTAATCGACCTGATTATGCGTAATTTTTAGCTAGCCTAGGCCGAGGCAGAGTTCGTGTGGATCATGTGTCTGCGGTAACATGAGGCACTTTAACCCCTGAGCTAGCTTGAAAGGCAGACAGAGAGGTGGCTGTGGCGACTTACAAGTCGTAGCAATCTCAACCAGAACTTTGCTCTGTTGGTGTATCCGTTGCCTTTGCTACGTCTTGACACCCAATCTGCCCCTTGGTGGCAGCCCATAAAGCGCTCACATCATAAAAAGGGGTGCCTTGACCTCGGAAAGGTGGCCTGAGGCGCCCAGCTCTGCACTATAGGGCAACTGTATCTAACTAAGCGAGAAAATATCTATGTCGTAAAGGGAAATAGAGAAGATTATGCTATACGAGGTTACGTTTTTCTTTAAAAGCTGATGGCGTCTACTTCTTCACAGTTCTGAATGCGAGCATGTAGCTGCTTAGCCTGTTAGGCGTGTATATAATTAAGCCAATTACATTTGCTTGTCGACGTTCGCGCGTCACCTTTCCGGCTAGTGTCTTGAGGCGAAACAGTTCGAGTCATAACTAGGAGCGAAGAGCATCTCCAGTAGCCTTGAGATGCTTTCTTGCTTATGGTCTCGGATGTGATTGGTCTCTATTATCCCACGACCAGAAACACGGCCTCGTTGCGACTCTGCTCTCCCGCAGCAGACTACAGATTGACCGTGGTAAACATGGTGAAAGAGGAGTGGATGTCCAAACTCTAGGAGATTGCCATCTCATCTTTCGAGACATTCTACTGTGTATAATCATTGCCTGATTCAAAACATCTAAAGGGCTCAAGCGGAACGTAAGTGACGTGAATAGCACAGGGATTGTTGGCAGTCTGTCAGGTCGATATGCCAAGCACCATAAGCACCATGAATTCGAAACGAGATCATTGTTACTCTGTCTATGGCGAGCCTACAGCATGATATGGATTGGTATTTTTACTCTTAGTCGATTGACGTGATGCAAGCCTGCCACAGCGTGAAACGTGTTGACTTCAACCTGTTGGCGTTTTGGCTGGATCTAGGTGACTTTGGAAGCTTTTGCGGACGATATCAACGTTCTAGTGAAAGAGAGATGTACAGTCAGAAACTTCCGCAGATTTTACTGCTAAATAACATTTGCAATCTAACGAACGAGGAGATTCGACCAATGCGGTTGAAAGCGAGGATGCCAGAAGTAGACGACAGCATTAAATTAAAGAGCTTCCAGTGCTCCAGCGTGGCTCGTCTCAATTTGGAATGCTCAAAACAGGTTGTTATTCGCCACAGTATTCAATACAGTTGAATCGTCGCTTTACTTCGACCAGCGAGATCAGTTCTGAGGGCGTATCCATCATTACTCACTGGACAGACAGTCATTAAGCTCGCATGGCTTTTTGTCTTAATTAGTCGATTTCCATCAGCCGGTTGTGAATATCTGACCTCAGACAGCTATGATTGATCATTATTAGACTTAGAAGCATCCCAAAAGCAAAAGCACTACGGCGAACATAGACGCGTAGTATACAGCGTGAAGGCTCGCCTCTCTAGGCTAAGCTCAAACCAACGCTATCATAACTCATTATCAGACTTTCGTCGACTGATTACAAGATCGAGATCAGACGAAGGTTGAATAACAGGACTTAACATTCTTCGCCTTTTAGAGATCTGCTCGTAAGCATACCCGTAGCGTATAAGGTTACGATCGCTCCAACGATCTGCTATAAAGCTCAGACCAAGTGGAATTCCTGGGCCTGTCTGGATGACAACCTTGTCGTCATCCCAAATCGTTGTGGCATTCGGCCCAAGGACGCCCACTATAACGAGTAGAATAAGTAAAATTAACCGAAAAGACTTGTAGAACACGGGATGAACGCTCTTATAACGAGGAGGTAGGAGAGACAGAGCCGGTGCAGGAATACGTACTCGGTACTGTCACGATGGGAAGGCCGGGTGAGGCGCCTAAAGCTAGCGCTATCTCAGGAAGGACCACGAGAGCGTCAAGCTTGTGCTTCTTGATGGGACCTAAAACAAGATTTCTCGACAATGCCGAGGCGGTGACATAGGCGTTCCAGGCTTCCATGCTGCCAGCTGAGATATTACTATTGTTCATTTCATCCCATTCGGTAAAGGGCATTCTGGATGCGAGCTCCTCAGGCTCGGTCTTGAGACAATGTAATAAGTCGGTCAAATTGTGGAAGACATCTGGACCAGGCTCGAGAAGTTGCATGTAGTGGTTCATAGCTTCTCTAAAATCGGCAGTCTCGTAGATAGAGACATTGCTTAGGACCATCTCCACGAATTCATCTACACTGTGTCCGCGTAGATCGAGTTCAACGCCAATGGTTTTAGCTCCGGCCTCTTCCAGGTCGGAGACAGCTCTATCGAAAATCGGCCGTATGATTTCACTGTTGAAGAAATTCGGTGCGTTAATGAAACTCTCATTCATCCAAATCACGCCGATCCTCGCTTCACGTAGAGCCGAAATATCCAACGCAGCAGCGAAGGCCGGAGGATCATTCCAAGGCTGTGCAGACGTGTAATTATCTCGTGCATCTTTCCAGGCGATGGCGTCCAGAATGAGAGCTGCATCTTCGACAGACTGCGCGAGAGGCCCCGTTGTGTCCTGGCGGGGCGTCAATGGCACGACACCATAGCGCGATGTCAGGCCTACTGTAGGCTTGATGCCGACGACGTTGTTGTACATGGCCGGGCAAGTGATGCTGCCCGAGGTCTCGGTTCCCAGAGTCCCCGCTGCGAGACCTAGTGAAGCCGCGACACCGGACCCGCCGGACGACCCGCAGGGTGTCTGATGCTTGACATAGGCGCCGAATGTCTGACCGCCGCGCGGGCTCCAGCCGCTGGTGGCGTTCATGCCGCGTGCGCCCGCGAACTCGTCGAGGTTCGTCTTTCCGAGTATGATCGCACCGGCCGCCCGCAGTCTTGCGACGACGGTGGCTTCTGCCGCAGGCTTGGCTCGGGCGAGACAGACGCTTCCGGCGCCTGTGAGCATGCTGTCCACTGTGGCATAGTTGTCTTTTACTAGGATTGGTATACCATGAAGAGGGCCCCTCGTGACCCCATTTGCCCGTTCGAAGTCAAGATGCTCGGCGATGCGGAGTGCATCAGGATTGATCTCGATGACCGCGTGAAGCTCATCATTGACTTGCTCCGCGCGCCGGATATACAAATCAACTAAATCGCGGCTGCTGAGATCCCCGGCGGTGAGCAGCTCCCCTAGCTTTGTGATAGAAATGTCTTGGAGGGTTTGAAGACCGAGTTTCGGAAGCGCGGTCACAGTATTCCACCAGTTAAAGAGGACCAGAACCGTGAAGGCGAAAACTTTTGCGCATATCAGCATTGTGCTGTTGGCCTAGAAATTAACAAACTAAATTAGACATTCATTCGGTTGTATCTGATTGTTGCTCAAAAGAGTAAAGCTAAAAGTAATCGATTCCTTGTTGATTATAATGATTACTAATATGCTTATTGCTGCTCACGATAAGGCAACATTGTCGCCTAAAGTGGCACAGCAACAACTCACCCAGCAAGTCCTATCAGCCCATCCACCTTGTAAGGCATACACTTCGATAGTTTTATGGCTTGATCGACTCTATAATTCACACACGACTTGTATTGAGTGGATACTCGAGTGGTAAGTAAAGCGTATGCTAGAATGGCTCGCGGAGTACTGCTGTGTTGTGTCTGCGGGGCAAGTGGCTCGAAGTCCCCTCTTCTGGCGCATCTGACAGCATTTACAGCATTTACAGCATTCTCGGATCGACTGGGTCTAACGATACAACAAGAGGGGATCAGAGCGTCCTTTCGATAGATGAGGCAATCACGCGGGAGACTATCTTGCGTTTACGAGACCCCCTTAAACAATATAGTCTGTACTAAGACGGTCTATACTTTATAGAAGACTGTCTACTAAAACGAAGTACTAAACGACGCTTTTATATCTTTTAATCACATTATAACCATGGAGACATTTTCACTTCTAGACGATGAGAAACAGTTTAGCATGCGGTCCGACCTCAGCCTGTATGAGGAATACAGAACGCGGCTGGTAAGAACAGATCTAGAGACGCGTACCCGTACAGATCCGTTCTAACGACGTCCGCTTATTGCCTACGATTATGGTGGTGAAATACGAGCCGCTATCTGGATAATTGACAAAGACACGACGTGGTACCCTTGTCCTGCCCTGCGTGCCGGACGTCAAATCAAATGCGGCAATGATAACATGTAAAATCTAGTAACTATCTCCCTCCCTCACTTAACCTATTACATATCATATTCCGATGTTTCCGTTCTTCTCGTATCACTGATCATGATGATGCTCATGTCCAAGATCATGTTCAAGCGTACCACCCCCTTCTCCCCCCTCGGTCATATCATCAATTACATCTCCCTTGTTCGCAGCAGCCTCCTTTCCCTTAGCGCCTCTCCTAGCTTTTGGGGTCCTGGCACGCGACCACGCGACAATATCTTCGAACTCCCTGGGGCAGTAGTGGGTGGAGGCAAAGTCGGGCCCGTATCGATGGACACTGGGGATCCATCTGTAGTGCACGGGGGTCGTGTCGCCGTGACACATGATGGTTTGCCGCAGGTAGTCGACGCAGTGATCCATGTGCAGCTGCCAGGTGCGCGGCGAGGCCTGGTGAGGATACGAGTCGGGGTAGACGGCCCTGCGGAGAGAGTCCTGTAGAGAGGTGTTAAAGTTTCTGTGTTGTGCCGAAACCGAAGCACAATATAAATTACATGGATGTGGGTTTGAACGAAGGGTTTGAGGGGACGCAACGTCACGTACGAGGCAGTGTAGTTGATGGAAGACGTCGAGTCCGGTTACCCAGTACCCATCCTGTAAGAGTGTCTGATCGCGGACGTTGTTGGCTTCGTCGCCTTCGAGCAGCACGGTCCAAACTGTGGTTTAAATCATGTTAGTTGTTTGTGCATGTGTGTGAAAGAGAAGGAGAGAGTGAGGCATCACCTACATTCTTTTAAATCATCCCAAGCCGCGTCGATATTTGGGGTCGGTTCGCCAACCCAGCGTCTCTGACCCGGCATGTACTCGTTGACCAGAACGCCGCTCGAGTTATAGGTGAGGGCGCCCGTGAACGTGACTTCGACTCCATTATTACCGACTCCTTTGCAATCGTCAGTTGTGTTCTTCTATCCACGAGTGCCAAAGAAGAGGCCGTAGATACCAAGTGCGACGGGTAGCCCTCGAGGATCGTCAGCGCACATCGACGCCCGAGTCTCTGTCCGGAGAAGTAGTAGTGCGGTGGTGTAGGCAAAGAACACCGTAGACAGCATCCATGGCCAGGCGATTGTTCTCGCTAAGACGCAGCGTTTCGCCTGGCTTCGGCCTCGATACGAATGAGACGATGAGTCGAGCTCTAGGTCGACTTCGTCCTTTAGGAATGCTGCTCGCTGCGAGCGTTCGGATTCGAAGGACATGGTTTGAGTCTTCTTTCCTGTCTCCTTTCCTAACGATGAGGATGAAAGTCAATCAGTCTTCAAGTTTGAGTGTAATGTCAAGAGGAGATCTCACAATTTCCGGTATACAGTGTGCAACCTTTAGCGTGGCATCGGGAATAAGTCATTACATTGCGTCAACGCTGGCCATGTAGGACTGACAAGGGCGATGTTATGCTGATGCATTGCCGGAGTAGGGATCGGCAGTCGTCCGCATTGGGTCGACGATACATGTTTTTCCTGCAGAATGAGGACGGGGTCGCGAGATGCCACCTTTTTAGGAATGCGCTCGCCAATGTAGCAGCAGACGTCAGCCGGGGCTGGACGTAAGCGCGACGTGGGCAAAGGCAGATCCCGCATAATGCATGAAGCAGACCGCTTAATGATAAAAGTCGCTTGGTCATATAGTCGTGTTTGCGGATCGTTGAGTTGCAGCTTGACTGTCTGTCAGTAGTGCTCGTGAGATGGGCGATAGATGATGCAGTAATAGCTTATCTTTCCAACATCTTGCCTCCTCCTAAGATCCTGCAGACCATTCGGACAACCGAGGAGTGAGCTCCGTCGCACCCTTTTCAATCTCCTGCATGCGCGCCTTTATGGGGAATTAGCTCAATATCTTTCCTTTAGACAAGTTCTTACTTGTATAGTGACAAGACCTTTTTTCCCCTCCAGCTTCTCGGCTCATCACACCCTCTTTCTTTTCTACTCGAGATATTCAACGTGTCACCCTCTTCTACCTGCCGTAACCTCCTTTGGCTACGATGGAGTACGCTACATACTCCAAGGTGGACCAGGAGTTCAGGGACGCCTCGAAATCAGAATTCTCTGAAGATGAGGGCGGTCTGTTCATGTCCCAGCAGCCCAAAAGTGTCGCGGCTAGACTCTCTTACGCAGCGAAACGCAGCTGGTGGATTGTTGGTCCTTCACTCTGGCTTCTCTCGCTCCTCCTCACCTGGATCATCGCATCAGCGGCCTCGAAATCTCGCTACGATATATCTGTCGGGCTAGACACCGAGCTAGGTGAGCAATATCCTAAGTAGCAGGCCATTTCAAGGGCATTAAGTGACCTCTCGGCAGAACCTTTCAAGTCGCAAATTGAAATGCACAAGAAAACTTTCTCTAGTGATCTGGACTGGGATGCAAACGGGACACTTAGGCGAATCTCGAAGCCCGGGTCTTTGCAGTTTGTGGGCGACCCCAGTCCCGAAATCGATGCAAACTGGGAGCACATCACCGCCGGTAGGTCTCTATCACGCGCAATACCTCGCTGCCAATCTAAGAATGATGCTCACACTATCGAGTAGGCGTTGTCATAGACATCAAAGGCGATGAAGCAAAAACAGTCGAAGGGACGACGTACCAAAAGCCAGATGGATCGTGGTTTCTAGCCATCGAGGTCTTTCATCAACTACATTGTCTCGTGAGAGTGCCCCTTGTCTACCGACAAATCAAAAGTACTTACAATCTAGTAGAACATGATTCGTAAGTCGCTGCATATAGACTACTACGGTATCAATGAGCCAGACATGCACCCCTACCGCATGCACATCGAGCACTGCGTAGACGCGTTGCGCGAGGCACTCATGTGCAGAGCGGAGCTTACTCCTATCCCCATGGAGTTCAACAGAAGGTATCGGACAGCGAGGCCTGCCTTTGTCGCCGCGGAACATACCTGTCGAAACTTTGACAAGATCCGGGACTGGGCTGCGTCTCAATTCCCGGCTACTCATCCGCTCTGGCTCAAAGTACCAGGTGGAAAGGGGTTCTGAGACTTGAGCGTGGACGTGCTTTTTTGCATTTTAAATGTGACAGATGGAATTTTCTTCTTCAAGTCCTGTCATTGGTAGTTACGAACAGATATTATACGAACCGACGCATAACACTAGATACACTCATTGTTTAATACATAGCGAAGCGTGTGGCACCATTCAACTTAGGCGTGACAGGCAAATATTGCATAACCTTTCGTACACATTATTATTATAAATAAATCTAGTTAAAGCAAAAGCTCAACCGTAAGGGACGGCGGCCAAGTCTTAAAGGTTTAACCCGCCTCGGTTTTAAATATATAAATTGCGATATTTAGTATAGCGGAGGTACTTGTAGCTTGCTCGATCCATCTCAATTGGTAGGAAAAGTGGAGTCATTCTCAGGTGTAGGGGTGCGACCAATTCTCAGGTTCCAAGGTTGTTTATATTCTTAGTCTGTGCTCCCCGCAGCCGCCATGCACCTAAATGTGCGCTCCATCGGATGCTTATCACCCCACATCATCTATTGCCTTAGCAGGCGATCCTTAAGTGTGGAGAACATGTGCCGACCCCTGCCCAGCTGAGGTTTTCTGTTGTAATAGTTGCCAAGGCCCTGCCAAGGCCCTCGTACAACGACACCTCCTTAGCTAAGTCTACAAACAAGTTATTAATGTTATCTCGAGAGTTGGTAAGCGCTTGTTTTACACGTGTTTTTGCATACAAAGTACTTAACACTTATATATAACTCCACTTGTTCGAGGGGCGACTCTCCCCTTTGCAGAACACCTGCAGCGAATTTCGAAATCACATGTAGCAACGATCACCATCAAGGCAGTGAGATATCCCAATATATGCGACCTTTCTGTAAAGTCTTCACAGCGCGTATTACCCTCCGCATAATAGCTGGGTAAGTATCTATTCCTAACTCGGCTTCATCCTGCGAACGTACGTTATTCTCGCTTGACAGCGTGCAGTCCCCCTCTGCATAGCTGCTCATCTATTCCTAAATCGCCTTCATGATTCGTCAGTGGCCGCTTGCTCGCGCGCCGTTCAACCCAAACCAGCAACACCAAAACCGGACCCTCCTATAGTATCCGGCTTGTCCACCTATCGGACTATGCAACCTACCAATAAGAGCACCCACCACTACGCAGGCAGTAGCGCTGCTAACCGGGGAGAATGCCAGGCCATTGAGCGAGGAGAACGGTCAAATAAGCCAACTTGATCAATTCCAGTACAGCGTGCATCACCGGAGACCTTCCCTTGTGATACACACCGCTTCAGAATGGCGTGTGAGACTGCAACATCCGCAAGAGATCGACGACGCACGAGTCAGGCGCAGACAAAGCCGCCGTATCTTCTGCTCGTGCGGGGTCGGTCGCGATCGCTTCTCTGATAGACGCTTGGCCGTGGTCGGGGACTACGGCACGGAATGATGATGATGAGGGCCTTGGATCTGCATACGCAGATGCACCGTCGACAATATAAGGCTTATCAACAGTACGGAGTTAAGGACGAGGTTCTGACTTTGGCAGTCGACAGTACCGACTATCAAGCAATCAGATGTGAAGAGTTTAGATATATAATAGCCGCCAACAACCAGATCTCTTGTTGAATTTTTCGAATCCAGTTCAGCATCGGCAAGAAACAGCACCCGTCGTCCCTCATAGCCAACATCTCGCTCATTATCTTCTCCAGCAAAAAGCTTCATTAGCAACCATGAAGTCCTCCATCATCCTCCTCCTCGCAAGCTCCCTGCTTGCTGTTGCGGCGCCCACCCTAAACCAGAACCAGGGTAAGTGTTCAGTAGCCGGGCATACACCAAGTACGAGGACAATGAAGTTGAAGCCACAGTTGCAGCCCGCAGCATCCTTACAAACGCGGTCACTGACTACAACAATAACGATGCTGACGTAGAAATTACAGCTCGCAGCATCAATCAATATGCTGTCAAGGACTACGAGAACGACGATGATGCCAAAGTTGAAGCTCGCAGCATCAATCAATATGCTGTCAAGGACTACGAGAACGATGATGATGCCAAAGTTGAAGCTCGCAGCATCAATCAATACGCCGTCAAGGACTACGAGAACGAGGAGGAGAAGTGAAGATCGGGTGCAGGATTCGCACTGGTTACTTTGTAGTCCAACCGGGGGTATCTGCGGAAGCTGGTCAGTCCGCTTGACGATAGGTGAAGCTTGACAATGGGGGGAGATTACCATATCTCTCTTTAGTTGATTTTCTTTTGTAAGAATTCACTCACTTACATTCGCTCGGTTAGTTGGATATCTATATACACGATAGTATGAAACTTTGTCATCCCATTGTAATGTTCGCAAGCTATGCGATATATGACTTGTATGCTTTTACACCGCCGTACTCATTATTATAAAGCGGCTGGTGGCTAAGACCTACCTGTGTGGCGTCGCCGGACCAGGTTTTCGTCAGTAGAGACACTTGTACCGGTGTAGGCTTCGGGCGCCAGGTGAGCTTGGCATTACCGTGACATCAAGCCTGGTATCTTGTGAAGCCGTATTCTCTCCATCCCATCGTGGCTGATGACATTGACCTCGCAGGATACTTAGGTCCGAGTCATGAGGAAGGCGAGCAAGTCTGGCAACCAGCATCTCTTCCTCTGTTTCCTTCCCAGGGCATCGCTGTTGGCCATCAGAGGTGCATGCGCAGCGCATATCAGGACACTGGCTAAGTACGGTGTCAGACATGGGTTCCAATACGATTATCTAAATGTACAATATCATATAGCACTGAGGTGTAGGACGATTAGGGATCCTCACTGTCAAAGCGTGTTATGGCTCGCTTTTCGTCTTGGTCTTCTTTTGAATGTTTCGTCTCTCTCTACTGCGCCGTCTTCCAGGCCAGGTTTCAGCTAATTCACTAATCAGTGATCACGACAGCACACCCGAATTATCAGGAGTAATCGCATCCTCCAAAGCCCTCCAGCCCGCTTCGTCGTTTCTTCCCACTTTCGATAATGATGGGCGAACTGGGCCTTTCCCTTGGGCTTGTATTCTCCTTGGAGAAAGTTCCAGATGAGGGCAGGGGTAGTTGAGTGCTGCGTCGTTAGTCCGCTGATAGGCATTGGTGGATAGCCTACTGCGAATGGAGGGATTCAATCTCGCCCCAGCAGTCCGTGATGGATCCTTGGCGACAGCCGATATACGATCGGACCGAGACGGGCGACGGCGACGGCGGCTGGTGGAGCTCCCTGCTTACGCCGAGCGGGGGCTTCTTGTGGTCCAAGGCGAGCACGAGCGAGAGACGCAGGAGTATGGAGTGTCCATGTTCCACCAGCTGCACTGTCTGACTATCCTGTGGGTATTTTCTTCATGGCCCGCGATTTCGGCGGCTGACCGGTAGCAGACGGAGTATGATGTTGTACGGCGAGATGGGCCATGGAGAACACATGCACACGAGTCGGGATAGCACCGAAGACGCCAATCACTGGCTGCACTGCTTCGACTATATCGTACAGGCAAGTGGCAATCTCGTTACATATCTATCCCTCGGCACTTCGCTGATAGGTAGAACAGGCCATTCTCTACACAACAGATGACACGCTAGAGCCAGAGGGCAAAGTGAAAGGGCCTGGGAGCGAGGTGGTTGATGGCGTAAGCGGCCTCGGGGACATACATCAGTGCCGCAACGCCATACAGGTGTACGACAGTATGCTGCGGTCCGAGTAAGTCCCTATTAAAGCTTCGTCGGTAAAAATTTCAGATGGTCGTATGTTAATTTTGTCGTGATAAAGCCATGACAGCTCTAACATCGGTTACTTAGGTGCAGCATGCATTCAGCAGGAACCATTGCACGCACAGCTGAGATTAGAAAAATAGAAAGTGATCACTATTTTAATTTGTATAATGTGTTTAAAATAGATATCTGGCTCGCGTGACAGAACGGGTTGGGAAAAGGGGTGGGGGAGGCGTCAAGGAAAACACTTGACAACTACCTATCGCGACCCTACATTAAAATGTGACACGGGTCCGAGTTCAATGAAGCCTAAGGTAAGCCTCAAGGATAACGGCATGTATCGATATGGTTTTTGCTTAGTTTTGAAACGACACGACTCGAAGTTCAGCTTTTGGATAATCTTCAGCCCTTCACCGTATCCCACTCGTACAAGAATTGAGATATCCTGCAGATCCATATCAGGAATCAATGCCATGATGCCATCTGTTGTTACGGTCGCGGCTTTGTTGCCCGCGGGGTATCGCTTATATACGGAAATAGAGAGTAATACCGCTAGTCGGTCATTGCCGGAATCTTTTGACCATGGCGCAATGGTTATTCTATACACATTGTGACATCTGTGCGTGCACTATTTATCAATCTACAAGGGCGACTTGACGGTGGCGAGTTCTCGATACAGACAGAGAAGTCAGCAATATACCTACCACCAGGCTGTACCCACAGCACTGTTACATTATCTGGCGGATTGACTCTAGGAATCACATTCACTACAAGCGAATGTCTAAACGTAGCGTGCGCGATGTGGGATCTTGAGAGGGTTTCTTCGTCCAGGGAAAAAGATGACTGCCTTATCTTCCTAAGTGCCGTGATACGGAACCTAGAGTCGGGGGTTGACAATCAAAAGAAACAGGCAGGGTCAGGAGCTGGATTCGAACTATGGCGAATTGGCAAAATCCAAATAAAATGCGGCGTGTGTAAACGAAAGAAACTTTGCGTTGGCGTCGCAGAGCGCTCTCGAGGTATCATAAGACTAGATATCCGCGGCGTTTGTATAAGCTTTCGATATATAGTTCTTCTTGATACTTTCTAGAATTCATCTTGACTTGAGTCTGCGGATGAGCTGCTATGACGCAACATCAGTGTAGAGATGTGCCGCTAACAGCGCGGCGGCACGACTGCAGGATTAGCTGTGGGCCCAGGGCGTTCTGCGAAGGGGTGGGGGAAAAAAAAGGATGTGGCCTAAGTAGAGGCGGTATCGTTCGGAACAGGAGGAGCAGCATGGGCCGGGGGCTCGACGATTCCGTTTCCCTCAATACGGTGTTACTGGTAGAGTCAGGACGCCGTTTGACAAAACGGAGGCCCGGCGGCTACGAGGAGGGCGGGGTCAGGAGCGGCAGAGCCTGCGGGACCGCCGCACCGCCACGATGAGTCAGCAGACGCCTTCGTGCCCGAGTGTTCAATATTGCAACTACATATGTTTTCAACCTCATGCGTTAGTGAATGATCATTCGTGCTGGCGGTCAGACGATTTCAATGTCTTGCCGCTCAGAGTCGCAATTAATTCCAAAGAAGATGGTTGCTATGGCCTCTGTCGAGATAGTAGTAGACACGTACTGACCTGGTGGTAAGGATATCAAAGAGGGAGTAGGTGCTGATGTGAAGGTGGTCGGTAAAGGTAGAGCTACCTACCCAGTCCCCGGCCTCTGAGGAAAGAGGTAATCACCTTATTAGCAAGAATACAATGTTCCTACGTACACCATTAACATTCCGACTTCCAGCACATGTCAATGCTTATACCTATGCCTCCAGGTAGTTACCTCATAGGTATATAGACCCATACTGAATAAGACTCGAAAGGGCTAACAGTGCTTCTTAATGTATCTTAATAGTAAAACGAAAGTATAGCATCCAAGACAAAAGAAGTTGGTACCTGGAGAGGAGGGAAATCCGAGTCGTTGTTCACAGTGCTTCCCCTAGACGCGTACCCAGGCACTAGGTGCAATCTGGGAGAATAACCACAGAAAGACCCTTGCCTCAGACTTTGGCAACACTGGTAAATCTTTTCAGATGAAGCTTGACCTTCAATGAATCTCTGATACTAATAGTTTTTAACAGGCTACATAGTGAAGTAGTGTAAAAGTTTTGGTATTAGGCAAGCACTGAGGCATGTTCAAGTAGGGCACAAGGCAAGTCTTCACTGCTGCAGGGGAAGATTGGAGCACAGGAAAAAGAAAATGCAGACTTGATACGAACCGAATTGACACTAACTCATGAGTTTAGGACGTGATTTCCTCGCTGACATGTAAAAGCGAGATAAACCATCAGAGAAACGCCATGCCTAAACCCCTCTTCCAACCGCCCAACGCCAAGCCATGCATACTGGCCGTGATATCCGTGAATGTCTGAGTGAATGTTTGAGTGACTACAGCTATAGTTCCCACTCTGCACGGTTACCGATCCACGATGGAACTTGGTCTTTATCTATAGTAGAAAATAATGAGGCGGGCCGAGTCTATCAGCACTCGCCACTCTGTTTCTTTTTTGCCTCTTCGAATTCTTTCTGTTGCAGTTCAAAGAGCTGCTCCATAGTCATACCACTATCCTCGAATTTGTTTCCTCTCTTTTCACGCACCTATTACCGTATGAGTAATCTTGACGAGAGGATTCAATAGGGGGGAAAGAGGAGGCTGCAACGAGGGAATGAGACATACTCTCTGAGTCTCCTTATGATGGGCTGCTGCTTCAAGGACAGCAGGTACATAATCACCGAACCCAAGCGTCTCAAGGGCCTTAGTTATGTGATCGCATGCAATGGTCTTCTTTGCCTCCTTCTCTGAAATCTCATTTGCCTCCGAGGAGACAAGGGTGATAAATTCAACGCAGCATTCTATCAAAAGGTCACGTGCCTCCTTCGCAAATGAGACACCCGTCGACGCTGGAAGGATCTCACTAACAATCTTCTGGACAGTCGCTAAGTGCCGGTCAGTTCAGCGTGTTTGTGGAATTAAGGAAAACACCGGAATATACACATACCCTTCGGGAGAGACAAGTCATCGTTGCCTAATAGAAAGTCAGTCATATATCAGATGTATAACGACGGTGCTCTAAGAAATGATGGGGAAGGGTGAGTAAATGCGATATGGGATTCAAATTGTAGAAAACAATCCGGATGGATGCACTGTGCTCTATAGTTCTGACTGTATGAGACAAGGCGTGTCAATGACACAGCATCGGTAGAGTAAATCGCCTCAACAAAGGGCTTGTAGAGGTCTACAGATTAAAGCAGCTGTGTGGACGACATCCATGCATCTTCATGGCGGTGCGTTTGCCTGGTCCCTTGCTTGTGCCATGTAGTCCTTAACATAAGACCATTGACCAGAACGGCTGAGCAGCTGGACTTTGCCTTTATTCAAATCACACCTCCTGAGCAATCAACCAAGACCAGGGAGGTTCATGAGGGGTGATAACCCTGAATAGCAAGCATACAAATCTCGCAAGGTTGCACGCTTAGTGGTGGAAATGAATTCAAGTTTGTGAAGTCGTGGTTGTATGAGTGTGAACAGCAAATGGGATGATGATGACAAATGGGTATTGAAATCAGTGATGAGAGCAAAGAACAGAAATTCGCACCTCCATATTCATGATCGGACATGGCGAAGTATGTGGGCTGCGCGGTTTGACACGTGACGGTGTTTGTGAAAACGCTGATTAAATAGGATGAGCTTTTGCGCCGACAATATCCAGGTGTAGCGTCTTAAATAAGAAGCAATCCGTCGAGAAAAATGCTTGACGCCACTTTGAAGGTTCTGGTCAGGTATAAAGAAGGGAATGACTGTTTTCGTTGCGAGCCGATCACCAAGGCCAGGCGATGGTAGCTTGGTAGGTACCAAGAGATGTGTTTCTTCTAAGCGTAATAAAGATGAGGCTACAGTGGCGTAGGTACCTGCTTGCCCGTCTTGATGTCTCTATGTACTGCGTATATCTATGTACAGGACGGAGACAGTCTATGCTGAAATTAGTAATAAGGCTTGTGTACAGCAGAAGGTGGGGGAAAGAGGCAGGAAAGCTATGGCAGGGTTGAGTCAGGGACGGCTGCCTGCCTAGGTACTCACTACATATAAAGCCCTATATGAATGCCTGTATCAACGCCCAAAGTCATTGGTAGAAGAGAGATATAGTGAGGTATTTTAGGCACCTGCACGCCCATACATGCCCCTGTAAATTGGGTGATATGCTGACCAGGAAAGGTATTTAGTACCTACTTGATCTAGATTTTGCTGCTCCTGCTATTTAATGTTGGCTGTTGTAACGGCCTAGGTTAGAATGGATAGATATACATTCTCAACCTATGTACCTTCCTACTGTAAGTGCTTAACGCTTTTTCTATAGCCTTTTGGCATTTTTTTCTGAGCAACTCTAACAAACGCAGAATGTTTGCAAATGTATCTGCAAATATTTTTATTGATGTTTCATAGCTACATGTACAATTAGTTTTTATATTGACGGTTTGCCTTTTAGCTCCATTTTGTCTTCATGTGTAATCTGGTTAGAGGCAACTACTTAGGTAAGATATGGCCATTTGTGCCCAGCTACAATACCTGGTGTACATCTCCCCGACTGCCTAGCAAGCAGGTTCCTATGAGATGATGAACTTCAACCTAGAAGTACCTAGGATGGCCACTACGTTTCACGGGATGCTGGTTCGAGTAAAAGTGCCTAATTTTGGGTGGTATTGCGGTGGAGGAGAGTCTTAGAAGAGCCCCTTGGGAGGCTGTTTTTCAATGCGACGCGCAGCATAGCAATAGAGAGCAGGGGCCTATAACTTTCCCTAGAAAATAGTCAATGATAAATAATTACCACCAGGCACTGAGGGGGGTTGCCAGACAAGAACGGGCCGGAGAGTGCTAGCTGTGGAGCATTGTTGAGAATTTCTACCTAGGTACTTTGCCTACCAACCTATAGGACTAGGTTAGTACGATCTAGTTCGTCTCTTGGACATATTTAAACTCGTTTTTTTCTTCGTTGCCCTCCCTACTTATTTTGCATTTTGCATCTCTTCCATCCCACGAAGTTACAGCACCAGTTAAAATCACGACGCGGCACATTATGGGTTCACGATGACTATCTCGTTCTCCCTCTATCACATAGGACTGGAACGCCGAACCAAAAGTAGTCAATCGACTGGGTTTTGTGTATGATGTGCCTTTATCTGGGCGAGCAATAATCCTGCATCTCGTAAGTATCCTGTGCTTTCTTCTCACACACCTTCTATGATGAGCATATTGTCGCCCCAGTCTTATTAGCCTAATGACAAACGGCTACATGGTGATCGACACGTCAGCCAAACAGACATGACTGAATGAAGTCTGATTTTGCTTGTCCTTTGAACATCCTGAGAATATTCTGATGCTAACGGAACAAAAGTTTTTACAGGTTTTGTCGACTGTACGTAGTTCCTGAATCCGCGATGAAATACACCCGACGAATATTATGATGTCCAATATCAAAACGTACTATCAAATACCGCACTCTACATGACGGACCACATCTTTGCTGATCTTCACTTATTCGGCCTAAATCCATGCGACAAATGATAGCATATTACAATGGCCCGAGGCTGATTGCATAGAATTGATAGGGTTGCGTGCACGTTGAGTGTTTGATACGGGTCGCGCCTGGGTCAGGAAATCTATTTCGTAAGGTACGATGCGCATCTCCCTGACTCTTTTGTGCTTATGATGACCATGCTATTCCCGAATGTCTTTATGTAGAAAAATCCCAACGTCTTTTCATCTTTCGGCTGAAGCACAAGCCTATGCGTGATACTTGTTTAGTAACAATTGTGCGCAAGAGCTAATCCTGATTGTAGTACCATTCTTAGCCCGAATCTTCGTAGTCCCTATTTCGATTGGAAATCAGCGAGCTCGGCCGCATTCCACCTGCCAATGGTCAGTCGGAGAAGATTTGTCAGGTTCTATGTTTGGCTCACCTGTAGTGTTTGCCATTCAACGAGTTCGGGGCATGAATCGCAAGCTTAGCTATCACGGTACCTGGCTGATCAGGCCGGAGCAAACGTCCCTCTTCATGCTCAGCTATGAAGCTGGCATGTATATCCGGTGACATGCCAGTCAATCCCTGTTCTCTGATCACCTTCTGCATATCAGTATCGACTTTACCTGGGGAAACGGCCACGGAGATAATCGACGGTTCCTCCACTGCCAGGTGAGCACAGATATGGTCTATGGCCGCCTTCGATGTCCCGTATGCTCCCCAGCCTGCGTATGCGCTTTTGGCTGCGCCAGAGGATATGAAAACGATCCTGCCATTTGACTTTCGTAGCTTAGGGATAGCCTCTTTTACCTGTAAGTAGGTTGTCAGGATAACATACATGTACGCAAGTGACGAAGAAGCAATCACGCCTACCAATGCCACTGGGCCGAAGACATTAATATCGTAGGCTCGCCTCCACTCCTCAGCATCTGAACCAGCAATCGTCGTGATCGGTGCTATGGTACCGTGGTTTATAACGAGGCCATCAATGTTGCCAAATGCTTCCGCTGCTGCCGCTATAATTTTGGGTGCCACCTAGAAGCCTCGGTACGTTAGCCATTAGATATAATCTATAAGAGAGGTGGTCCCAGATGCAATTGCTGCCTACTTTCAGATCTGCTAGATCCGCACTCATGTAGTCAACCGAATCCCCGTGCTGCGTCTTGAGCTTGCGTAGTTCGTCCTCAGATCGCGCAACGAGAAACACCTTGTGCGATTCCTTGAGCAGGGCCTGGGCGATCGCGAGGCCTAGCCCCCGGCTCGCGCCTGTGACTATGATGGCTTTGGACATTTTTTTTCTTTTTCTTGTAATGGGATTATTGGCTTGGTTAGGCTAGTGTGGGTGGTGTATATGTACGCAGGTTATACAAAATTCTGAGGTATGGGCTGAGATTGTGAGTGAGTACCTGTTATCATAAGAAATTTGGAGCTTGGGATCTCAGTGACTGGTATTCTATACACAGAGCGCTTAGTGGGGTCAACTATCTACCTAGCTAGTAGCTACCAAGGGGTTTTCGTTCAGATGAAGGAGGGGCACGATTCATCAGTATACTTCTGTAAGGCTCCACTATCTAACCTAGAGCCCCTTGCCCAGGTGGTTGTTTGTAAACAACGCACGTCTACTTACCTGTCTGGAGATGTAGAAAAGAGAGTAGCGAGGCAATGAATCTGGTTTGTCTTCTAACCTAGATACTATCTAAGTATCTAGGTAGATACCAACTCGATTACAAGTTGTGAGAGCCGCGAAACAACTAAGTTAGGTTAGTTGCCAGTCGCAAAGGTATAACCAGGGGAGCTTGACTGTGTTAGAAGCAGTGGGTCTGGGATACACGATGTTGGTAAACCGTTCTTCCTTACGAGTTTTTCTTAGTTAAGTAGATGTCATTTGCGTATCTTCTGTTATCCATCAGTCGCATGCTACCTACCAATTTCTCGCCCTTTATTCACTAGAGCCCGGAGCTCCATTCGCAGGAGGTTTTAGGGCTTTGTATATATGCACCTCCGGTATTGCGAATCTTAACTTTAAGGGTCTCTACGACCTTGTCTAGGCGCAGTTCTGTCTAGATTATAAGGACTATAAACTCAATAAATCATTCGTCATAATTAGGCGCAGTGCACAGTCTTAGTCTAGGCGGCCTTCTACAACGAGACCCCAGCTTAGATTCAATACAGGGGCTACGTAGATCTACATACATATATACACCTTTCAGACAAGCCTCAAACAGACATTCTTTCTTAATAGGGAAAAGGAAGACCGCACACGTCATAGCGGGAAGAGGTTGGCTCGAGTAGTGACTTAACGTTATATGAGACATGTGGCTTTGCTTTGGTTGACTCTTTTCTTCGTGATTGCAGCGCGTGGATATGAATGTCAAAAGATAAGTAGCGAAAATGTCTTGCATCGGCCCGCGCGGCCGAATTGTACTGTACCCTCCGAGACCTTTTGCCCCCTATTCTTAATCGATGACAGATAATGTTATAGATTCGGGCCTGTATGGTAGAGTGAGTCGATGAACTATATGCTCTCATGTCGGGGATTTCGTTGCTGTAGCTAACTAACCTAACTAACTTAGGTACTGTCTGAGATCTCGCGCTCTCATGGTCTTTTGGGGAATTAGGGTGTGTAGCATGAAGTGGTATTGCTGCAGTTACTGGCTGCTAGGAAACTACTTGGATCCAAGATAGATAGATGCTTTATCGACTCAGAGAGCCCAGTAAACTACGTGAGTATCAAGTCACTGGCGTCGGCAATAAGATATACTACGCGATAACATGAAGAGAGAGAATATGTATATATAAACCTGAATAAGAAACACTAAGAGAGAAATCTTAGATGTGGTATCTTGACCCAATCCCATCACATTCCAATTTCCTGTCCCGGGCCCAATTACGCCTGATGAATGCAATATCGCAGATAGATTACAAGGGAATAGTTGATAAAACGGTGCCGGTACTGTGATGATACAAGAGTGTTGTTGTTGGCAGGATGACCGGAACTAAATTGTTTGTGTTGCCTCCCGCTGACAACAAACCGCGCGCCTCATGTATAGATAGTCGTGAATAAGAAAAACGTAATTCGTGAAACGTGATACTTCGAATGTCGAATGCCGAAGATTGTTGATAGGCGATTACCATCGCCTTTTCTTGTGTAGGTAGATATGTTCAGGTTTGATCAAGTAGGTAGGCAGGTGGGTGTAAGTGATGAGAGACGAGAACATCAAATATCCGGCAGCTCGAAATGCTGTTCTTGCAACTCCTCATCCTCTTCATTGAGCTGGAAGACCACGCCCTGACGCTTCCACGCCCCGCGCTTAACGAAGACATCGGTGTCGTTCATCCAATCAGCGTTCCGCCTTCTCGGGGTGCTCGGCTGAGTCGGCGACGTCGCCGCCGAAGTGTTGGCTGACGAAGAAGCAGAGCCGGAATCTGGTGATAGTCCCGGCGGGATGGTCTGCCAGTCCTTCAAAGGCCACTGCGACTCCTGATTGTACGCATAGTTGTAAGGCTTCGCAGTGGAGCCATGGAAGTAGCAGTTCTTTCCCTTGATGGGAGAATACTCGGCCAAGTCCTGGATGTGGTCGTCGGCGTGCCGCGTCTGGTTGAAGAAGCGCGCCTCGCGCTCCTCGTCCTCTTGGTACCGCGCTATGTCATACTCGGGTATCACGTGCGGCGAGGTGTTGAGCCGGAGGGGCGGGTGTAAGGAGAGGGGGTTGTAGCCGTCAGTAGTAGTCCTGTGACGGAAGGAGGAGCTCGCGGAAGAGGAGGCATGAGAGAGCGTGCTGGAGGAGCTCCATTTCCGCGTGTGCTTCCGCTCTTCGGAGCCGCCCGACTTATTAGATAGGCTGCTCTTGGACTTCTTATGGAAGAGCGATGACTTGATGATGTGGACCATTGTGGGATCTTACTGAGCCGTCAATGGTATAAAGAGAACGAGGGTAAATGGAAAGGAATGATATCTTTCTCTTGCTGTAGACTATTTAGAGGCGTGGCTAGATACTCGATATAACCAGAGGCCAAAGACTGAGCAAGAGGGAATTGATGGGCCGAAGAAGAGGAACTGAAAGTCTGAATGATCACAAAGAGTATGTGACCCTAGATAGCAATGGGATGAGGATAGTTTAATATGTCACGCTTAGGTTGACACTTCCCATTAATCGGTTCCTGCATATAAACCCATGTAAAAAGTCAAATTCATGTATGATTCGTGCCTTGCAGATTTCTTTACCAGGCCCATATGTCCCATGGATGGGAAGAGAGCAGAGGGGGTCAGATGTTAAGCAGGATAGATTATAGTAATAAGTAATAAAGTATATCTCCGACTAGCGAGCAAAGTGATATTTACGATTTCTCAGCTGAATGTCTGACGGCGGGCTTTTTGCTAAGGGAGAAGTATCCCATGCGTCATTATCAATTAAACTAATGGTTCGAAAGTCCATATAGACCCTGCAAATTGACTTACGGCTATAGTCACTGGCCAGGCACCATGATCGACTTGGTTGCACTGGTGTCTCAAGTGCCCTCGGCTTACCCTTATTCTTCTTGCTATTTTTTTTGTTACCATTTCATATTTTCTTGTTTATTACTTACTATACTAGGCAAGTCATACGCCAGGCACGAGATTATAGATACCACGTACATTTATGTTACCCGCGTATGCAAAAGCGACGTTGTGGATGGGGATAGCGATGTGAATATGCAGGCACTTGACATGGGAAAGCTTCCCTATGTGCTACACTTCATATACGTACTACCCCTAGGCTGCTGTACCTCCGTATCCGCCCGGAGCCGAGTCAACCGGGCATAGCTATGCCACTGATGAGGTGTATGTACCTTTTTATTTTTTATTTTTACACCGGGTGACAGTGGTAGATGTATACAGCTTGTCTATGAAGAATCTTCTTGAACTCGTTGCTTTATTCCCTTCCAGAATATCCCCCGCAAAATATCCCGACCTAGACTGAAAGCCACGAAATAAGGACTTCTGGTTCCTGCTCTGGGTAATGAGGGGTTCATCACTATCTGAAGAATACCAGATGGCTCCCGTATACGTGCAGAATGTGTGCTTTTTTATTTTCTTTTTCTTTTTATCTATACCGCTAGGACAGTGTGGCCCTCACACCAACCTTTCTTGGCAGGCCCGGATGCTTGGATTTCTTTGGTCACAAACAATCAACAATGACCGCATGACCCCGAAACGCCTAGGGCTAGACCACTTTCATCATAACATCATCCCCCATTACTGTGATCGGTAGATCCCGCTGATCCCTGTAAACAGGCCGTGATGGTTGGTCGATGTGGGGATTGGACCAAAATCAAATTTCTGGAACTTGTTTGAACATGCTGCACTTTTTACAGGGTGTGAGTTCGCGACCACGAGTTTACGACGCTATTGCCTGCCCGGGGCCCGCCTCTCCCGTTTGCTTTTTATACAGAAGGTTAATATATGTCGGTATGCCGTCTGTCTGGGCCTTTCGTTTCTCAACATTCCGATAGGTACCGCTGTAAGATGTATAGGAATAGTAAACAAAGTCTTCCGACCCTAACGCATGCACTTTATGTACCTGTCCTGCGATGTGCACCCCTATGCCATCATGGGTTTCATCGGCGCTATGGTGATGGGGCTGACTACGTCTGTATGTGGTCTATGATTTTCGACCGCACCGCGTGCCGCGGCCGATGATCGTCGTAAGCGAATGAACCTTTTGTCTGTATGCTACATACGCGTGAAAAGAACATGCAGAGTGCGGAACGATGCAGATTGGCTGCAGCAATTTGCTGCTATTACAGTAACCTTACACCACTTTAAAAATCACAGCAGCAGTATGTACACTACGCAAAGGCGCAGGCAATACAATACCTATGCCGTGCTGCTCTGTATGCACTGATTGACGCGCACACCCCCTCCATGTTCCCAGGCTGAAACGTGTGGTTGCATGCCATTCCTTGATGTGGCTGGAAGAGTGACTGAAGAGTGCTGTAGCGCTGATGTCAGACAATAATCACTTCCCGCGCACAGCATACACAACATACACAAGCACAGCACATCAAAACAGCAGATAGATAAGCTTAGGCATGCTGCAGCTACCTATTGTGAACTCAGATAGACGACTGTGACGAGGCGTATGAGTCATATGCGAGCACCACGTTCCTGTGTCCCGTTGTACTGCACTTGTTACATAGTAGAGAGAAACCTATAATCAGAGTTCGATAATGACATGCACCATGTGCATCACCCATCATGGTTCTTTGCCTCTACCCCTGAGCACAACGGCAGTCTGCAGTAGGGATGAACTGGGTAGTTATGCACAATACTCACTCATTAATTGGTATTCTCTATTGTTATACGGAGCAATAGAAAAGAAAGAGAATTCTGCACACGCGAGAATAGTTGATAGTTGAACAGTACTATCATATAGGGTTGGTGGACTTTGACACGCTAATTGGACTCAACACCGCATCTGCCTCGGTATCTGCCTTTATCTTCCCGCACAGGACAGCTACAGGAGATTGGTCGGCATCCTGGACATGCACGAAGCCACGGGAAATGGAAAACATGTAGATTTGCATTCAAAATTGGATGGTAATAATGAAGAAACAGTCATCAAGGAGACTGGACTCCGATACGAGTTCTATGATATTATTATGAACTGCGTTGCGGATCACTATTGGTGCTCGAGTCATAAATTAGCAAGCACCTCTATTTATTCCTACATAGAACGTAATAATGATGGATTATAGTAGTATGAAAGCTTCGTAGAACCCGAACATGCAAAATCTTGGAGTCCACTTATCGTGAAATGGAGTTGACACTTAGCATTTGCCTTTTCCCCGAGCGATCTCGACTATATATGTGAGAGACGCATATCCTTATGTGTACGCTGTGATTTGCTAAGGGTCTATGCGAGCGCGGACAGCTAAGTTGACGCTCGTGATAGCTAACTAGGTAACTGACTATATTGTTTGTACATGTCTACCTGCTACTTAAAGCGGCGGGTGTATATCGGCTATGCGCAAGGTAGGCTTGCTAGCCGTAATACGAACTCGGCATTTACAGCAGAGTTCGTGATGGCCACCTCGTAACCACGTAAAGGTGCTGAGTCGTAAATATCACGGCTTGTGACGTGATGAATGAACTTGTCTACTAAGGATCCCTCAGTGTGATATAAAGGCCGTCTATAGAACCAAAACATACCGTGCAAACACGGCAGCAGCTCAAGACTCACTGGTCTACGACTGCGAAGTCAATTCCCTGAGAATGCTCTTGTAACATCATCCGACGATTCGACATAAGCTCTTCTATCGTATATCTTCGATCGGAACATCGTGGTATGCCATCTCGACTATCTTTTTACCAGACGCAACGATGGCAATGATTGGTGTGTAAATTCTTTGGATACCGATCTAAGATTGTTCGCGGTGGTGTTCAATTTGTTAAAAGAACAAGAAAGCATTGGAGCCATGTTTCGTTTCCAAACGGGTCGGCGAACGGATAGGGATGGATCGAAATATTTATAGAATGCCGTCGGTCTCGCCTGGTAATCTCTTCACGCGCCGTTGTTCCCAATCATCAAGGTCTTTCGCAGCTAGTCTCTGAAAAGACATTCAATGTCAGCGCTCGGCCAATTCGATTGGGGACAACCAAGGACTCACGTAGTATTCGTCTTTGATGTCTACTTTCCTTCTATTCTTGCCGACACCCAATTCCTCATCCCGGGTCAGTTGCCGGACCTTCCGGTCATGTCGCTCGTACCGAACAGCAGTCGCAGGCGTGAGAATAAATGATCCGGCTATGATGACCGACATGAATGGGAGACCGAATAAAAGGAACGGGTGCTTTGCCATCATTGCGCGGTATTTGGCAGCGAAGGTGCCGGCATCAGCAGTGCCGCGAAACTTCTTCGATTGGAAAACCACCATCGTAGATACCAAGCTGGATTTAACCGACTTGAGCGAGGGTCGAACGCAGAATACAGTATCAGTTGGACAACAGGTTCTCCAGGTTGTAGTTTGGTTTGGTGATACCTATTGCTGTAAGATTGAAGAAGACCATATGCCAAGGCTTCGTTATACAAGGTACTGACATCAGTGGGTCCATGCAGGTGCTTTAAATGTGGGCCTTGAGATACCCCACAGCTTCTACAGTACCAAGGGTAGCTATTGGGCGGGGAAGTCTAGTGTTCTAAAAGTTGCTTGATACCACTGAATCTTTCACGTGTTTCCGTGTTGGTTAGATGGTTGTTCTCGCGTTCAAACGCGTCTGGACAAACACGTTCTGCAGCTCGTCCCCACTATCGACAGGTCGTCTTAGGCTTTGCTCCAGTTGCCTTAGGCATCGTCACTTGTATATGGACAGTCTGTCTTATACGTGGTGAGCGATAACTTGAAGTGCTGGTCTGCAATCGCTTCTATCGTGGAGGGAATCTAAAATGCATAATAATGGCACCCACATCCCACGGTAGAAGCATGGCTAATGGACGTGAAACCCATACCATTGATGGGGCCGGCATCATGGAAAATAATATGCTACCCCCTTCAACCTTGGCTGCTCAGCTGGTAGAAGATATCTCGACATCTGCTCGGTCATCACGTCCGGACGAGACTGCTGAGCTCCAGAATCTATTCGCTGCTATCGAAAATGTCAAGAACGATCCTAGCCTTCTCGCCTCCTATCCTGACAGAATAGAGCACAATCACATGCTGATCTACGTCTATGCACGAGTTGTGCTGGAGGGCCTCAAGTGGGACGAGCCATTTGCTAATGCGAAACAGCTTCGTACTGATGCTGTGAGGGCTATAAACTTCCTGAAAATAACGGTTAACGAGACCCCCGAGGTCCTTCTCGTCACAACGAACAATCACTCAACTAAGAGCTCATTTCTCTTTCGAGGCTCGGAACCACTCTGGATATGGATCTTGCCCAAGGTCCTCAAATTATTGGAAGTCGGGGATGGTCTGTGTTCCGACTTAACGGCCCCTATCCTGACCTTCTTTAGTGAATTATACTCGTCAGCGACGCGATCAGCCAAACTCTGGTCACTTATTCCACAGTTTCTAGCCTATCTTCGTAGCAATTTCGATGGTCTGTCCCTTTCTCTTCATGAGATTTACGTTTGCTAACGGTCTAAAGTTATACAAAGTCACCTGGCCGAGTCTCGCATGTCTTCTGCTTCTCAAGATGCCCCTCTTGAACTACAGCTTCCCTGCGACGGCTTCCTGCAGTCTCTCGGCTATGTCGATACTCGACTCCTGGCCCAGTGTACTTATTCCTTGAAGCTGACATCGCGAGCTCTGCGGCATGTGTCGGGTTTATTGTCGATTTTAGCTCTTCCACTGGTGGAGAATCAGTTTACTTCCAATGCCACGACGGCATTCCAGGAAACAATCCCCTGGTGGATAGATGCCGCCCTGCGTATGCATGGCACACAAGGCCGATATCGACATCTATCTCACTCCTGTTCTCAATTGTTGCGTAATACAATTCAAATCATTAACAATATGAGGCTACTTATGACCAGTGATGTCCTGGTTCGCGACACAACCTGCATCCTTTTAGTTCATCTTTGCTGGGACGTCCTCGCGCAGCGGGGGACAGCCTCAGGCCACGATAAGAAGACGGGCAGCGATGACCAATTGCTTTGTATAGGCATAGTGAAAATATCGGAAGCATGCTTGTCATCTACGACGGTATCTCGTCTTGCGACGTCCCAGATAATCTCTCTACTAGAGACTCCAATCGGGTACGGGAGAATCGCGTCTACGGAAAGTGATTTATGGGTAAGTGAGATGTGAATCTCGCTGCTTTCAGCTGCTAAATTGTTATAGAGGAGTTTGGAACTGCTGCGTCGAGTGACACGTGAACCTCCTCCGTCGTCCCTTGACCATATCGTCCAACCGAATAAATTTACCGATCCTGAGATACAGCGTTGTGTCAAAGCGATACCAATCAGCTCGACGTCTCATGGGGACGTGGAACCGCAGTCAAAACGTAGGAAAACAGATTTGTCCAAACTACTACCCAAGGTGATTGGCTTGTTGTGGAAGGGTGTCGGAGAGGAACCGCGAGAAGATCTGACCGATTACTTGAAGATACTTGAGTATGTCCTTTATCTAGGCCTGGGTGTGTGAAAATGCTGACCGTGGTCTTCAGCTCAAGTTATACGGCTCTCCCTGACCAAGCAAAAATTCGTATCATTCATCTGATTGCAGACTTATGTTGTGCGGCGGACGAGTCGCTCACGATGATAAACGATAGTGGAGATAAATGGCCCAAACTCATTTGTCTCGATTGCCGAAGTGCACATGGAAACCCCCAAACATCCACCTGCATCGATCCGACGTCGAAGAAACTAGCTATGGAGATGTTCGTCTCCTTGCTGCAAATTCCAGCCTTTTCCGAGTCGCGTAAGCCACGTGTCGCAGCGATGGTCTCATTAAGGCGTCTAGCTAAACATTGTAACTCCTCGAACTTCCTCGACATGGAAGCTTCCCCTGCTGCACAATGGTGCTTAAAATCTCTCCATAGTTCCTTGAGGGAGCTGCGTATCGCTGCAGGGTAAGTCATGCAAGAAACCTCAAGTATCTCGTAGCTCACTATTGGATAGGAGAACTCTCCCTTTCTTTCTCGCCCACCCCAGTCGGACCAGCACTAGATCTGCTATAATAGCAAAAAATAGGGGGATCGCACTTGGGATCCTAAAGACTCTGTCCGACCAGAACCAGCCCAAGTTTACCGAATCGTGCATTCTAGCGTGGTCTCACGTCGCAGTGTAAGTCCAACACTCTATGTCCAGCTCAATTACCGATGTTTACTTTGCATAGGGTGCTACCGGACGAAGATTTACTACTTGTCCTAGTCAAACTTGTTGGATATCTAGGCCATCAGAATACAGTTGCTTCCGCCGCAGCATTTACCGAGGTCTGTGTCAGGAAGCAATCATTTTCTAGTATAAACTTGCAATTGCTAATTCCGTCCAGATTCTTCAACTCTGTCGACATCGGTCATTGACTCCTAAGCAGTTATTTGACCTTTTCTGGCCTTCATTAGCGTACTTGGCCGTCAGAGATATGATAGTGCAGCCTAAGCTCTCCCAACTACTGGCGGAAATGCAAGAGATGAGCGTAGACGAGCTGCTCATCCACATCCAACGCCATGCTCTTCCGTATCTCATTCTAAATAGGAAGAATGACGTGATTCAGAAACTGACGGAAATACGGAACGAGTCTGACCCTTGGCAGACGTGCCTCGATAAATCCAATCTTGGCTGTATATTGGCTCTGCTGCTGACTCAAGATACTGAGGACGTAGAACAGTATACCATGTCATTGATGAGGCAAATCTCTTCCCATTTTAACGATTTTACTCTCGTCGACTTGCTCCAAATCGAGCCTTTAGCCACTACGCTTAACATGTTGAAAACTATAGCTGATGCAGATGAAAGCAGGAAGCCGCACGTAAGATTTGCCAAGCTACTCTCCTCACCAACTCTGTGAAACTAACTGGTGCATATAGATGCGGAGTTCGCTGAACCAGATGGCCAGCATGATACTTATTGCGAATGGTGAGCCAAAGAAGAAAAAAGGCCATGCCGCTGGCCGTTTCTTACACCATCACGCTCTCGGGTTGATGGCCCAGTTGACGGATGTTATCAATGACACGTCAGTGGTCCGAGTGCCATTCCACGAACGCAGACGGTGCATAACCGCAATGGAGGAAATGATACGGATAGGAAAGAATGATGTCCGTATTGCACGCCCTCAAGTAAGTCATAACTGACCCGTGAGGTGCTCATGATTGTATTATACTAACGTGTATAAGATCTCTGCCTGTATACTTGCAGCGATGGGCCACGATGAGCTCCGAGCAGCCGCTTTCGCATGCTGGGCTTCTATGCTGTTCTATTTTGACGAATATGAGGTGGACATCCTGCTCGAGACGACATTCTACCTCATTAACCAGTATTGGCCTGTCTTCGAAGAGTCCTCTCGCCAGCTTTCAAGGGATTTGGTCACATTTCTCTTGGACAAGCAGCTACCCGTCGTCGAGAAGTATATCGGAAAACTTCCTTCGTTCAGCCATATAAATGAACTGTCCGACATCGAGACTAGGCTGAGCAAACTTCGATCTCCCCTGGATGTTCACACCGCCTTTTTCCTCTTGGCAGAACGGATTTTCCATGAGACCTCTGGTGTCGTGTTACATGCCTTGAGAGAACTTGTTTCGTATCTACAAAGACAGCAGGGCTATCTACAAGCATCCGCCATTAGTGAACAACCGGACTCAATTGTTGCGAGTTTGGTTAGAGCACTCCTGAATACTGCTGCGAGATTCAATGGCATCGACAGTGAAATTAGCGACCTGTGCATCCAATGCCTTGGCTTGATTGGATGTCTTGACCCAAACCGTGTGGAATCCGTGCGAGCCCAAAATCAGATAATCGTCACGAGCAATTTTGAGGATTCACGTCAGGTCACAGAGTTTGCTTTCTTCCTACTCGAGGAAGTGCTCGTTAAATCCTTCGTTTCCACGACGGATACCAGGCTGCAAGGATTCCTTTCATATGCAATGCAGGAGCTTCTCGACCGAAGCAGCATATCTGATGCGGTTAGAATGGAAGGGCTTCGAGATAGTGAGCCCATATATCGAAAATGGTGTTCTATGTCACTAAGCGCACAGGAAATCTTGATGCCTTTCATAACCTCTAGGTATACGCTTATGCCTATGGTATCTCAGCCAATCGAATACCCGATATTTCGTGCAGGGAGATCATATGGTAACTGGATGAGGAATCTTACACTTGACTGTCTTCGGAGACCCCAAACTCCATTTGCTACGCTGATATTCGAGCCGCTGTGCCGATTAATCCGAGTCAAAGACTTGTCCATAGCAGAATTCCTTTTTCCATATCTAATTGTTCACATCATTCTAGGCGAAGGGATTCCGGAGGAAGAACGCACTGTTGTCCTTCAGGAACTACACAACGTATTGCAATATGAGCTCCCTATTGAAGCGTCCTATGCTGAAAGAGAAGATAGGAAGCTCTACTGCGAGGTTAGTACCACAATTCGGGACATAGTGAAATCCGTGTAAACTAATGTGCTACAGTCGATTTTCCGGTTTCTCGATTACGCTATGCGTTGGGTACATCTGAAACGAATGTCCCCCAATCCATCTTCCAAAGAATCTGCGAGTATTGCAAAGGTAGCGGATTATCTCGCCTCTTTCCCTGCTGAGCTCATATCCCAACGGGCCATGGATTGTTCGGCATATTCTCGTGCTTTGTTCCATCTAGAACAGCACATACGTCAAGTTGACGAGGCAAAAGATAATGCGCACGATAGAACGCGGTTGGTCCAACGAGTACAAGATATATATACTCAGATCGATGAGCCCGATGGGCTTGAAGGCATATCGGCACATCTTCCGGTCCTTGATATGGAACAACAGGTATCGAGCCATCGAAAGGCAGGGAGATGGGCCGCAGCTCAGACTTGGTACGAAGTCAAACTCGCTGAAGAACCAAATAATGTCGACGTGCAGGTAGACCTGCTCACCTGCCTCAAAGAATCTGGCCAGCATGGTATGTCGAGCTAAATACGCAAGCAATTTATTTTACTGACGTCCACGCTAGATGTACTGCTCAACTACGCTGAGGGAATAGAAAAGCACACCGCCACAGCGACGATAAACAAGATAGTACCATTTGCGGTGGAAGCGGCTTGGGCTACCGGAAAATGGCAGACGCTGCAGAAGTTCCTTGGTAAATACCAAGGAGATCCTACCGAGGATTTCAACGTATCTGTGGCCCAAGCGCTTCTCTTTCTCCAGAAAGGATGGACGAAGGAGTTCTTTGAGGTCATGAAAAGTATGAGGGACCGGGTCGCCTCGTCCATGACTTCCTCTACAACGGCGTCCTTCCAAGTTTGCCACGAGCCATTACTCAGAGCCCATATACTAACAGACCTCGAACTAATCGCCGGCATGAACAGTGATGGAGACCAACACCCCCAGGATATCCTGAAATCGCTTGGAAGACGACTCGAAGTGCTTGGTTCTTATGTGAATGACAAGCAATACGTACTGAGCATCCGCAGAGCGGCTATGGACTTGTTGCGGTAAGCCCCTTATTTCCCTAATATTCTCGCCCGAGTCTTCAGATTACTGACCCTGTCAAGACCCCGCTTCGGTGACCAGGACATATCAGCACTCTGGTTGACGAGTGCCCGCCTTGCTAGGAAGGCGAATACCATGCACCAATCTCTCAATGCTGTGCTCCGTGCTTCACAACTCGGCGACGAGTCGGCTACGATAGAAAATGCCCGTCTTCTGTGGAAAGAAGGGTATAACAGGAAAGCCATTCAGACTCTCCAGGGAGCAATCGACAGTAAAGTTTTCTCTCGTCAAAGCTTCATCGAGCATGATGCTTCCGATAGGAACATTGGTACTCAGCAAAATATACTGACTGCTCGAGCGAAACTACTTCTCGCAAAGTGGCTGGACAGTGCTGGCCAAACTAGTACCTCGGCCTTGACGGAGCAGTACCGAGCCATCCCTCTGATCTTCGGCCAGTGGGAAAAAGGCCACTACTATGTTGGCCGACACTATAAAAAGATCATTGAATATGAAAGAGCACTTAAGCCGGATGAACAAAGCGATCGGTATCTCACAGGAGAGGTTGCTAAGCTTGTCATTGAGAACTATCTAAGGTCTCTCAGTTACGGGACAAAATATCTTTATCAGACTCTGCCTCGAATTCTCACTCTGTGGCTTGAGCTGGGGGCCCAACTCGATAAAGCCCCAGAAGGAAAAGTGTCTCTTTCCCGGGAGCTTCACCATCGTCGAAAGACGCAATTTGAAGAGCTCCTCAACATTCTACGAAAGCATCTCGCTCGCTTACCTGCTTATATATTCTACACGGCGCTATCACAGATTGTTGCTCGGATTGCCCACCCGCACCCGGATGTCTTTCGGCTGCTGCAAGCTATCATATTGAAAGTTGTTGAAGCGTATCCACGACAGGCTCTCTGGGGCTTGTTCGCGATCATGACTTCTAGGCAGGGGTCATCGGAACGTAGGAACCGGGGCCAACAGATCTTGCAGTATATCAAGGAGCGGAATGTCAAGGTCGATAACGGCAGCTATAGTCTCCCCTCTTTGCTACGCAAAGGGGAGAGACTTGCAGACCAATTGCTGCTAGCTTGCAACAATGGCGATTTCCAGAGCAACCGAACGACCATGGCCAGCATCACTAGGGACCTCAACTTTAACCATAAATGTACCCCCTGCCCGTTGGTCGTTCCGGTTGAAGCCTGCCTCATGGCAACACTCCCCACACTGACTGACAACATAAAGCGGCACAAGGCCTTCTCCGGGGACGTAATAACCATCACCTCGTTCTTAGATGAAGTTCTAGTGCTCGGCTCTCTCGCGAAGCCGAGGAAGCTTACGGCTCGCGGTTCTAACGGTGTCAACTACGGACTCCTAATAAAGCCTAAAGACGATCTGCGGACCGACCAGCGACTAATGGAGTTCAACAGTATGATCAACCGATCGCTTAAACGAGACGCAGAGTCAAGTAGGCGACAGCTGTATATTCGAACCTACGCCGTTACGCCACTCAACGAGGAGTGCGGTATCATTGAATGGGTCGACGGTCTCAAGACGCTGCGTGATATACTCTTGAACATCTATCGTTCGCGCGGAGTGGTGCCGAATTATCATAACCTCCAGCAGATGATGAAAGACGCGGCTACGAGTGATAAGAACACAAAACTCTTCACGGAGGGCGTGTTGGGCATGTTCCCACCGGTTCTGCCTAACTGGTTCATCGCGCAGTTCCCCAATCCGTCGACATGGTTCACAGCCAGACTTCGATACACACGCTCGTGCGCCGTCATGTCCATGGTCGGGACGATTCTGGGGCTCGGCGACCGGCACGGCGAAAACGTGCTGCTGGAAGAGGGAAACGGCGGCGTCTTCCACGTTGACTTCAACTGTCTGTTCGATAAAGGGCTCACCTTCGCACAGCCTGAGCGCGTACCTTTCCGGCTCACGCACAACATGGTCGCAGCCATGGGCGTGTACGGATACGAAGGACCCTTTAGGAAGTGCTCAGAATTAACGTTAAGCATTCTCCGCCAGCAGGAGGAGACGCTGATGACGATCCTAGAGGCCTTCATTTATGATCCGACGCTCGATCTGCAGAAGGAGAAGAAGAAGAAGCACGAGGTCGTCAGGCTGAACCCGCGGAGCGTGGTCGAGAGCATCAAGAGAAAGGTCGGGGGATTGCTTCCAGACGAGAGCATCCCGCTCGGTGTCGAGGGCCAGGTAGATGAGCTCATTAAGCAAGCTGTTAACCCCCGGAACCTTGCGGCCATGTATATTGGTTGGTGTCCGTTCCTATGAACAGGAGGTTGTCGATAGGAGGGAGCGTAGATAGATAGACTTATTAATGGCTTGAGATGTGCATGAACTTCTGTGCTATGTGTAGAGGAGGAGGCTAATCCAGAGATTTGTTCTTCGTGTTGCATCAACGGAGTTGGGGTATCGCAGCAGATAGATAAGCAGAACAGGAAAATAACGACAAGAAGCTAATAGATACATTTCCTTCTCACTTTGCACCTTTGAGTGCTATGCTATATATGTGACAGCCTGTAATCATTTGACTACACCTACTGCATTTGTTGGTGTCTGTCTTGTGGACAGTAAGATAGTAGATGAAACCTGACTCTACCGTTCAAGTGAATAGTTCTCGCTCGCGCCCAAGCATTTCCCGGCTTTTTGCTCTGAAGGCTCAGAACGTCACAACTGCCAAGGGCTGAGTCTTATTACGTCCTCATGTGTATAAACATACCCATTCCTTCCTTTTCCTCAAGAAAAAAGGCAGAAGAAAATTATTGATATGCTGCCGAACTGTACGTAGGTGGCGCATCGTGCAAGTATCGCATCGGAAGTTCTCCGATGTGGTATTGGCGTCATCCAGGGAGGTTGTTACCTCACTAAGTCGTACGTACTCCTAGAACTCCCCTAAGTTATAGTGATATTGGCATGTGTATAACGCTATAGGCAGAACAGGTCTAGGCCTTCTAGCAGGCTCCTATCTCCATTCCTAGCCTATCTAGGGCCCAACCTAGATAGTGGTTTTGAGAGAGAGCTTTGTCACCAACCAAATCTGAACCTGGACCCAAACGCGTCCCGTCACATCATCATTTTAGACCCGACCCGACCAGACCAGACAGAACTAGCCAGAGCCAGCATTTCTCAGGCTGCAGCGCAACACGGCCGAAAAAACATACATTATCCCACGTCCTCCTTTTTCGCGTACAATCAATCTGAGCTCCTCGTCTCAACATAATCGTCAGGTACTTGCCTGCATGCGACCTATCTTTCTACTCATTCGACTCCGTGTGTCTTATACCGCGAACTTTTTCACCGTGAAATTGATACCATTGTAATTTCCCTAACTCATTATCCTCGTTTCAATTTTTTTTTTCTGCGCCATTGGCGGCGCGACCATTCTTCGTCCGCCCTTGATCGCGCATTGACGTCAAGTCTTCCTGTCTTGCGCTTATCTGTCGGGCAATAAAAGAGAGATCACTGTCGCCATACGACAACAACAACACAACACGTCTACCGCGATTTCTGTCTATCTGTCGTCGCATGAATTGATTGAAAGCGAAGATGTCTTCGTATCGAGTTGGTAAGTTAAAACACTCTCACTCTCATTTCATTTCTCTTATCGGATAATCTACCTGCGGATATCTCCGACTTGTACTCGAGTTTTATCACTGGAATTGGATTCCGTTTTCTTAACTTATCGAAATGCGCTTCGTTTTTTTCCGTTGTTCAGTTTTTTTCTCCCTCACATCGAGCCAGAACAAATAAATCACTAACTTAGCTTTGCAGAGATTTCTCCCAACAACCGCGCCGGCTGCCAGGACAAGGTATGCAAGGACAGCGGCAACAAGATTACCAAAGGCGAGCTCCGCCTGGGTGTCTGGTTCACAATGCCGGGTACCGAACATGGGTCCTGGAAGTGGCGCCACTGGTATGATATTATTTATTTATTATATTATTATAATGATCTGAAAGTGCCGTCTTACACCTTTCATGAAATTCATCTAATCGATGTCATACCATAACTGATACTGACAATCAAACCCTTTCTTCTCGCAGGGGCTGTGTCTCGGGCAAGACCATTTCGAATATCCAGGAATCCGTCCAAAAGGGTTCTGGCTATGATTGGGATATGCTCGATGGCTATGACGAGATTTCGTAAGGACGTCTTTTTCCCATACGTACCTGGATGTCGAAGTGATTGACCATATGATAGTGACGAAGACTTGAAAAAGAAGATCGAACGTGTTGTTACCCAGGGTCACATTGATCCCGAGGACTTCAATGGCGTAAGCGCCTCTGCTTTCTTGGGTGGTCGTGACGCCACTTGCGCCTCCCGACGTTCTTGAATATCTTACCCGACTTGCTGGCTGACCAGGAGCTGTTATAGGATCCCGAGTTTAATGTCCCTGGCAAGACCGCGATCCGTGGTCGCGCCAAGAAGGTGAAGGCCGGCGAGGAAGAGGTAGGGCGGACTATTTACATTTGTTTTTTCACTTCCTATCGCATACGCTTTGCTCATCATACCCATAACTCAGGCCGACGAAGATGCCGCTGCGTCAAAGAAGTCCACTAAGAATGCTGCTGGCGCTAAACGCGGCCGCAAGAAGGCCGACGAGGCGGATGAAGAAGAGGAAGAAGAAGTGGCTGCTGCGCCTGCGAAGAAAAAGGCTAGAGCCGGACGAAAGACCAAGAAAGTCATAGAGGACGAAGACGAAGAGGAAGCGGAAGAAAAGGAAGTGGAAGCTCCTCAGCCCGTTAAGAAGGGGAGAGCTGGACGCAAAGTCAAGGAATCTAAGAAAGAAGAGGCGGAGGATGAAGAAGAGGCAGCAGCAGATGAGAAGCCGGCCAAGAAACTCGTTGCCGCTAAGAACGGTAATAAGAAGACCGCAGCGGCCGAGGCTGAGGCTGCTCCAGAGAAGAAGAAGGGAGGTAGGAAGGCTCAGGTCAAGAAGGCACCAAGTCCTGGTCTCACAGATGATGAGGAGAAGGAGAAGGAACAGGAACAGGACCAAGAGCAAGATGAAGATGAGGAGCCGGTTGTCAAGACCATTGCTAAAGCCAAGGCCAAAGCCAAAGCCGGTCGCAAGTCTTCCAAGGCTGGCGCTAACACCGCTCAAGCCTCTAAGGGTGGTAGACGCGGTCGCTCCGCAGGGTAAGTCTGACTGATTACTTATCGACCTACCTGTTGAGCAGGCAAATCGGATGTTGCAATGCTAACAACTCCCCTTTACAGCAAAGTGGAGGATGAAGAGTAACCGTAATTTGGCGTTACCATTCGACTTTATTGTTGCGATAGCAGTTTCTTTTATACTCTCTTGTAGCGGCTCATATATGCTAAGCGGGGAGAGCGGAGAGCGGAGAGCGGAGAGTCATGAGTGTACTGCGTATCTGACGGCGAAAGGCAGGCTGGAGGACATAATGCGAACAGCAAGGAGTTAATCTCTGGCGCCCTTAATAGCTAATGCATGTATTGTGCACACTAGATGAATTCATGGCCTGAACCTACTTGTCAGACTTTCTAGTTTCAGTGTTCTGTTCTTGACGTAACCTGCTTGCCTGCGGATATACCTAGGTCCTATGTAGGTAAGTACCCATCCAATGTTCACGTAGGTCAGGGTGAAAGGATAGGATCAAATATTTGAATGGGTAAAAGTCGCGCTCTGAAATAAGGAAAAAAAAAAAAAAATTTCATTGAGAAAAGGGGGTCATATCTACTGGTTCGAAACCAATTTTCTGCCGCTCATCATTCCGTAACTTCTTCAGTAACTTCTTCAGTCATGAAAACGGATAACAGGGCGCCCTCAATGACTGACAGCGTATCTCCCCGTGAAAACACGATGCTCGTCCCAGCAAACAGGCGCGGCTCCACGCTCCAATTAGCGCCACTGATAAACTCGTAAGGGATGAACAAGTGTCGCCTCCTCGTATAGACCTTTTTGTTATCGCTCAACTCTATCGACGCCATGTCGACTGAGCATATCCAATGGTCCATATCCAAATACACGAGAAAATCATTGTGCCAGCCTATGAATATGCGAAATGTGCTGTTGCCTAGATTCAACAAAGGCTCGAGAACATGCAAATCACCGCTTGGATTTAGATTTGGATTCGGGCTCGTCCCTGGCTCATCTCGTGCGTGGTCTAAGCAATACACTAGTAGCCGAGAGAAGTTTCGAAATCTTAGCACAACCCCTATCTCGACTGCTAGGAACTTTGAGCTCTTCCCAAAGGCTACTCTCCCAGCCCTTTCGTCAAGAGATTGTCCTTTAAATGTAAGTGTAAACTTTGCTTTCAGTGTAACATCTCTAGCTTCCTCGTCTGTTTGATACAGATAAAGCGTGGAATGACACAACATCGCTACGTCAGCATTTGCAGATGGATGAGGTAGCCACGCCCACTTGCGATCAATGAACTCAAATCCCTCGAGCTTCCGGGTGTATGGAGCGGATTCAGTGTCGAAATCTGTTACCCAGTATATGAAATCGGAAAATGTCTGACAGACGAGCAGTTTTGATCCACTTGGACTCCATTCCATGCCCCGGACGGGGCCGCCGGTTTTCAAACCCATGGCTTTTCGTTGTTTAGCTTTCATCGTGTTGTCCGTGTTTTTTGATATGGAAGAAATTTGAAGACAGCAGAAAATGTCGATAGTTGCTAGGTAACCTTTAGCGCTCAATGATAAGTGATGTACACCTATGCAGTTATCATGGTGATATAACACAACCTTCTGGAGCTCTGCGTTGGAAGTATCGAAAAGCTCGACTGAACCATCCGCCCTTCCGACTAGTACAGACTGTGCGTCACCCATAGCTGCTATATCTGTAATATCGGCAGCCCTCCGGTTGCGCTCAGTTGCCTCTTCGGGTTGAGTTGCATTTATACTTAGATCCTCGGCAAGATCTTTTCGGAGAAGCACCGATGGCTCCCAAACTTTCGTCTTTACAACATGCATATCGTAAAGGCGAGAGCCGGTGCCATTGAAAGCTAGCGACAAGATATCGTATTCGTCCGACCTCATGCAATATAGTAGTCTTAGCGTTTCAAACTCCCACAGCTTGATCGTTCCTCGCATATCGCAGGTTGCGAGAATGCGCCCACCGGGTGCACAAGCAACCATGTATGCATCGCCCGCAACTGATACAACCTCTTGCCCCGTCCAAGCGTCAAATATTCCGAGCATCCCGTCTTGTCTTGCCACCGCAAGAAGTTCCGCAGCAGGATTACGGTTGAAAACGATCTCCAACGTTGGTACGTAAGGCCGCATCTGTGCTTCTCCCTTAAACCAGCAAGAACCAATACTTATATCTCTTTCTAGGCTCCAAAGTTGAACAGGAACACTGGGGCCGTATGCTATTGCCATGATCTTCTGGTCCAGCGATATATCCGCGTCGCGGATTACGTAGTGATTGTCTGCCTTTAACTGTCGGCAATCGGCTCTTCCCAATATTTCGCTAGGCAGAACTTTACCATCCATAGCCGAGAAATACATAACTGATCTATTGCGAGTAAGAACCGTCACTATATCATCAGTTGCAGAAAAGCTCGCCATAATAACCGTATCTCGATCGTCCTCAAAGGTCCATAGCAGCTCGTCCGCTTGACTGAACATGCTGAGCCGTGTTCTTCCTGACGCCAGTAGCCGTCGGGCAGAGTTATCAAACTGCAAGTACGTAACTCTCTCCCCGTGAGCATATTCTGCGCTTTGTTGGCATGTGTCTGCGTCGTATACCCGAATGTGGCCGGTGCTCATACCGATGGCAAAGGAAATATCACTAGCTGTTAGCGACAATGCACGTTCCCCCCGGCAGTCGATATAAGAGACGCATTCATCCCAACGTATATTATGGACTGTGCGCTTGAGACTGAATCCATGCGTTGTATTCTTGAATTGGCGGGATATGGCGGAGTCTTCGGGACACAGCGGTGCGACAAGATAGAAAATCGAGGAAGGGAACTTGAGTAGGTTTCGAGAGAATTTAGTCACTATGCGTACCATATCCGTGGACCACTGTTCGATAAAATTGCAATAGTTGTCTACAGTCGGACCTCGTGAGATATCCTTGGCCCGTAATAGGTCCAGATAACGGCGAATATTCTGTGCAGTTCTGATTACGTAAGAAAGATCCCGTCTGTGACGCGCAATGAATTCGATCCAAGTCAGCACGTTGGTCCGGAAGAATCTGTGCAGTAGAGCTACGAGTTCGGACGAGTCCGCTGAGGCTGTGGCGACATGTTCTGAAAACATTGTGCACGCATAGTCTGTAAATGCGGAAGCGGTGCCGGCTTGGTTTTGCACAAGTAGCCGATTTCTCGGTGGTCCCATCTCATCTGAGATGAGATACTGCAGGCAGACCGAAGCTAGCCTCCGATGATCCGAATCATTCTGTATAGCTAGCGGCGATTCTAGTTCACGATTGAGAAGGAAGTCCCGGACAGTGGCATGTATGACATGGACAGTCTCAGTCCTGTCGATTCGTAGAAGCTGACCACAGAGGTCTTTTACACTCCTTCCAACGTCCTTGATACTCGTCGCGAGGTCGAGTTCCAATGCGACCTGCAATTCAATAATGTTCAAGCTCCGAGCTCCGCAAACGGCCCAGGCAAGTATAGCTCTTGTAAGTTTGAGTTCACGAGTATTAGTCGCCATCATCTCCAAAATTCTACTATAGATTGGAACCATCCCTTCGGGCACTTCGTCCAGCACGTTATCCACGCTCTCGTCACTGTGAACTCCTTCGAGTTCGTCTAGAGCGAGTTTTGCCCAGAGAAAGATGCCTCTTGATTTTTGGACCAGTCTATCGATCAAGGAACCGGCTTCTTCTTCGCCGACTGGGAGCAATGGCGAATTATCGCGTAAGAAGGTCCTGATATCTTCTATTGTCTGACTAATGTCGATATGGTACGTGAACAATTGATTGCCAGATTTCATGAGATATTTCTCCAAGTCGGGGCGTCTCCTCCCGATGAAACAAATTCGAATCGGGAACGCAGAGTTCAACTTGGTGAGCAAAGCAAACAGCTTTGGTACATCCACGCATTCGTCCACTCCATCCAATATCCAGTACTGGGGACTTTGCAGAGACTGTGTAAGGATCTCACCCATGAAGAATTTTCGCCATATAGATCGTTCGTCGTCTTTTTCAAATGTCATACCGAGCTCGTACATTTTGTAAATGCCTCGGCGCATAGACGGGTGATGTAGTATCATCTGATAGGCGATCTGCCGTAAGAACCCGCTTGCTGATTGATGCGATTCTTGCCCATGGCGGAAGAAATGGAAGCAGACATCAGCCCCTATACTTTGGAGGTGCCGAATTATATGTGCCGCAAGCACTGTTTTCCCAGAGCCTGGCTCGCCTGTGAGCCAGTAGAACACAGGCGAATCGCTGGATGAGCTTTTCCAGTTCTCGAATGATTCAAGGTCAGTCAACCATTCACACGTCCCTTTCGTTTTACTCGCCTCGGCCATGGCAAGATCGTCCTCAACGTCGTGAGAAACCACCAGAAATGTTTGAAGCCCTTTAGCTTCGACTATGGCCTCCTTGTTTCTTTCTAGGGACACTAAGTGATCTGTTAGTATGAGCACATTCATAAATTTTCTGTTCGTCGTACCGTTGCTTAGTAGGTCTTGGGTTGCTTTGGATATAGAGTTCCGAAGCGTCACATAATTTGGATCTGTCGGGCTGTCAAACTTGCAGATGCTGCGATGGTCGGCATTGAGAGGCTGCGCTATTTCCCCTCTATATCTTGTAACTCGGATCAGATAAAGACGACTAGGGACACAGAAGAATGGCGATACCTAGAACTGCAGAATCTCGTTCGACGATGAGCATGGAGCTTGCGGCGCCTGTTTTGGTTTTTACGGTTTCGTAAAATGACCACAGTTGGACTTGGTCCGTGAAGGCTCTAAACTCATCGTTGATGATCTGTAGAGAGAACGAGCCTTTAAAGATGTCTGCGACGTACTGCCTTGAGCTGAGAACGATGCTAGCCTGCAGAATGTTGCTTAGGAGTTTGGCCGAATCAGACCCTCGATGGGGCGTAGCAAGGAAAAACATGCATTGAATCCGGTTGGCAAGGGAATGATGCCTAGGATCTTGTCGTGCTAATATATACGCCTGAAGCTGTCAGATTTGCTCTAGCTACTCTTGAATACCTATTACCTTTTTAATGACAAGGCCCCCCATCGAATGGCCAACTAGCATAATAGGAGTCTGTACAGGGATTAGCGATGTTGGCGATGTGTCTGGCTCTTGTCAAATACCTCGTTCCCTCTCAGGGATGGGGAAGTATTCATCTCTGCGAGTAAAGCTCGGCCGAAATCGTGAAGGTCAAGCGTAGTTTCCCTAATATCCGCCCAGTCGGCGTTATAGCCAAACGAGTGAATGCGGACATGCCGCAAGCCTTGCTCCCGAGGCAGCCAAGCTTGTGGCCAGAAGAGCTTCAAATCATCACCCTTGCACCATGTTTTAATAGAACCTCCTCGTAAACCATGCACGAAAATCAGGTCAGCCAGGGGACCAGGGGGGTCATAGAGCAGATTCAACCCATGAAGCCCCCATGTCTCCTCCCGACTACCGCCAGGTTTGCGCCATGCTAGAGAAAGTCTCTTCAACCCTGCTCTGATCCCCTTGCTGTTTGGTCGTGCTGTTGTACCAGTCGTTATCTCCGGGGAATTGCTCATAGTGGAATCTGAAGAGGTTAGATCAGGTTTGTTTGCTTGCTATGGTTTCCGATGATTAAAATCAGATTGGAAATGAGCATAATAGGTGCGGTCATAACTGTACTCACCTGGACTGCCATATTACAGGAGTATCGACATGCCATGCACCGCGCACATATACCAAAAGAGAAGACGGTGGGTTTCACACGACCTAACTATGACCAATAATTAGTACGCGGGGTTTGAAGCATGGCCAGGTCAAGTTTCGTGCGCAAATCTTCTCGCCCATAGGCCTAATCAGGCCAGAAATCAGATAAGGAAACGAATGGCTGGCTCTGAACGAAATAGTGCCGAAGATCGCATAATAAGGTCACGTCCAGTCAGAACCGGTCAATTGGATGCGCGGGTGCATGTATAGGCGAATGCAACTTCCAACTTGGTAACGGTGTATCTAGAAGAGGGGCAGCATACCAAAGCACGTGACCTTTTTTTTTTTTTTTGCCAGCGTAGTAAAGGCAGCTTATCACAGCGTAAGTATAAAGATAACGTAGCAATAGTATGGCACGAAGACCTTGCTTTAACATAATATTCGGAGATCGCAGAGTGCTGTGCTACGTTGGTACTTTTAAGCAGAGAGGTTTTCAAAATTGGTGTACATGTCCCCAGAGTTCAATCCTCTCGCTATGTCCGAAAATGAGACTCATGAGGGCACGGACTTAGACAACGGAGTCAAAGCAGGTACGTAATCTTGTTTTGGGGTTTGCTCCTTCTGCTGCTCATTTTACACTCATCTATGTGGTTATAGTACTAAGTTTCAATTAGCAGTGGTCAAGTAGCCAGGTAATTTTAAAGTGATACACTGATTACTAACATCATCTCTGACATCATCTTCACCCATCTCGACACCTTGGACCTTCTGTACCTTAATCCTACTGCCTTTAGTATCAAACTACCGCTGTAGCATATCAACATAAGAAGGCATAGAACCCAACCAGATGGGGAAGAAACACCCTGACTCTTCTGTCAGGTTGACAGACTCATCTTTCGAGATTTCATGTTCTAGGAGACTATTATAGCTAACCATCTCACTGATATTGCCGAAAGGAGTGATGATAAAATGGGTTGCCACATATAGACCGAACTTCTAGGCGGTAAGTGGTAAAATAGACGCCCAACTCCCCAATGGCACTAGCCCGTCTTATTCCTCGAAGTAAGTGTCTCCTCGACCAACCGTTGATGTGTGCTCTGGTATCTGCCGGAACAGGTGTTCACCGCCAAGAAACTCCAAAGGGATGGCCCTGGGCGAGGATGAAGGAAGCAAGGCGCTCTACGATACCTTGCGCCACCCGGACTCGGATCATAACTCATCTCTGAACCTATCGTCACGCTGTCATCTTCATTTTTCATCACTTCGCCGCCGCCTCGATCAGCTCGCCAAATCTAGAGCCTCCCTGCGCCGCAAGCGCCGTGGGATTCCCCACCTCCACAATCTCCCCCTTGTCCATCACAACTACCCTGTCAAAGTCCATAATCATGTCGAGCCTGTGGCTCACGGCGACGACCGTGTAGTCCTTGAACTCGGTCTTGATCGTCTCCTGCATGATGCGTTCCGTCTCGTGGTCCACGCTCGAGGTCACCTCGTCCAGGAGCAAGATGCCGCCTTCTGCGCCGCTGCCTCCGAGGTCGAGGAGCTGTCTCGCGCGGCCGCGACGTCTCAGCAGGGCGCGGCCGAGGGCCATCAACTGCCGCTGCCCCGCGCTGAGAGTCCCCGCATTCATGGGCGCATCTAGGCCGCCGCGCTCCTGGACGAACGGCAGCAAGTCTACCTTCTCGAGCACTGTCTCGCATTCACCCGGCGCCGCAATGTTGGTCGGGTCGAGGTTGGCCCGGAACGTGGACCCGTCCGGTAGGAAGACGGCCTCTTGCGGTACAGCAATGATGCGCTGGCGTAGCTGAGACCGGTTGATCCGGTGGAGTGGTGTGTCGTCGATCAAAACGCCGCCGTCTAGCCCTGGGACGGGATCGAGAAGCTTGAGTAGAAGGGCGATGAAACTTGACTTGCCGCTCCCGGTCCGCCCGCATATAGCCATCTTTTCCCCGGAGTCAATGATAAGATTGATATTGCGAAGAGCCAAATTCGGGGTCTTATCAGCATTTTCTCGGGTCCTGATGGGATTGTTAGTGTTGTCAAGCCTCGGGGGGCTTCTGTGTCTTTCCTACCCATAAGATGCGGATACACCCTTTATCTCTATCACTCCCTTTTGCGGCCAATCTTTTGGCGGCACGAGATCTTCCTCCTCCTTGTCTTCTGCTTTAACAGTTTCGTTGAACGTCTTCAGTCTTGCAACAGCCCCAATAGATGTCTCTAGCTTCGTGAAGTATATCACGATGCCTGAGAGGTTGTCTGCAAGACTCATAAGCGTGACGAGCGAGGCACCAGTAAAGCCCGAGTTAGAGTTAAGTCGAACAGCAAGAGTCGTCAGAATTGCCGCAAGCGCTGCAACAACCAGATCAAGGACAAGGTTGAGCCATTGCTGAATCATGACAAGTAAATAGGCCGGTCGTTGACTAGTGTCAATCAGGCGCGCATTTTTCTGGATGTCCTCAGAAACATATCCTGCCATTCCTATGCATTAGCATATCGCACGGTAACTGCAAATAGCAGATGTAGGTTCAGCTCTTGGAAGGGGCTGCGTAGTGATCACTCCACGTACCGAAAGCCCTCAAAGTTACCGTGCCCTTCACGGTGTCGATGAAATGAGTACTAGATATATTGGGTCAACACATCGCTCGACAGAAAATGTAAGTGAATCTGGACTCACTAGAGAGGACTCTTCGACTCGAGATCTAGCAGCCTCAGTTGTCTCGATGTCCGCAGATAGAACTTCTGCAAAACATAAAGAAGGATAGCTACGAATGGATAGCTGATGGCTAAATATGGAGATGAAGTGAGCATAACAGCCGCTTGTCCAAGTCCTTGGAAAACCTGTCAGTCACTTTCAGTTAGCACCGTCTCTCGGGCAGAGTTTGCCGATCATGCAAACCATAATACGCATCATAACGACGTGCCGGATGGCGATGGACGTACACAAAATAGCGTATTCAATAGAGCATTCGGGAGTTCGGTGTCTATAAGGTTTAAGTCCTGCGAAAATAGGTTCGTGACAACGCCTGTATCTGTCCTAGTAAAGAAGGCGAGGGGAGCTCGAATCAATGTTCGCAGGGTCTCCTGGTGGACATTCGCACCCGCTCGCCTGACCGAAATGATCAAGATAGAAATTCCGAGTAAAAGCAGCGAAATTAAGGCAGATACTTGAAGAAGAGCATAAATCCCAGCATAGTAGGCGTAGGAATGGACAGGATGGTCCGCTGATATATCGTCCGTCCAGTATGTGAGCCCTACATAAAGCGATGTTAATTCAGTACTTGAGTAATTATTACGTAGCCCGCCCGCTCGTCCAGCTCAGTTGTTGACTTACAGATTGTCGGAAAGTTAGTGAAAACGCCCCAGAGTACGGCAAAGAATAAGCTGCATATTGCAAGCGGAACCCCCATGCTTTGAAGGTAATGTTTGTATACCGTTCTGTCACCAACTTGCCGTGATTCGTCTGCCTCTAGCTGCGCGCGTGCCGTGGTAGACGACGCATTCTGGTGCTCCGTTTGCTCTGGATTCTCGTCTCGTGGTTCCGGCGGCGCTGCTTGGGATGAAATATCGCTCCCGGAACCATCACTAAAACCTAAGCGTTGGATGTATCCATCGCGGCCCATCAGTTCGCTAAAAGTTCCCTGTTCAGTAACGGTCCCGTCTCCGAGGACGATGATATAGTCCGCCACAGGTAGATGCTTTATACTGTGAGTACACAAGACAACCGTAGCTCCTCGTCGCCTGAGCAGGCCATCGGGGCCGAAGACCTGCCGGAAGACCTGCTCTTCCGTATCAGCATCTAGACCGCTGAAGACATCATCCAGCACCAGCAAATCTGACTGCAGGTACAGAGCCCTCGCGAGGGATACCCGTTGCTTTTGACCTCCAGATAACGTGATTCCATCGGATCCAATGTTTGTCATGTCACCTTGAGGAAGTGTAGCTAGATCAAAGCTCAGAGCCGTGGCTTTGATGACCTCGGCGTACCGCTTCTCGTCAAAGCATGAGAATCTTACGATGTTGTCTCTAATAGTCCCATTCAAAAGGAAGGTGGGTTGCTCACAATACCCGACATGGGGTGATCTAGTACTCAACGACACATTGCCTTCGTTGTAAGGAACCTCACCCAGTAACGCCTTGCACAAGGTTGACTTTCCAGACCCTACAGGGCCAACGATCATAGTGAGCGATGATGCAGATATCTGCGTAGTGATGTCACGTAATACGAATTTGTTCGGTTCCCAGCCGAACATCCCATTCTTTATCAGCACTGGAGGCAAGGGCTTTTCTGAAGCCTGAGTGGGATGCTCGGTGTTTGCTGGAACGTACTCAGTGAGACACTTCTGATCAGTTACTACGGCACGAAAGTCCTGACGAGTTTCGCACTCTAAGAAGGCTTGAATTCGGCTCAAGCAAGCCAACCCAGACACTAGCTGCGGAACGTTTTGGAAGAGCTCAGTCAGAGGGTTGGTTAGCAGCAGAAGGTATGACAGACTCGTAAACGTCCTGGGAACGTCTAGGGTTCGTTGAGCAAATGCGAAAGTTAGTGGTGGGCCAATTAAAAGCGGTATGAAGCCAAACAGAGCGGCAATAATAGCGATCTTGCGGAACCGAGACCCCGCTGATAGCTCTTGGACGCGCAGGGTCTGCACGTAGTCGCCAACGGTGTTGCTGAGGCCGGATATCTTCAGATTTTTCATGCTGGAGATGACGACTGAAGTCAGGCCGACACGTTTTTGGTTACCTGCCATCCAGTGCTTCTGGGACTCTCCTGTCACTCTCAGAACACCCGCTAAGCCTAGAAAGCAGACTGCCACGGTTGCAATGGGTGCAGCAAACACTACACCAAGCTGCTTGTAAAGTAACCAACTAGCTAGAGCAGCCTGGATCATTCTGGCCCATGTCTCGTGCAGAGAAAGGAAGCCGACACTGATCCGTTCGATATCTGTGCTCATCAATGTCAATGCTGCGCCGTTGTCGCTGGCCCCCAAGCGAGCTTCGATCGCTTTAATGTAAGTTTCGGTAATGAGTATTGACCGTATCATTGCAAGCGCCCGACGGTGGAAGTACCTATGATGACGCGTTAGTGGTCCCTTCCAATAATCGAGCGGTGCAGTATTTCACCATACCAGCAAAGGGCCGAAGACACTGCAATCCCAACATAAATCAGTATGCTAGCTCCTATGAGGCCATACCCAACATTCGGGTCTCTGTGCAGCTCGGATAGATATTGTAGTAAGCGCTCGGTGAAGAAAGGCTGAGCCAACGTAAAACCAAGCATCGCTAGGCGGGGTGGTATCGGAAGGAGAAGGTTCAAACTCAGCGTCCGTATAAGCACCTTGGGGAGGCCAAAGCTGTCACCTTTGAGTTTGCTGTAGTCCATCTTCTGGGAAAACTTGTGGTGCAGTAACTTGCTATCAAGTGCACTATCAAGAGGGTAGAGATCTCCGATCTTCAAAACGCTCCTATATCCATTTAAAAAGAGTCGGTTGAGCCAAAAGAAAACGCCAAGAGAAAAGATGCCGCTTGTCTCCTCAGGACTATGCTCCTTCATATCCCAATTGAGCCATCTCGATTTCTGTCGGGCTTCCAGGAGGAAGATGCCTAGTTTCAGGACCATGGCGGCACTGAAGATGCTGCTATAAGTTATCTCGGGTTTTCCCCCCGAAGATAAGAACAATGTCCTCACCTGTGCGGCGTCCAGGAGGAGGGTCAAAAATAGGTAGCTATTCAGCAACATAGATGGCCTTGGGCTTCTGCTATGGTCTACGGCACTGAGCACCATCATGAACAAAGCCGATACAAGCTTCAAGGCCGAGGCGGCTACAAACAAGCCAGTCACATGCAATGAACCGACAGTAGCCAAGACGAGGAGCGAAAGCTCGAGCAGGGAATACGCAGCAATTGCGGCCTGTAAATTGTAACAGACAGTTAGTCAGTCAGCCAGTGGTTGAAAAGACGCCACTAACATAGCATCGGTAAGATGAGGGAAGAGGAAGGAACATACCAACTTGACTAATTGGATCGTCGGGGCGTGCACGATGGCCGGTTTCCGTGCCTGGTAGAGTGTGCGCCATAGTGAGGATACAATGAACAGAGCAGAGGGTATGATAGAAAAGAACAGTTGCTCGAATCCAACATTGAAGTCGAATGTAACATAGTCTTGCTGGAACAGATTGCCTATTCCCTGAGAAAAGGCCATTTTGGACGCAAGGGCGAATCGCCGGGTTTCACTGTCGTGTCCGAAGGTTGAACTGAGTGGTAGTCACGAAGACATTTGAGCCCAGCTGATGGACCAAGTTTTGAGAGACTCCAATATGTAGTAGTGTCAATGTATAGATGTAGGAACCGAAGAATACAGAAGCGTGAGCTCCCGCCTACCCTGTAAGAGGTTCAGGATGGATTCCCTAGAAGTTGGAGGAAAGTACCCAAGTAGATCAGCCCTGAGCACGTCTACAATTTTCGCCGGTGTTTACCATTTATAACCAAGTCGATCCATAGATTACGCAGTCACGCCTCCTAAAGCAGTTAGATTGCGTGTAGCTGACCAGGGAGCCTCATAGTGTAACAGTCTGCCAGAGAGGTTAGTATAAGTGTGGAGTTGGGTTCGATTCCTAACAGCGCTATTGGTTTTCTGCGCTTCGCTTTCTTCTTTCATAGGGGCCTGATACCAGGTGGGCGGAAGTTCGCGGGGCATCACTTGATTTGGAGAGAAAGACCGGGGGACAATTTCGCATACCTACCTATCTCACGTCCATGTGAGGCTGCGCCCAGGCGGCACGTTTGGGAAGGCCTATGGATAAGTACCTACTTAATTAGATACCTGGTGGTATCGTATGGTGACCCGCAGATAAAGAGTTTCTGGCCTATCGCGATCCGGATTCTAGGCATCTACTATACTATGAGTAAGCCTGCAGGCTGAAGGTAACAATTTACTAGACGAGTGAGGTGAACCTAGGTAGGTGGGGGCCAAATGATTTTGGCTGGGGCAACTGACACCAGTAAACCCGATACTAGATTTCCTATCCAGGCAATTCGTACTCCATGTGTAAAGTAGGTAACTTTCACTTGTGTTCCGTCTCCCTTCATATTGTTGTAGTAGTTGAGCTAAAGCAAAATACATGGCCATATACAGATGTAGCGTTGGGGACATACAGCATAGGGCTATTAGGGAAACGAACTTAACTCCACATTTATCCACCTACACGCAACGTCGCCCTCATATAACTGTACCAGGTACCTGGGTGTCTTTGGCGGTTTTCTGCACTATCTGCCTGTAGTTCTCGCTCGCCGCCATATCAAGATCCTAGGTTAGACTAGTGCTCTAGCCATTCAAGATGGTACCTTTCCTTTGTGAGGCCGTTATTGGTGAGGATCTATGCCCTTCAATGACTACGCGTTTGAATACGTGTGTTTACTGACATGCAGGTAGAGAGAGGAGATAAGACCGAACCATCGTAAGAACCCACTAGAAAGGGCTTTAGATATAACCCTCCTTAAGTACTTACAATATCTCTCAAGTGGTATGCGGATTTCGTCCGCAAGATCAAAGAGCATAAGCTACACCGTCCAGCTACTCTAAATAAACGGGACAGTAGCTCATGTCAAGGGCATCGTGCAGATGTCCATAGTGCTGTGTGATCAATGTTCGATGGAATGAGACTTGGAGATTGAACGTCGTTATTTGCCCTAAAATCCAGGGTAGGTACATGGAATCTTGATAACATAGCCACCGAGAAGAAGCTTGACCTTAAGACTGGAACCCTTGGAAATTTGATCATTAATTGCGGGTAAGAGCTCCCAGCTAGGGGTCAGGCCAAGCGTGTATATCATTTGATTAAATGCAGTTCACTTCGCGTGGTAGAAGAGACAAAATCACATATCCTGCCAAGACTTGTGTACTGTATTAAACAGATGTCTAATACTGTATTTCTAACTATATTTAATCTCAGATAGTGATCTACCTTGGAGATATAGTGGCAATAATACTGTTTTAGTAAACACACTTTAACTGTGCTAGACTTGGTAGAATTGATGATGTTGATCCCGTGCAGTACTAGCTGCATGAAATATGGCTTGGGGGTCAAGACTCAACTAACTATAGGAATGTGATTTCTAGCGGTTCCTTCAGATAGCCTTTAAAATAGCTTCATGGTTCTCTTCTTATCTGCGCTTATTCGTGGCAGAAGGGCCGCGAAAAGTGAGGTGGAAGAACTTGTTACGTTAACTCGAGGGCCTACTTTGTCTCTCTCTCTCTCTCTCTCTCTCTCTTCCCAGTAAACTACTTACACACAGTCCCAACGTCTAAGAGAACCAAAGAGAGGTTTTGATAAAAACTGCTACGGTACGTTACGCTCCTGAATAAGTCCTCACTTAACTAACCGTTACAATGAAAGAGCAATCAGCACAGGGCGTCTCGCCGGTCTTATTCGGCAAACGCAGCAGACATCTTCGGCTGTCGCCCGGTATTTGTCGTCATGTTTTCGGTAAATATAGTAGTAAATATCGCGTTAGCGCTTTTGAAAAGTAGTTACGTCGCGCTGCTGATACTCAGAATTCTGTAGAGCCTCGACTGCCCGGCGACGATAGCGATTTCGTACGAGGTTATCGCGGATGTCTCGACGCCGGCTGAGCGCGGCTTTATGCAGGACATCGCTATCATGGCTGCAAACTTCGGCCCCGTCCTAGCGCCTGTTATTGGGAATGCGTGAGTCGCGCTGGGTGGCACTGTGCTTTCTGGGTCCTTCATATATCTGGGGCGGTGGTGTTGGTTATGAACCTATTGTTTCTTCCAGAGACGGCGAGGAATATTGTCGGCAATGGAGAGACGCTGCTGGGGAGATGGGGAAGGCCCCTCGTGTCTAGCGTCTTCGGCATGCATATTCCGGAGGCTAGTCGTCCATCTACGGTAAAAATACCGTCAAAAAAAGTCATTTCGCGTGCCCAATCCTTCAAGATATTTTCGCATGCTGTTCTATAAAGACTCATTCTCCGTGCCCATCATCAGGGGTGTCTTCTATCTTATATACTACTGTGTTCAAGCGTCTATTACAAACGAGTTGGAAGAAATATACGGGCGGACAACTCCGTCATCGGGGCCTGCTACCTTGCTATCGGTGTAGGAGTTACCGTAGGGGGTTTTGTCAATGGTAACTTGGGATATCCTTCGTCTGATGCGTTCAATTAGGCTAACTCAACAGGGAAACTGATGAATTACAGCTATAACCGCCAGTGCCAGGAAATTGGCCACACGACAGATAAAGTGAAAGGCGACGACTTCAAGAAATACATAAGTACTGCGGTGGCGGTAGGGAGCATTGCACGATGCGGGCTAGCCGCTGCTGGGATCGCAGTGATGAAACCATTGATGAACCGAGTTGGAAACGGTTGGTATTTCACAATGTCGTCGGCAGTTGGATTTGTGGAGGTTCAGTGGGAACTTTCATGTTGCACCTGTATGGTATGGAATGGAGGCTACGGAGATCTCAATAAAGCTTAACTTGCGAAGTCGTTATTATTTCGATGTTCAAGGGCATGCCTCTTCCATTCTTCAAGCTCACTTATCACTGTTGCCTTACTCTATGATTACTGAGATTCTATAATAAGGTCTAGATAGGTAGAACTACAGAGAGATTTGGTATTAGTGTAGTCCTTCACATACTCTTGTGGTGACAGCCTCAAGACGGTCTCTCGAGATGACAATTCGAGCAATCCTCCATACCTGCCTATAACCAGTGAATCATTGGTAGTGGCAAGTCAGAACTCGTGATGACAGTAATTGTAGACCCTATGCTCTTAATGAAAGAGGTTCAAGAGAGTACTCTTAATTATATGTTGAGGATAGCCTGGAGGGAAATCTCAATAATCAGAGTCTTCGGCATCTTCCACAGTGGGCGGTTTATAACCCGTCGCGTCACTCCCTCTGTCCAATTCTTGCTCTTTGGCACTCTCAGGTATTGGTGAGCGGTCTGATCTGCGGCTGCGCTCTTCGTCGTTGGTATCATGACTATCCATGTAGTCTTGGTACTCTCTGTGTGGCGGATCATTTCTATCTTGCTGATCTGACCTACTGCTACCGAACGTTGTCCTAGACACAAGAGACATAGTTTCTAAGTCTTCGTATATGTCAGGTAAGTCATACTGCCCTCCGGGCGGTGGAGAAGGCGGCGGTGGTAGATCCGAAGGATTGTAACCAGGAACATCAGAACTTGTTTCGTCATTCGTCCTTGGGATGCGGCGATCGAAATTAACGAGTCTCGAGCCTTTCCGATGCATATATAGGATTGCCAATCGCATATCCCTAACATACTTCCTGGTCCTCTTTTGTTTAGAACGTGCCAATTCAGGAAGATGATAAGCTGCCTCTAGCCTCTTAACTGGCTCCGGGGCTCGGGGCCACGGAAGTTCGTCATCGCTTGATGCACCGTCTTCGGATTCGGACCCCACGGGTGTTTCTGAACTGGGGCGAACTTTGGCGTGCTTACTGTGCGTGGGATGAGGGTTGGTTGAGTCATGGCCGATTGTAGATGGCCAAGGCTGTTGGCTTGACGCAGGGATTGATTCACTTGTCTTAGTTCGACTAGGATCCGTTGCTCGAGTATCTTCCACGGACGGAATTGTAACTTTCCGTGAAGGGAGCTGGACATGGGCCATAGGCTGTGTGGTGGAGTTCCAGGTTCCAGAGGGAATAGTAACCGATTCCCCGGCAATACTCTGTGAGTGGGTGCCTTCTAAACGCGAAGATGTAGTTTGTTCTATAGAGATACCGGCCATCCATCTGTGGAGGAGATCAGGAGTGTCGTTCAAAGAGGTCATCCACACATGCGAGTCGGCTTCGGTTGCCGAAGGTCTTTCCGAAGGTCGAGCGGCCATGAGAAGTCTGACAAAATCCTTCGCTGGTACACTAGCACCGATAGTGTCAAGCCGCTCTTGAGGGAAGTCTATAGTGTTATTCGCGTACCCTTGCAGGTCCAAAAGATTATCGAATGTCGTTCCGCCCGTGAGGAGGAAAAAAGAAACTTCTCCTAAGCACCATATGTCGCATGGGAACGGGTCAACACCTGTGGGATTCGGGCCTATACCGGGGATTCGCTCAGGTGCAATAAAACCGGGAGTTCCTTTAACTGTCGTAGATGTTACTTCGGTTCCAATTCGTTTGCTTAGGCCCATATCACCGATTTTGACATGCCAATCATGATTCGGGGGCCTTTGTTTCACTAAGATATTCTGTACTCGAGTATTAGAGCAAATAGTACCCCGCTGTCCGCGCATAGAAAGTGAAGCTCACCGCCGGTTTTAGGTCGCGATGGGCGAAGTTGTTGTCGTGCATGAAGATAATACCCTGGAGGACTTGCTCCGTAATCGCCTGCACGTGAGGTTCAGCTATAGAGCCGTACTCCTTCACGAATTGCTTCAGGTCTCCAAACTGGCAGTACTCGGTGGCAATGAATAACGCATCCCTGCTCTCAAACCAGCCGTAGAACTCGAGGAATGAACCCACAAACTGGGAACATTAGTTTCATAGGATATACGGCTATGCTGGGTAGGGTTCTACCTTTTTCTGAGAGAACTTGACGAGGGCCTCTAGCTCACGAATACATTGGCGCCGTCGGTCATCCTTTTGACTAAGCCTCAGCTCTTTTACCGCTCGTAGGCCGACCTGGGACCGGCTGGTAGAATCGACTTTTTCAAGCCAAACTACCCCGAAGCCCCCGTGGCCCAGTCTCCTTTCTCGGGTCCAAAATTCCTGGCGTATGACTCGGCGACCAGCATATTGAGTGTTGACGATTTGGCTAGGATAAGAAGGGTTTGGTTGGAATTCAGCTTCCCATCGTGAGTCTCGCACAGATTCAGGGATGTCGCTGTCAGTTGCCATCATATCTCATTTTTTGTTGCCTTGGCACAGATCAAGTGCCATATGATGCGCCATGTTTTCGAAGTCACGGGGCGACAAACATACTGATGATCATTCCGATCAGAGATTGATGCAGTTTGGAAGTACAGGTCGATGTGCTCCAGATTTGACAAGCACGGGAAGTTTAGGATGGGCGAGGGGGATAATAACTGTTAGTTACCTACGGGCTGTGGCTGAGCCTTGGGAGGTGGGACAAGGATCCCGCATATTGGGGTTACAACAGGCTGCCAGCCTGCATCCCTTCTATTCGGAAAATAGAGGTTTTCACTGCCGGAGACTTCACTTCTAACCGAAAGCTTGTATGAGGAGACGCCAACAGAGCTAGTCCGCATGCATAGTTCAACTGATCTTGGGTTGATGATAATTCTGCTGAGTTGTCGAGGTTACTCTCAGATCTGGTGGACACAGCAAGTTGCTCCAAGTAGATCGTAACTAATAGCGATAAGGCGATCTGGAGCCGCCCGCGCAGAATCTGCGGCCTAATGAGGCGTAATGTAATACAGGCCTAGATACATACCTATCAGCTTCCAAGGTTGCTGAAGCTCGTCGGGTCAGGATTGGGTAAGCTTGTGATTCAAGGCAGATTCAGCGCTGACTATGGGCGTGAGAAGTTTGGTGGGGTTTCCGTTGGGCTGATAGTGCCCTGCGTCTGAGGTAACTGACGCCACAATTGATTTGGTATATTGTCTGTCGTAGCCAGTCGGTCAGGCACCCCGAGAGGCGACTCGTGAGGCAGCCAATATTCCTTCAAGGCTGGTGCATGCTAAATGGACCACCTAGGTACGTACTTATTATCGAGTGGATTGACACATGGGATTAGATCTTGAACTCCCGATCAATATATCGCTCTCGACACACGCGCAATCACCATGGATACGGCTAGCTAACAATCTCTAGGTGTAGAACTGACTTATAACCCTACATTATAAACCTATATGATGTCTGCTGAGCTAGGACTTGCGATTGTCAGTGCAATCGATCTCGGCCTGAAGTGAGATGGGGTCCTAGAGCGGTTCTCAAGTCGAGCATACTAACGAAGACAGGTACGGAAAAGAGTTGCGAAAGATATGTTCCGCATTAAGTGGTGCAGAGAGCGAGATCTCGGAAAGGAGCCTTAGGCTGGACAATGGCTGTTACCGGTGCATCGCTCAATTGCAATTCTTGAAGCAAATCCAGCATGTCCTAGACGACGGTCATCGAGAACTCCAGGAGCGCACACTACGTATGCTCATTGAGAAGCTGACGTTGGCAAAGTTCTTGCTACGGAGCGTTGTAACAACGAAAGTCGGTGATGGTGAATCCGGGACCGAAGTTCTCTTTGTTCCTAAAGCTGTCAAGTATGCCTTCCGGAAGGACAAGCTAGACGAGGCGATTGATACGCTCGAGACGTGGCAACGACTATCGGATCCTTCGTGGTTTTTGATATTCCGAGTCAGAGACGCACAGCTCGAAAACACGCTTAGGTTGGATGAGTCTATCTCCTCGCTGCCGGTGCCATCGATATCATCAATCCGTGCAAGTCTGCACGAAAATGGGGTCGACCCGATACGCGTACCAGCATTAGCATTGCCTGCTGAAGCAATCAGTACGATGGAAATTACAGAGATAAAATTGTCTTGCTGCACGCTTGCTAGGAGCTTCAAGTCCGGCAGAGTAACCCTCTACATTTTAGAGAGTATCAAGCTGCAACATCCAGATCTGTATCAGCAAACGAAAAGAAACATCCGAGATCTGGCCAGGAGGCTCCAGCATAACGAACCGCAAACTTTTGGGCTTCTTTCCTGCAAAGGCTTTATCTCGGAGAGGGCGGACCTGCAGAAGGGGTCTCCCGCTAGATTCACTATGGTCTCACGAACACCTCCGGGCTTAGCCAGTCCGCGCAGTTTCCGCGACCTTTTGATTAACACGATACCAGAATCTTTATCAGAAAAGTTTCTTGCGGCCCAGGAGCTTGCCAAAGCCGTTGCTTACGTCCACATCTTTGGGTTTGTGCATAAAGGAATCCAACCGGAGTCGATCCTCAGCTTCGAATCTATAGGAGACGGCCCGTATTCTCTATTCCTCGTTGGGTTCGAGGATTTTAGAAAAGAAGATGGCCGAACCCAAAGACTGGGTGACAGCGCGATTGAGAGGAATCTCTACCGCCATCCTTCCAGGCAAGGAATGAATCCCGGTAGTGACTTTGTTATGCAACATGATATTTACAGCCTCGGCGTTTGTCTTCTAGAGCTTGGGCTGTGGCAGAGTTTCGTCGACTATGACTTGGAGGGCGAGCACCCAACGATCTCACCGTTGCTTGATGTTCCGCCTTTAGCTTCCAAGGAGGCTGTCGCTCAGTTCATCTTAGGGTCGGCCAAAACCAGGTTTATTGAACTAGCCAGGACACAACTTCCTAAGTACATGGGCACGCGTTACTCGGACATTGTAGAAACCTGTCTCAGCTGCCTAGATCCGGATAACAACGAATTCGGCGAGCAGGAGGAATTGGAGGATGCTGACGGTGTCCTAGTTGGGGTGAGGTACATAGAGAAGGTAAGCATTTGTCTCTTAAGGCGATACTTCCGCGTCTAACTGGCTTGGATCCAGGTGCTGCATCGCCTGAATCAGCTATGTGTTTGAGTTACCATGCTTGATAGACGTATTTGCAGGTTATTGGTGGAGTAAATTTCAGCATAGAATTCTATGGTTTTCGAGCGAATGCCTAGATATAAGATATCAGCTGGTGATCAGCTCTTGACAGTCCGTCATACAATAGAAACCAGGAATGACCCACACACCACTAACCTTAGTACGTACACATAATACTCAGACTATTCCGCTTTAAGGCTAGTGTAGCCCCAGCTCTGGTGTGCCTACCAATGTGCAACTCGTGGTGGAAAACGTCACAGAGCTATGTATCCTGAAGTCGCTAGTACTGATGCTTGATGTTACGTCGTGGCTAATGGTTGCTTAAACATTCTGTAGCAACACTTCGTTATTCATGAACCGCCGTATGTACTGATTGCGTCTCTCACATGAGGCAACATGTATTTACCGATCCAGACGCTCTCGTTGTCTATCCTGCTGGTACTACCTGCTATTGTCCGCGCCGTTTTCCAAGACGAAGTCAGCTACATCGACTACCACCACGAGCTTCTCGGAGTCCCCCAACGTGAAACCACATTTTTCCACCGACCGAGAGCAGAAGAGAAGGCGAGCTTGCTATATACGCTCAGTGATTTAGGCGTGCTTGGCGCGGTCAATCCAAGCAATGGCGCGATCGTATGGAGGCAGTTGCTAGCTGGAAACATCACTGATGGTGGCGGATTCCTGCGTGCGGCTGAAGACCAGACGTGGCTCACTGGCGCATACGGAAGTTCTGTGAGCGTATGGGACGCTCTCACCGGCCGCAATGTGTGGTCCCTGGACTTCGATGGCGCGGTGAAGGACCTTGAGGTCATGGAGATGACCGAAGGAGAAGGGAAAGACGTTTTAACTCTTCACGAAGAGTCTGGCGCTACGGTCACAAGAAGAATACGAGGTGCCGAGGCACAGGTCGTGTGGGAGCATAGGGAGATAAACAAGGATATCCCTCTGCAAGTAAGCACCAACTTGGAAAAGGTCTTTGTTGTCACTTTGCACGGGTCGCTCCTCTCGTACAGTTTGAAAGTTCTTGTACTAGATAATTTGACTGGTAAGAAGCTGGATGAGATTTTACTTGGAACCAAAGGCGAGGTCCAAACTCCCGAAGATGTCATGTTTGTTGGCGCCAACTCTGCTGCGCCCATCGTTGCCTGGACAGACAACACGTTGACCACACTCAAGGTCAATGTGTTAGGGGTCAAGACCAAGCAGGAATTCCCCCTCGCTCCAGACACCGTTGGAATTGAGATCCATGCCCCACACACTATCCAGTCTTCGTCTCATTTTCTAGTACACAGCCGCACGAAGTCTGGCAATAAAGCCGAAATCTTCCACGTCGACTTAAAGACAAGTGTGATCACGAAGGCCTACGAGTTACCACTTCTTCAGGGAGAAAGTGCTTTCTCGACGAGCTCGGTTGGCGCCAATGTGTATTTCACCAGAGTCACTAATGAGGAGGTAATCGTTACCTCGTCTACTTCCCATGGTATTCTTGGCCGATGGCCCTTGAAGACAGAGGCTAAAAATCTTGGTGCCATACATGGAGTATCGGAGGTCATACGAAAGCCCGATTTTAGCTATGCGGTGAGAACCGTCATGGTGACCGAGTCAGACGACTGGGTGCAGGTAGTCAATGGTGACGTTGCCTGGACGAGACTCGAGGGGTTAAGTGGTGCTTCGGCTGCTACCTACGCCGACATCTCAGAGTCGGAGGATCTGGCAAGGACACTTGAAGCCGAAGCCCACAGCAACCCATTGTCAGCATACATACACCGTGTGAAACGTCACGTCAATGACCTCCAATACCTCCCAGCTTACCTTCAAACTATCCCCACTCGTCTTACTGCTAGCATAGTTGGTTCAGACGCCGGTGAATGGTCCAATGAGCTTTCGCAGGATGGATTTGGATTCAACAAAATAGTCGTTTTGGCAACAAGGCGTGGGAAACTATACGGCCTTGATACTGGCAACCACGGCAAGATTATATGGGCAAAAAATGCCAATGAGACGCCCTCTGGTAGACATTGGGAAGTGAAAGCTATCTACGCCGACAACGCAAAGGGCTTTGTCACCGTTCGTGGCTCCAAGGGCCAGTACATAGTTGTCAGGGCGAATACGGGCGAGACCGTCGACACTATGCCGGCCGGCCTATTCCCGCCCGTCGATGGCGCTGTTGTCGTCGACTCCGATGCTGGCCCCTGGCTTCTGCCTATCGAACGTGACGGGAAGCTCACTGAAGTGCAGAGTGCATTGGCTCCAAAGCAGACTGTGGTTACTCGTACAGGGGAGAATCAGATTCAGGGGTTCGCTTTCGTGAACAAAGGTGAAACAGCCACTGCAGTTCCAGTCTGGAGCTTCTCGCCCCCGGCCGGACAGCGTATTGTGAACGTTGCGAGTCGCCCACAGCACGACCCCATTGCCTCCATCGGTCGAGTCCTCGGTGATCGGACTGTCAAGTATAAGTACTTGAACCCGAATACGATTGTCGTTTCGGCTGTCAACGACAAGACCTCTGTGTTGTCCGTCTTCTTATTAGATACTGTTTCTGGGCAGATATTGCATTCGTCAACCTATGAAGGCGTTGACACGAACAAGTACATCGCCTGCACCATCTCCGAAAACTGGTTCTTATGTACCTTCTATGGTCAGTATCAATTGCGCGATGCACAGTCGCAGAGTCTGAAAGGCTACCAAGTTGTCGTATCTGATCTTTATGAGTCTGAGTTGGCCAACGATCGTGGACCTCTTGGCGATTCGGCCAATTTCTCATCGCTCGAGCCTGTGGACTTACCCACTGGTCCTGTTCTGCCCTCAGTCGTCTCTAAGACATTCATCTTATCTGGACCGATCAGCTCTCTTGCTGTCACGCAGACTCGCCAAGGGATTGCAGTGAGACAAATTTTGGCTTATATGCTTGAATCACATTCTATCATCGGCATCCCACGGATGATCTTGGAACCCCGCCGTCCCGTGGGCCGAGATCCGACCCCTATTGAGCTCGAGGAAGGGCTCTCTAGGTATGTACCGGCTATTGAACTCGACCCTCGGATGACAATTACGCATTCTCGCGATGTGTTGGGGGTGAAGGAAATTATTACCGCACCGGCTATCCTGGAGAGCACGTGCTTAGTTTTCGCATATGGTATTGATGTCTTTGGCACGAGGGTCGCCCCCTCACAAGCCTTCGACCTCTTGGACAAGGGGTTCAACAAGGTCACTTTACTCGGTACGGTGCTTGCACTGTTCCTCGGCGTTTTCGCCATGGGTCCAATGGTAAGTTCCCTTTTCACTTTCTCGTCTGTCCTAATGCATATACGTGTCCACATGTAATTCATAATTCGTTGCTAACTATTTTGCTACAGGTTAGAAAAAAGCAGATCAACATGAGATGGCAGGCCCCTATGTAATTTAAGAAATTGTCTCGAACATGTCTAACATATAATGAATAAGCTACATGAGTTTATGCCCACTCCTTTGCCTAAGGGCCGCCTAGTAGACTGGGCTAGAATGGGTTCCCGAGCAAGCCAGTCGCGAGTGCTCATTGTTGAACTATATAGCTGCTTCTGCTTAAAGATAATGCAGAGAGGCATTTATAACGCAACCAGTAGTTATATAGACGAATGTAATATGTATCACTTAAGAGAGCCGATGTTTAACATCTGTTAGAAATGAGGTTGGACACCTGCAGCTCGTTTAAGAAGAACATGATTAGTTGCTCAGGATGGCATAACATGACTCGATGCATCAAATGCACGCCTGCATGTAAGCTGATCAAAGGGATACGCATTTGCGCTAAGTAAGAACGTGATCGTGTTGTGTACGTACACTCATATGCTACCTAGTAAAACATGTCGCTCAAAATATCCAACGTAGTCGTAAGTGGAGACGGCTCCCTACTTAATATGTGATGCAAAACTCCTGAATGAAGGCCCCCCAAAACTCTTGGACGCCTGAGTACGCCCCGGACATGACAAACCCATCCATGACAAAATGCCTATAAAAGAAAAAAAGAAAAAAGAAAAAAGGCAAAAACAAAGAACGTTTACACTATTTCATAAAACGAACCATTCGGTTCACGATGCCATTTCAATACTTCCCAGACAAAGTCCCGCCTCAGGCGCTCAAAGTTCGTGCGTTTATAATCCGAGTAAAGCAGCATCTGCCAGGAATTCAAGTCGCTGTCCGTCTCGGCGATTTGTAGGCAGTCGACGGTGCCCGACATCTCTATGAGGAGTAAGATGGTTTTATTCGTGCTGCCGTCGGGGGGACAGAACCGCACGAGACGCGAGCGGCACTCGACGTCGTAGATGGAGAGCGCGGTCCCCAGCATCTTGATATCGCATGGCGGGTAGCAGTCCGCTAGGAAATACCCGTCTTTCAGGAACTTCTGGCATTGGATGGACCAGAAGAACCCCGTTCGGTCGTTGACTAGCTTGCCCATCTGCAAGTATACCGGAAGGCGACGGTAGGCTGACTGTTCGCTGGTAGCAGGACAGAAGTCGTGGTCTGCTATGGTGGATGCCTGTGTGCTGATAGAGTTTGTTGCGGAGAAGACTGAGACGGATCGCGCGGAGGATGGGGAGCTAGGCGCGTCGGAGAATGGTAAGGATGGTGTGATGGATACTGGTGAGGCCGGTTGCACGAAGGATGGGACGATGACTGATGTCGGGTTTGGCGCGCTAGGGTCTGCGTAGAAGGGCGTGATGGCGCGCGCTCGGTGCATCGTGATAGGCCCGTCCATTCGTTTTTTGTATTCCAAAGGTAAAACTACATGATTCTTGTAGCCCTTTCCACAGTCCAAGATCCCCAGCGCGGTTCCCGGGTTATCGTCCAGGAACACCACGGGCAACTCGATATGGAGACCGAGGTTGGTTAGGATATAATGGTTGCCTTCTGTGTATCGGTAAGGATAGCTCTTCCAAGAGCGGAATGCGTCGGGTGATGTAGCCAAGAGGCCATTCCCCAGCTCCTGTACCCCAGTAGTCGAACCACAGCCCCAAGCCAGAATGGTATGGTCGTATGTGTTCTTGATGATCTCTTCTTGAAGTCTTTTGAATGCTCTCGTACCCTCCCCGTATAGTAATGGCATATTGACATCTAGAATACCTAGGAGACAGTAGGCCATGTCTTCTTTTCTCGAAGTCTTGCGCCCGGCGGCCCAGGACATCCGCTGGGCGATAGTCGTGCTGTGAATCCCATCCGCATTCTCTATGAACTCCTTCTCAATGCCGGTAGCCTTCGAGATAGCTACAGACAGCTTCACTTTCGACCCGAGCCCGTTCCAGGTGCTGTTAAAAAACCGGACAGCTCTCGGTGCTAGCAGCTCTTGGAGCGTCCATCCGCGTGTAAACCAACGACTAGTTGTGAACTGGGTGAGATCCTCGGTGCGCGAGTCACTATGGACGTCTGAAAGGTAGACGAAGCACGCTTTTGAATTCCGATACCATGCGAACATGGAGTTTATGGCCTCAGAAAGCTCAGCGCTACTGGTCTTATCAATGCCTATTCTATGTCAGTGGAGGCATTCTGGTTGATTGACAGAGAGGAGGGCAAGTACAGCAAGTGTCTACCCAGACCCATTCATAACCCCTCCGTCTCGCCGTTATACAGAAACTCTTGATCTTGTCGAAGCCGGCCTTTTTGCGGGTATCTGAGGCATCCGGGTTTTTCATCTCCTGTAACGTCACCTCCTCCTCACCCCAAGTATGTGAGAGAATGACATAGCCCGGGATCCCATCGTCGAAGAACTCCTTTAACTTCAACGAGCGCACGTTTAATAGTCTCATTACTGTGGTGGGGCTTGGTATCTCCTCCGAGGTCCGTAGCGGTCAGTGTCCAATCGTTGGATAACCGGGCAAATCCGGATCCGAATATGTATAGCGTCACGAGATGTTTTGATTGCCTTCTTAAGTGCAGAGTAAAGTAAATACAGAACGAAGAGGTGAGGGGTAACGTGGTCTGTTTAAGACGAACTCAGTGCCCAGGCAGGTAGGGCAGCCAGGGGCTGTCCAGATGGGCGGGTGGGGTGTAAGATGCAGCTTTATACTACCGTATGTAACGCGCGATGAAACATGCGGTACCAGCAACGTACATAGTAGACACCTGCGCCCCAACAGCCGGCTCCAATAGTAACATGCAGTCACCGCAGGTCCCCAGGCTTACTATGCGTCTGGAAGGGATCTGCAAGCTTAAACGACTAGGCGGGACAGCGGGATGTCTGACTGATAAAATAGACGCGCAACACCCAACCTAGCTCCGATTTGTTTTGGTTAGAATTAATTACACCGATACCTAACGTCTAATAACGCATCGCCGATTTCCTGAGCAGGCACCTTGACCGAACCGTCAAGAAAAGAATGAAATAGAAATCAATGAAGTGAATCACTAGGAAATCACCATGCGATGATGTACGCAGCGACAGACCAACACCATTCGATTGCATGTTGTAAGTCAGGACAGCAGTAGACAATCGACTGTTATTAACCTATTATTAGACACATGAGCGGCATGATGTTACGTGGCCCTGAGTTCAGTTATAATATGCCGAGGGAAAGGAGCGATTGAAGCAGGTAGCCAACCTAGGGAGATATGTATTGGAATGCTCTATGCCTGTCGCTATGGCCATACCACAAATCGAACCACATCACGCCCTCGGCCGGGCCCCAAACCAGGAGCCAAGACTTGTTTCTCTATTCGTATCTTCGGTTTCGGTTTCGGTTTCGGGACTCGCTATCGTTCCGACGCCACAACATGTAACGGGGTCCAAGTTCTCAAAGTGGGGTCACATAGAGTCCGTATACGCAAGTACCGTAAAATCATAAGCCGTATATAGATAGGTGGCTATCCCAAAACTTACAGCTCTGTTGACCCAAAAGGCGACTCGTTGTGCCTCCCAAAATCGGGGCATCTTAAAAGATCCAATTGAAATACTAGGACGAGTCGGTGAGATAACTTTAAGCATCTATGTATGTTCAATTTCCCGACAAATTGAATGCCGATATCGCGACAATGTCGCCCCAATATCGCCCCCAGCCCGTTGCTGGGTTGTTCTAAAACAGTTCAGCTTGAAAAAAAGAAAAAGAAAACGAGAAGAAACATCTTCCATGCGCATGACAAAGGATGGAGACGCGGCCGACGGACACTTGGAGTCACCCGATGATGGAACCTCGGCTCGCGGCTATCAGGATGATGCCTGGGAGATCCTATGGGGAAGAAGGATTTAGCCGCCAAGACTTGTCACTGTAAGCGTCTTGTCACACGTACCTACCCTAATTTACAGCTCCTTCGCAAAAGATGAGACGACGTCACACCGAATAGTTTGACAACGCCCGATACTTTGTCGACAACAATGGGGGCATTTTCTATAGGCAGATATAGGGGAGCACCGAGTCTCGGCGCCAGAGAACTTATACAGTCAGTGGTCAATCCCGATGCCGGAAAATGTGGACTACCGCATCAGGTAATCAGCTCTTCACAACTTTTTAGCTACCCGGCGCTACCGGAAGATTACTTAGCAAACGAAGAAGCGAAATAGAATATTCGCCAGAATAATGTAACCGAGTACAGCAGTACAACCCCCAAGAGTTGTATATCGCGTTGCAATCCGTTGTTGAATACTAATAATGCCCAGGTACGAAACCGCCATTGAAAGCTACTTCTGATAATTGTTGTACTCGAGTGGTCTCCAAGATAACGTATGTATTTCAAGATCGCTTCTAAGAGAATTCCTAGTACTAGAAGATTTATCGCCCGGTTCTGACATGGTGACGCGAAGAACCGTCGTGTTGAGATGGAACGCGCGTCTCACACCTGGTCGCCCATAATAAAA